>Ga0075370_10000255_pt1 | contig 19150 bp, 17 predicted proteins | sample EndMethybrTD3035_FD_71398 | JGI IMG/M metagenome (GOLD analysis project Ga0075370, IMG submission 71398) | Populus endosphere microbial communities from Tennessee, USA - Endosphere MetaG P. TD hybrid TD303-5 | ecosystem: Host-associated > Plants > Roots > Endosphere | place: USA: Tennessee... | reverse complement strand
GCCTGATCCTGGCGAATGTCGCGGTGCTCGTCATCCTGCTCGCGACGGTGGCCTTCGCGCTCTCCTCGAGCTACCAGGCCTACGTCGGGAACGGGCAGCAGCAGGCGCGCAACCTGACTCGTTCGCTGAGCCTGGGCCTGGTCGCCGAGATCCGGCAGATCGACAACGCGCTCCTGACCGTCGCGCAGGAGCTCGACCGATCCGATCGCGGCCTGGCGTCCGATCCCGTCACCATGAACCGGATCGTCGGCGAACAGCACCTGCTGCTGCCGCAGGTCGACCCGATACACGTGGTCGACGCCGGCGGCGTCGTCCTGAATCACGCGGCTTCCGATGCCGCGACGGTCGCGGACAGCGACTTCTTCCGCGCTGCGCGACTATCGCCTGACAAGCTGGCGATCTCGGAACCGCGGCAGACCGGGAACGTGCCGCATTGGGGCATCGTCCTCGCAAGAGCCCGGCACGACGCGGCGGGCCGGTTCCTCGGCATCGTGTACACCGATATTTCCGCCGATCACCTGGTGGACCAGTTCGACGACATCTCGCTGGGCGACCACGGAGCCGTGACGCTGCGCTCCGACTCGCTGCGCCTGATCGCGCGCTTCACGCAAGGCGTGGCGGAACCGAGGTCGATCCTGGGGTCGCCGAACGTCTCGCGGGCGTTCGTCGACGCGCTCTCCCTCGATCCGAACCAGGGCGTCTTCATGGCGCAGACGACGCTGGACGGTGCCGAGAGGACGAATGCGTATCTTCGAATCCAGGACTATCCGCTGCTGCTGATCGTGGGACTGCCTACCAGCGACGCCTACGCGCCGTGGAAGGTCCAGGTCGTCGAGATGCTGAGCCTGGCAGCGATGCTGGAGCTCGTCGTCGTCGGCCTGTCGGCACGCATCCTGAAGCAGCAGCGCCACCAGCTGGTCGCGCACCGCGAGATCGTCCGCCTGGCGGCCGAACGGGAGATCCTCGTGGACAACGAGCTCGTGGGCATGCTCAAGCTCGCGGGTCATCGGGAGGTGTGGCACAACCGCGCGCTCGCCAAGCTGTTCAGGTACGCCCCGGGCGAATTGTCAGGACAGCCCGAGCGCCTGCTCTACCCGGACGACGAGTCGCACGACAGCGTCGGGCTGGCGGCCCATGCCCACCTGACCGAGGGCGGCCACTACCGCGCCCAGGTGCGGATGCGCCGCAAGGACGGGGGCCTGATCTGGGTCGACCTCAGCGGGAGCCGGTTGCCCGACGGCACCTCGCTCTGGTTCACGAGCGATGTCACCGCGGTGATGGACAACGAGGAACGGGCCCGCCATCAGGCGACCCACGACGCCCTCACCCAGCTGCCCAATCGCCAACTGCTGCTCGAAAGGCTCGAGCACCTGCTCGAGAAGGCCGAGCGACAAGGGCAGTCGCTGGCGCTCTGCTTCATCGATCTCGACGGATTCAAGGACATCAACGACACGCAGGGCCATGCCGCCGGCGACCGTTTGTTGAGGGAGGCCGCCCAGCGGATCGGGGGCGCCGTGCGCGGAGACGATGTCGCGGCCCGCCTGGGCGGGGACGAATTCGTCGTGGTGCTGTATGGCGTCGGTGGCGAGCCGGACGTGGCGATGGTGCTGGAGCGCCTGATCAGGCGCCTGTCGGAGCCCGTCAGTGTTCGCGAAGGCTGCTTCGTGAAGGTCGGCGCCAGCATCGGAGTGGCGCTTTATCCGCATCACGCCCGGGGCGCCGACCAGCTGTTGTCCCGGGCCGACGAGGCCATGTACGCGGCCAAGCGCAACGGCAGGAACCGATTCGTGTTCTGGCGCGAGGGCCGGTCGGGCGGCATCGACGCCGTCGAGGTCGGCCCCGGGCGCATCGAAGACGAGCTTCGCGCGCATTGCTGAAACCCGACGCCGTGCCCGACGGGGTCATTTCGGCGGCGTGTCGCGGCGCGGGTCGAACCACATCCAGGCGTCGTCGAGCGGCGTCGCGGCGGGCAGCAGGGGATTGGGAATCCGGATCAGGCGCCGCTCGCTCATGCGCGCCTCCTCGATCGCACCGCGGTTGTACTTCCAGAAGATCCGGTCGAAGCTCCCGTCCTCGCGCATGCGCTTCAGCCCTCGCTCGATGCGTCCCGCCAGCGCCGCATCCTTTCGATTGCAGAAGAAGTAATAGGGCCAGGGGTAGTACAGCAACAGGTGGCGCTCGACGGCCAGGTTGCCCGCCCCGGCGTGATGGACTGCGAACTCGCGGAAGGCCTCGCCCACTCCACGAGGAAACAGGTCGAAGCGATCGTTGGCGACCATGCGGAACAGGTCTTCGTAGGGTGCCGTCGCCACCGGCAGGCCCGCGGCCCGATAGACCTGGATGTCGCCCCATCCGATGCCCTGCCCGATGGTCAGTCGCTTGAGCTCGGCAAAGGTCGAGATGCGGTCGAAATCGGCCTGGCGCCGGCCGTCGATGAGCGCCACGCGATAGCCCAGAAGCCCCTTTCGGAGCTCGAAGCGGACGGGCAGCAGGTCCCGCTCCTTCTGCGCCGACGTCGAGCTCCAGACCACGTTCGCCTCGCCGGCACCGGACTGGATCTCGTGCATGTAGCGTGCTTCGGTGACGAAGCGGCTGCTGGGTCGCAAGGTGTAGGGGCCGTCCGTGTCGACCGTCTCGTCGAGGGCGGCCCGAAGAATCTCCTTCAGGTCGTCGAAGCGGGTATCGGCCCTGGACTCGGTGGCAGGGTAGACGACCTTCAAGGGTTCGGCTCCAACTGCCAGGCAAGCCGCCGACGCCAGCAGCGCCACCGCGATCCGAAGAAGTTTCAAACACATGATGCAGCACCTCCATATCCGACGACAGAATCACCATTCGTCACGACGGGCTCGTCCATCGAGGGCGACGTGCAATCGCCATTCCCGTCCTGTTCGCCTTCGACCTCCCTGCCATGGATGGGAAGCCAGATGCGGAACGTCGAACCCACGCCGGGGGCACTGGCCACCTCGATGCGTCCGCCGTGCCGCTTGACGATGCTGTAGGACACCGAGAGTCCCAGCCCCGTCCCCTTGCCCACGGGCTTCGTGGTGTAGAACGGATCGAAGATTCGGGCCAATACCTCGGGCGGCATGCCGCACCCGGTGTCGGCGACCTCGACCCAGACCTGTTCGCCTTCGGTTCCGCACGAAAGCGTGATCGTTCCGTGGTCGGAGATGGCATGAGCCGCATTCACCAGGAGGTTCATGAAGACCTGGTTCAGTTGCGACGGCTCGCAGTCGACGGCAGGAAGCGGTGCCAGGCGCATGACGATGTCGGCCTTGTACTTGAGCTCGTTGCGCACGACGTTCAGGGTGCTTTCGAGGCCCCGCACCAGGTCGGCCTGCTGCCACCTCGCATCGCCGGCGTGCGCGAAATCCTTCAGGTCCTGCACGATGCGCCGCACCCGGTCCAGGCCATCGCGCGACTCCGACAGCAGGTGTCCGAGGTCGTCCTTGACGTAGTCGATATCGGTCTCCGTGCGCACCCTGCCCAGTTCGGCCAGGGCGGGAGCGCCGGAAGGCACCAGCGGCAGCAGCTGTTCGTAGGCGGCAAGCATCCGCAACAGGTCGGCCGTGTAGCGTTCGAGCGAAGAGAAGTTCGACAGGACGAATCCGATCGGGTTGTTGATCTCGTGCGCCACGCCCGCGGCCAGCTGGCCGATCGACGCGAGCTTGTCGGATTGCATGGCCTGGTTGCGCGCGGCCTCGAGGTCCCGGAAGAGCCGGGCCTGCTCTTCGCGCCGCCGCTCGAGCTCTTCGACCTTGTCGCGCAACTCGGCGGTTCGCTCGGCGACCCGGACCTCGAGTTCGGCGCGCGAGCGCGCGAGGGCGATCTCGGTACGCTTGCGCGCGTCGATGTCGATCAGGTGTCCATGCCAGAACATGGCCCCCGCCTTGGCCCCGCGGCGCTCGCCGACCACGGTCAGCCAACGAGTCTCTCCCGTCGCCACGACGAAGCGGCATTCGAGGTCCAGGCGGTCGATGTCACCCGACAACGCGGCGCGCAACGGAGCGAGGTCCTGCGCATCGACGGTGTCCGCGCAAAAGCCCTGCTCGCGCCATGCCGCGTGGTCGACGCCCAGCAGGCGCTCGAGCTGCGGCCCGACGAAGGTCATGCGCCCCGTGGCGGCTTCCATTTCCCACGCCACCACGTTCGTCGACTCGACCAGGCATCGGTAGCGCGTCTCGCTGGCGCTCAGGTCGTCGCGTGCCGAGTGCAAGGCATCGACTTCGCGCTTGAGCGACGCCCGCATGTCGTTCAACGCATCGACCAGGGTGTCGAAATCGTCGGGCCTGTGCGGGGCCCGGACCAGCTCGATGGCCTGCCCGAGCCCCTGGGCGCCGGTGCGGTCGGTCGCTCGCGCGAGCGCCGACAAGGGCCGGCTCACCAGGTGCTGGAAGATCAGCAGCATCACCAGCGCGCCGAGAAACGTCTCGGCGGCCTGGCTCGCCAGCACCGCGAGGGCCTCGCTGCGAACCCGGGCGTAGACGCCGTCGAGCGTGGCTTCGACCACCAGCTCCCCGATGGGCGTGCGGTCGACACGCCCGCCTTGCGCGGTGGGCTGCTCGATGAGGATGGGAAAGCGACGCACGATCACCCGCTCGGGATGGCTGCCGAATTCGGTGATCAGGACTCCCCGCTGGTCGCGCACCCCCACGTAGCTGATGTCGGGCAGCGCGCGCACGCCGGCCACCTGGGCGTCGATCTGCGGTTGGTCCAGGTTCCAGACAGCGAACCCCAGCCCCGCCAGCGACGTGTGTTCCAGCGCGGCCAGCCTGGCTTCGATCTCCGCACGCTCGCGCTGGTAGACGACCCCGAGCTGCGCCAGGGCCGACAGCAGTGCGAGCACGCAGCTCGACAGCAGGATCCACGCGATGACGCGGCGCCCCAGGGAGTTGGCCAGCGCGCCCCGCAACGCCCGGACGATTCCCCCCGCCCGCCTGCCGAGGGAGGAACGCACGAACGATCCGCGGCGGCCCCACGCGCCGTCCTCGGCCGCATCGGCCTGCCCGGCGGATCGGCCACGGCGAGGGCCCGTCTTGCGCGGGCTGGGCGGCGTCGAATTGCGCATGGATGTCCGGGAGGTCTGGAAGCGGATGGATGCCGCTCAGGCGCGCATCGTTTCGTCGATGATCGACGGGGCGAAGGACGGTTCCGACGCCGGCGGGCCGTCGAACAGCCACTGCAACAAATCGGCTGCAGGCATGGGCCGGGCAAAGAGAAATCCCTGGAGTTCGTCGCAGCCCAGTCCGAGCAGGATGTCGCGCTGGCCGGAGGTCTCGACGCCTTCGGCCACCACGCGCAGGCCCAGCGCGTGCGCCAGACGCACCACGGCATCGACGATGGCACGCGCGTCCTGGCTCGCCTCGAGATCCTTGACGAAGCAGCGGTCGATCTTGAGCTGCCTGGCCGGCAGCTGGCGCAGGTGGCTCAGGCTCGAGTAGCCCGTTCCGAAATCGTCGATGGACAGGAACACGCCGATTCGAGCCAGGGCTTCGAACGCCCGCAGCGTCGCCGCGATGTCTTCCATCGCGACGGACTCGGTGATCTCGCACAGGAGCCGGGAGGGTTCGATCCCGTTGTCCGACATGGCCCGCTCGATGCGCTCCGCCAGGTCCGCTTCGCGCAACTGGCTGGCGGACAGGTTGATCGCCACGCGGACGTGCATGCCGCGCTCGCTCCAATCCCGCATCTGCCGGCACGCCTCGTCGAGGACCCAGTGTCCGATCTTTCCGATGAACCCCAGGCGCTCGGCCAAGGGGATGAAGCTGGTCGGCCCGAGCAGGCCGCGCGTCGGGTGGTGCCAGCGCAGCAGCGCTTCCACGCCGTGGATCTGGCCGCCTTGCGCGTCGATCTTCGGCTGGTAGTACAGGGCCAGTTCCCCACGCTCCGAGGCGTGGCGCAGATCCGCCTGCAGGCTCAGCTGGCAGGACGCGTCGGCGTCCATGTGGGTCTCGAAGACCGCGAAGGTATTGCCGCCGGCGCGCTTGGCCGCGTACATCGCCGCGTCGGCGCGCGCGATGAGCCGGTCGCGGTCGCTCAGGTCCGGGAAGGTCGCGATGCCGATCGAGGCGGAGATCTCCACCTTGCCTTCGGCCACGCAGAAGGGCTCGCGCATCGCCTGGCAAAGCCGCTCGGCCAGCGCCCGGCAGTCGTGGGCGTCGTCGGCGTCCTCCATGAGCAGCAGGAATTCGTCCCCGCCCACGCGGGCGACGGTATCGCAGGAACGTGCTTCCCGGCACAGCCGTGCAGCCACCTCCTTCAGCACCAGATCGCCGACGTCGTGACCGAACGAGTCGTTGACCGGCTTGAAGCCATCCAGGTCCACGAACAGCACGGCAAGCCGGGGATGCGGCCCTTCGGCGTGTCGCTCGCCGACGCGCGGACTGCGGCCCGCGGCGCGGGCAAGCCGGTCCTCGAACAGCTTGCGATTGGGAAGGTCGGTGAGCGGATCGAGGAACGCCCTGCGCTTGAGCTCCTCGTTGGCATCCTTGAGCTGCAGGTTGGCCTGGCGCAGCGAGTCCGCCAGGCGCGCGGCCTTGCTCTGCAGACGGGCGTCGATCACCGAGACGACCCAGGTGCACCCCAGCATGCCGACGGTGACGACGACGACCAGACTCTGCAGTTTCCCGCTGGCGAGCTCGCCGGCGCTCAGGCATATCGATCCGACGGGAAAGCTCGCGGCCGCCATGGCCGTGTAGTGCATGCCGCTGATGGCCAACCCCATGACCACCGCCGCGCCCACCTCCGCGGCGGGGCCGTACAACGCGCTGACATCGGGCAACCGGAAGAACAGGACCAGGGCTGCGGCGGACGCAGTGGCCGCGATGAGCGCCGATGCGACGACGAGCCGCGCGTCCCAGACGATGCCGGGCGCCACGTCGAGCGCCGCCATGCCGGTGTAGTGCATGGCGCAGATGCCCGCCCCCATCGCCAGGGCACCCGCCACCAGGCGGCGGATCGTCAGCCTGCCGCGGCCGGCCAGGAACAGGGCGATTCCGGAGACGGCGACCCCGGCCAGCCAGGACGCGAACGTCCAGATCGGCGTGTACCCGAGGGCGATGGGCAGGCTGAAGGCCATCATGCCGACGAAGTGCATCGACCACATCCCCGAACCCATCACCAGGCTTCCGCCCGCCCACCAGGCGAAGGCGCCGTTTCGATCCGGCGTCCGCACGCGCTTGGCCAGACCGAGCGCCACATAGGACGCGAAGGTCGCGATCAGGACGGACCCTGCGACCCCCCACGGGTCGTAGTGAGGCACGAGCGCGTTCATCGTGCCCCCGCCGGGTTCGCCTTGGGCAAGGCCGCCAGCCGTTGCACGGCGGCCAGGAGCTCGTCGTCGGAGAACGGCTTTGCCATCGCCTCGTGCGCCCCATGACGCAGCGCCTCGCGCAGCACCTCGCCACCCACGCCCGACACCACGAGCACCTTCAGCGGGTGTTCCGGCGGGTTGTCGCGCAGGAAATTCAGCACCCCGAATCCGTCGAGTCCCGGCATGTGGAGGTCCAGCGTCATGACCGAGGGCTTGAAGCGATGCAGGAGCGCGCCCGCCTGGAAACCGTCGCTGGCGGCCAGCGTCTGGTAGCCGCCACGCCGCAGCACGCGGCCGATGGCGGAGGCCATGGCCGGCTCGTCGTCCACGATCAGCACGCGCGCAGGCGTCGTGGAGGGCGCCTGCGACTCGGGGATGCCGTGCTTGCGCATGAAGCCCTGCAACTCGGTCGCGCTGATCCGGTAGTCGCCGCGGCCCGGGAGCCGGTAGCCCTGGAGCTCGCCGCGCTCGATCCAGCGGATGACCGTGCGAAAGCTGACACCGCACAGGTGTCCGGCTTCCCTCGTCGTCAGCGCCGTCATGGGCCTGTTTTCGGTCGAAGCGGTGTGGTTCATAAGCTGGCGGATCGATTGCGGTGCCGCGTCATGCGATTCGTGCCGGATCGGCGTCGTCGGGACTGTTCCGATTGACCCATCTGTCACGTTTGTCACCATGACTCGATTGAACGCTGGGACGACCGCCGTGCATAGGAACTTCGTCACGCCAGCAAGGGACTTGTCGCCCGGGCACCCGCGACGGTGGTCGCCGCCTCGGGTGTCTCTCAAGACGTAAGGTCGAGCGGGCGCGGCGACCGTCCAGCCTGCACTGCCGCAGCGCCCCCGGGCACGGCTGTCATCCCCGCCGGGCACGACGGAATGCGGCATCGCCGCTCGACCGCGCACCGGTCCCGGCCGCGACCGCCCAGCTCGACCGGTTGCGTCCTGTTACGCCGAGGGCTCGAATTGAGCCGAGGATGGTCGAGTCATTCCGTGAATGAAGTCACGGCCGAGCGCCGATCATTCAGGCAGCGCGGACAAGCCGCCCCTCCCGGCCCCGCGCTCCCCTTCCCCGCCTCCACGACCCCACCATGACCGCCGTTCAAGATATCGATCCCCTCGCCCCGGGCCTGAGCGCCACCGACCGCGCCATGCTGATGGACCTGATCAAGGCGCGCGAGGCCTACTGCCTGGCCGGCCGCGGCCGCGAATACCACGCGCTGGGCAAGGCATTGATGGTGGTGTGGCACTACATGCAGCACAAGAGCGGCGCGCCCGACCTGCCGCGCACCGACTTCGGCTCGCTGGACGTCACGCTTCCGCTCGACGACGCGCGCGACGCCGCCAACCGCGCCCACGCGCTGTCCTGGAATTTCTCGGCCACGCGCCTGCAGGCCGCCACGAAGGCCGAGCGCTGACCCAGCCAGGCCGCGCACGCCGCGCCGCGGCCGTCGCGACCTGGATCAGGCCTGCGCCTCGTCCAGCGCCTGCATCGCCTCGTCGATCAGGGCGTGCAGCGCGATCACCCGCTGCGGGCCCAGCGCCGCGTTGAGGCCCTCCTGCGCGACGCGCCAGCGACGCTGCGCCTGCCCCCGCTTGTCGCGCCCCGCGTCGGTGGCCTGCACCAGGCGGCTGCGGGCATCCGCCCCCGCCTCCTGCGTCACCCAGCCCGCCGCGATCAGCGGCCTGAGGTTGCGCGACAACGTCGACGCATCGACGTTCATGGCCTGGGCGAGGTCGACCGGCCGGATCGGGCCCAGCTTGACCACGTAGCTCAGCAGCGAGTACTGCGTGCCCTTCAGGCCCACCTGCCCCACCTCGGCGTCGTAGCGCTGGGCGACGCGGCGCATCAGCTGGCGCAGCTTCAGGTTGGTGCAGCCCTGCGGCCGCGCGACGGCGGGGGATTCGAGCCCCGGCTGTAATGAAGGCGACATGGCACGATTATAGTTGTAGCTACAATCGTTGCATATGCATCGCCAAGACGAAAGGAAGCCATGTCCGCCGTGCTCGCTCCCGCCGCGCCGCCGCGCCTGACCGCCGAAGAAGCGCAAGCCGTCCTGCAGCAGTGGATCGCCGAGGGCGACGCCCGCGAAGAGGTCATGCTGCGCGCCGGCCCCGGCGTCGCGACGCCGCAGCAATGGGCCGGCAAGAGCGGCCTCGAACAGATGCAGGCGATGCTGGACGGCCTGCTGCCGTTCGCGCCGATCGCCCGCACGCTGGACTTCTCGCTGATCCGCGTCGCGCCCGGCAAGGCGGTGTTCCAGGGCAAGCCGGGGCCGCAGCACCTCAACCCGATGGGCGGCGTGCACGGCGGCTGGTTCGCCACGCTGCTGGACTCCGCGCTCGGCTGCGCCATCCACACGCTGATGCCGGCCGGCCGCGGCTACACGACGGCCGAACTGAGCATCAACTACGTGCGCGGCCTGTCGCCCAAGGTCAGCCGCGTGCGCGCCGAGGGTGCGGTACTGCACTGCGGCAAGCAGCTCGCGACGGCGGAGGCGCGGCTGTTCGGCCCGGACGGCACGCTGTTCGCGCACGCGACCACCACCTGCCTCGTCTTCGACCTGCCCGCGGGGCGCTGAGGACGCCGGACGCCTACGCGAGACGCGGGTCGTCCGTCCGATCCCGCAGATCGTCGCGCGGCGCTTCGCGGTCGGCCGGCGGCTGGATAACGTCGAGGCCTCATCCTTGAGGTCTGCCCGACATGCGCCCGCTCCGAGTACCGTCCCGCTTCGCCGCCCTGCCCGCCGCCTGGCTCGTGGCCTGCCTGGCCGTCGCCCCGCCCACGCACGCGCAGGCGAGCGCAAGCGCCGGGGCGGCCGCCGACTGGCGCACGCCCGTCCAGAAGATCCTGCACGACGTCCGCCGCATTCCCGCGCCACCCGGCATCGAAGAGACGCGCGCAGTGCGCCTCGGCGGCATCGACCAGTGGATCTCGGTACGCGGGCGCGACCGCGGCAACCCCATCCTGCTGTTCATCCACGGCGGCCCCGCGTCGACCGAGATGCCGGTCAGCTGGTTGTACCAGTCCGGCTGGGAGGACTACTTCACCGTCGTTCAGTGGGATCAGCGCGGCGCGGGCAAGACCTACGTCGCCAACGACCCGGCCGTCGTCGAGCCCACCATCGCCGCCGAGCGCATGATTGCCGACGGCGAGGAGCTGGTGGCCTGGCTGCGCGAGCACTACGGCAAGCGCAAGGTCTTCGTGCTCGGCCACTCCTGGGGCTCCATCATCGGCCTGGAGCTGGCGCGCCGCCATCCCGACTGGCTGCATGCGTACATCGGCATGGGCCAGATGATCTACGGCCGCGACAACGAGCGCATCGGCTACGAATGGGCGCTGCAGGCTGCGCGCGCCGACCACAACGACAAGGCCGTGCGCGAGCTGCTTGCGCTCGCGCCGTACCCGCGCGCGGACGGCACGGTGACGGTGCCGCAGATCATCACGCAGCGCCAATGGGTGATCCACTACGGCGGACTGACCTGGGGCCGCCCGGACTTCGACTATGCGCAGGACGCCGCGAAGTTCTCGCCCGACTACACGCGCCAGGAGCTGTCGCCGGAGGACGGCATCGGCGAGTCGCTGCCGCGCCTGCTGCCCGCCATGATGGCCTGGGACGTGCGCAACGTGACGCACCTCGACTGCCCCGTCTTCATCTTCGCCGGCCGCCACGACTACGAGACGCCCTCCCGGCTCGCGGTCGACTGGCTGGCCGCGCTGCATGCGCCGCGCAAAGGCCTGGTGATGTTCGAGAACTCCGCCCACATGATGGAGCTGGAGGAGCCCGGCAAGGTGCTCGTGCACCTGGTGGGCGACGTGCGCCCCATCGCCGAGGAGGCCGGCGACGCAGCGGCCGCTGACGCGCCGAACTGGCGCATCCACAAGCTGCTCTGACGTTCCGCCGGGTCGACGACAAAAACAAAAGCCCGCCGGCCGGAAGCCGCGGGCTTTTCATGTCTGGAATCACGCCGGGAAGGACGTCCCGGCCGACAAGCGCTCAGCCCGGACCGGGGCCGCGGCGTTCGATGTGGCGGAAGGTGATGCGGCCCTTGGTCAGGTCGTAGGGCGACAGTTCCAGCGACACCTTGTCGCCCGCGAGGATGCGGATGTGGTGCTTGCGCATCTTGCCGGACGTGTAGGCGACGAGTTCGTGGCCGTTGTCCAGCTTCACACGGTAGCGCGAGTCCGGCAGCACGTCCTCGACCACCCCGTGCATCTCGATCAGTTCTTCTTTTGCCATTGAAAACGCTCCTGAAATTTGTGCGATGAAAGACCAGCGGTGCCACGCGAGGCTGATGGCCGCGAAGCGCAGTGGCCTTCGAAGATGGCATTTGCGCCCCGCCGCTCCTGGGCGCCCGGTGGGCGGCGTGGAGCGCGTGGCGCAGGCGCCGGATCGCGTTGCCGCGACCGACGCCGTTGGAGACTTGCGGTGACCGCCGCCGGGGCCGCCGTCCCCTCGGGACAGGCCACCGGCATGCTGAAACGGACACAACCGCTTATTTTAAGGCTTTCCGGGCCGATTCGTCGTCCGGCCAGAAACCCGCAGGCATGACGTCCTGTTGCGGACGCCCCACGCTCATCCGCGGGAAGCTATCGAATTCGCCTTGCCCTGGGAGCAGACGTTCGAGCCCGTGACGGTCAGGCGCAGCGTGCCGCCGTGCCATTCCAGCCAGTTCAGGGCGACGAATTCCTCGATCTCCGTGGCGGCGATCAGGCCAGCCTGCCGGGTGCGCAACAGCTCCACGGCGGCTGGCAGGGCCACGCGCAAACGTTCCTTGCGCGCCGCCTCTTCCTTGTCGGCGGCGCTGACGGCCAGTCCCTTGAGAGATTTGCTCATGCGGGATCCTGCGTCGCGAGGGAACGTTGCGTGGCCATCACGCTGCGCGCCCGAATCGAGCGCGCAGCCGGCGCATCACAGCGCGCGGATGTTCGAAGCCTGGAGGCCCTTCTGGCCTTGCTTGACTTCGAATTCGACGCGTTGGTTCTCGGCCAGGCTCTTGAAGCCGTCGCCCTTGATTTCGCTGAAGTGGGCGAACAGGTCCTTGCCGCCGGAGTCCGGGGTGATGAACCCGAAGCCCTTGCCATCGTTGAACCACTTCACAACACCAGTTTCGGTCGTCATTCTCTAAATCCTAATTTCAAGATCATGCGCAGCACATGCCAACGCAGGGCAGGTACTACGCAAGAAAATCAAACTGGAGAGTTCGACCTGGCCGAAACATCGTTCACACGACGGGTTGCCGGAGGAGTCCTTCTGGACGACGGTCTTATGTATTGCCTACCCCGCCATCATACACGACGCCGTGTCCTCGGCCGCATCCTTCGCTCAGGACGAACCCGGACAACGGGCGGATTCAGCCTCGCAACGCCGCGCGCAGCTGCTCGCCCAGCTCAGGGCGTTCGCGGTACGGGTCGGCCGGGTTGGCGCCGGCGAGGATGTCCTCGGCACGCGTCATCACCGGCGCCAGCGCCTTGGGATGGCTGTAGATGTAGAAGCGGTCGGCCTCCAGCGCGTCGAACACGAACTGCGCGACGTCGGCCGCCGTGACGCGGCCGCCCGCGACGGCCTTCTCGATCAGGCCCTGCGCCACGCGCTGGCTGGCCGTGGCCCGGTGCCCTTCGTCCTGCGCGTCCTGCGGGCGCGCGCGCTCGCTGTGCGCGATGCCGGTGGGCACGAAGTACGGGCACAGCACGTGCGCATGCACGCGCTCGCTCACCAGCTTCAGGTCCTGGTACAGCGTCTCGCTCAATGCGACGACCGCATGCTTGCTGACGTTGTAGACGCCCATGTTGGGCATGTTGAGCAGGCCCGCCATCGACGCCGTGTTGACGATGTGGCCCGAGTAGCCCGGGTCGGCCTTCTCGGCGGCCAGCATCATCGGCGCGAACACGCGCACGCCGTGGGCGACGCCCATCACGTTGACGCCCATCACCCATTCCCAGTCGCGCGCGGTGTGCTCCCAGATCAGGCCGCCGGCGCCGACGCCGGCGTTGTTGAACACGAGGTGAGGCGCGCCGAAGCGGGCCTGCGTCGCGGCGCCCATCGCCTCGATGTCTTCGGCGTGGCGCACGTCGCAGCGCAGCGACAGCACCTGCGCGCCCAATGCCTCGACCTGCCGCACCGCCGCGGCCAGCGGCTCCATCAGCACGTCGGCCATGACGACGTTCATGCCCTGGCGCGCGGCCAGGAGCGAGGTCTCGAGGCCGAAGCCGGAAGCGGCGCCCGTGATGACGGCCGTGCGGCCCTGCCAGGAAGTCGTGGTCATGCGAAGGTTCCGGTGAGTGGATCAGTGCGCCGCGGCGCGCCCGAGGATGGCGTCGAAATCGGTGGCCGCGCCCAGCTGGCCGAACGCGTCGGGCGCGCCGTCGAGGCGGCTCTCGCAGAACGCGGCGAACACGGGGGCCGGCGCCGTCTGCGCCAGCAGCGCGCCCTGCGTGACGAGCGCGAGGTCGCGCGCGAAGCGGCGGGCGTCGATCTCGTCGACGCCGTTCTGCACGCGCGCCAGCAGGCGCTGCGTCGCGCGATCGAGCATCGGATGCGCGCCCTTGGCGGCGCGCGTCTCGTGCGCGAGCGCATCGGCGACCGGCCCCGAGCGCAGCGCGCGCAGCAGGTCCAGCGCCATGATGTTGCCGGCGCCCTCCCAGATCGAGTTCAGCGGCATCTCGCGGTAGATGCGCGCCATCACGCCCTCGCCCTGCTCTTCGACATAGCCGTTGCCGCCCAGGCACTCCATCGCCTCCTGGGCGAGGTGGCTGCCGCGCTTGCACACCCAGTACTTGGCGGCCGGCGTGAGCAGGCGCCGCATCAGCGCCTCGTGCTCGCGCTCGGCGGCCGGCGCGGCCGCGTCCTCGCTGCGGTCGACGGCGCGCGCCAGGCGCAACGCGAGCGCCGTGGACGCCTCGCTCTCGAGCGCGAGGTCGGCCAGCACGTTGCGCATCAGCGCGTGCTCCACCAGCCGCTTGCCGAAGGCCATGCGGTGCGTCGCATGATGCAGCGCGAGCGATACCGCCCCCCGCATCAGGCCGGCGGTGCCCAGCGCGCAATCGAGCCGCGTCAGCGCCCCCATCGCGAGGATCTGCGGCAGGCCGCGCCCCTCGTCGCCGACGCGCCAGGCGAGCGCGTCTACGAACTCGACCTCGGAGCTCGCATTGGCCTTGTTGCCCAGCTTGTCCTTCAGCCGCTGGATGCGCAGCGCGTTGAGCGTGCCGTCCGGCAGCCAGCGCGGCAGGAAGAAGCACGTCGGGCCGGCGGGCGTCTGAGCGACGACCAGGAAGGCGTCGCTCATCGGCGCCGACATGAACCACTTGTGGCCGACCAGGCGATAGCGCTCGCCCCAGGCGTCCGCGCCGTCGCGCACCGCCTGCGTCGTGTTGGCGCGCACGTCGGAGCCGCCCTGCTTCTCCGTCATGCCCATGCCCATCGTCATCGCCGTCTTCGTCGTGGCGGGCTGGAAGCGGGCGTCGTAGCGCGGGCTGGCGAGCAGGCCCGAGAACGCCTGCTGCAGCGCCGCGTTCGCGCGCAGCGCGGGCGCCACCGCATAGGTCATCGACACCGGGCACAGCACCGACGGCTCGAGTTCGGTGAACAGCATGAAGCCGGCCGCGCGCTCGACGTGCGTGGGGCCGCCGGCAGACCACGGCGAGCCGTGCAGCCTGTTGTGCAGCGCCGCGCGCAGCAGCACGTGATAGCTGGGATGGAACTCGACCTCGTCGATGCGGCGGCCGAAGCGGTCGTGCGCGTGCAGCACCGGCGTGTGCAGGTTCGCCAGCCGCGCGTGGCCCTGCATGGCCGCGCTGCCCGCGGCCCGGCCCAGGGCGGACAGTGCCCCGGTGTCCAGCGACGGCTGGTTGAATCGCACGGCGTCGCGCAGCGCGGCGTTCGTCTCGAACAGGTTGACGTCCTCGTACGGGGGCACCTGGTTCAGCACGGCATGCGTCGCGCCGTGCGGGATCGCGTCGGTCATGATGCGGGCCGCTCCATGTCGATGTGGGGGATGTCGTCCTCCAGGTAGATCTCGCCGTCCGGCACGTAGCCGTGGCGGCCGTAGAAGTCCTGCAGGTGGGCCTGGGCGCCGATGCGGTTGCGCTGGCCCGGCCACGTCTGGTCGCAGCGCCGCAGCGCCTCGGCGATCAGCGCGTGGCCCAGCCCCGTGCCGCGCTGCGACGCATCGACCACCACGCGGCCGATCGACGGCGGCTCGAACTTCACGCCGGGGTCGCATGCGCGCACGTACGCGAGCAGCTGGCCGTCGGTGCCGCGCCCGAGCAGGTGCCACGCCTGGCGATCGAGGCCGTCCGGATCGAGGTAGGCGCAGTTCTGCTCCAGCACGAAGATGCGCGCGCGCAGCGCGAGCATGTCGTACACGTCGTCGCCGCTCAGGCCCTCGAAGCGGCTCCATTGCCAGGTCAGCATCGGTCTTGTCCGGAAAGTCGAATCAGACGAGCTTAACCAATTGCTTGCCCTGGTTCCTGCCCTTGAGCAAGCCGAAGAACGCCTCGGGCGCGTTCTGCAGGCCCTGGGCCACGGATTCCCTGTACTTCAGCTTGCCGGTGGCCACCAGCGTGCCGAGTTCCTTCAGCGCCTCGGGCCACACCTCCATGTGCTCGCTGACGATGAAGCCCTCGATCTTCATGCGGTTGACCAGGATCAGCTGCGGCAGCGTCATCGGGATCGGCTCGCCGTTGTAGCCGGCGATCATCCCGCACATCGCGACGCGGGCGAACGCGTTGGCGCGCAGCATCACGGCGTCCAGCAGCATGCCGCCGACGTTCTCGAAGTAGCCGTCGATGCCGTCCGGGCACGCGGCCTTCAGCGCACCGCCCATGGACTTCAGGTCGGGATGCTGGCGATAGTCGATGCACTCGTCGAAGCCGAGCTCCTCCTTGACCATGCGGCACTTGTCCGGGCCGCCGGCGATGCCCACCACGCGGCAGCCGCGCACCTTCGCGAGCTGGCCGACCGCGCCGCCCACGGCGCCGGCCGCGGAGCTGACGACCACCGTCTCGCCGGCCTTCGGGGCGATGATCTTCACGAGGCCGTACCAGCCCGTGACGCCGGGCATGCCCACCGCGCCGAGGTAGGCCGACAGCGGCACATGCGTCGTGTCGACCTTCTGCAGCACGCCGCGCTGGCCGGCGTCGACGACGGCATATTCCTGCCAGCCGCCCATGCCCACGACCTGGTCGCCGGCCTTGAAATGCGGGCTCCTCGACTCGACGACCTCGCCGGCCGTGCCGCCTATCATCACCTCGTTCAAGGGCTGCGGCGCGGCGTAGCTCTTGGCGTCGCTCATGCGGCCGCGCATGTACGGGTCGAGGCTGAGGAAGTGGTGGCGCACCAGCACCTGGCCGTCGGCCAGCGGCGCGACGGGCGTCTCGACGAGCTTGAAGTTCTCGGCGACGGGCTCGCCGGTCGGGCGCGAGGCGAGGAGGATCTGGCGGTTGACGTGGGACATGGTGGAGTCTCCGGGGTTGTCGTTGGTGACGGCGGCGGGCATGAAGCGCCCGAGGGGAATCAGGATGCGGCGTCGAGCTCGGCGCCGCGCCTGAGCTTGCGCAGCAGCTTGAAGGTGCCGGTGGCATGGGCGCACAGCGCGCCGCCGGCGTCGCGCACGCTGCCCTCGCAGAACGCCGTGCTCCGGGTGCCGTGCAGGAGGTGGCCCGTGGCCATCAGGCGGCCGCTGGCGGGGCGCATGAAGCTGGTCTTCATCTCGACCGTGACGATGCCGGGCAGGTCGGTGTCGTCGCGGACGCTGCGCGCCGCGTGCGCCATCGCGACGTCGAGCAGCGTCATCACGACGCCGCCGTGCGCGACGGCCCACGAGTTGAGCATCTCGGGGCGCACCTCGAGGCTGACCTCGGCGACGCCCGAGTCGAAGCGCCACAGCTGCATGCCCAGCGTCTCGACGAAGGGGATGTCGAGCGCGAACTCCAGCGGCGTGCGTGCGTGGTCCATGCTCTCAGGCACCGTGCACGGCGCTGACGCCGCCGTCGACGGCGATCATCTGGCCGGTGATGTGCTTGCCCGCGTCGCTGGCCAGCAGCAGCGCGGCGCCTTTCAGGTCCTCGTCGTCGCCGAGGCGGCGCAGCGGCGCGTGGGCGCGCATGTTGTCGACGCCGACGTGCGCCAGCAGGCCGGCCGTCATCCTGCTGGGAAAGAAGCCGGGGGCCAGCGCGTTGACGTTGATGCCGTGCACGCCCCACTCGCCGGCCAGCGCGCGCGTGAAGTTCAGCACCGCGGCCTTGCTGGTGTTGTAGGCGACGGTGGTCATCCCGGCCGGGTTGCCCGACAGGCCCGCGATCGACGCCACGTTGATGATGCGGCCGCGCCTGCGCGGGATCATGCTCGCCTTGCCGATCGCCTGCGACAGCAGGAAGATGGATCGCACGTTGAGGTTCATCACCTTGTCCCAGGCCTCGAGCGGATGATCCTCGGCGGGCGCGCCCCAGGTGGCGCCGGCGTTGTTGACGAGGATGTCGACGTGGCCCAGCCTCGCGATGGCCTCGTCGGCCAGGCGCTGCAACTCGGCGGGCTGGCTCGCGTCGGCGGCGATCCAGTCGGCCTGGATGCCGCGCTCCTTCAGCGACGCGACGGCGGCCTCGAGCTCGCCGGCCTTGCGCGCGCTGACCACGACGCGCGCGCCGGCCTCGCCGAGCGCCTCGGCGATCTGCAGGCCCAGGCCGCGCGAGCCGCCGGTGACCAGCGCCGTGCGGCCGCCGAGGTCGAACAGCGACTGGATGCGGCGGCGTTCGGCGAACGCGGTGGTGGGGATGGCGGAGGGAGCGGTCATCGTGCCTCGTGTGTGGTGTCTCGTGGGGTCAGAAGGCGTCCTCGGGGACGTCGCGGCAGGTGCGATCGCGCGATTCGACGACGCGCAGCCAGGCGTCGGTCCTGGGCAGCTCGTGGCGCATGAAGTAGTCCAGCGCGGCCAGCCGGCCGACGTTCGCCGTCGAGTCCGCGGTGCCGCCGTCGACGATGGCGGCACCGACATCCAGCCACAGCCAGGCGAGGATCGTGTGGCCGAAGGCCTGCAGGTAGGGCGTGGCGTTGGCGAGCGCGTCCTTGGGCGCCGCGGTCGCCCACGCCGCGCGCGTGGCGGCGCCCAGGCGCTGCAGCGCCTGCGCCAGCGCGTTCGCGTGCGCCGCGTGACGCGGTTGCGCGAGCGCGCGCGCGATCGTCGCGTCGATGCGGTGCGCCAGCAGCTTGAGACCGGCGCCGCCCTGCATCACGGCCTTGCGGCCCAGCAGGTCCAGCGCCTGGATGCCGTGCGTGCCCTCGTGGATCATGTTGAGGCGGTTGTCGCGCCAGTACTGTTCCACCGGGAAGTCGCGCGTGTAGCCGTAGCCGCCGTGGATCTGGATCGCCAGGCTGTTGGCTTCCAGCGCCCATTCGCTGGGCCAGCTCTTGGCGATCGGCGTGAGCATCTCCAGCAGCAGGCCCGCCTCGGCCGACGACTCGGGCGTGCCGGTGCGCTGCTCGTCGACCAGCCGCGCGCAGTACAGCGCCAGCGCCATGCCGCCCTCGACGCAGGCCTTCTGCGCGAGCAGCATGCGGCGGACGTCCGCGTGCTCGATCAGGCGCACCGGCGGCGTCGACGCGTCCTTGCCGCCGACGCCCACCGGCCGCCCCTGCGTGCGCTGCTTCGCGTAGCCGAGGCTGGCCTCGTAGCCCGCCGCGCCCAGCATCGTCGCGCCCAGGCCGACGCCGATGCGCGCCTCGTTCATCATGTGGAACATGCAGCGCACGCAGGGGCGGCCGGTGGGCGTCGGCGGCAAGGACGCGTCGACGCCGCCGGTGCGCCTGATCGAGCACGCGGACGTCCGCCGCATGCTGCTCGCGCA
>Ga0075370_10000254_pt1 | contig 19168 bp, 19 predicted proteins | sample EndMethybrTD3035_FD_71398 | JGI IMG/M metagenome (GOLD analysis project Ga0075370, IMG submission 71398) | Populus endosphere microbial communities from Tennessee, USA - Endosphere MetaG P. TD hybrid TD303-5 | ecosystem: Host-associated > Plants > Roots > Endosphere | place: USA: Tennessee... | reverse complement strand
ATCCCCTACCCCATGTGGACACTCGCCTGCGATGCCCTCGAGATGACGTTGCCTCCAATTTGGTGTACAGCTTCAGAATGCATTGGGATGGTTCTAAACGCGCGTCGGGAACCGGATGCTGATGGAGCCCCGCCGCGTTTTCCCACGTCACTGCTTCTCGGTGCGCGGCGACATCGAGTTGCGGCCGGGGGTAGCGACCGAGACGCGGACCCTGTTTCTGACGCAGCACCAGGGTCTTTCCGGGCCTGTCACTTCCGAAGTATTGCGTTTTTACTAGTGGACCATAAGTCCGGTGATAGTGTCCGGCTGCCGAGTCGGGGAAGGGGCTAGGTTGCGATTAGCTAATGAGCGCATTCATGGACTGGACGCCGTCCGCGCTTTCGCGCTGTTAATCGGCGTCGCAATGCACGCGGTCGGGCCTTGGCTCGCGAACGTGCCGAACGCGACATTCCGCGAGACACCGAGCGCGACTGCCGCCGCGATCTGGTTTTTTCCGCACATTTTCCGCATGCCGGTGTTCTTTCTGGTCGCCGGCTATTTTGGACGTCTCTTGGCGGAACGGTACGAAACGAGACGGTTCATCAAGGACCGCGCCAAGCGCATCGCGCTCCCATTGGTCATCGGCTTCTTCGCGATCACCGCCCTCATGGGGTTGGCCTTCGCGCTTGGCTGCCTGGCTTCCGGAATGAGCTTCGCGGAGGTGACGGCGCTCCTGCACGCTCAAAGCGAACAGATCGCGACCGCTGGTGACGCTAAAGAGGGCGTAGGCCATGTAACTCTGGGCCATCTCTGGTTTTTGTACTATCTGCTGCTGTTCTACGGGGTAGCGCTCATAGCGCGCGCCGCGGCCCGCGCGGTAGATCGAGACGGAAAAGCCCTCAGCGGCATCGACAGGATGCTCCGCTTCTTGATGCACACCGGCCTCGCCGTCGTGGTGTTCGCTCTGCCTATCGCCGCGTGGTACGCCTTCATGTGGCCAGAATGGGCCCACTGGCAAGGCCTGCCCACGCCGCAGTCGCTCATCCCAAGCGTCCCGGCAGTGCTTGTCTTCGGCCTCAGCTTCACCGCGGGGTGGTTCCTGCACCGTCAACCTCACCTGCTCATGCAACTTCGCAATCGCTGGGTGGCGTACTCGCTCGGCGCGATCGTGTTCGCCGTCGCGTGCTACTTGATCGCGGGCCCGACACCGCAGTGGTCGCCCTATCTCCACGGTTGGAAGCTGCATGTCTACGCCGTGACATACCTATTGGCGACCTGGTGTGCGAGTTTCGCGATCATCGGGGTGGCGTTGCGGTTCCTATCGGGGGCCAGCCCCGTGCGGCGCTACGTGGCGGATTCTTCGTATTGGCTGTACCTGATGCATCCGGTGCCGATCGTCTTTTTCATGCTGTTGATGCGTCCGCTCGACTGGCACTGGAGCGTGAAGTTCTCGATCACGCTGACCGCCTCGGTGCTTCTGCTGCTGTTGACCTACCACGCGTTCGTGCGCTTCACCTTCATCGGGGCGACACTCAACGGTCGACGCCATCAGCGGCGCGGGCGCGAACCGTCGAAGCCTTCTGCCCAATCGTCCGAAAGCTCTCAAGATTCCGCGGCCCCGCGCCGGTCTCCAGGAGGCACGTCGGACGTTGACACTGTTTATCAGACGAGTGATACGCCTTAAGTTCGCGCCGGCAAGAACTCAGAATGCGTTGGGATCGTGCTGCACCGCGTCGGGAACCGGGTGCTGATACAGCCGCGCCGCGTTCTCCCACGTCACTTTCCTGATGATCGACTCGGGTAGTCCAGAGATCTGTTCGTGGATCGTCTGCTGGGTGTGCGGCCACGTGGAGTCGCAGTGCGGGTAATCGGCTTCGAGCAGGATGTTGTCCTCGCCGATCCGCTCGTGCTGGATGAACGAGGACTGGTCCTCGACGGCGCAGAACCAGAAGTTGCGCTTGAAGACCTCGGCTGGCGTCATGTTCTCGCCGAGCGCCTTCCAGGTCCCGTACATCTCGTGATAGCTCAGCATGTGGTCAAGCCTGTCGAGCAGTCCCGCCACCCAGCCGATGCCGCCTTCGGAAAGGCAGATCTTCAGATCGGGGTACCGGGTGCACACGCCCGAGTACAGCCAGTCGACCGCCGCCGAGATTGCGTAGGCGAAGAACAGCACGCCCTGTACATCGGGCGGTGCGTCCGCGGTCGTGGATGGCGACGTGCCCGACGATCCGATGTGCAGGTTCACCACCGTCCCGGTGTCCGCGCACGCCGCCATCAGCGGCTCCCAGTAGCCCGAGTGGATGGTCGGTAGTCCGAGCATCGCGGGGTTCTCGCTGAACGACACCGCGTGGTATCCGCGTTCGGCGTTCTCGTAGATCATCTTCGCGCCGACCTCGGGCTCGAGCAGCCATGGCAACTGACACGGAATGATCCGGTCGGGATAGGCGCCTGCCCACGCCTCGATGTGCCAGTCGTTCCAAGCTCGCACCGAGGCCATTGCGAGCTCACGATCATTGGTGACCTGCTGGAGCCGCTGGCCGGCGAAACCGGGCAGGAACGATGGAAAGTTCAGCGACGCGTACACGCCGTTGAGATCCATGTCCTTGACGCGCGCATGGATATCCCATGCGCCACGGCGCATTTCGTCGAACCGGGCCGGTTCGAACCCGTACTCGGACACCGGCCGTCCGACCACCGCGTTGAAGCCAACGTTCGGCAGTGAGTTCCCGTCGTACATCCAGGTCTGGCCGCCGTCGTCGGTATCGACGACGCGTGGGGCGCGGTCGGCGAACTTGCGCGGCACGCGACCGTCGAAGGTGTCCGGCGGTTCGACGATGTGATCGTCGACGGAGATCACCGTGTAACGGCGTTCTGCCCGTTCGGGTTCGGGCAGAAAGGTCACGGTGCGGTCGGCACCGGTCTTGGCCGTGGTGAAGTTGAGATTGGACGCCATGTCGTCGATGGAAGTCATGGGCAATCCTCGATTCTTGTCATCGGTTGGGCTATCAGTTCAGAACGTCGGGGTCGGCCTTGATGGTCATGCGGGCGGCGCCTGCCCAGTAGACGTCGGCGGCGCGTTCGATCAGTGACTGCTGCATGCCGACCATGTCGCCGCGGTTCATCTGCGACGGTGTCCGCCCGGTGACCATGACGTCATAGGCCAGTCGGCAAACCCGTTCGATGGACACGGCGCGATAGACCGCCTCGGCCAGGTTGCGTCCCGCGGCGATGACGCCGTGGTTGGCGAGCAGGATGAGGTTGGCCGAGCCGATCTGCTGCGCCAGTTCGCTTGCGCGCCAAGGGGCATCGATCTCACCGTCGTATTTCTCGACGAGGTACATGTCGTCGAGGAACAGTGCCCCGGTCTGATGCACGAGTTCGGGCAGGGTGCCCAGCGCCGAGATGAGGCTGACGTAGTACGGATGATTGTGGATCACGACGCGGGCATCGGGCCGGACGCGGTGCAGTTCGGTGTGCAGATGGATGGCGGGGGTGACGTCCCAGCGGCCACGTACGACGTGAGCGTCCTCGTCGACCACACAGATGTCGGATGCGGTCAGCTCCTGCCACCACAGTCCCCACGGGTTGACGTACATCTCGGACTGTCCGTCCGGCTGCCAGGTGATGTGCCCGGCCATGTTCTCTGCGAAGCCGACGTCGGCCAGGTGCCGGAACGCCACGGCCATCAGTTGTTCGTCGGTGAGGTCGCTGCCGATGGGTGGTGTTATCGACGGCGACCAAACGTCCAAACCGCCGCGGCGAACTTCTTCTGTCGTCATAATCCCTCCCGAATCCGTTCGCGAAGTTGACCTTTGGCGACCTTGCCGCCGGACGAGCGGGGTAGCTCGTCGAGTACTTCGAGCCGCTCCGGCAGCAGCTCCTTCGAGACACCTTGCGCCAGAAGGTGTTCGACCAGCATCGGCAGGTCGAGGGCACTCGCCTGCTTGAGCTCGACGTACACGCAGACGCGTTCACCGAAGACCGGGTCGGGCATCGCGACCGCCGCGGCCACGGCGACGGCGGGATGAGTCGCCACGGCCTCCTCCACCTGGACGGCACTGATGTTCTTTCCGCCACGTAGAATGAAATCCGATGTCCTGCCGGTCAGGGTGAGGTATCCGTCGGCGTCGAGTTCGCAGATGTCGCCCATCCGCATCCAGCCGTCCTCGGTGTACAGCTGATCGTGGTCGGTGCCGCCGAGATATCCGAGCGACAGCGCAGGACCTCGGCATACCGGTTGTCCCCGTCCGGTTTCGGTGACGTCGCGATCGCCGTCGAACAACCGCACCTGCATCTCAGGCACGATGCGACCGGCGGTACGCAGCCGGCGATCCAACGAATCCGCAAGAGTGGTGGCGCTCAACATGCCGGTCTCGTTGGACCCGTAGAACTGCAGGATCGTCACTCCGGTCAGCTCCTCGAACCGCGCCGCCTGGGTGTAGGGCAGGGGCTCGCCGCCGGTGAACACGACGCGCAGGCTGCTCAGGTCGTGGTCGCGCGAGGCCGGGTCGGCAAGGAGCATCGCCAGTTGCGTACTGACACAACACAACACCGTCGCACGGTGCCGTTCGATTGCCGCGCACGTTGCGGCGGGATCGAAGCGTTCGATGCGGACGGTGGTCGCGCCCAGGTGGATGGGTGTGGTGTGCGATGTCCAGATCCCGAAGCCGTAGGGCGTGGGGATGATGGGCAGGAAGACGTCGTCCGCGGTGAGCGCGCCGTTGGCGACCGCCTTGAGATGAAAGTAATGCCAACGGTTCTGGGTGTGCACGACACACTTGGGCATGCCCGTGGTGCCCGATGTGGAGTTGATCAGGAAGACGTCGTCCGGACCGGCCTGCGTAAGGTCCGACTGCGGACGCGAGCGCGTGTCGACGTTGAGTTCGGAGCCCAGCGCGACGACACGCAAAGACCGATCGGCGGCCTGAGCGGCCAGTCCCCGCCGTTCGGTGTCGGTTACCAGCAGGGTGGGTTGCGTCGTGCGGAGGATGTGCTCCGCCTCGCGGACACCGACGCGCGATCCCAGGCCGACGACGGCGGCTCCGCACCGCTCGATCGCAACCAGTGCGACGTGAATCGCGGCGGTGTCCTTGTGCCACAGGCCGACGAAGTCTCCCGGCGCGACACCGAGGCCGCGCAGCTCGTGGGCGAGGTTGGTGGCGGCGTTGTCGAACTCGGCCCAGGAGAACTGAGGGCCTGCGGAATCGAGGATGAAGTCGATGTAGGCGGGCTTGTCCGGGGACGATGCGGCGTTACGGCGCACGCAGTCGGACAGCGTGACGTCGGTCCACCAGCCCGCGGACCGGTACTGCGCTGCCTCAGCGCTCGTCACCGCGACCCCGTCGACGCTCATCACCAAATCATATGAAAATGAGACCGGCGGTCAACGGTCGGTTTCAGGTGGGGTGGTTGCCCAGCCGCGCAGCATGGCGGGGTCCACGACCCCCGACGAGCCCGGGTAGTGCTGGGCGTCGATGAGGTGCGCCGCGGCGAGGTCATAGGCGCGGCGGGCATCGCCTGCGTCGATCGCGTCGATCACCTGCCGGTGGTCCTCCAACACAGCGAGGCGCTCGTCTATCGGCACGATGCTGCCGTCGGAAACCCGACTCGACCAGCTCGTCTCATGCGCCGACCACAGCATCTCCAGCGCCCCGGCCAGGATGATCATGGTCTGGTTACCGCACAGTGCTACGAGCGACTCGTGGAAACGCCGACTCGCCGATGTCACGAGTAGCAGGTCCTCGACGGCCTCGACGGCTTCGGCATGGACCCGTCGCAGCTGCGGGACCACGGCACTGCCGCGGTCGTCACGCTGCGCGCACAGCCCCGCACAGGCGGGCTCAACCTGCAGGAGCGCGTTGCCGACGTCGGAGAGACCCACCTCCTGAGATCCGAGCACCAGACCCACGGTGTAGGCGACGTTGGCGGCGTTGGGCCGGCGCACGACGGATCCGCCGAGCTTTCCGCGACGGACGCGCAGCAGCCCTTCCGCCTCCAGAATGCGCATCGCCTCGCGCAGCGAGGGCTTGCTCACCGGGAACTCGAGGAGAAGCTCGTCCTCCTTGGGCAGGATGCTGCCGTCGGCCAGCTCACCGCGCAGAATGCGGCGCCGAAGCTGATCGGCAACCTGCTCGGCCAGGCGGCGAAATGCAATGTTCGGCTCTGCCACGAAACGATTGTCCACGCATCAATCGCCGAACAGGCAATTGACCGCCGATAACAGACAGATAACAAAACAATCTCAGGCCGGTGACCAGCGAAAACATCGCTGCAGGTCGGACGCTTGCTGTGTTATCGCCAGATTACGGTTATTGTGCTGTTCGTGGGGCGGCACTCATTAGCCAAAAAGCGACGCAAGTCGCCGGTTGTCCTGGCTTCGGTGCTCGGCCCCGCGGCCGTCTTCTTCGCGGTCGGCGCCGACATGCAACCCACGAAGGATGCGGTCAAGAGCGCTCCCGTCGACGAGGTCGCTCCGTGGAACGTCGAAATCGTGGCCGCCGCTCCGATGAATCCGTTCCCGGCGCCGCTCGTCGGCCAGGTCAACCTGAGCTCTGGTACCGACACCGTCATCGCGGCATCGCGGTACCGCACCGTCGACCGCACGCTGCCCGTCGGACTCGCTCCCGAGCGCGGTCTGCAGGTGAAGACAATCCTCGCGTCCCGCGCCATCACGGCGGCCTTCCCCGAGATCCACAGCATCGGCGGCGTCCGACCCGATGCGCTGAGATGGCATCCGAACGGCTTGGCCCTCGACGTGATGATCCCCAACCCTGGCACCGCGGAGGGCATCGCGCTCGGTAACGAGATCGTCGACTACGTGCTGCGCAACGCTTCCCGGTTCGGGATGCAGGACGCGATCTGGCGCGGCGTCTACTACACCCCCAACGGTGCGCAACGAGGCGGCGGCTACGGCCACTACGACCATGTTCACGTGACCACGACCGGCGGCGGCTATCCGACCGGCGACGAGAACTATTACCGCTGAGCCGGATTGATTAGGGTCGGAACGTCACTCCGCCGTCGACACTGATTGTCTGTGCGGTGATGAAGCTGCCGTCGTCGGAGAGCAGCAGGGCGCCCAGAGCGGCGACGTCGTCCGGATTGCCGAACCGCGATTTGATCATCTGACGGGCGCGCGTCTGCTCGACAACGCCTTCCGGCATCCACTGTTCATCGAACTTGTAGTGCCAGATCAGGCCAGGGGCAATGGCATTGGCGCGAATCCCCTTGGGGCCGTACTTGCGGGCGATGTGGCGCATCAGCGCAAGCTCGGCCGCTTTGCTCATCGCGTAGGAGACCCGGCTGCCCCCGCCGTTGTAGGCCTCGATCGACGCGGTGAACACGATGGAACCGCCGCCACTCTCGATCATCGGCGGGATCGCGTGTTTGGCGCAGATCACGAAACCCCTTGTGTTGACCCGCATCACCTCGTCGAATGCCTCCAGCGGCAAGTCGACGACACCGCCGGGCAGGTAGGCGTCGGCCGCGTTGGTGAAGTTGACGTGGATACCGTCGAGCCGGCCGAACGTGTCCACCGCCCGATTGATGATCGCGATGACCGACTCTTCGTCGGCACCATCCAGCGGGACGCCGACCACCCTTTCCGGATCGAGATCGGCGACGGCGCGCGACACCGTCTCCGGATCGAGGTCGCCGATGATGAGTTGCGCACCCTCGTCGGCGTACCGGCGCGCCAAACCATTCCCGATGCCGCCGAGTCCGGCGACTATGACGACCTTGTTCCCCAGCAGTCCCGACACGACTGACATATTGCCGTCCACGTTTCTTCGGTGCGGATGTGGGCTTTGCTTTCCGCCCATAAGGTGGTCTCGGCGGCTTATCGTTCAGCAAAGCCGCACTGCCAGGAGGTTGACTTGGAGGGCACTCCGTTCGGTCGCTACAGGTTGGTCGAGTTACTGGGCCAGGGCGGGATGGGCGACGTCTGGCGCGCCTATGACACCGTGACCGACCGCGTGGTGGCGGTGAAGGTGCTGCCCGCGCATCTGGCCAACGACCAGACGTTCCAGGAACGGTTCCGCCGGGAGGCTCGGGCCGCGGCAGGGCTGAACAATCCCCACGTGGTGCCCATTCATGACTTCGGCGAGATCGACGGACGCCTCTTCGTGGACATGAGGCTCATCGAGGGTGAGGATCTCGGCACCTTGCTTGCCCGCGGTCCGCTGCCCACGCAGCGTGCCATCAAGATCATCGAACAGATCGCGCTGGCGTTGTTCGCCGCGCACCGGATCGGCTTGGTGCACCGCGACGTCAAACCGTCGAATATCCTCGTCACCGAGGATGACTTCGCCTATCTCATCGACTTCGGCATCGCGCGCGCCGCAGGCGAAGCGGGGCTCACCGATACCGGCGCCGCGGTGGGCACGTGGGCGTACATGGCCCCCGAGCGATTCTCAGAAGGCACCGCTGATGCGCGCGCTGATGTCTACGCGCTCACGTGCGTGCTCTATGAAGCGCTGACCGGTCAATCTCCTTTTCCCGGAAAGACTCTCGAACAGATCGCCACGGCGCACATGCTCCATCCGCCGCCGGCGCCATCGACGGTCAGACCGCAGATCCCGCCTGCGATGGACCAGGTCATCACCACCGGCATGGCCAAGGAACCCGACCGCCGGTACCGCTCGACCAAGGATCTCGCGAGCGCCGCCCGCGCAGCCGTGGGTGGCGAAGCGGGTCGAAACCAACCGCCACCTCAGGACTTCACGCAGGCCGCGCCACCCGCGTGGACGGCCCAGCCCACCGCGCAGGTGAACCAGCCACCGCCGACGATGGCCGCCCGGCCCGTAGAACCCACCGAGCGTATGCGCCAACCGGATCCGGCGGCGTTCGCCGCCGCGACGCAGTACCGAACGCCGGCCGATCAGGTTCCACCTGCCCCTCCCGCAGCGCCCGCCGCGCCGGCCGCCGCGGCATCGGACGCGCCTTCGGGGCGGCGCAGAAACATCATCCTCGCCGGTGCGGCAGCAGCGCTTGTCGTGATCGTGGCCGTCGCCGCGGTGATCATGTTCAGCGGTGATTCCGACTCTCCGTCAAGCGGCACCGCCTCGTCGCCGTCGTCCGGGCCGTCGCCGTCCGGGTCATCGCCCACCAGCGGACAGCCGTCCACACCCGCGACGCCCGGTGCGATGTTCAACGGCCCGCAGCCGTGGACCGCCGACGTCTCGGGCGCACCGAAATCCGACCGCAGCGATGCGATCATCGGTGCGCTGAGCGCCGCGGGCGGCTGGGGTACGGAAAACCGGCTGCAGATCGACTTCTCGAACGCGGTCCTCTTCGCCGACGGGAGCACGCCGAAGATGCAGGTGGTTGGCACCGAGGACTACTGCTTCGGAGGTCCGGCGTGCGACGCGGTACCCGCCGAGATGCCGGTCCCGGAGAACGCCAACATCGGTGGGTCCTCGGATCTTCAGTGCGACGACTCGGGCAACACGGAGGGCCAGGGCGATTGCCAACTGCTGGTCGTCGACCGCGACGGCCAGAAGCTCTACGAGACGTACCAGTCGACAAAGGACGGCGAGAACCTGAGGGCCAGGGGATTTTTCATCTGGGATCTGAACAAGGAGTACCCCGAAAACCTGCGCGGCGATCAATGCACGAGCGCGGACGCCGGCGGCTTCCCGATCGCCGCGATGACACCGACCGCCGACCAAGTCGCCTCGGGCTCAATCGATCACGCGATCAGATTCATCCTGCCCAACGATCGGATGAGAGCGGACGTCTACGTACATCCCGCGAGCCACGCCGGTGGGCCGGAGAGCACCGACCCCAACGCGCCACCCTTCGGTGTGCGGTTCCGGTTGAAGGCCGACTTCGACGAGTCGGGCTACACCGACCCGCAGAAGGTGGTGATCAAGGCGCTCAAGACACACGGGATGCTGCTGGCTGACGGTGGCCAGGTGCCGCTCACCTTCTCCGACGATCGGACCAGCACCGCCAAGTGGGCGGACTTGGGCATCGCCTCGGATACCTTCAGCGCGATCACTCCCGACGCATTCGAGGTCGTCGAACTCGGGCCGGACGTTCCCTTGACTTACGACTGCGTCCGCAACCCCTGACATGACGCGGCGCTGCATCGTTGGCGCTCCGCAGCATGGATCACGCACTGCAGCAATAGGTTTCGCCGGTCATACCCGCAATGCGGTGAACGGCTCGACAGGTATGTTGCGCACCACGAACCACAGAGTGACGACAACCATCGTCACCGTGGCGGCCCAACGGTGGTGCTGCCAGCCCGAGATCTTGCGTCCGACGGCTTGACCGTAGGTCCAGACGAGGTAGGCGACGATCAGGAATCCCACTGCCACGACAGCGAGGGCGTTGAACCGCACCGCGGCCAGGAAGTCCCCGTGCAGTAGCGAGTAGATCATTCGAAGTGTGCCGCAGCCCGGACAGTCAATGCCCAGAAGGGCTTTCGTCGGACACACGGGAAGAAAGCCGCCCGGTGTGGTCGGATCGCCGACCCAGATCACGGCACACGCACCTGCCGCCAAGGCGCCCACCAGAAGTGGGCCGCCGAGGCGGACAGGCACGCTGTGCTGAAGCGAAGTAGAGATCAGTACTCGGTCGTTGTCGTGGTGGAGTCGAAGGTCAGGACGCCCGCGACCATGAGGATGGCGTAGATGATGGCCACGATGACGCCGGCGACGATGCCCCACACCGCCCACTTCTTGGCGGCAGCGGACGACGCCTGCGCCGCGTCGTACTGGCCCTGCGCCCACAGTCCGTTCACCTGGCTCGCCTTGACGATCGAGACGATGCCGAACGGGAGACAGCAGAACAGTGTCACCAGAATGGCGAGCACCAGGTGCGAGCTTGGCGCGACGCCCTGAGGTTGCGGGGGCGGATAGTTGCCAGGCGGTGGTTGTGTCATCGTCGTCTTCCTTGTAAGGCCGTTAGGACGGAAAAGCGGTGCTAAATGTACCTGAGCAGCGCCCCAAAAGCCGGGGAAAACAAGATCAATATTGCGTTGCGAAAACATGTCTCGATATAGCCGCTCACCTGCATATTTGCGTTGGCAAGGGTCGGATCCGAGCGTAGGGCGCTCTAGCCTACGGCCTTTCGCTTCAGGTTTGCTAGCCACGCCACGATCCCGAATCTCAGACGGTCATTTGCTCGCGTTTGGGTACGACCAACAGCGCCGCTGCGGCGGCTACCGCATTGAGGCCGAGGATCGAGATGATCGGCCCGATCACCGCCGCACCCTGGGCAACGGCACCGAGTGCCGCTCCGAGCAGAGTCGACTCGATCGCGACCAGCAGCGCGCCGAACCCGATCAGCGTCGCGCGGTGCTGCTCCGGCGCGTAGGCGCCCAGCCACGACAGCGTCGAGGTGAAGATGGCCTGATTGGCAACGGTCGCAAGGAAGAACACGATTCCGTAGATGAAGATCTCGTGCCATTCCTGCAGGTACTCGATGCCCACGCAGATCAGCGCGGCCGTCGACCCCAATAACGCGCTGATGACCAACATTCCGCGCGCACCCAGCACTCGATTGACGTACCGCCAGAACAGCGATCCGACGATGAGTCCAACGCTCGACGAGATCACCAACACGTAGAGGCTGCCCGCCGTATCGCCGTGGTTCACCGAGGCGTGAATGCTGTAGAACGACGTGCCGAGGCTGACCGGGACGAACACCAGCTGGATCACCACGTAGCTGCGAAACCACGACTGGGAGCGCGCCGTTTCGACGCCTTCGCGGTACGTCTCGCGAAACGAGACCCGCACCTGTAGGCGCGCGGCGGCGACGGGACCGATGAACACCGCGACGATGGCGGCCGCGGCCAGGACCGAGGAGCCGATCCACAACACGTTGAGGTGGCTGTGGTCTGGATCGCGCTCGGCCATGAACGGCAGGAGCATCAAAGTGGTGATGATCGCCGCGATGGCGCCCAAGGCCCCTTGGCTCAGTACCAGGTCTGGGCGCCGCTCCTCGGTCAGCTTGCTCGAAATTACCTCGGAATAAGCGACTTTCGAGATTCCGGAGACCAAACCGGACAACAGGGCGGTGGTCAGGAATGCGGCCGCGACGAGAATGCCGCTGGCGGCGGCAGCGGCACTGAGGATCACCAGTGCGGCCGTCGCCGCCGTGGTGCCCGCCACGACGAGGTGCTTGCGGTGCTGTGCGTGCTGGACGACGTACGGCGACAGCGAATTGCCGATGACGATGCCCACGCTGAAGGCCGGATAGATCAGGCCGGCCACCCAGAACAGCCCCTGCTGTGCGCAGATGAACGGCAGGACAACCGACACGTTGGCCAGCTGCAGGCCGGTGCTGTACAGCGTGCCTTGGGTGAGGAGCACGCCGAAGTTGCGCTTCTCCGTGGTCGTTGGTGTCACGTCCGCCATGCGGTCCCTTTCGGCCGAATGCCGTTGCGCGCCTAGTCTGGCAGCATGACCACGCCTCCACCGTCGGATTACCCACAGATGGCCGCGGATCGCGGCCGCATCGAACCGGCGCCGCGCCGGATCCGCGGCCGCCGCGGTGGCGAGTTGGTTTTCGACACGACCTCGGCGCGCTACGTGTGGGAGGTGCCGTACTACCCGCAGTACTACATACCGTTGGCCGATGTCCGCGCCGACGTGCTGCGCGAAGGCCTCCCGGGTGCGCGCGTTTTCGACGACGGCGCCTTCGCGGGGCTGGTCCGGTTCCGATGGGACACGCTGGACTGGTTCGAAGAGGACGAGCCGATCTACGGCCATCCGCGCAACCCCTACGTGCGCGTGGATGCGCTGCGGTCCCACCGTCATGTGCACGTCGCGCTGAACGGAGTGACGTTGGCCGAGACGCACTGCCCGGTACTGCTTTTCGAAACCGGCCTGCCGACCCGGTACTACATCGACCGCACCGATGTGGAGTTCGGCCACCTCGAGCCGTCGAACGCGCAGACGCTGTGCCCGTACAAGGGCGTCACATCGGGGTACTGGTCGGTGCGCGTCGCGGACACGCTTACGGCTGATCTCGCCTGGACCTACGAGACACCGCTGCCGCCGGTGGCTCCGATCGCGAACATGATCGCGTTCTACAACGAGAAGGTCGACATCACCGTTGACGGCGTGCAACTAGCCCGTCCGGCAACCCATTTCAGCTAGGGGGGCCCTGAGGTCAGCCGACCTTCTGCAGCTGGAACGGGCTCTGGGTCACGATCCCGCCTGCGCACCCGTAGTTGGAGTCCGACGACACCACACCGGCGAGCGTGGCCGGGTCAACCGACATCGACACCACGGCCGGTTCATAGTGCCCGTCGTCGCAGGTCAGGCCACCCGGCTTCGAGACCGTGAAGTTCCAGCGGCCGCCGCTGAACGTCGTCGGAGTGGACCAGCCCTGATTACTGGTGACCGTGCCGGTGCAACCGGCAGCGGCGCAGCCCGTCGCGAAGGTCCACACGTTGTAGGGGTCGCCGTCGGACGACCCGTAGACACCGTTCAGCAGGGGTGGATCGGCAGCCGCCGCGCCGGCGAAAGCGACGCCCGCGATCGCCGGGGCGGCGACGGCGGTAGCCAATGCGCGCAAGACCTTCGTCATAGTGATCAGGAATTTAACGGTCGTGTCATTGTGATCGACGCAGGCGCGGCGCGCGATTCCGGGTTGTGTCCGTCACGAGGCCGAATCGAAATCGTAGGCACGCCGCGGCCTAGCGTTACCGCACGACTACGGCCGCCATCTCGTGCCTGACGGTGCCATCAAATGGCTTCCTAGCCATGGGCGACTCTTCCGACGCGAATAGCCTGAACCGCAGGAACATTCGTGCGACCAACGGTGCAGCGAAGAGCATCAGCACGACGCGGAGCACCTGGGACGTCATGATGAAAGCCACGTTCGAGTCGGATCCGATGCTGGTTCCGAGCACGGCGTAGATGCCGCCGGGGCTGGTCGCGAGGTATCCGTCGAGTGGGCTGAGGCCGACGACGTTGGCCAGCACCACGCCGAAGCCGGCCACTGCGAGGTTGAGCGCCATGATCAACGCGAGCGCGGTGGGCAGGATCCGGCGGATCGCTCGCAGTGATTCGCGGTCGAACTGCAGCACGGTCTGCCACACGAAGAGCAGCGCCGCAGCCTGCACCAGCATCACCGGGACGGTCAGACCTGCCAGCAGGCCGCTGAATTCCAGGGCGATGGTGATCGCCATCGGGCCGAGGAGCCCGGCGCCGGGAAGCCGGGCCGCACGGCCGGCCGCCGCGCCGATGACAACGATCGTCACGATCACCGGCAGGCCGAACAACACCGAGCCGTTGTCCGCGGCGGCGGGCGATGTGTGGGTCGCCGTTCCGCCGAAGATGACCGCGACGACGAACGGCATTGCCGCGGTGATGAGCGCGACGCGCAGGTACTGCACCGCCGCGACGACACGATCGTCGGCGCCGAGCTCACGCGCGATGGACACCACCCCGGAGGAACCGCCCGCGACGAGCGAGAGTGCACCGGTGAGTGGACTGATCCCGCGATGCATGCCCAGCAGCGCGCCGCCGGCGATGCAGACGGCCAGAGTTGCGACGGCGACGGCCACGACCGCCACCCAGTCCGAAGCCTCGAGCGAGGAGAACGAGATCTCGCGAACCAGAAGTCCGGTGGCCACCCCGAGCACACCCTGGACCGCGATGGTCGACGCCGGCACCGCTTGCGGCGCGTGGCGCGCCAGGGTCCAGGCCAGGAATCCGCAGATGAGCGCAACTGCGGCGAGGTTGACGGTGTTCATGACGCATAGGGTCTGACGCCGTTCTTGGTGATTTCTGAAAGGAGGGTCCCGACGGCTCCAAGAAACTTCCGAGAATTGCCAGCCAACCTCGTGTCACGCATCCCCGCGATACACGAAAGGAGACCGCAGATGCTCCCGGTTACGACAAGAAACGAGACCCGTACCCGCAGGCCGATGATCGGATCCAAGGTGTGGGGTCGGGACACAATGGACGACGAGTGCTACCTCGTCACGGTCGAGCCGCACCAGGCCGAGGCGTGCCTGCACGTCCTCTCCGAGCTGAGGCGGCAGCACAAGCGGATCGACACCGTCGAGGCCGCCGACTTCATTCACCCCGCGCTTGCGGAGCTGGCCGAGGTCATCAGCAAGCACGTGCAGTCCGTCGCCGGCTTTGTCGTGCTGCGCGGGCTGCCGTTGGACGGTTGGACCGATGAGGAAGCCTCGATGCTGTACTGGGGTCTCGGGACTTATCTGGGCCGGCCGCTGCAGCAGAACCGGGCGGGTGACCGGGTCTACCTGGTTCAGGACACCGGCGCGACGCTGATGGAAGCGCGCGGTTCGAAGACGAATCTCGGGATGATCTACCACACCGACTCGGCAGCCGCCTTCGTTGGCAGCCGTCCGGACATCCTCGCGTTGATGTGCCTGCGCAAGGCGGTGTCCGGTGGTGAGTCGCTGATGGTCAGCGGTCACACCGCCTACAACATCCTGCTGTCCACGCGGCCGGATCTGGTGGACGTGCTCTACGGAGAGTTTCTCTTCGACCGGTCGAAGGACACGGCCGAAGGTGAGGACCCGGTGTCACACGGCCCGGTGTTCACCGACACCGAACAAGGCGTCCGCATCCGCTATAACCGCTTGCATATCGAACTGGGCCACCACCTTTCGGGAAATCCGCTCACCGCGCTGCAGCGGGCGGCGCTCGATGCATTCGATGCGATCCTGAACGATCCGGCGAACGCGATCGACTTCACGATGGTGCCCGGCGACGTTTTCTTCGCCGACAACCACACCATGCTCCACAACCGCAGTGCCTTCACCGACGCGGCCGAGGTCGAGAAACGGCGTTGCCTGGTACGGCTCTGGCTTTCGACGGAGGACGTCTAGCTTGGTGGATGATTCGTGATTCGGTCGTGCGAGCGGGCCGCGTCTGTGGCTCGGAAATCGTCTAGACCACGCAGCAGGACCGCGAGTCCGAACTCGAACGCGTCGTCGGCACGGATCGGTTTGGGTGTTCCGGTGGCCAGTGCGGCGGCCAGTTCGGGGCCGACGTCGGCTCCGTTGTCCCACGGCTCGGCCGGCGCGGCCGCATCGAGCGCCGAACCGAGCACGAAGCAGTCCATCAAGGTGATGGCGCGCAGCGTGTCGGCCGGCGTGAATCCCGCGCGGGCCAACGTGGTGGCGAGCGCGTCGTACATCGTGAGGGCATGAGTGCTGTTGACGGCGTGCGCGGTGAGCAGTGGGATCAGCTTCGGGTAGCGCACGTAGCTAGCGCGGTACGACCGCAGGATGTCGGCGATGGTCTCAGCCCACGGACGGCCGGGATCGTCGGACGGCAGGTCGACCTCGGACATCGCCAGTTCCCTGAGCAGTTCGACGATCTGCTCACGGCCCGAGACGTGGTTGTACAGCGAGGACGGGCTCACACCGAGGCGACGGGCCAGCTGCGGGATCGTGAATTCTCCGGTCGAGGTCACCAGATCCATTGCCGCGGCCGCGATGCCGTCGGCCGACAGCAGCGGTGACGGTGGCCTGCCCATGAAGTTCTCCTCACCTCTTGCCAAGTCGAGATGACACCCTCACACTAAACGAAACTGATTCGTTTTAGGAGCTGGATGAAGATCTTGACCGCCACGGCCCCCGGTCCGTTGTCACGGTCGACTCCGTCGCAACGACAGCCGTTGCGCGTCGGGCTCGTCCAGCACCGCTGGCGGGAGGACCCCAAGGAGCTGGCCGCGACCCTGCGCGGCGGTATCGACAGGGCCGCGGCGGAGGGCTCGCGGGTCGTTTTCCTGCCCGAGATCACGCTGCTGCGCTATCCGGCGGATGTGCCTGCCGGACCCAATCCAGGTGATCGAGCCGAATCTCTATCGGACGGACCGACATTCGAGCTCGCCGCTGAAGCCGCAACGGCCAATGGCGTGTTTGTGCACGCATCTCTGTACGAGCGCGCGACCGCTGACGACGGGCTGGGGTACAACACCGCGATCCTCGTCTCGCCCGGCGGTGACCTCGTCGCCCGGACGCGCAAGCTGCACATTCCCATCTCGGCGGGCTACTACGAGGACACATACTTTCGGGCGGGGCCCGGCCCCGAAGCTGGTGAAGCCGAGCCGTATCCGGTGTACGAGCCCGACGGACTCGGTGCGCGCATCGGCATGCCGACCTGCTGGGACGAATGGTTCCCGGAGGTCGCCCGCAACTACTCGCTGGGCGGCGCCGAGATCGTCGTCTACCCGACGGCGATCGGTTCGGAGCCGAAATTCCCCGACTTCGACACCCAGCCGCTCTGGCAACAAGTCATCGTGGCCAACGGGATCAACAGCGGCCTATTCATGGTGGTACCCAACCGGACCGGCAACGAGGGCGCCCTGTCGTTCTACGGCTCGTCGTTCATCTCGGACCCCTATGGTCGGGTGGTGCTGCAGGCCCCGCGCGACGAGGAGGCCGTGCTGGTGGCCGACCTCGACCTGGATCAGCGCCGCGACTGGCTTGAGCTGTTTCCCTTCCTGCTGACTCGGCGGCCGGACACCTACGCAGCGTTGACGTCGCCGGTTGACGCCGATTTGCCCTACGGCGCGGGCCACGCGGCGACGGCAGTGGTCAAGTGACCGCGACGCTGTTCACCGGTGGTGTCATCTGGACGGGCACCGGACCGGACACCGATGCGCTGCTGATCGTCGACGCACGGATCCAGGCACTAGGCGGTGAAGCGCGGGCCGCAGCGGGTGACGCCGCCGTCGTCGATCTCGGCGGGGGCTTCCTCATGCCCTCGTTCGGCGACGGCCACGCGCATCCGCTGCCCGGCGGTCTGGAGGCGGTGGGGCCCGCGGTGCGATCCTGTCACTCGGTCGACGAAATCGTGGCCGAGGTCAAGAGATTCGCCGACGAACATCCCGACGACGAGTGGATCTTCGGCGCCTCCTACGACGGCAGCCTAGCGCCCGAGGGGTTGTTCGACGCCCGGTGGCTGGATGCCGCGGTGCCGGACCGACCCGTGGTGCTGCGGGCGTGGGATTACCACACGATGTGGGTCAACTCCGTCGCACTCGAGCGCGCGGGCATCACCGCCGACACTCCCGACCCGGTGCTCGGCGAAATCCCCCGTCGCGCAGACGGTTCGGTGCTGGGCACGTTGCGGGAATGGGGAGCGACGGACCTGGTGATGGCGGTGGCGCCCCCGCGGGATGATCAGGTGCGGGCCGACGCGCTGCGCACCGCCGCCGACTATTACGCGGCGCGTGGCGTCACCTGGGTGCAGGACGCGTGGGTGGAGCCCGCCGACGTCGACACCTACCTCGCCGCGGCCAGGCGTGGTGAGCTGGGGATGCGATTCAACCTTGCCCTCTACGCCGATCCGCGTCACTTCGATTCGCAGCTCACGGAATTCGCCGAGGCGGTGCGTCGCGTGCAGGAGGTCGATTCACCGCTGCTGACGTGTCAGACGGTCAAGTTCTTCGCCGACGGGGTGGTGGAGAACGAGACGGGTGCGCTGTTGCAGCCGTACTGTTCGGGGCTTCACAGCCACGGCATGACGGTGTGGGAGGGTGACTCGCTGGCGGAGGCGGCACGGCGGGTCGACGAACTGGGACTGCAGATCCACATCCACGCCATCGGCGATGCCGCAGCGCGGCAAGCCTTGGATGCGGTCGAGCATGTGTTGCAGCACAACAGGCCTCGCGACCGCCGACCCGTGATCGCTCACAATCAGTTGGTCGATGACACCGACATCGATCGATACGCCGCACTCGGTGTCATCCCGAACATGCAGCCGCTATGGGCACAACTGGACGCGCTCATGACCGAGTTGACCGTCCCCCGGCTGGGTGTCGAGCGAGCCGAAAAGCAGTACCGCATGCAGACTCTCGTAGAATCCGGCGCGCGCCTGGCTTTCGGCTCGGACTGGCCGGTGTCGTCGGGTGCCCCGCTGGACGGTATCGCGATCGCGGTGTCGCGGCAGACGGTCAATGGCGAACCCGAGGGCGGTTGGACCGCACGCGAGATCCTGCCGATAGACCGAGCCTTGGTCGCGGGAACCGCGGGGGTGGCCTATCAGGCCTTCGCGGAAGACACGTGGGGTCGCATCCAGCCGGGTGGCAGTGCTGACCTAGTGTGGCTCGACCGCGACCCACGGGCTGTCAACCCGCTTGAGATCCCCGCGATTGCAGTACTTGCAACGTATCTGCGGGGCAAGATCGTCTTCTCTGTCGACAACTGAAGGGACCACCATGTCGTCCGAAGCACCCGTCGATCCGG
>Ga0075370_10000253_pt1 | contig 19197 bp, 19 predicted proteins | sample EndMethybrTD3035_FD_71398 | JGI IMG/M metagenome (GOLD analysis project Ga0075370, IMG submission 71398) | Populus endosphere microbial communities from Tennessee, USA - Endosphere MetaG P. TD hybrid TD303-5 | ecosystem: Host-associated > Plants > Roots > Endosphere | place: USA: Tennessee... | reverse complement strand
CTTCAATAGGCGCACGCCCAGCACATCGGCACCGGCCGGACGCAGCGCCAGCCGCAGCGGTGCGGCAGTGGGCCGTTCGGCCGCCGCCATCTCGCGCAGCACGAAGGCCGGACCGTCGTGTGCATGCGCGGCCAGCTGGAGGCGGCGCAGCCGCTCGGCGCGCAGGCGCGGCGGCAGCCATGCGAGCACCGCGCCGACATGGCCGCTCTTCAGGGCTTGCTCGAGTGCCCACAGGCTGTCGCCGCTCGGGAGAGCTTTGGTGCGTGTATTGATGATCAGCAATTGCTCGACATCGAAGCCGAGCTGCGCCAGTGCCCAGGCCGACAGCGTGGCCGGCGGGTCGAACAGCATCACCAGCCGGCCGCTGCGCTGGACCGCCGTCAGGCAAGGGCTGAGCAGGCGGATTTCGCCGATCCCCGGCTGGCGCAGCAGCAGTTCGCTGAGGGCGCGGCGCGGCCACCCGGCGCCCGGCAACTGGGCGTCGAGCGCGGCAAAGCCGCTTGCGCAGGTGGTGTCGGCCTGCCGGCCCAGCTGATGGCCGAGCCAGAGCGTCGGGTGCAGCGTGTGCGGGGCCTCGCGCAACACCCGGCGCAGCGGCTGGTCGCGCGCCGCTGGCGGTGCCAGGCGGGGTGGCGAAGCGCTTTCAGCGGGGAGCAGAAGGTCCATTTGAAAGACTGTATGTTTATACAGTTGTTTGTGCAAGTCCTCCTGGCGAACAGCCGGCCCGCGCGGTCGGATTTGCCTCGCCCCTCAGGACTGAGGCAATCAATCAATTGCTTTTGGCAACTGATTGCCTCAGACTCGCCCGAATGCCCGACGCCACACCCCTGCACGACCGGATCGAGACAATCCGCGAGTTCAACCGCTTCTACACACGCCGCATCGGCGTGCTGCACGAAGGCCTGCTGAATACCCACTTCACACTGACCGAGTCGCGCCTGCTGTGGGAGCTCGCGCATCGCGACGACTTGACCGCCACCCAGCTCGCTCGCGAGCTCGAACTCGACCCTGGCTACCTGAGCCGGCTGCTGCGCAGCTTCAAGGAGCGCGGGCTGATCAAGAGCAGGCGCGCGGCCGACGATGCCCGCCACCAGCACCTGAACCTGAGCGCCGCCGGCCAGCGCGCGTTCGCGCCGCTTGACGAACGTTCGCGTACCGAAGTCGGCGCCCTGCTCGCGAGGCTCGCCGACAGCCAGCAGCAGCAGCTTCTCGAATCGATGGCCCGCATCGAACAGCTGCTCGGCGAGCCGGACGCGCGCAAGCCGCCGTATCTGCTGCGGGCGCATCGCGCCGGCGACATCGGCTGGGTCGTCTCGCGCCACGGCGCGCTCTATGCGCGCGAATACGGCTGGACCACGAGCTTCGAGGCGCTGGTCGCACGCATCGCCGCCGACTTCATCGACCGCTTCGATCCGCAGCGCGAAGCCTGCTGGATCGCCGAGCGCGACAGCACCAACGTCGGCAGCGTGTTCCTCGTCCAGGCCCGCGACGAAACCAGCCACGAGCCGATCGCCGGCACTGCGCAACTGCGCATGCTGCTGGTCGAGCCGGCGGCGCGCGGCCTGGGCATCGGCGAGCGGCTCGTGACCGAATGCGAGCATTTCGCACGCCAAGCCGGCTATCGGAAGATCGTTCTCTGGACCAACGCCAATCTGACCGCCGCGCGCAACATCTACCGCAAGGCCGGCTACCGGCTGCTGCACAGCGAAGCGCACCACAGCTTCGGCCATGACCTGGTCGGCGAGACCTGGGAGATGCTGCTGTCGTGAAGCGCTGGGCCCCTTGGGCCGCGGCCGCGGTCGGCGTGCAGGTCGGTGCGACGATCGTCGTGACCCGCGCCGTGGTCGACCAGCTCGGTCCGGCCACGCTGGCGGCACTGCGCTACGCGATCGGCCTCGCCAGCCTGCTGCCCTTCGTCTGGCATGCGGCGCGGCGCGACGCCGCTGCAGGCGCAACGACACCGCGGATCGAGATCGGCGAGCTGCCGCGCATCGTGCTGCTCGGCATCGGCCAGTTCGGCCTGCTGATCGCGCTGTTGAACTTCGGCCTGAAGAGCGTGCCGGCGGCCAAAGGCGCGCTGCTCTTCGCGTCGTTTCCGTTGCTGACGCTGATCGTCGCGACACTGCTGGGCCACGAGCGGCTCGGCTGGCGCCAGTGCCTGGGCGTCGGGCTGACGCTGGCGGCGGTCGCGCTCGCGCTCGGCCCGCAGGTCTGGCAGGCGCACGGCTCGCTGGCCGGCGAGCTCGCGATTCTCGGCAGTGCGCTGTGCGGCGCGGTCTGCAGCGTGCTGTACCGGCCGGTGCTGCGACGCCATGCGGCGCTACCGGTCAGTGCGATCGCGATGGCGGCGGCGGTCGTCGTGCTCGCGCTGTGCGCGCCGTTCGAAGACGCACGAACCCGCCTGCCGAAAGTCGACGCGCGCGGCTGGGCTGCGATCGTCTTCATCGGCACCAGCAGCGGCATCGGTTACTTCCTGTGGCTGTGGGCGCTGCGCCATGCCGCGGCATCGCGGGTCACGCTGTTCCTGTCGCTGAGCCCGCTGACCGCGATGGCGCTCGGCGTGCTGCTGCTCGGCGAGCCATTGCAGCTTTCGCTGCTGCTGGCACTGGCCTTGGTCGTGGGCGGCCTGTGGGTAGCGCAAGATCGCGGGCGATGAAGACGACACCGAGCTCCACGCCCTGCCCTTGCCGGCTGCCGGCCGCGCTGCCGCGCTACGCCGACTGCTGCGGCCCGTTCCACTCGAACGCAGCGCCGGCACCCGATGCGCAGGCGCTGATGCGGTCGCGATACAGCGCCTACGTGCTGGTGCTCACCGACTATCTGCTCGAGACGTGGCACCCGAGCACGCGACCCGCAAGCCTCGAACCCGAACCGGCGGGCATGAAGTGGCTCGGCCTCGAGGTGCGGCGCCATGTGGTCACCGATGCCGACCATGCGAGCGTCGAGTTCGTCGCGCGCAGCAAGCTGGCCGGGCGCGCACACCGCCTGCACGAGCTCAGCCGCTTCGTGCGCGAAGGCGGCCGCTGGTACTACGTGGACGGCGAGATCCGTTGAAAGGCAACGCGCCAGCTCAGGCGAATTCCTGCCGGATGCTGCTCGACATCAGCCGGCGGATGATCCAGCCCAGCAGCGAGCAGGCGAACAACGTCATCAGCACGGCCATCACGCGCGCCGCGGTGACGAAACCGCCGAACACACCGAGCGCCTGGGCCGGAATCGAGACCGTGTTCAGCGTGTTGTTGACCAGCGATTGCAGCACCTCCTGCTGCAGCCACAGCCCGAGCAGATTGGCGACGATCGCGAACGCGAGCAGCCCGATGAAGACGCGGCGGGCCCAGTCGAGCCGCAGCAGCAGGCCGATGGCCGACGCGAGCGTCGCGATCGACACCACCAGCCCGGTGCCGACCACCCACGGCAGGTAGCCGACCAGCAGACCCGTCAGCAGCGGCAAGGCACCCCGCTCGCCGACCATCTGCAGGCCCGGCATCAGCGACGCCACCGACGCGTTTTGCAGCAGCGCCGAGACGCTCGCCAGCGCACCGAGCAGGATGAACACCCAGGCCGTGGCGGTGACGAACAGCGAACGGGCTCCAACGTTGTAGGTCTGCGGCATGGCGGCGTCCTCGTGCCGGCTCACAGGGCGGCCGGCACAGACGCGATTCTTGAATGTGCTCGATGACAGGACATCCCTCGCCTGAGGGTCGCCCCCACGTTCATAGGGGCACTTGTTCACGCGGCGCCACACTCGTGTGAGCAGGCGTGACGCGAGCCCGCCGAATCAGCCGAAGCGCAGCGCCGCGATCGGCGGCAGGTTCGCGGCGACCTGGCTCCACGACTCGCCCGCATCGGCGCTCGCCCACAGGTTGCCGGTCGTGCTGCCCATCAGCAGCGTGCAGCCGTCGTCAGCCACGGCCAGGCCGTGCCGGTAGACCAGGTCGTAGCAGTCGTGCTGCGGAAGGCCGGCCCGCAGGCTCTCGAAGCTGCGCCCGCCGTCGCGCGTGCGGTGCACGGCGAGCGCGCCATTCACCGGGATGCGGCGCTCGTCGGCGATCGCCGGTGCGAACCAGGCGGTCTGCGGATCGTTCGGGTGCGCTGCCACCGCGAAGCCGAAGCTGGTGTCAGGCGCGCTCGTGATCTCGTGCCACGAGGTCGCGTTGTCGGTCGAGCGGAAGATGCCGTTGTGGTGCTGGCACCAGAGCACGTCGGGCGCGGCCCGGCAGCGGGCGATCAGGTGCGGGTCCTGGATGTTCGGGTCGCCGGACTGGTCGGGCGGCATGTAGGCGGCGCGCATGCCGTGCGCACTCAGCGACCAGCTCGCGCCGCCGTCGCGGCTGACCCAGGCACCGCCGCAGCTGATGCCGACGAGCAGCTCGTCGGAGCGCTGCGGGTGCACGCAGATGGAGTGGATGCCGGGCACGTCGTAGCCGCCGCCGAACCACCGGGCGCGGCCGGGCTGGTTCCACAGCGACTCGACGAGCTGCCATGAACCGCCGCCGTCGGCCGAGCGGAACAAGCCGCCCGGCAGGGTGCCGGCCCAGAGCACGCCGCCGGCCGCGGCCATCGACCAGATCTGGACCAGCTTCCACGCAACCCCGCCGACCGGATCGCCTTCGGGCTGCGGCGGGTAGGTCGGCACGGCGAGCTCCTGCCAGGTTTCGCCGGCATCGTCGGAGCCATGCAGCTTCACGCCGAAGTGGCCGAGGTTCAGTGCCGCGAACAGGCGCGCCGAACCGTCTTGCGGCGGCAGCAGCATCGACACCGGCTCGCCAAGAAAGCTGCTGCGTGCGATCGCCCAGCTCGCGCCTCGTCGGCGCAGCTCGAACAGCCCCTTGCGGGTCGCCACCCAGGCGCGGTCTTGCATGTTGTCGTCTCCCTGTTGGTTCAGCCGCCCGAGAGCGCCTGCATCACGTGAACCTCGCTGTCGGGCCGCAGCGGGTCGTCCAGGCGCACCCGATCATGGCAACGCCGGCCGTCGATGAACGCGACGACGTTCGCGCGCAGGTGCGCCTGATCGTCGAGCACGTAGCCGCGCAGCCGCGGGTTCAGCGCGAACGCCGCCTCGAGCGCGGCGCGCAGCGTCGCCGCCGGCGCGTCGACCTGCGGCACCTCCGTGAAGCGGCGCAGCTGCTGCGTGAACACGATGCGGGCCATGCGCCGATGATGCAAAAGCCCGGCGCGGCTGGGAACCGCGATTCCCCTGAGCCGCATGGCGGGCGATTCCATTGACGCCGAGGGGCTGTGCCCCCCCGGCGCGCCATGTCATCATTCCGGCCCCCGATCAGGAGACCGCGTCATGCTGTCGTGCGCCGCCCGTACTGCTCTTGTCCTGTCGACGCTGGCCATCGTCCTGTCGCCAGTGCAGGCGCAGACCGCGCCGCCGATCAAGCCGGGACTGTGGGAGATCCGCAGCGAGCGCGAGATCGATGGCCAGAAGGCGCCCGACCCGAGCGAGCAGATGAAGAATCTGCCTCCCGAGGTGCGCGCGAAGGTCGAGGCGATGATGAAGGAGAAGGGCATCGGTGCCGGCGAAGGCGGGATGAACCGCGTCTGCCTCAGCCGGGAGACGCTGGACCAAGGGCAGTGGCAGGGCCAGTCCGACAACTGCAAGACCGAGTTCACCACCCGCAGCGCGAGCAGCTGGAAGTGGCGCTCGGTGTGCACGAAGCCCGACTCGGAAAGCGAGGGCGAAGCGCGGTTCACGAACAACGAGAACTACATCGTCAAGACCCTGATGAAGACGAAGGTCCAGGGCCAGGACCGATTGACCCGAACGACGATCCAGGCCAAATGGGCAGGCGGCGACTGCGGCGACATCAAGCCGGTGCAGCCGCGGCGCTGATCGCGCGCCACAATCGATCTACCACTCGAAGACCCACGGAGACACGATGAACGGTTTGATGATGCAGCAGCCGCTGCTGATCTCGTCGCTGCTGGTGCATGCCGAGCGTCACCACGGCGAGCAGGTGGTGGTGTCGCGCCGCGTCGAAGGCGACATCCACCGCGAGACCTACCGCGAGCTCGCCGCACGCTCGCGCCGCATGGCCAAGGCGCTCGCGACGCTCGGCGTCCTCAGCGGGCAGCGCGTGGCCACGCTGGCCTGGAACGGCTACCGGCACATGGAGCTGTACTACGCGGTGTCGGGCTCCGGCGCCGTGCTGCACACGTTGAACCCGCGTCTGCATCCGGACCATATTGTCTACATCGCCGACCACGCCGAAGACCAGGTGCTGTTCTTCGATCTGACCTTCCTGCCGATCATCGAGGCGATCGCGTCGCGCGTGAAGACCGTGAAGCACTTCGTCGCGATGACCGACCGGGCGCACATGCCCGATCGTTCCAAGGGCGAATCGAAGATCCCGAACCTGCTGTGCTTCGAAGACCTGATCGATGCGAACGACGACAAGTTCGAGTGGCCTTCGTTCGACGAGAACTCGGCTTCGTCGCTGTGCTACACGTCGGGCACCACCGGGAATCCGAAGGGCGTGCTGTACAGCCACCGCTCGACGCTGCTGCACACCTTCGCGATCGCGCTGCCCGACGCGCTGAACACATCGGGCCGCGACGTGATCCTGCCGGTCGTGCCGATGTTCCACGTCAACGCCTGGGGCCTGCCGTACGCGGCCTGCATGATGGGCTCGAAGATGGTGTTCCCGGGACCCGGCCTCGACGGCAAGTCCCTCTACGAGCTGTTCGAGAGCGAGGGCGTCACGTTGTCGGCCGGTGTGCCGACCGTCTGGCAGGGGCTGCTCGCCTACGTCGAATCGAATGAGCTGAAGTTCTCGACGATGCGCCGCACCGTGATCGGGGGCTCGGCCTGCCCGCCCGCGATGATGAAGAAGTTCGAGGAGCAGTATGGCGTTCGCGTGCTGCATGCCTGGGGCATGACCGAGATGAGCCCGGTGGGCACGGTGGCGACGCTGAAGTCCAAGCACACCGGTGCAACGCCCGAGGCGCAGTTCGCGGTGCAGGCCAAGCAGGGCCGTTCGGTGTACGGCGTCGACATGAAGATCATCGACCCCGACGGCAAGGAGTTGCCGTGGGACGGCAAGGCCTCGGGCGAACTGATGGTCCGCGGACCGTGGGTCGTGTCGTCGTACTTCAAGAGCGAAGGCGGCGACCCGCTGGTGGAGGGCTGGTTCCCGACCGGCGACGTCGCCACGATCGACGCCGACGGCTACATGCAGATCACCGACCGCAGCAAGGATGTGATCAAGTCCGGCGGCGAGTGGATCGGCTCGATCGACCTCGAGAACATCGCGATGGCGAACCCGAAGGTCGCGATGGCCGCGTGCATCGCGGCGCAGCACCCGAAGTGGGACGAGCGGCCGCTGCTGATCGTCGTGAAGAAGCCGAACGTCGAGCTCACGCGCGACGAATTGCTCGGCTTCTTCGAAGGCCGCATCGCGAAGTGGTGGACGCCGGACGACGTGATCTTCGTCGACGCGATCCCGCTCGGCGCAACAGGCAAGATGCTGAAGAACCGGCTGCGCGAGCAGTACGGCAAGCATCTGATGAACGCCGGCTGAACGGAGCGCCGTCCACTCTTGCACTCCGGCGTCGTCTACGCGGCCCTCGCCTTCGTCTGGTGGGGGCTGTTTCCGCTGTACTTCCGCATCGTGCCGGGCATCGCCCCGGGCGAGGTGCTGGCGCATCGCATCGTCTGGTGCCTGCTGGTGATGCTGGCGTTGCTCGCGTGGCGCCGCCAGTGGGGCTGGCTAGGGCCGGTGCTGCGCCAGAAGAAGGTGCTGGCGGCGTTCGGCGCGAGCGCGCTGCTGCTGTCGGGCAACTGGCTGACCTACATCTGGTCCGTCAACAACGGGCACGTGATCGATTCGAGCCTGGGCTACTTCATCACGCCGCTCGTCAACGTGCTGCTCGGCTACACGCTGCTGCACGAGCGGCCGCGCCGCGCGCAGTGGGCCGCGCTCGCGTTCGCGGCGCTCGGCGTGCTCTGGCTGACCGTGCAGACGGGGCGGCTGCCGTGGATCGCGCTCGTGCTCGCGGCCACCTTCGGCTGCTACGGACTGCTGCGCAAGGTGGCCGTGCTCGGCGCCGCCGAGGGCTTGACGCTCGAGACGATGCTGCTCGCGCCGCTCGCGTTCGGCGCGATCGTGATCTGGTCGCTGCAAGGCCGCTCGAGCTTCCCCGCATCGGACCTGCCGACCAACGTCTGGCTGATCGCGCTCGGCCCGATCACCGCTGTGCCACTGCTGCTGTTCGCGGCCGGCGCGCGGAGGATCTCGATGACCACGCTCGGCCTGCTGCAGTACATCGGCCCGTCAATCCAGTTCGTGCTCGGCGTGTGGGTGTTCCACGAGCCCTTCACCCCGGCGCGGTTGGCCGGCTTCGGGCTGATCTGGATCGCGCTGCTGGTCTACAGCCTCGACGGCTGGCGCGTCACGCGGCGAGCGGCAGTGGCGGCCTGAGCGACCGCCTCGCGAGCCACCCGCATCAAGCTGCGAGCGGTACCGGCACCGACGTGCGGATCAGATGATCGAACGCGCCGAGCGCCGCCTTCGCGCCGTCGCCGGTCGCGATGATGATCTGCTTGAACGGCACCGTCGTCACGTCGCCGGCCGCGAACACGCCCGGCACAGACGTCTGGCCGCGCGCGTCGACGACGATCTCGCCGTGGCGCGTCAGATCGAGCGTGCCCTTCAGCCACTCCGAGTTCGGCACCAGCCCGATCTGCACGAACACGCCCTCGAGCGCGACCTGCTTCGACTCGCCGCTCGCCCGATCGACATAGGTCAAGCCATTGACCTTGCCGTCGGCGCCGGTGATCTCGGTCGTCTGCGCCTGCGTGTGGATCTCGACGTTCGCAAGACTCTTCAGCTTGCTCACGAGCACCGCGTCGGCGCGCAGCTGTTCGCCGAACTCGAGCAGCGTCACGTGGCCGACGATGCCGGCGAGGTCGATCGCCGCTTCGACGCCCGAGTTGCCGCCGCCGATCACTGCCACGCGCTTGCCCTTGAACAGCGGACCGTCGCAGTGCGGGCAGTACGCGACCCCCTTGTTGCGATATTCCTTCTCGCCCGGCACGTTGACTTCGCGCCAGCGCGCACCGGTCGAGATGATCACGCTGCGGCTCTTCAGGGTCGCGCCGTTCGCGAGCTCGACGCCGATCAGCCCGCCCTCCTCGGCCGCCGGGATCAGCCGCTCGGCACGCTGCAAGTTCAGAATGTCGACCTCGTAGCGCTTCGCGTGCTGCTCGAGCGCCGCGGCGAACTTCGGTCCGTCGGTCTCGAGCACCGAGATGAAGTTCTCGATGCTCATCGTGTCCATCGTCTGGCCGCCCATGCGCTCGGCGAGCAGGCCGGTACGGATGCCCTTGCGCGCCGCGTAGACGGCCGCGGCCGCGCCGGCCGGGCCGCCGCCGACGATCAGCACGTCGTACGCGTCCTTCGCGTTCAGCTTCGCGGCATCGCGCGTGGCGGCGCCGGTGTCGAGCTTGGCGACGATCTCGGCCGCATCCATGCGGCCCTGGCCGAAGTGCTGGCCGTTCAGGAACACCATCGGCACCGCCATCACCTGGCGGTCGGCCACTTCCTTCTGGTACAGCGCACCGTCGATCACGACACTCTGGATGCGCGGATTCAGCACCGCCATCAGGTTCAGCGCCTGCACCACGTCCGGGCAGTTATGGCAGGTGAGCGACATGTAGGTCTCGAAGCGGTACTCACCGTCGAGGTTCTGGATCTGTTCGATCAGCTCGGCTTCGAGCTTGGGCGGATGGCCCCCGACCTGCAGCAGCGCGAGCACCAGCGAGGTGAACTCGTGGCCCATCGGAATCGCCGCGAAGCGGATGCGTGCCGGCTCGCCGATGCGACCGAGCGCGAACGACGGCTTGCGCGCGTCGTTGCCGTCGGTCTTCAGCGTGATCTTGTCGGTCAGCGCGACGATGTCGGTCAGGAGACCGTGCATCTCGCGCGACGCATCGCTGTCATCCAGCGACGCGGTGATCTCGAAAGGCAGCTTCACGCGTTCGAGGTAGGCCTTGAGCTGCGCCTTCAGGTTGGCATCCAACATTCGTGAAGCTCCTTTCAGTTCGTCTTCTGTGTGCTTAGATCTTGCCGACCAGGTCGAGCGACGGGGTCAGCGTCGCAGCGCCCTCGTTCCACTTCGCCGGACACACCTGGCCCGGGTGCTTGGCAACGTACTGCGCGGCCTTCAGCTTGCGCAGCGTTTCCTTCATGTCGCGGGCGATGCTGTTGTCGTGCACTTCAGCAGTCTTGATCACGCCATTCGGATCGATCAGGAACGTGCCGCGCAGCGCCATGCCTTCTTCCGGAATGTGCACGCCGAACATGTTGGTCAGCACGTGCGCCGGGTCGCCGATGAGCGGGAACTTCGCCTTGCCGACGGCCGGCGAGGTCTCGTGCCACACCTTGTGCGCGAAGTGCGAGTCGGTGGTGACGATGTAGACCTCGGTCTCGAGCTTCTGGAATTCGGCGTAGTTGTCGGCCGCGTCTTCGACTTCGGTCGGGCAGTTGAACGTGAAGGCAGCGGGCATGAACACGAACGCCGACCACTTGCCCTTCAGGCTTTCCTCGGTGACTTCGATGAACTTGCCGTTCTTGAATGCCTGGACCTTGAAGGGCTGGACGGTGGTGTTGATCAGGGACATGAAACTTCCTTTGTTGAAGAGAGAGGATCGACAGGACTAACGGGGTAAATACTAAGCTATTTGGTTGCTATTCTCGATAGTTAATGTCTATTTGATGATTCAAAAAATGCCGGCTCGAGGCCGGCACGCGCATCGCAGGCGAGCGGGCGGTCAGCGCAGATCACCCGCCAGGCTGGCCAGCGTGTCGGCCGCGATCGCGACGTGCGACGGATAGTTCGTGTGGTCGCACCCGAGCTTGACCGCCGCACCGGCGCGCACCGCCTGGCGCGCCGCGGGCGGGAACTCGAAGCGCACGAAGTGCACGGCCGAGGTCTTCTCGTCGTTCTCGCGGTCGAGGTCTTCGTCGGCGATCGCGTAGATGCGCCCGTGGCCCTCGACCTCGACGAACATGCGGTCCTCGACGCCGATCAGCCGCGCCAGCTCGCGCTTGCGCTCGTGCACGTCGGGATATTCGATCAGCATCGTCGCCTTCCAGTTCGTCCCGTCGGGCACCAGCGGTGCATAGGCCTCGATCTCGCCGAGGATGCCCTCCTCGTCGAAGATCTTCTCGATGTGCAGCATCTCCTGGATCTGGCGGCGGATCGTCGTCTCGTCCTCGAACTGCACGCTGATGTGCTCGCCCAGGTGCACGGTGCGCAGCTTGCGGTGCGCAATCATCTCCGGCTGGCTCGACTTTCGGACCTTCGCGTAAGCCTCGAGCGTCAGCAGGCTGTCTTTGGTGATCGTCATCGTTCACTCCAATCCGTAGGCGATGCGAACCAGGCTGAGCGGGTGTTGCAGCTTGGCCGCAGGCAGCTGGTTCACGCTCATCCCTTGCGCGATGTGATGCCCGGCGAGCGCGCAGTCGGACGAGATGTAATCGGGCTCGTTCTTGCCCATCGCCTTGAACACCGGCCTGCCGATCTTCATCGCGACCGGGTGGTACGGCGTCTTCACGCCATAGGTGCCGGCATGGCCCGAGCAGCGCTCGACCGTGTTGAGCTGCACGCTCACGACGCTCGCGATCAGCTTGAGCAACTCCTCGGTCTTGCGGCCGATCTTCTGCACACGGCCGTGGCACGGGATGTGATAGCTGACCTTGCCCAGCGGCGTCTTGAAGTCGGTCTTCAGCAAGCCGTCCTTGTGCCGCGCGATCAGGTACTCGAACGGGTCGAACATCGCCTCCTGCACGAGCTTCACATCGGCGTCGTCGGGGAACAGCAGCGGCAGCTCCTGCTTGAACATCAGCGTGCACGACGGTATCGCCGAGACGATCGCATAGCCCTCGCGCGCGTACTTCGCAAGCACCGGGATGTTCGCCTCCTTGTGCTTCGCCACGCCGTCGAGGTCGCCGAGCTCGAGCTTGGGCATGCCGCAGCAGCTTTCCTTCTCGACGATCTCGTAGGCGATGTCGTTGTGGGCGAGCAGCTTCAGCAAATCGTGGCCGATGCCGGGCTCGTTGTAGTTGACATAGCAGGTCGAGAAGATCGCGACCTTGCCGGGGCTGCGCTCGCCGTCCTTCACCGGCACGCGACCGGACTTCTTGTCGGCGCTCCAGCGAAAGCGCGAGCTTGCGAGCTCGGGCAGCCATGCGTCGGGGTGCACGCCAAGCGCACTGTCGAGCACCTTGCGCATCGGCTTCGTCTTGTTCAATGCGTTGACCGTCTGCACGACGATCGGGATGCCGGCGAACGAACCATGCGTGTCGGTCGACGCGAGCAGCTTCTCGCCGGCGCCGACCTCGCCGTTGCGGAACTTGATCGCCTTGGCGCGCAGCATCGTGTGCGGGAAGTCGAGGTTCCACGGGTGCGGCGGCACGTACGGGCACTTCGTCATGTAGCACAGGTCGCACAGATAACACTGGTCGACCACGCTCCAGTAGTCCTGCTTCGCCACGCCGTGCACCTCGCCGTCGGCGGTCGCGTCGACCAGGTCGAACAGCGTCGGGAACGACTGGCACAGGCTCACGCAGCGACGGCAGCCGTGGCAGATATCGAAGACGCGCGCCATCTCCTTCTCGCAGGCGGCCTGGTCGTAGAACTCGGCCGTCTTCCACGCGACCGCGTGGCGGGTGGGCGCTTCGAGGTTGCCTTCGCGGATGGTCATGGGGAGTCTTCCTGCGCTCAATTCTGTGCCAATGAACAAGGGGCACGCATGCCCCTTGTCGGATGAACGCGAAGGCCGGTCAGTCGACCAGTGCGTCCAGGGCCTTCTGATAGCGGTTGGCGTGCGAGCGCTCGGCCTTCGCGAGCGTCTCGAACCAGTCGGCGATCTCGTCGTGACCCTCTTCGCGCGCCGTCTTGGCCATGCCTGGGTACATGTCGGTGTACTCGTGCGTTTCGCCGGCAACGGCTGCTTTCAGGTTGTCACGCGTGGGGCCGATCGGCAGGCCCGTCGCCGGGTCGCCCACCGTCTCGAGGAACTCGAGGTGGCCGTGCGCGTGGCCGGTCTCGCCTTCGGCAGTGGAGCGGAACAGAGCCGCCACGTCGTTCTGGCCCTCGATGTCGGCCTTGTTCGCGAAGTACAAATAGCGCCGGTTGGCCTGCGATTCGCCCGCGAAGGCGTCCTTCAGGTTCTGCTCGGTTTTCGATCCTTTCAAGCCCATCTCGATCTCCTTGTGTGAAAGACCCGGAAGCCTGATCCGAGGCCTCCGCAACGCCAGGCGCCGCTCGTTCGCACGCGCGGCACGTGCCGACGCTAACTCACCCGGGAGGTCATATCAAATACAAAGCGCCAATGGATGCGCATTGAGCCGCCCTATTCACTCGCGCCAGATGATAGTAGTTCTCATCTGCCCTTCAGGTGAGCCCCAACAGTTGCAGCGCCCGCACGTGCAGGGTACTGTCGGGGTCGGCCAACGCATGCAGCACGTCGAAGTGATTCGTGCCTGCCACCGTCTCGCACACCGGAACGCTCTTCGCACCCCAGGCTTCGCGGATCGCCTGCGTCTGGCGCAGGAACTCCTCGCTCTCGAGCGCGCCGACGGTCGCGAACAGCGGCCCGGACGGCCGCGGAAAGCGCAGCGGGCTCAAGCGCTGCACCGAGGCCGGCGTGAGCCGCAGATCATCCTTGAGGAACGGCGCGTGCCGCATTGGCTCCAGATCGAACAGCCCCGAGATCGACAACGCGCCGCGCACCAGCCGTGCCGGCAACTTCGGATCGATGGCGCGCCAGTTGCAGCTCAGCAGCATCGCGGCCAGATGCCCGCCTGCCGAATGCCCGGCCACGACGATGCGCTGCGGGTCGCCGCCGTAAAGCGCCGCATTCCGGTAGGTCCACACGAGCGCGCGCGTCAGCTGCAGGGCAATCGTCTCGATCGTGACTGCCGGGCACAAGCCGTAGTTCGGCACCACCACCAGCGCGCCCGCCTGCGTGAACACCGGGGCGATGAATGACTGGTCGCGCTTGTCGAGCGTGCGCCACCACCCGCCGTGGATGAAGACGAGCACGGGCGCATCGGCCCGCGGGCTCGGAAAGACATCGAGCGTCTCGGCCGGCGTGGGCCCGTACGTGATGTCGAGCCGGCGCGCGGCGTTTGCCCGCGCGAACTCCGACGCGCGCTCCCACTTGGCGAGAATCTGCGGGTGCTCGGGCACGCGCGCCCGGTTGTTGTATTGAAGATCGAGCCAGGCTGGATCGAAACGGGGCATGCGCGCTCCTGTGTGGGTGTGTGGACGGGGACAGCCAGTGCGCCTTCTACCGCGACCCGGCACGACACGCCAGAGGGGACCTGCAGGATTTGCTAGACTAGCGGCCGCAGTGGGGGGGTAGCTCAGCTGGGAGAGCGTCGCGTTCGCAATGCGAAGGTCGGGAGTTCGATCCTCCTCCTCTCCACCACCTGCATACTGGCCCGCGCCGGTGCTATAAGTCGTTGATCTGCTGTAGCTTTTTTCGGAACTGCTACAGAGAGGCGCTACAACGCGCACGGGATCATGGGTGCAGCACATCCGTACCTACAACGACGTGGCCATCGATTCTTCTTCCGCATCAGCGTTCCCGTCGAGCTCCGCCAAGCGGTCGGCGTGCGCGAGTTCACGGCGGCGCTCTGCACCAGCGATCGGCGCGTCGCAATTCCGACAGCGCTCCAACTGGGGGCCACGGCTAAGAATTTGTTCAACCGGCTGAGAGATCGATCGATGAGCGCCGAGGACATGTCTAAGTTGCTGGAGGAGGCAAGGCGCAAGCTGCGAGCCCAGCAGCGGTACGAAAAGCTGGAAGACGATTTCATCGACTTGGCCTCGGCACGCCTTGCGGACAAGGAAGCGTTCGATCGGCAGCGCCGCGATCTTGAGGAACGTGCTCAGTTGCTCGCGTCGACGCTTCAGACGGTCAACGAGGCACTCCGGCGCCGGCCCGAACAAGTGACGCCTTCGGCACCACCGCAGGTCCGCGAGCCCCTCTCTGCGGCCGCCTCCCACGACCTCCAGCACCTGATCAACAGCTTTCTCGCGACATTCAACGGCGGCAAGAAGCAAGCGATGCTCAAGAAGCATCAGGCAGCGCTTGGGCTGCTAGGAGCGCTGCTCGGCGACCGACCGATCAATCAGCTTAGGCAGACAAACATCAACGAGTATTTCCGGGTGGTCGAGAAGCTGCCGCCACGATGGGCGCAGGTGGCGAAAAGGCAAGGCGTGTCTGCGCGGGAACTTGCCGATGCGAACAATGGCGGAACGCTGAACAAGAAGACCTTTGACGACAACTACCTGGTCCCGGTCCGCATATTCCTTGAGTACTGCTCGCAGTTCTGGCAGGACGAAGGTTTTCCGGCAACGCTCTCGACGGCCGGCATCGAGTTCGGTGGCCCCGACAACGCCGGCAGCCACAGGCAGCGCCCATTCGACTCGGCCGAGCTGGAGCGGCTGTTTCACGGCCCTGAACTCGTAGCAGCCAGATCCTCGAGCCATGAAGAGCACAAATGGTGGTTGGCGGCCCTCGCCTTCTATACCGGTGCACGGGTGAATGAGCTCTGCCAAATCAACCCGAAGACCGACATATCCAACAAGAACGGTATCGACTACATCTTGATCACCCCGCTCACCGACACGGACGAGCGAGTGGTGAAGTCGGTGAAGGGCAAGAAAAAGCGTGTGGTCCCCCTCCACCCGGAACTGCTTGAGCTCGGCTTCCTGGTCTACGTGAAGCGCATACGGGAGGCTAATCACAAGCTGCTGTTCCCAGCGTGGAACCCGACGAAGGGCCGGGCCAGCATCCAAGCGCAACGGTGGTTTCGGGACCTGCTCCGCGAGATCGGTCTTCGCGACGAGAGCGTAGAGGCCGGTCTTCGGGGCTTTCATGCGTTCCGACACACACTGCTTGCCCGAGCCGCTAACTCACATCCGCCGGTTGATGCGGGGCCGATCACGGGACACGCGAGCGTCACAAAGTCAGCGATTCAGCGTGGGTACGAGGGCGAGCTGGAGTTGCCGGCGAAATTGGCAATCCTGAAGTCGATCCATTTCGGCTTTCGACCGTAGCTTCGCTTACGGCGTGAACATCGGCGAGCTGCCTAATGAAACCCATGTACGGGAGAGCAAGCAAGCGCTGATCTCCATTCGTGAATGCCGCTGGCAAAGAACGCCAGATGAGACAACGGCCTTGACTTTCGAACGAGAGCGGTGAAGCGGCCGCGGGGACGTTCCCAAGGCGACCAACGATATCCATCACAGCGCACGCGACACGGGCACATTTGAAACTTGATCGCCAAGTTGCGAAATGACGCCCGCTTCGTGCTGCCCACCGATCCTGCGAAACTCCTTCAAGTAGTCCGGGCGATTCAGACTCAGCCAATCTGTCACCTCCCGGTTTGCGAGAAGCGATGTGAGGTAGGTGCGCGCGATCGTCAGCTTCAGGATGTCAGGCCCATGACCAACCTCGGCAGTCTTCGTCTGCGTCTTCAGCCTGGCGATCTCTCGCTGTAAACGAGCCATAGAATTTGCCGATGCGTGGCTCCTTCGAGCGCGAGGTTCTTGCTGACGCTCCGACTTCGGCGTTGCCGACAGAATCGCTTGAACAAACTTTGCGCTGAAGTTGTGCTGACCGGCCATCAGTTCAACGGCTTCCATCTGTCGTATCGGATTCATCTTGCGCAGAAGGGGGAACACCGCGGCTGGGCACGGGGTGTTTGCCAACAAGGCAACTGCTTCCTTGCAAATGCCTGTGAGCAGCTTGAAGCGGCTCTTTACCGATCCCGGCCCAAGACCGAGGGCCGCGGCAATTCGCTCAGGCGACACGCCGCGCTCCCATGCGCGCATGACCATCCGATGCTCCTGCAGCGCACCCAAACGAGCCACGCGCCGGTTGTAGGTGTAGGTGTCCTCCGCGGCTGCAAGCATGCAGTCAACGTCCAGCAGCTCGAGCTCACGCAATGCCTCCACTCTCAGATGGCCATCGAGGATATGGAAGTAGCCTGGACGGTCGGGTATCGGAATGATGGCTGGTGGTTCGATCAATCCGACCTCGCGGACCGACGCTAGGATCTGCTGGTACTTCGGGCTGCCCTTCGTACTAGGCAACATCGTCTTCAGAGGTACCAGCTGCGCCAGCGGTACGCGGACACACTCGGATAGGAAGCTCGACTTCACGGGATTCGCGCCGGCAGATCCTGATGACTGTGAAACGGCCTTCATCTCTCGATCTCCTCACACGGCTGTATTGCGAGGATGCGTGGCATGCATTGAAGCCCCGCCCTGTCCAGCAGTTCCACGAAGTCCGCGTTACCAACAAGCTCACGTAAAGCCTGAACGATGAACAGCAGTGTTTCGTGTGTGTAGGCGGCGTTCTTTGCGAGCATGCGCTGCTTGCCGACCACCTGCTGGTACAACTCATTCAATTGGTCAGGCGTCATTGATCTCGTGTTGGTTCGCGGCGTGTCGTCCGAAGAGTTCGAGGCCGCCTTGCGACGCGATCGCTTGTCCAGCAAGCGCCTGACCATTCCTAGCTTCTTGCCGCGAAGGGCTCCGCTTTCGTAGGCCTCGGTGAGCAGGTCCTGGACCTCGGCCTCACTACTTCGACTGATCGAAACGGCCAAGCTCACAGGAACCAGGCCCGATTCGACGCCCTCGATGAGCTTGGTCTCGCCCTTCTCGAGCAACGAAAGAATCATCAAGACCCAGGCCTTGCTCATGCCGATTCGCTCGGAGATCTGCAACGAGGTCAAGCCGCGACGCTGCAGATTCTCGATCTCATGAACCAGTTCTGCGGAAGAGTGGCGCCGTCTCGCTACGTTTTCCACGAGGCTCATCACCATGCAGTCATCGTCTTGCACGTCTGTAACAAACGCTGGGATCTCCGTCTGCCCAAGCGCGCGAAAGATCTCAAGGCGGCCTTGGCCGCAGATCAAGGCATAGCGTAGGGAGCCGTCCGCGTGTGGGCGCCGGCTGACGGTGATGGGTCGCTTGAGTCCGATTGCCTCAACGTTTCTCGTCATCTGGTCGAAGGCTAGACGTCCTCGTTCGCGCGGATTCAGGACGTCGATGAGGTCGATTCGAACCATCTCGACCTGCTGGTGTTTGATCTGTTGAGGCATTGATCTCTCCTTGCCTGAATTTCGGTCCTATTGGTCCAGCGAAACAGCCGCGGTGATCGTCTTGAACTGTTCCAGCACTTCGGGCTCGCGCGCCTCCATGTACCTAGCCACTTGGAGGTTCTCAATCAGTTTGACCAGGTATCCCCGCGCCAACACCAGATTCAGGACGTCTTCACCGTATGACTGCACAACAATCTGGTACTGCCCTTGAAGGTTTGCCATCTCCCTCTCCATGCGTGCCATTTGCTCCAGTGTCACGCCCGTCATCTTCTTTGCCTTTGCGTCACTAGTCAGGAGTTCCTGCGGCGTAGCGACAAGCAGCGCCTCGGCATACGCCACCGTGACAGTGTTGGTTGCAACGAGCAACTCGGCGCACTCGATCTGGCGGGTCGGTTTCATCTTGCGAAGTACCCGCATCAGTTCGGGCGAGAAGTGCCTGTCCTTCAACAGATCAGCCGCCTCCTGGCAGATGCCGTCGAGCAGGTTCAGTTTCTTTACGATGTGAGAGATGTCCACGCATAGCACTTTCGCGAGGCGCTCGGGCAGCACGCCTCGTTCCACGGCTCGGCGGATCATCAAATGCTCCTGGATAGCACAGAGTCGATTCACGCGGTTGTTGTACGTGAAGCTCTCGTCGTCAGCGGCCAGCAGACAGGGCACCTTCGCGACGTCCAGCAGCTTGAGCGCGAGGAGACGGAGGTGGCCGTCCAGCAGCAAGTATTTCTGCGACTGCGGTTCTGGCGATCTCACGGTCAAAGGTTCAATGAGACCGACAGCCTCGATCGAAGATTTGATCTGAGCGAACTTCTTCGACGTCGCCGCGCCGGAGGTAAGGCCGCGAGTTGGCAGGATGTCGTCGATTGGGACCATCGCTGGGTCGAGCGAGAAGCTGACGGCCACGCCACTCATGCGCGACTCCGGTTCACGCGCATGAGATCCGCGAGATTCTTTGGCAAGGTATCGAGGCCCTCCGCACGCAATAGATTAATGAAGTTCTCATCGCTCATCAGCCTTCGCAGCGCGGAGATCACGAACATAAGCCGCTGCTGCGTGGCTTCTGCCTTCC
>Ga0075370_10000252_pt1 | contig 19211 bp, 15 predicted proteins | sample EndMethybrTD3035_FD_71398 | JGI IMG/M metagenome (GOLD analysis project Ga0075370, IMG submission 71398) | Populus endosphere microbial communities from Tennessee, USA - Endosphere MetaG P. TD hybrid TD303-5 | ecosystem: Host-associated > Plants > Roots > Endosphere | place: USA: Tennessee... | reverse complement strand
GGGGTTGGGACTGCGATGAATGATCACGAACTGAGCCAGATCGCCGAGACAGTCGATGCTATCGTGGCGCGCGCAGCATCGGCGCTGCGAGCCGAAGAAGCGATCTTGCCCCTGCTTTTGGAAGCCGGCTTGCGCCGCGTTGCCGTTCCCGCGTCTGCAGGCGGGTCGGAAGGCGAGCATGCGTACTTGGGCGTGGTGCTGAAGCGACTGGGCTACCATGCGGTCGATACCAGCGTCTTGGAGGATCACTTGGCGGCCGAAATGCTCGCCAGCCATGCTGATCACGTTCCGGAAGGCATGCTGACATTGACTGCCCGCAGCGAGCTCAGGCTTTCCGAGTCCGATGGCAAAACGGTCGTCAGCGGCATTTGTCGGCAGGTGCCATCCGCGCGCAGTTCATCGCACATCGTCGCAACGGCAACCTCTAACGAACGCGAGGTTCTTGTCGCCTTGGCGGTTGCGGATGCCGAATTGACTCAGCGCCAGAACCTCGCTGGCGAACCGCGAGATGACCTCAGGTTCGATCTGTGCGAGCCGCTGGCGGTCATGTCTGGGGCCGAGGTCACACGAGAATTCAAGGCTCGGCTGCTGTGCTATCGCTCATTTACGATGCTCGGCGCGGGCGAGCACGCTCTCGACCTCACGATCACCCACGTCACGGATCGGACGCAGTTCGGTTCAGCGCTTTCGCGCAAGCAGGTCGTCCAACATTATGTCGCCGAAATGTTTGGAGCTCTCGCGGCCGCGCGTTCAGCATGCGACGCGGCTATGCTCTCGCTTGAGAGCGGAGCCTGCCCCGGCGTGCTCGCGGCCTCACTCGCCACCCGTATCGAAGCGCACCGGATGGCAAGCACAGTCGCCCGTCTGGCCCATCAGCTTCATGGAGCTATCGGGTTCACGGAGGAGCACATCCTGCATCAATCGACGAAGCGTCTGACGGCATGGCGGCAAGATGACCTCGCGGAACGCGCATGCGCCGTCGAGTTGGCATGCATGGTTTCCGGGCTGGGTGGACCTTGGGATCTCATGACGGCCGCCGGGGGAGCCAAAGCGCCCGCGTGAAGACTCCCAGAAATTCGATCGCGGCGGCCGAAGCATGGCCCCGCGCAGAGCAACCAGGTGAAAGGGACTCGGGAAATGGCTGAAGCGGTAATTGTTGACGCGGTGCGCACTGCTATCGGCAAGCGGAACGGAAGCCTCAGCGGTGTCCACCCGGCGGATCTCAGCGGAGCGATCCTGAGAGCTTTGTCGGCCCGGACCGGTATCGATCCGGTGATCGTCGACGACGTCGTGTGGGGCTGTGTCAATCAGGTCGGCGACCAGGCCGCCCAGATCGGCCGGTATGGCGTCCTCGCGGCCGGCTGGCCTGAGTCTGTTCCGGCATCGACAGTCAACCGTGCTTGCGGATCGAGCCAACAAGCAGTCGATTTCGCGGCGGCCATGGTGATGTCCGGACAGTGCGATGTGGTCGTTGCCGGCGGAGTGGAATTAATGAGCCGCGTGCCGCTCGGTGCGGGCCGTGATCTCGGCCGCCCCTTCGGTTCTAGGGCTCGGGATCGCTATGCCGAGCCTCTCGCGCGTCACGGCTTTCCGGGCGGTGATTTCAATCAGGGCATTGGCGCCGAGCTCATTGCGCATGAGTGGGGCCTGACGCGCAAGGATCTCGACGAGTATTCCTCGGAATCGCATGAGCGTGCGGCTGCAGCCGTTGATAGCGGGGCGTTCCGTGACCAGATAGCGCGGCTCGAGGATGCTCCGGAATTCGTGGACGACGAGGGCATCCGGCGCGGAACCACAGTCGAAACACTGTCAGCTTTGAAGCCTTCCTTTCGAGAGGATGGTATGGTGCACGCGGGAAATGCGTCGCAGATTTCAGACGGAGCAGGCGCGCTTCTCATCATGTCGCGTGAGAAGGCGAAGGAACTTGGACTAACCCCGATCGCACGCTATGTTGGCGGCACTGTCGCAGGGTCGGACCCGATCAAGATGCTCGACGGTCCTATTCCAGCCACCGAGAAACTTCTGAAGCGAACCGGGCTTTCGCTCGCGGAGATCGGCACCTTTGAAGTGAATGAGGCCTTCGCATCTATCCCGCTCGCGTGGCTCAGGGCGACGGGAGTTAAGCGGGAGCTTGTCAATCCTCAAGGAGGTGCCATCGCGGTTGGACACCCGCTCGGCGGGTCTGGCGCAATTCTGATGACGCGCATGATTCATCGCATGCGCACCGAAGGTATCCGGTACGGCCTGCAGACCATGTGCGAAGGCGGAGGAACCGCCAACGCAACACTGGTCGAACTCCTTTGAGCGGCGGAATGACCATGAGCGATCTCGAGCTGCGCATGATCATGCTCTCCACCGATCATCTCGAGGCGTCGATCGCGTTCTATGTCGAGACGCTGGGCATGAAGTTAAAGTTTCGTGACGGCGATCGCTTTGCTGCCATTGATGCGGGGCCGATCACGCTCGCGCTGGCCACCGCAGACGATCATCCCGTTCCCGGAAGTGGCGTTGGGGATCAAGGCTGGCGATGTGGACGAGACGGCGGCCACGATATTGGCCGCCGGTGGTTCGATGGTCGGCGCCGTTGCGGACGGCGGGCATGAGCGTCGTGCCATCATGCGTGATAGCAGTGGCAACGCCGTCGTCATTTATGGGCCATTGCGGCGATGACCCTCTTTGGTCGCGAGACGGAGACCGGTGGCGACTTGGTCGCGCAACCGTTCGCGTTGATGCCTCTGTCCTGCCATACGCGGAGGGCAGTTGATGGAGATCCGTTCCGATGAGGCTCAGCATCACGGCTATGCCGACGGGCAGGTTCCGGAGAGCGCGCAGACCAGTGGTTGGAAGATCTTCTTCATCGTCTCCGGGACGCTGTGTGGCTTGCCGGTGTTCATCCTCGCAGCGCAAGTGTTTGGTAGCCTGGGATTCTCCCAAGGCCTGAAGGCGGTACTCCTGGGTGGCGCCATCACCGGAAGTCTAAGCGCGCTGAGTGCATACACCGGCTCGCGCGCACGGGCAGGGCTCGCCGTCCTCGCTGACCACGCCTTTGGGCCGGCGGGCGGCAGAATTGTGAAGATTGTCATAGCCTTCTCGCTGATCGGCTGGTTTGGCGTCGCGATCGGTGTCGTCGGCGCGACCACGACCTCGGCACTTGAGCAAATGACCGCCTGGCGGATACCCGCCCTCGCAATCGGGGTGCCTATGTCGATCGGCATTGCAGGGGTTACGATCTTCGGCGCCAAGGGTCTCGAACGTCTTGGTAATATCCTGATCCCGATCACCGCGCTGATGCTCCTGGGTTCGGTCCTTTTGGTTTCCGCTCATCTTGACCGGGTCTGGGCTGGAAGCGGCAATGGCAAACTGGACTTTGGAAGCTGCGTAGCGGCGGTTGTCGGGACCGTCATTGTGGGAGTGGTGATCCAGCCCGACTATGGCCGCTTCGTACGCCGTCCAAACGGGGCGGCACTCGGATCGGGGATTTCGCTTGGCGTCGTCTATCCGCTCATTCTCACCGTGTCTGCAATCGCCACGCTTGCTCTCGGCAGCAACGAAGTCATCTCCGCGATGATCCTCCTCGGCTTTGGCGTTCCGGCGTTGATCGTGCTCATGATGGGGGCATGGATCGATACCTCGGCGTCCATGTATTCGGCGAGCCTGTCTCTTGCAAACCAGCTGCCTCGCTGCAGGTTTCAGGCGATCGTCGGAGGAATTTGGCTGGTAGGCGTGATATTGGTCACGGCAGGGGCCGAGACTGTATTCATCCCATTCCTCATGGCGCTCGGTCTGGCGCTCCCACCGCTCGCAACCATCCTCATACTCTCCCACTTTCTGGTCCATGGGAAATCGGATGCAACGGGGGCACTAGTAGCATTGACGTGCAGTCTGACAGGAACTGCAGCTGGATTGCTGACGACGCGCGGCGTCTTCCAGATCACTGGATTGCCTGTCGTAGATTCGATCGCTGTGACGGCAGCCCTATTCGTCCTGGCCCGCGTCATGTTCTTCAGGAGTCCCGGGGCCGCAGCGGGCGCTGGCGATGCGGCGCATCCACGTAAGGTCGGTTAAGGTTGGAAGGGCACGATTGACCGGCTCGTGCAATTAAATGCCGGGTCTGCGTGTTCCCTTCTGCGCTCGCGAGCATGGCGAGCGCGTGAACGCTTGCTTTGGCATCAGCTCCGCGCGAATTGCTCCCATGTCAGCCGAGCGTCCCAGCTTGAGCTGCCGCAGCTGGAGAAAGGATACGTCAGACCTTGGCCTTCGGCCTAGCCGCCTTCGTTGTTGCGGTCTTGCTTGCCGAGGACTTGGTGACTGAGGGCTTGGCGCCTGAGGACTTCGTCGCCGAGGACTTGCCAGATGTTCCGGCGCCAGCGCTGATGACCGATGCCTCCGCGAGATCGGCAAAATTCTCGCCGATGTCGTCGATCGAATATGGGCCTTTTGGACTGTACCATTGGTATGCCCAGTTGCACATGCCCAGGATCGCGCGGCGCGTCAGCGTCACGTCGAGATCGCTCCGGAATTCGCCGCTATCGATGCCGCGCTGAATGATCTGTTCAATGATCGTATCGTTTCTTTTCCGCTCCTGGGCCACGCCTTCCCGGGCCTCGTCCGAGAGTGCGTAGCTCTCGCGCAGATATACGGTCACCACAGCCTTGTGGGTGTGCACCATGTCGACAAGGGCCTTCACCACGCCGCGCAACTGGACCGCGGATGAATCCTTCGAATCCACGATAGCCTCGAGGCGGCCGGAGATATCCTGAACGTGCTTGGCGTGAAGTTCGGCAAGCAACTGGCCTTTGGAGTGGGCATGGTGATAGAGCGAACTCTGCCCCACGCCGGCACGCTCGCCGATCTCCCGCACCGTCGTGCCACCAAAACCACGTTCCATGAAAAGGTCCGCAGCGGCCTTTATAATCCGCTCCTTGACGTTGTTGCGGTCGTTCGCTTGCTTACCCGCCACAAAATTCTCCAGTTTCGATGGACCGAACGCTGAAAAGAATTCCGTTCTGCCCAAAGGTCTTTGGCTGTATACCGCGCATAAGTGAAGGGTCCCCGAAAAAAAAGGGGCTTCTGCGTTCGATCGCGTTCCGGTTCTGGCTAGGCGAACGTGGCGAGGGAGCGCCGTCGGTATAGCTTTCCAACGGAAATGGCCCCCGGGCGAAAGAGAACGTCTCGCCTACCATCGACCCTCGCTCCCGTCCTTGACCTGCCCGGCCAAGGTTAGTATAAAATTGGAGCGCTCGCTACGATAAAGATCGCGAGCGGCTTGGAGAGGTTGTCATGACGTCGCATATTCGGGCCGTCCGCCACGAGTTCCTGTCAACGACCGAAGAGATCATCGAGGAGGCGAGAAACGGACGCATGTTTATTCTCGTCGATGACGAGGATCGGGAAAATGAGGGCGACCTCGTCATCCCGGCTCAAATGGCTACGCCCACGGCAATCAATTTCATGGCGACCCATGGCCGGGGCCTGATCTGTCTTGCCTTGTCCAAACAGCGGGTCGATGAACTGGGTCTCGACTTGATGAGCCGCAACAACGGCACGCGGCATGAAACGGCCTTCACGGTGTCGATCGAAGCGCGAGAGGGTGTCACCACCGGGATTTCGGCTGGCGACCGCGCGCGCACGATCGCAGTTGCTATCGATGGCTCTAAGTCGTCCAAGGACATCGTTACTCCGGGGCATGTCTTTCCACTCGTCGCAAGAAATGGTGGTGTCCTCGTTCGCACGGGGCATACCGAAGCGGCGGTTGATGTATCCAGGCTCGCCGGCCTAAATCCGTCAGGGGTAATCTGCGAAATTATGAAAGAGGATGGAACGATGGCGCGTCTCGACGACCTCGTGTCCTTCGCGCAGCTACACAACCTCAAGATCGGGACAATCCGCGATCTGATCTCGTACCGTCGTCGTCACAACCATAATGTCCAACGCGTCACCGCGGCGACTTTCACCAGTCGCTACGGCGGCGAATGGAATGCCATCACCTTTCTCAATACCGCAATCGATGCCGAAACCTTGGTGCTGGTGAAAGGCAGGATCAATCCCGGTGAACCGACTTTGGTGCGAATGCACGCGCTTGGGGTTTTCAGTGACGCGCTTGGCTTGGAAAGCGATCGATCGGGTCTCCTGCCGCAAGCTATGGAAGCGATTGCGGCAAACGGTAGCGGCGTTCTTGTTCTGCTCAACCCGCACGAAAGATTGTCGCAGACGACCCGATATGTCGGCGGAGAGAAAGTACCGAACGTCACGGAGCTGCGCGACTACGGCGTTGGAGCCCAGATTCTTGCGGAGCTCGGCATTCACGACATGATACTGCTCACCAACTCACAGCGCACACCGGTGGCACTCGATGGTTATGGGCTGAACATTGTCGAGAAGCGTTCGCTGTAAAGCGGTGAGTGACGAAGTATACTTTTGCCGACCATGTTGGCCGAAGTCTTGCAGGGTTGGTCGCCTGCCACTGTCGCGTGATGCCTGTGCGGAGAATTCGAGTAGGTGCCGGCTGAACCGGGCTGCATGGCATTCGCATGGCGAGCGGGCAGCAAGAGGAAGGCCTCGCGTCGCTCACCTGCTCGAACTCGGGCAGTCATAGCGAAAGTTAAATACGCGCCGATTTAGGCACTTTGCATAAGCTCCCCGGTATCTCGGCAAAAGCCACCTATCCACGATTGACAGACCCACTGGACGCAAATACTAACCCGCAATTGGATCGAGCGCTCCACCCAGCATGTGGCCACAGAGCTACGGGAGGAAGAGGATGGGTCTAAGAGAAATCTCGCGGCTGAATATGTCTGCTGTTGAAGCAGATTGTTCGGGCATGACGACGGCTAACCTTGCGAGGTTACCGGTCGAGGTCGGGCACTGTGCCGAGGCGCCGCGCAATGCGCTGGCCATTCGGGCGCTGGTAGCAAGGCACCGGCCTGGCCTCTTTGCTTTTGTCCAATGTCGGGTGCATGCGCAAGTCGACCCTGCGGACATCGTTCAGGAGATCTGGTCAAAGGCGCTGCCGGCGATCGAGACCGGGCGGATCCGTCATGATAAGGCCTACCTATACGGCATCGCCCGCAATCTGTCAGCCGAGGCGATGCGGCAGCACTATCACCACTCGCGCTGGCTCATGCAGGCGTCCGACGAAGAGGCGATTGCCGATGAGGCTCCCTCTGCTCACCGCATCGCGAATGCGAAGGACCAGTTGAGGGCGTTGCAAGGGGCGGTTAGCGACCTTCCCGATCGCTGCCGCGAAATCTTCGAGCTCCGCCACGTCGAACAGCTCGGCAAGGCCGAGATCGCGCATCGTCTCGGAATCAGCGCAAAGCAGGTGGAAAAGCAACTCCGCCACGCGCTCTCGCGCTGCCGTCGCGTCCTCCTCAGCAAAAATTCTTTGCAAGAAGAGGGCTCCAAATCGGGGCCATCGCCGACTTACCCATAGAGGGCGAGTTCAACTGATCGCCAGACCGCCCTCCAGCCGTCAGGTATAGGAGGGGGTAACAGATGATCACGCAATCGGGGAAAGGCTGTGGCAGCCCGATGGCCTCTGGCTGGCAGCCTATCTGCGACTTCTGCCTGACAAGGCGAACTTCTGACAGCCTCAGGAAGCGGGCCAAGCGCGGTATTGTTTTCTGACCTGCGGCCATGCTCGTCAGCTGGCCCGAACGCGCGGGGGCACAACTTGAAAACGAAATTGGAGAGGAAGTATTTCATGGGTAGAAAATTCCTTTATCTTCTGGCTTGCTTCGCACTTGCTCAGCCTGCCATTGCTCAGGATGCCAAGAAGGAAGCGGCCTCCGCGCCCAAGCAGGTCGAGCTCAATGAGGCGGCTAAGCACGGTCTCGAAGTGCTCCGCGAAATGAAGGCTCCGGCCGCCGGCATTGCCGAGACAGAACGGTATGCGCGCCAGGCAGGCCCGCTCGGCCGTCATGCGCGCGACGCGCTCGAGTTTGGCTATGGCTTCAATTGGGACAACGATGACTCGCTGTCACGCCGGGAAAAACACCTGATCCTTATCGCCGCGCTCATCACAATGGAGCGAGGGCACGAACTGGAAGCGCATCTCAAGCTCGCACTCGATAACGGCGTGAAGCTCGAGGACTACGAACCGATGCTGGCGCTTCTGACGCCCTTCATCGGCCTACTGGCCGCGTCGAACGCGGCGGGCAAGATGCATTGCCTCATCGTCGTTGCGTCCAATCGACCGTCATGGTGTTCGCCGGCCGCGGATGGCGATCACGAATAATTGCCCCGCGCGTTCATCCGAATTCGATGTCGGCACAAGGGCAGCGCGCACGAAGTGCGCCCCTTCAAACTAAGTCTTGGGAGATGAAGAATGAAATTCACTTTATCCTGCACGCGTCCGCTACTTTCGGCGCCGTTTCTCATCACTACCTCGCTCACGTCGGCGATATTCCTGGCGACGCCGGTCCATGCGCAGGATCAGCTCAGACGACTGTCAAATCCGAAACAAGGTCGCCGGAAAGTGCAGGAGGATCGGTCGCCGAAGAACGCGAGGAGATTGTCGTGTCGGCGCGCGTCGGCGGCCAGATCGCCGTGAAATCGCCTACCGGCCTGCTCGGGGTCCGCGACCGGATGGATGTACCCTTCAGCACGACAAGCCTCACCGACCAGCTGATCCGCGACCTGCAGGCGCATTCACTGGCCGAAGTGCTGGCGAACGACCCATCGGTGCGCACGACCAATGACAGGTTCAATTATGCGGACTCGGTAACAATCCGCGGGTTTCCGCTCAGCGCTAGCGAAGCGACGCTGAACGGGCTCGGCGGCATGGTGCCAACACGGCGCATCCCTTACGAGAGCATCGAACGCGTCGATCTCATTCGTGGTCCCGTCGGGCTTCTGGTCGGCAATACGCCCGGAAGCGGCATTGCCGGCTCGCTGAACTACGTGAAAAAGAAAGCCGGGAGGGAGCCAATCACCCGTCTCACCGGCAGCTGTTTCTCCGACGGGAATTTCGGCGGCACAATCGATTTCTCTCGCAAGCTGGGGGGCCGGGATGGGCTTGGAGTTCGCATCAATGCCGCTTATCGCGACGGCGACACGCCGCTTGATAGCCAAAGTGATCGCGCCGGTGCGGCCTCGATTAATCTCGACTTTAGTACCGGGCGCTTCAATCTCTCGGTCGATGCAGGATACTTCAATCAAAAGATCCGTGCATTGTCTCCGGCGCTGTTCCTTGCGGCGGGTGCATCTATTCCACTGCCGCCCGATATTCGATCGCCCATCGTACCATCCTGGCAGCGATCCTCGGTCGAAGGCTATTATGGCATGGCGCGGGCCCGTTATAATTTCACCGATGGAGTCTATCTGACGGCGGCTTACGGACGCCTGTTCAACAAAGAGATCACGGTTCAGAACATCCTGGTCAATCTCCAAACAAACGGCGACGTGACCGCGATCACGCTGGCAGCCCCGCAGCGGCGCAATTTCAAATCGGCTGATGTCCAGCTTCACGCAAAGTTTGTCACCGGTCCGGTTTCACATGACTTGGCGGTAATCGGGAGCCGAATATCCTACACGGAGGGGGGGCCGCAGATAAGGTTTGGAGCGCCGAGCCTTCAGAATATCTACCGCCCGTTCTCCATTTCAGAGCCGGACATTTCGGGGGTGCCACGCAATTTTCCCAGGCAGTTGGCGAACGTGTTGTCCAGCCTAGCAGCAGCCGACATCATGTCGATCCTCGATGGCCATGTGCAGATTCTGGTCGGCGCGCGAACGCAACAAATCAAGACCGACCAATTTTTTGGCCCGAACCCTTCCGTCCCGACCTCACAATATTCCAAGAGCAAGCTGACGCCAGCCTATGCTCTGATCGTTAAACCCATCGACCAAGTTGCGCTTTATGCGAACTATATGCAGGGCCTTGTCCAAGGGCCGATCGCGCCGACAGCGGCGTCAAATGCCGGACAGCAGTTCCCACCTACCGCGGCGTCGCAATACGAAGCCGGCGTGAAGTTCGACTCCAAAGGTGTGGCCGCGCAGCTGTCCTATTTTCGCGTCGAGCAGCAGACCGGCTATACCGATCCCACGACAAACACTTTTGGGATCCTCGGGCTGCAGCGCAATACCGGCTTTGAGGCGCAGCTATTCGGTGAACCGATCGAGGGCCTTCGGATAACCGCAGGTGCCTCGACCCTTAAGGCCCGAGTCATTCGCAGTCTTGCCGGATCGCTTAATGGAAAGGATGCCCCGGCCTCGCCTCGCTTCCAGTTCACGGTCGCTCCCGAGGTCGATCTTGCATTTGCCCCCGGGCTGACGCTCACGGGACGCGTCACTTATACCGGAGATTTCTTCGTTAATCCGCAAAATACCCCGCGCGTGCCAGCCTGGACGACTTACGACGTCGGCGCGCGGTTCAAGTTCCTGGCAAACGGAACACCACTTATCTTTCGGGCGAACGTGGATAATCTCACCAACAAGAATGCCTGGCTGACGAGGGGGGCCGGAGGGCTTGCACGCACCACGCCGAGGACGTTTCGCCTGTCCTTTGAAGCGGCATTCTAGGCAGCGTGGCAGGCCGTATCCTGACGAACGGAAATGGCGCCACCTCGATGCGCTAGGTCAGCCGGGGTCGGCTTCCACGTCGAAGCTGCAAGAATTGAAGTCATTAGAAACTGATCGGTGTCGCGGATGGCACCGCGGAACCGTTATTTGAATTGGAGGAATGGAATGTCGATTGGTAGAAGAGAAGTTCTGGTGGGTGCATCATCCGCGGCGCTGATTTCGGCATACCCGGCCGCTGCGTCGGCAAACACGCGACGCCGAGCCGGGGGCCGCGAGGACGCGCTTGCAATGGTGTTGATCACCCAGCTCATTAACGAATGGGCGCACGAAGTCGATGCCAACTACGGTCGAAACATGGCGGAGGCAGACCTGCTGACTGCGGATTGCCGCTGCAAGCTTGAGGGGCAGTGGATCTCGGGGCTCGATGCAATCGCAAAATTCTATCAGGCGCGCTTCCACGATATCAAGCCCGGAGAGCCCGCGCCGATTGTCCGGCAGCTACTCAGCAATTTCCGCATCATGCTCACCAGCGAGAGCGAGGCCAGGGTTGGTTTGAACCTTCTCCTTTTTTTCAAGGTCGGAACGGTGCCCTTCAGCGATTACTGCGATCCGGTCGAGGTCGCCGATGTACGGGTGGATTGCCGGCGCGGCGCAGACGGAAACTGGCGAATCAGCATGCTCGACAGCGATCGGATCTTCCGGCGCGATTGAGCTGACCTTCGCGCCACCGGGAATGGCGGGCTTCGGAAAGCGCGGGTTCGGCGTGGGCCTTATCGCATAAGATTCCGTGTCCTTCGCATGCGACGATGTCGTCCAGGGTATCGAAGTCTCGACGGTGGTCCTTGCAATTTCCTTGCGCAGCGGGCTCGGCACGGCGCGTGAAAGCGGTAGCTTCGACCGCCACCCCTGGAATGAGCACCATCGTCTACCACGGTGAGCGCAGGATGGTAGAGGTCGATATTGATTGCCGGTCGAACGCTATCGCCGTTTCGGCGCGGCAACATGCTGAGCTATCAGTGCCGTCGCTCTATCCAAGACGAGTGCGGCCAGATACTCGGGATTCTTGCGGCAGCCTGGCCGCTGGCTGAAATGAGCTGCGCGCGCAAGGACAAGTACGGCGAGCCCGACAAGGTTGACCGCGCTTGAATGGCTTTAGGCCATCTAGGTATCTCGCGCTAAACGCAGATCGATGCCCTGGAGCGGGGATTGCAGCGACTCCCGCAAACAGGGCAATTTGACAAATTTCTGGCCTGCACACCCCGAGCCCAGTTCACCGATCGCGGCACCACATCATCAAGCCCATAATGCCCTGCTGAACCACTTCTTCTTGCTGGTTGAGGAGAGCCATCCGGCGCTGGACAATTCCGCGGTCGCCAGCGCTTACCCGATGCTTGCCTTCGATTTTCATGTGCAAGGTCAATTCGTCACCGACGAAGACGGGAGCGAGAAATCGCCATTCGCGAACATCGGTAAGTGCGATCGCTGCGTTGGTCAATTCGGTGAACTCGCCGAAGAGGCCAAGAGCTACCGCGATACCAAACGGGCCGTGCAAGATGCGCTGTCCAAATACCGTGGTACGGGCATAGGTCGCATCTGTGTGAATCGGGTGGCGGTCCCCCGAGATTTCGGTAAAGGACAAGAGGTCGGCTTCCGTCACCTTTCGGGGCGTGCTCACGAATGTTTGCCCCTCGACGACATCCTCGAAATAGAGCGACTTCCGGATCGGGTCCAGTGACACCACCTCGCGCCCCTAAACCGAGTAGCCGCCATCCAGCGCAATGCACTGGCCGGTGATGAATGAGGCTCTCGATGAGCAGAGGAACACTGCGAGGTCGGCGACCTCTTCTGCGGTTGCGAAGCGGCGGAGCGGTGCATTTGTGCGCATCGCTTCGACAAACTCGGGGGTCAGTCGGCCCTCGAGCCGCTTGAACAGGCCAGCGTCGATGACTCCGAGTGCGATCGAGTTGGCGCGAACATTGTGCCTTCCTTCCTCGCGGGCGATGCCGTTCAAAAGCATTTCGAGACCGGCCTTGGGAACCACCGAAAGGATGTCCTTGGGCGGAAAACGCTTAAGTCCTGCAGAGGACATGCCCAGCACGGAGCCCCCCTTTTTTCGAAGATGGGGAATGGAAGGCATGAGAACATTGTAGGGACCTGTGAGATCACCGGCGATCGTGCGGTCCCATTCCTCGGGGTCAATGTCTGCCGTATAGGTCATGCTGATATCTGCGCCGACGGCGATAACGACCGTGTGGATTCGGCCGAATTCGTCCGCAGCTCGGTCAATGGCTTGCCGGCAGGCCGGTCTGTCGGTGAGATCGAGCTTTATTGCCAGGGAACGGCGGCCAAGGGTGCTTATGGTGTCCTGCAATTCCAAGGCGACCGCGTCATTGCTGCGATAGGTGAAGGCAACATCCGCACCGGCCCGCGCAAGCGCCTCACAAGTGGTGCGGCCGATGCCGCCGCTGCCGCCAATTACGAAGGCGGCGCCTTCAGGAAACAGATCGCAGGTATTCACCATCTCAGATCTCCTAACATTGGCACGTCTTTCGGCTGGACGGCTTTAGGCTTGGCGGCGGATCGCCAACTCAGGCGAGGGGACTTGGAAAAATCACACTTCCTGTTTGCGAGGTGTGGAAATCGGCCGTCGCGCCGGGGCCAGGAGGCTCGAGAAGCAAATTGCCGCGCAGAACAGATCGATCGAAGCATTGACGAAGAACGCGACGACAAACTGGGTTTCGGCCGGAACTCCAGGCAGTCCAGGTGCGCTTTGCCGGGCAAGAATGGTCGCATAGACTATTGGCGCGATGGCTCCGGAGATGGATACTGCCACGCCAAGTGCCGATCCTGCCATGCCGGCTTTGGATTCCTGAACGACTGACTGCATCGAACTCAGCAGTCCGGCATTGAGCATGCCGATACCGATACCGTAGATCGCAGCGCCCACCAACAACTGCCAAATGGTGTCATGGAAAAAGGCAACGGTCAGTGCGCCCAGGCAATGGCCCAGAGCGCCAACTCCCGCCGCTGGAAGTCCACCCCAACGCGTTACCAATCGGCCCGAGATCGAGGCCCCCAACATGCCGACTAGGGCGTAGGGAAGCATGATGAAGCCAGTCTGGAGCAGCGAGGCTTGCGGACCGTATCCAGCGCCTTTCAACTGGGCCAACATGGGAAAAAGGACCGCGAAGGCGGATCCACCCATGCCAAGCGTCATGCTGCCGATCATGGTGCGTCGAAACTGGCCGGATCGAAACAGAGTAACGTCAAAAGCGGGGCTCTCTATCCGGCCCTCTCGCCGAAACCAGAAGATGGCTGTGAAGACGCCGGCAATGACAAGGCCGATTGTCCTGGGGGCGAGCCATCCCCACGCCGGACCTTTAGTGATGGCGAACAGGATGGCGACTACCCAGGACACGAGCAAGAGCACGCTCAAAATGCCAAGAGAGCCGCTGTCTGCAGCTGTCGTTCGAGGAAATGCCCTGAATACGGTTATGGCGATCAGAGCGCTTATGATCGATGCGACTACGAAGTATTGGCGGAGCGACAAGTGGCCTTCGATCACGCCGCCGACGAAGTAGCCAACTCCTGTGCCCAGCAGCACGCTGCCGATCGCAATGGTGACGGCGCGTGCAATCGATTGCCCTGGTAGCCCCCGGCGCAGCGCCGCTATGACAATCGGGGTGGCCACGCCGCCCATTCCAATTACGAACACGCCCACCAGCAGAGCCGCGAAACTCCCAGTCGCCGCCAGCACAAATCCCACCGCCATCAAGGCGGGCGTAAGGGTCATCGTAAACCGATCGCCGACGGTGTCCGAAAGTCGTGGCACAATTGAGAGCGCTACTGCTGTACCGAGTATTAGCAGTGCATAGACCCATGAGACTTCGACCACGCTGACCGAATAAAGTGTCTTAATTTCAGGCAGCAGTGGTCCCATCGCGGCGAGGGACATACCACTCCACAAAACCATTACCCTTGTCACATTGATGATGAGCTTGAAGTTCAGGGGAGTTTCGGATCGACCAAGGCGGTTTGTATCATCGGACATGTTCTTCTCTCCCAACCTTCCTCAACAGGAACGGTCCTTCATTGACTACCCCCGGCATGAGGGCGCGCGCGATACGCAGGCCTTGATCGGTCTTTACGTTCCCGGAGTTCGGGGTCCCGGCCAAGTCGAGTTCGCAAGCCTTGAGCGGATGTCAAAGGCTGGATCGTCGCTGCCGCTTCGACCCGTCAGCATCTCCGGCCCAAACTTCCTGTGGTTTTCGGAAGGATCGATGCGCAACCAGTCGCCGATCACTGTTCGCTCGGCGATCCGCCACTCCGGTTCCGTCCCCGGAGCCACGGGGCGGCGTTCAAAGCAGTCCACATAGCGGATGCCTCCGACCCAGCTGCGTCCAGGCGAATTGCCATTCTTCTCGTGCAGGACAGCTGCATAGGTCTCCGCAATGGCAAGGTCGCCGATCCCATCGTCGGGCCAGTCGATCACCGAAGTTCCCATGAAGTGCATGGTGCAGCGGTATGCCTCGACATAGCCCAAGACCCAGGGCACGAATGTCTCGATGGTACCGTCAAAGTCACCGTAGTGCGTTTGCGCCCCAGGGTGGAAGCACCGCCGAATTAGCGCTTCGTCCTGTCGATCCACTCCTCGGGCGTACCGACCGATAATGTCGCGGATTTGCCATTCGGAGATTATCGTGTCCATGAAGCCGACGGACGCACTCATGGCGCCGGTTCCGCTCCGCCGGCGAAGCCGGCAGGCTTACTTGAAATCATAATCGTCGATCTGCGGGTTCGCCAGCAGCTCGTAGTATTCCTCGGCGCGAAACGGCATGTGGACGCCGGGGCGGCCATGCTCGTTTATGTAGTATCCGCCGCCCGGGACGGCTCCCCAGACGAGAGACTTAAAGCGCTCATCCAATGTCTCGTTGAACGTTTCGAAGGGGCCGCGTTGGACCTTGATCGATCTGGCTCCGCGGTTGAGCGTCGAAAGGATCAGCGTAGACACATAGCGGGCCCAGGCTTCCGTCCAGACGTGGAAGGATCCCGATCTTGGGTGGCTATTGGGGCCATAGCAGGAAAAGAAATTCGGAAATTCCGGATGCGACATGCCGAGATAGGCTCGCGGCCCATCGCGCTGCCACGCTTCATCGAATGTTACGCCGTCCTCACCCTTGTACACGACCGGGAAGAAATACTTGGCAGTATCGAAACCCGAGCCGAGGACGATGGCATCGAGATCGTAGTGTTCTCCGTCGACGGTCTTTATCCCCGTCTCATCGATCTCGGAAATTCCCGTCGTAACCAGTTCAGCATTTGGCCGCGTCAGCGTCCGGTACCAGCCCGCATCTACGATCAGCCGGCGGGCGAGGGGATTTGCCGTTGGAATGCTCTTTTCGATGAGGTCCGTCCGGCCTTCCATTTGCTCTGCGATGTAGGCTTTCAGGTTGGCGCGGAAAGCATCGTTGTGTTCGGATAAAGTGCCGTGCTTTGCCTTCCACTCGGGGTCAAGCTCGTGGCCGTTCTGTGCGTTGACTGCTACGACCTGGAGCGAATAGATATGCCATTTGCGATAGTATGGCAGGTTGTCCATGAGCCAGTGAAGGCGCGGTGAGATCTTGGTCGTGACGGGCACGAGAGGCGGCACGATCCACTGCGCGGTTCGCTGGAAGGCATAGACCTTGTCGGCCTTTTCGGCGAGCCAGGGCATCAGCTGCGTCCCGCTCGAACCGTTGCCGATCAAGGCAACCCGCTTGCCGGCCGGGTCGAAATCGTCACGCCACGCGGCAGTGTGCTGCATCTGCCCCTTGAAACTCTCAAGCCCGGGGATGTCGGGCATGGACGCATTGGCGAAAAGTCCGCTAGCGCTGATGACGAAGTTCGAGGAGAGTTGCGTTCCGTCGCTGAGCGACACGGTCCAGCGCGACGTTTCAGCACTCCATTCGGCGGTTTCGACTGAAGTGCCGAGGCGGGCTTTCTCTCTCAGGCCGTAGCGATCGGCCACAAAATTGGCGTATTCCTTGATCTCGCTTTGCGAGGGGAAGTAGCTGTTCCAGTTATAGGGTATGAACCGGTACTGGTACACGTATCCCGGAACGTCCACCCGCAGGTTCGGGTAGTGGTTCTTCACCCAGGTGCCGCCAAACGAATCGTGTTTTTCGACGATGGTGAACGGGATGCCGAGCTGTTGCATGTAGATTGCCATCGCCACACCGGTGTGGCCCGCGCCGATGATCGTGACGTGGAAATCCTCGGGAAGCTCGACCCCAGGATCGAGGCTGGTCGCGAGTTCGGCGGGTTTGTCGGCGAGCGCGAGATTCTCGGTGGCGAGACGCACCATCTTCTCGGGCACTTCTTTGCCCTCGAACAGCGCGATCAACTCCAGCGTGCGCGCCTGATCTGGCACGGGCGGAATTTCCCGGTGCTCCTGTTCGAGATACCTGGTCGCGATTTCCTTGAGCCGGTCCTGATAGTCGGGATGGACGATCTTCTGGAACACGCGGCCATTGCGAATTGCGATCGTTTCCAGCGGCATGTCCCGCAGCTCGGCATCGCCTGTCAGCTGATAGAGCGTGATCCGCAGAGCATTGAGATCTGCCGCTTCGAGGGCTTCGGCAATGATTTGCGAGCGGTTGCCCTCTCCGGCCTGCAGCGGGTCGGAAGAGCTCGCGCGTTCGAGTTGCGTCGAATCAATTCCGTTCCTGTCGTTCGTCACCGTTGGTCTGCCTTTCGATAGGGAGCATCCTCCCACACCATCAAATCGCGGCCAGGCGCCAGCCAATGGGCTGGACTGGCTCGACATGCCTACTCCACCAAAATAAGGGCGCAAATCTAGTTGGAGCGCTCGCTCTAGGCGATTCCTCTAATCGCCGGGCGTTGTCATGTCAATACGTTCGACCAGGCGGGGACCGCTCTCTTGACGCCGGGCAGCGAGAAAGGTAGTTCGCAGTGTAGCGAGCGCTACAATCAAATTTGTTCGTCTCTGAGTGCAAGAGAGTTGCATCCGAGCCGCGGGGCCGGCAGCGCGTTCGAGGGGGACGGCTCTGTCGTCACCTGCAGATGGGTATTTCAAATGGGAGCTGTGAGGTGTCAGTGAAAAACGCAACCGGTCTGGCTGACATCGCTCAGCCCCTGCTTCCCGGCATTCTCGGCTTGCTCAAGGATGCGGCCGCGGCAGCCCAGTCGTTTGTCGGCGCACTTCGCGCTCGATTGATCGCGGGGATTGGCGATCCCGGCGATCGGGCGGCGCTCGATGCGCACCAGCATGTCCTGCATGGATATGCCTGGTACGCAACCTATGCCGAAATGATGCGCGAAGTTGCCGACTGGGCGAGCGGACTCGACGCCAGGGGTGAACTCGGGATCGTCGATGCTCTGCTTGCACAGCTGCTCTTCGCGGAATACGGCGCTCAGCTCGCGGGTGGCATCCCTATGAACCAGGGCGAGACGATCCGCCCAGTGCACCTTGGAGCGAGCGCAACAGAGCTCGCCCTCCTTCAGGTGCCGGCGCTGGAGCAGCTGGTTGCTGAAGGTGGATCGCAAGCGGTCAAGACGTCGATCGCGACAGCGCTCATGGAAGCGCGCGGCAAGGCGACCCTCGAGAACACCGGCCTAGATTCGATGTTCGACATGATACGCGATCAATTCCATGCCTTCGCGCGGGAGAAAGTGACTCCGAACGCGCATGGATGGCATCTGCGCGACGAGCTCATTCCGATGGAACTCGTCGATGAGCTCAGCCAGCTCGGCGTGTTCGGCATGACGATACCGGAAGGCCACGGTGGATTGGGTCTCGGGAAGACCGCGATGTGCGTAGTGTCCGAGGAGCTGTCGCGCGGGTGGATCGGTGTAGGGTCCTTGGCGACGCGCTCGGAGATCGCGGCTGAGCTCATCCTGTCTGGAGGAACCGATGCCCAGAAAGCAGAGTGGCTTCCGCGCATCTCGAGAGGCGAGATCCTCCCGACTGCCGTATTCACCGAGCCTGACACGGGATCTGATCTGGGGGCGCTGCGGACACGAGCCGTCCTCGATGGCGACGCATACCGGGTTACGGGCAACAAGACTTGGATCACGCACGCCGCGCGCGCCGACGTAATGACATTGCTGGTTCGGACCGATCCGGGGACCCGGAACCACAGCGGTCTCTCGATGCTGATCGCACCCAAGCAGCGCGGCACTGTCGAAGATCCTTTTCCCTCGCCCGGCATGGGAGGTGGTGAGATCGCCGTCATCGGCTACCGCGGCATGAAGGAATACGAGATCGCGTTCGATGATTTCACGGTGCCGGCGCAGAACCTGCTCGGAGGCGTGGAGGGGCAAGGATTTAAGCAGCTGATGGCGACATTCGAAAGCGCGCGCATCCAGACCGCCGCGCGCGCGATAGGTGTTGCCCAGGCCGCACTGGATGTCGGTCTCGAATATTCGCTCGGCCGCAAGCAGTTCGGGAAAGCCCTGTTCGAGTTCCCCAGGGTCGCGAACAAGTTGGCCATGATGGCTGCCGAGATCATGGGCGCGCGCCAGCTTACCTACTTTGCCGCGCGCCGTAAGGACGAGGGCAAGCGCTGCGACCTTGAAGCCGGCATGGCGAAGCTGGTTGGCGCACGGATCGCCTGGGCTGCTGCGGACAACGCCTTGCAAATCCACGGCGGCAACGGCTTCTCGATGGAATATGTCGTCAGTCGGTTGCTCGC
>Ga0075370_10000248_pt1 | contig 19362 bp, 18 predicted proteins | sample EndMethybrTD3035_FD_71398 | JGI IMG/M metagenome (GOLD analysis project Ga0075370, IMG submission 71398) | Populus endosphere microbial communities from Tennessee, USA - Endosphere MetaG P. TD hybrid TD303-5 | ecosystem: Host-associated > Plants > Roots > Endosphere | place: USA: Tennessee... | reverse complement strand
CCGTCGGCGCCGACGGATGAGGCGGCGTAGGCATTTCTGACCGCGGAACTGCGGGTCATAGGGCTGCATCTGGTCAGCGGCGGGCCGATGCTAGGCGCGTGCCTTGGCGCCTAGCTGATAGCGCGCGCTTGGCGCAGCAGTAAGGCCAATGGGCCATTCGTGTCGCTCACGGTTCACGCCCGATCCGAAGCTTCAACCTTCGCATCTGCTCCGGTCAGGATCTCGACATAGCCCTCGGCTCCGTGCAGCCGGATGCGCTGGCCGTCGCGGATCAGCTCGGTGGCGCGCGGCACGCCGACGATGGCCGGCAGGCCGTACTCGCGGGCGATGACGGCGCCGTGCGTCATCAAGCCGCCCACCTCCGTGACCAGGCCTCCAATGGCGACGAACACGGCCGTCCAGCTCGGGTCCGTGAAGGTCGTGACCAGAATGTCGCCGGGGCTCAGATCGGCCTGCGCCACGTCGAGCACCACGCGGGCCCGGCCTTCCACGCAGCCGGCGGACACGCCGATGCCGGCCAGGGCACCCGCTGGCAGGTCCCCGCGGCGATAGGACGCGGCGATGACCTCCCCCTCGGACGTCATCACCCGCGGCGGCGTGAGCTGGCGCTGCGCCTCGAAGGCCTGCTGGCGCTGGCGAATCAGCTGGCGATCCGCCTGCTGCGTCCGCACGGCCTCGTGCAGCTCCTCGAAGTGCAGGCTGAAGATGTCGTCCGCCTCGGCGAGCACGCCGGCCTCGACGAGGCGCCGCGCCTCCTGCGTCAGGGCCTGCTTGTAGATAAACCAGCGGCTCATCCATGCGTACTTCGGATATTCACGGTAGCCGGCCAGAGCGCGGGCGCGATCGATCATCCGGCGGACCTGCAAGGCCTTCTGCTCGCCATCAGCCAGGCCCCGCACGCGCTCAATGACCTCGAGCGACTTCCGGCGGGCCCGCTCCAGTCCTGCCTCGAAGCGGCGCCGCCCTGCCCCGGCCGCGAAGTTCCGGATGTCGAGCAGCAGCATCGGCAGCATCAGCGAAGGTCGCTCGCGCCAGCGTGGGCGGGCAATGTCGATCTCGCCCACGCAGCGCATGCCGAAGCGGTCGAGCCAGCCCCGGATGGCGCGCGCAGCCTGTGGCCCACCCGGCAGCGTGTCCAGCGCATCCACGAAGTGGTCGTCCTGGGCCTGCTCCAGTCGGGCGACGACCTCGGCGTGGGGGCGGATCTCGTCGGCCACGTCCATTAGGGCCAGGCCCATCTCGGTCGTCACATTGCCGGGGACCGACAGCATCAAGGTGTCGGCGGCGTTCTTCTCGCCCAGCCAGGTCCGCAGCTGGTCGTTGAGCCACCACTGCGCCTCCATCCCCGCGAAGATCAGCTTGAAGCTGGCGGGCGCGAACTGCAGGCGTTTGAGTTCCTCGATATCGGCCCGGATGAAGTCGAGCAGTCCTGGTCCCGACTGCAAGCGGATATCTCGCTCGGCCGCCGCGATCGACTCGCCTGCCGCTGTGATCAGTTCTTTCACCTGCGACACGTCGACGTCCGTCTCCAGCGGGCCGCCGGTCGGCCGCACCGGCGGGGCCGGTGCGTCACTCGACAGCGGAATGAAGCCCTCGCGTTGCAGCAGGGTTTCGAGCGCATCCCGCACCAGGGGATCGCTGCGCTCGAGCATGGCGAGCTGGTTCGCCCGTGTCGCAGCCGACGCTAGCGCGGGCGCGACATCGACGAACAAACGCCCGCCGGCTTCATGCATGCGGGGGTTCATCATCTGCCACATCGAGAGGCCCAGCGGCGTCAACGGGTCGGTCATCATCTGCTGGTGGCCCACCGAGATGTAGACGTGGTTCTGCGAGTCCGCTGTGGCGGGGATGGGGAACAGGGTCGTGATGGGCCGGCTCTGCACGACCTGGAAGCCATCGTCACCCAGGCACCATTCGATGTCCTGGGGCGATCCGAAATGCGCTTCGATGCAGCGGCCGAGCTGCGCCAGTTCCACGGCCTGGGCATCGCCCAGCACCGGGCGCGCACGGGACGCCGCATCTACCTTCTCCTGCCGCGTGCCGCCGCCGGGCGCGGCATGGACGGCGCGTTGCTTGTCGCCGATGGTCCGGGCGATGACGGCACCATCGCGCACCCGGTAGTTGTCGGGGTTCACCGAACCGCTCACCAGCGACTCGCCCAGCCCGTAATTGGCATCGATAGAGGTCAGCTGGCGGTGGCCCGAGACCGGATCGGCCGTGAACAGCACGCCCGCGGCCCGTGGGAAGACCATGCGCTGCACGACCACGGCCATTCGCACCTGGCGATGGTCGATGCCGCTGCGCAGGCGGTAGGCGACGGCACGGTCGGTGAACAGCGAGGCCCAGCAGCGGCTGATGTGGCGCAGCACGGCCTCAAGGCCGGCGACATTGAGGAAGCTGTCCTGCTGACCGGCAAAGGAGGCCGCCGGCAGGTCCTCGGCCGTCGCGCTTGAGCGGACCGCGCACGGTGGCTGCTCGCCCAGGCCTTGCAGCGCCTCAGCAATGGCACTGACGATGTCGTCAGGGACTGTTGCGGCTTCCAAGGTCTGGCGAAGCTCGGTGCTGACGGCGCGGAGGGCGTCGAGGTCGTCCAGGCGAAGCGCCGCCAGGCGGGCCTGCAGGTCTCCCCAGCCGGGGATGGCCGCAACGACGCGCGCGAAGGCGTGGGTCGTCACGCAGAACCCGTCAGGCACATGGATACCGGGGATACGCAGAAGCTCTCCCAGGTTCGCCGCCTTGCCGCCGACGGCGGCCAGCTGCGTCCTGTCGATGGCGTTGAACTGCAATACGTGCGATACACCGCTCAATGACATGGCCAGGGGGTCTCGGTTGGGTTGATCAAGTCTTTCGAGCGTCGGGGACGCGCGGCGCCTCGGAGGCGGCGGCCGAAATCGCCACGCTCTGGCCGTCGCCGGGAGGCACGGCGCAGACCGACTGGATGGACGCGGCAATCAACGCGCCGATGACGATGCTGGAATGCAGAAGCAGCGATCGGCATGACGGCCAGGGGATGGACGGACGGTGCATGGAATCTCCTTCGCAGAGGCTGAGATGGCCGCGATGGATCGCCGCCATATCTCCACGACGAATCAAGGCGGCGGAAATCGACGAGGTCGACCAACGCCGCACGGGTTTCAGGCACCGTAGCGCAGCAGTGCCGTTTCCGAGCCTTCCAGCCGGCGTTGCTCGAGCAGGCGCAGCGGCCGGGCCACCGGCTGCTCGAAGGCACGAACGCCCTCCCTCAGCACGACGGCGCCGATGAGGAGATGCAATTCATCCACCAGGCCCTGGGCCAGCAGCGCGTTCCACATCAGGTGGCTGCCGAAGACGAGCAGGTCGCGCTCTGTCTTTTGCTTGAGTTCGGCGATGCGCGCCGCGGCCCCATGGCGCGAGACGACTTCGACTGGTCCCCATGCCGGAGCGGCGTCGACGTCCAGCGTGTCGCTGACGACGAGCTTGGGCATGGCCGTGTTGAGCTGGGCCATTTCCCGCAGCACGGCGGGCGCTTCCGGGTTGGTGGCCATGGCGGGCCAAAAGCCGGCGAACATGGAGAACGTGGTTCGGCCCAGCACCAGCGTGCCCGCCGCGCGCAGGCGCTCCAGGTTATGGGCATTGAAGGCGCCGTCCATGGGCAGGACGCCGGGATTGCCTCCGGAGCCGGCGCAGTAGCCGTCCAGCGAGATCAGTTGGCTGACGATGAGTTGGGCCATGATGGGTTCACCTTGAGGTCGGAGTGAGCCACGCACCAAGACATTCGGAGCGTGTCATGGCTTTAGAGACATGGCCTCGCTGAAACTCATCGGTCCGACGGAACTTTTTCTGCGGGAGGTCGGGGCGAGATACCCAGCCGTGCGTGCAGAGCGGGGTCGAGAAAGCTGTTGACCGCCGCGATCCGGCCGTCGCGAACGCTCAGCAGGTTGATGGCTCCAAGACGGAAATCCGTCTGGCCGGGCATCTGGATGTAGCAGGCGAAGCCGGGTTGGCCGTTTGCCCACAAGGGCTGGAGCCGCCATGGGGTGACCAAGAGCCGATCGGCGATGAAGCGCGACACGGCCTCACGACCATCGAACCAGGCCGGCAGTGGCGGCATCGTGAACTGCGCGTCCTCCGTCAGCAGGGCAACCAGGTCGTTCACGTTGCGAGCCTCCCAGGCCGTCATGAACGCGGCGAGCAGCTTGCGCAGCGCCGCGTCGCCCAGTGACAACTGCGCAGACGCCTGCGACACCGTCGGCAGCTTGTCCCGTACGGCTTTCTGCGCCCTTTGCAGTGCGCTGTTGACCGACGCGACCGAGGTTTCCAGCACCTCGGCGGCCTCGGCAGCCGAATACTCGAGCACATCGCGCAGCAGCAGCACGGCGCGCTGCGTACCGGGCAGATGTTGCAGCGCTGCAATGAAGGCCAGGGCCACATTCTGGCGCCGCTGCAATAAGGCCGCGGGCTCCGAATCGATCCCCACATCGCTGAGCGGGTCGCCGTCGAGCAGCGGCTCGATCCAGATGGGCTCCATCACGGGCTGCCCCAGGTCCGACGCATCGTTCAGAGAGGGAGCATGGTCCTGCGACAGGACGCGCTTGGGCCGTTTGGAGATGGCGCGCAGGCAGATGTTGGTGGCGATCTGGTAGAGCCAAGTCTTCAGGCCGCTGCGTCCTTCGAACGCTGCCAGCCCTTTCCACGCGGCGAGCAGCGTCTCCTGCATGGCATCGTCGGCATCGTGGGGCGAACCGAGCATCCGATAGCAGTGCGCGCCAAGCAGGCGCTGATAGGGCGCCATCAGACGGTCGAATGCAGCGACGTTGCCCGCCTTGGCGAGCACCAGCGCTTCTTCTTCGGATGGCGGGGTCTGGCGCGCCTCAGTCACGGTAACCTCGATTCATTCGGTGGATGGGGTGCGACCGGCGCTCATTGCAGGACGTGATCGAACAAGCCGAGCGCGGCCTGGATGGCAGCCCGATGCGCCTGCTCTTGTTTGACCGCGTCACGGCAGACAGGGAGGCTCTGCACCGCTACGGGTGTGCAGCTGGCCAGGAAGTCATAGTGCGTAACGCCGGGCAAGAGAGTCAGCCTGGAGTCGGGGATCAGTGACTTCGCAATCTCCGCGTGGGTGGCGGCAGGCACCGTGACGTCCGCGCTCCCCGCCATGATCACCACTGGTTTGTGCATGGAACGCAGGGTTGCCGGCATCAGGGGCTGAACAACGGGCGCTATCGCGAAAACGGCCCGGACGTTCGCAATGGCATGGTCATCGCCGGCCTTGCCTCGCTCCCCCGCAAGCTCAGGACTTTCGAGCGCCGCCAGTGCGTCTTCGTTGGTCAGCGCGAATTCCAGCTGCGGCTTGCATGTCCCGTCTTCGGGATGGGCGCGGCAGAAGCGCACCATGCGAGCCGGATCAATGCGCGCGCCTCCCGCGACGAGCGCGGTCAGCCCGCCGATCGAAAAACCGGCGACGCCGATTCGCGCGGGGTCGACATGTGGCGAGAGCTGCGGATCGGCAAGCACCGCGGCGAGCGCCACCTTCAAGTCGTCGGCGCGAGTCCACCACAGCAGGGACCCGGCAGCAGTCAGCTGATCGACGCCGTTGTTGCCCGGATGATCGACCGCGACCACGACATAGCGCCTCTCAGCCAGGGCCAGGCCGAGCCAGCCCATCATCCGGGCCGAGCCGCCGAAACCATGCGAGAGCAGGACCATGGGATGCCGTGTCTTATCCGCGAAGGGTGCATCCGGAGCGACCCTGCCGACTCTGAACAGCGGCTGGTCAGGTGGAAAGTCGATCGAGCGCGTCGGCGCATCGGACTTGGCGGGGTACCACACCGTGATGCGCAGATCGGTGCGCTGCTGCGCGTCGCGCAGGGCCGCACTGGGTTGGAGGGCTTGCCGATGCTGCTCGCCGACCGCCGCAAACGCGGACAACGCGACAAGCAGCTGGAGTGCCACTGCGGTCTTGATCAACATCCTCACTTCTCCCGCTGCCGTGGCCCGGCTTTTTGACGCTGCAGGGCACACAGTCCGTCGATATAGAAGTCCAGGTGGCGGTGGGCGAGCTCGCGCTCTTCGCTTGCCGGCAAACCCATGGCCAGCGGCCGGGCAAAGCGCGTCAAAGCGAACACGATGTCGCGCTCGGAGAGATCGCCGCGAAGTGAACCGGACTCCGTGGCTCGGCCAACGAGATCCTTCATGAGCTTGGCCGCGCGGGCGCGCAGGTCGTTCCAGTCGCGCTTGTCCAAAAGTGGATGGATGATGTTCACCACCCCGATCCCGTTGTCGAGCGCAACGTGCATGTACTGGCGCAATGCATCGACCCCATCAGGGACCGAATCGACGAGAGTCTCTCCGGCCTTGATGGTCTCTTCCAGGACATGGCGCGCAGCGGCGTGAAGCAGGGCTTGGCGATCCGGGAAGTGCCTGTAAAGCGTTCCTGCGCCCACGCCGGCACGCTCGGCCACGGCATCTCGCGCCGGCTCGCCGCCCACTTCCAGAACCAGCTCGATCGTCGCGTCGACCAGGCGCTGCCGGTTCTTCTGGGCGTCAGCCCGCATCGCATGCCTTTTGCATCACAAGCCCAACGTCTTCCTCTCGCTGACATCCACGACGCACCGTCTTGCTTCGGCAGGAGGCGACGAAGTTCGTGCATAAGTGGAGAATATTCCTCCGCTTATTGGTATGTCAAGCGAACTGCCGGCACTCAGTCAAAGCTGCAGGCGACATGGGAAGCTTTGACCGTGATCAGCCAGGTGCCCTCCACCTTGTGCATGACGAAGTGATCGTTGAACAACTTCTTGCCGATGCGCACTCTCACATTCGCAGTCGAAAGGCTGTCTGAGATGTGCTCCACCGACAGGACTGCTTCCTCCCGTGGTGCACCGGTCGATCGTGGACTCGCCCGGCCGTGAATCAACGCTGCATAGTCCTGCGAGGACAGCATCTTCAGACTTCCCTCGTCCAGCCACTGCACAACGCAACTGGGATGAAAGACTTGGTCGAAATCACGGCTCTTCGGCTCGTAGGCCAAGTTGAAATAGTCGTCGATCAAGGCGGCGACGGCTTGGGTCTGTGTCATCGAAGGCTTTCATCAAAAGTGGAACGATTCATATAGTGCGCATTGCGTGCGCGCTCCGCTACGGCGAACGGGTTATCGCTGCCATTACCGGGACACATAGACCATGGATGACCTCGACGGCACACTTGTCGTTGACCTGCTGGCGCTGCATGCAGTCGCCGAGTCAAAGAGCTTCGGACGCGCGGCGTCCCGCCTGGGAAAGACACAGCCAGCGGTGAGTCGCGCCATCCAGCGACTGGAGGACCGTCTCAGCGCCAAGCTGGTACAGCGCACGAGCCGGCACGTCGAGGTGACCGATGCCGGCCATAGCCTGCTCGTCAAAGTACGGCCTCTGCTGCAGGGGATAGAGGATGCAACTGCAGATGCCTCCGACCAGGCATCGGCAGCCATCGGCGTGCTGCGCGTCGCGTGCGATGCCCGGTTTGCCAGCCTTGTGCTGGCGCCGGAACTGGCGCGGTTCCTGACAGCACATCCGTCCCTTGAACTGAGGCTGGAGACGCGAAGCGCTTTTTCAGACCTTGTCAGCGAGGGATTCGATCTCGGCGTCCGGTTTGGGCCTCCGTCTCTGTCGAGCCTTGTGTGCCGTCGGCTCTACAGTCCGCGCGTCCTGACGGTTGCTGCGCCAGCCTATCTGGCGCGCCGCGGCCGTCCCGCGTCGCCGCAGGATCTGTTGGACGGCGGCCATGAATGCATCAGAGCCATCGATCCCTGCACGGGCAGGCCCTTTGAGTGGGAGTTCTGGCGCGGCGATGAAAAGGTGAAAGTGGCCGTTCGCGGCAACCTGACGGTCACGGAGGCTGGCACCAAGATCGGCGCCTGCTTGGCCGGCTATGGCATCGCCCAGGTGATCGACCTCGGGGTCGAGACGCATCTGCGCACCGGCGAGCTGGAAGCGATCCTGACGGACTGGTCCGATGAAACCTTTCCCCTCTATGCATACTACCCGAGTCGGGCGCATGTTCCCGCCAAGGTCAGAGCCTTCGTAGACTTTCTTGCCGCAATGATGGCGATGCCGCAGCCGAAGCAACATTCGGGCGCGTCCCTCGCCCGGACGTGAAGTTTTTTCGGCGGACAGTGGGCACAGCGGCAGACGCAAATTCCAGCGTCGGCTTCGGACTGAAGGCGGCCGGTCGAGGCGCCGAGTCTGAGGGAATCACTTCAGCATCACAGGCTGCAAAAGACTCTTCGTTTTCCCAACCCTGGACAATGCGCTTTCACCCGATTCGCCATACCCAATGCGCTTACCGGTGGTTAATGTCGCTCCCTAACCTGGGGTTCAGGCAGCAGCTGCCATCGGGACGACTTGCTGACCATGCGACGCTTTCGAACTGTTCTATTGCGGCTTGGATGCCATCGGGTTGCCATCGCCGCCAAAGAGGCACTTGTCAAAACGCGCCGACAAGCAACCTTGCCGGCGCAACACTTTACTTACTTACAGCGCGGATCCCACCGCTTATCAATTTGAGGCGGAATTATTGCCTTCTCTTCACCAGTATCAGTAAACTTCCACGCGCAATATCCATATTGGAACCAGCGCGCAGCCGAAATCGACGTCATTTGCCGCAACTGCTCTGGCGTATGGTGCCAGTGCGGGGGTATAACGGCAAAGAAGACATCATTTCCAATTCGTTTCGAGCGCAACGCTATGGAATGAAGAAGATGCTTTAAGGAGCCTCTTTTTGCGACACCGTCAAAATCAGGATGCGAATAAATATATCGAACGCCTTGGAGCGCTTGACCGAAATTAAGAATGGAATGTTTCGCCCATTCTTCGAGAAATTGAAACATAAGACTTCATGAAAAATAGATCTTTCGGCGGAAATTCGTGCACAAAGGCAGATTCCATTTTTGTTGGGGCGAGGTTTAAATACTTCATTGGTTTACTCCAAACGGTAAATTGGTCTTAACCACGGGTTGATGAACGTTAAGAGGTGCAGGAGCGACAAGCCTTGGGAAGCGCTCTCAGTCAGGCATTCTCTACGGGGGCGTCGCAGGTGTGTACTCGAACCTCCACCAATTTTGTTCCTGAGAAGGTGAACTGCTCCGCAATGAACATCGTCATCTCAGTTCCAGCGATAGGAACTCGGGCGGTTGCAAAGACGGTATCTCCCTCGACATATACGCCCAGCAGTTGAAACCTTTGAAAGTCGTAGTAGCCGCGCACGCGTGGGTAGAACTGTTGAAATTCGTGGAGGCCGCGATAAGTTCCACCGAACGGCAAATGTGCCGGTTCGTGCATTAGAATGTTGGGGGCAACTCGCTCTGGGAAGTCTTCGAGTCGCTTCTTTTGGCCAAGCATCTCGGTTACAAACGCCTTGTTGGCTTCGGTTGTATTCATGAGATCTCCATTGTGCTGAATAAGGAGGCGCCTGTCGCGTCACCTGATTGGCTCGCGCAGCGAATATGACTGGGAGTCACATAGCGGGCAAACTAGACTAAGGCGGCAGCGAAGCCATTCGCTCCGTGCCGCGTCACGCGATCAACGGCGAATGCGATAGCGGATATGCGTGGCGTCCGGCGTGTCTATCACCCGAACGATCTCCAACTCAATTCGCGAAGGCAAGACCTCAAACAGACGTCGGCCACCACCAAAAAGTACTGGGATCTGATGGATCTGAAGTTCGTCCAGCACGCCGGCCTCTAATGCCCGTTGCGCTGTGTACGCGCCTAGCACGAGCACATCCCGACTGCCCGCAGCGGTCTTCGCCTGAGCCATCGCGCTCTCGATTCCGTCGTGCACATACTTCACCAACGGATAGTTCGCCACGGATGGGCCGGGCGGCCGGTGACTGGGCACGAAAATTTGGACACCGTGATTGTCCCCGCCCCAGTGATCGATCTGCTCAACGGTTCGTCGACCCGCAAGTATCGAACCGGGTGTATTCCACTCGTCCCACAATGCTCCGAGAGCCCCGGGCGGCCGTGAGAAGTCACCGTACCACTCATGTAGTCGGTCGAAGGCATCACCTCCGGGATTGCCTACTTCGTCGTTCGGACCAGCAATGTATCCGTCGAGGGACATTGACATGAACAATACCGATGCAGTCATTTGATTCTCCGCGCCGTTGAAAAATGAAGTCGCCATCAGCTGTTTGCGCATTTCGAAGCTCGACGACGGGCCGCTACAACCTCACGACGATTCGCGAGGGCGGAAATCGACAACCGGAATTCCGATCTGCTCCACGCACGACGGTCAAGAGCGTCTCTCCCACGTCAGCGTGATCGCAAGACGCCCATCGCGCGCCTGTCCCCAAGGGTCACCGCGTTGCGGTCGACTGTTGATGAGTGGCCACGACCAGTACTGATTCGGGCCAGAACCTCAGGCAGCATGCCGTAAGCCCGCGCAGACGCCAGATGGTCAATGTAGTCTCGGGACTCAACTATCAATCCGGCGACCACACGGACAACGAAGATGCAGCGGGTATTCAGCGATCGTTGGTCAATGCTCCCCTCATAGCGGAACTCGGCAATAACGACCTCGGGATCGGCAGTTGTGTGCAACTTCCAGTCCGCAACACTCGATGAGACAGACATTCCGGCTTGTGGCACTTTTGCAAAGTGCGCGCGCAGGGACTCTCGGCCCAACGTCGCTGAATTCGCGTGCTCTGGATGAAACGGATGGGTCACGTAAGCGTCAACGGCGTATAGGTTCGCCAAATGATCGACCTGACTCAAGTCACCGTTTCGCAGCCGGTTGACGCCGTCAACGAGTTCTCTAACCGTCTCACCGGCTGTGCGTGTCAATTTGAACTTCTTTCGAATATGCGCGGCTCTTCAAACTCGCGCACATCGCGCAAGGAAGGCTTGTGCCGAGATCGTCTGAATGCGCGCCGTCCAGGACGTTACGCGGTTACGCGGGGCCTCTTCCCACATGAGAGTGATGCAGGACGCCCATCGAATGCGTGTCCCTCAACGGGTATACCCCAACATCCATTCCGACGCCCCTTGCGGTGCTCCTTCAGGTCGAGCAGGTCGCCTGACAAGATGCAAAAGCGCGGCCGCTGGAGTCATCGCCACGAGTGCACACTGCTTGAAGGTACTCGCAGGTGGATTGAGAAGGCGGCCTCGTCAGTGGCCTGAACCAATGGCCACCATCAGCTCATCGGCAGTTTCGGCTGGCAGCTCTTCCGGAAAGAAGTGGCCGCCGTTGAAACTGCGGCCGCGCACTTCAGTCCCCCAGCGGCGCCAGATACTCAGGGGTCCACCGTCTGCCTCATACCATTCAGCAAGCGGTCCACGTGCACTCCAGAACACGCTCAAGGGGCACTGGATGCGACGGTGTTCCTTCAGATCGAGCAGATCGTGTTCCCGGTCACGAGAGGCTGCGGCTCGGTACTCCTCGCAGATCGCGTGCGCGTGTGCCGGATCTCGTAGCGTTTCCGTGTAGGCCGCGCGAATGTCGGAGGCGAACGTTTCAGCCGGCGACCCCCACCCGTCCAGAGCCGCATCAACGACCTCGCGGGCCAGAGTGCACAGCGCCCGTTCGGGCAAAGGCCCTTCCTGCGCGAAGAACGTCCACGGCCAATACCCAAGCGCAAAGCGGTGATCCGCCCGGTCCCAGGTCTCTGCTGTGGGAAGCACGTCGAGCACCACCAAAGATCGGCAGTGTCGCGGGTGGTCTAGTGCCAGACGATAGGCCACGCGCCCGCCGCGGTCGTGGCCGACCACGGCGAACCTCTCATGTCCCAAGCTATGCATCAGTTCGACCATGTCACGAGCCATGGCGCGCTTGGCATACGGGTTGTGCCGTGAGTCCGAGGCTGGGCAAGCGCTGGCGCCGTATCCGCGCATATCTGCGCAAACGACGGAAAAGCGGCGGGCCAGGATGGGCGCGATAGCTCGCCACATCAGGTGAGTCTGTGGGAACCCGTGAAGGAGCAGCACAGGCGGCCCCGTCCCTGCCCATCGAGCGAAGATTTGCGTTTCCCTGGTCTCGATCAGACCAGATTGGAAGTCGTCAAAGGCAATCTTGACCATGGCTGCTTCCCCAACAAAGTTGTCGCGACATCCCGAACTCTCTCCGCCCCCATCTGCAAGGATGCGCGCGGTGCTGGGGGCACCAGATGCGGCAAGACAAGCAGGCACAGCCATCCCACCCCACGCAAGCAACGCGGCCTGCGCGGCCGCACGTCGAGTCGGACCCGGGTACGCCATCGATTCGCCTTTCCGCTCGATCGCCTGTTTTCCGCTGAGATCCACTGGCTCCACGCCATCTTGATGTTCCCTGGCGGACGGTAGAAAGGGTGTTGCAGCTGGTGTCACATCAGGTCCACACACGCCGTCACTTCGGCGGCAAGACAAGGACGTGCGATGTCGCATCCGCCCCCACTCCAAACAACGTGGTCGTCGTAAACAGCTACGTCGCCTCGTTACCAAGCGCTAAAACCTCTCTAGCGTTCTGCTCGGATGGCGGCGAGGGCAGCGATGTCCGCTTGCGTCATCCGGCCGAAACGCCATTCAGCGTTGACGGGCGCCTGAAGGCTCTTGAAGAACTGGATCGCTGGTTCATTCCAAGCCAGCACGCGCCATTCCAGACGGGTCAGCCCCTCGTCGAGGCAATGACCTGCCATGCGCATGAACATCAGCCGGGCGAGTCCCTTGCGACGCCATGGCTCCCGCACGAAAACGTCCTCGACGAAGAGGCCGTGCCACCCCTCGAACGTCGAGTAGGTGTGGAACCATGCGATGAAGCCGGCTGACTCGCCGTCCGCTTCGGCCACCTCGTAGAACACCCTGGGCCGCGGTTCCGAGAGAACTTCAGCCAGCCTTTGCGGTGTGGCGCTGACCAGGCTCTCCAGCCCCTCGTAGCGCGCCAGTTCCAGCGTCATGTCGCACAGCAGGCCGGCATCGGAACCTGTAGCGGGCCGGACATGGCGGCGTGAAGCGCCCATCATCGAGCCCCTCCCCAGACTTCTTCCGAACAGAAGACATGTCCGTCGTCGTATCGGGCCGCCAGTTCGCGATCCTGACGCAGCAGCACCGGGCCATCCAGGTCCACCACCTCGCAGAGCTGGCCGACGATGCACCCCGGTGCCATCGCCATCGAAGTGCCGCCCATGGTGCCCACCATCGCCTGGCGTCCCATGCGCTTCGCTAGACGCGCCATGGCCAGGCCCTCGGTCAGCCCGCCGCATTTGTCGAGCTTGATGTTGATGACCTGCCAGCGGCTGCCGATCCGTTCAAGATCGTCCAGCCCCTGGATGCTCTCGTCGGCCGCAATCGGGATGGGGCAGTCCAGACCATCCAGGTCGGCGTCGCGATCCAACGCGAAGGGCTGCTCGACCAGCCTCACCCGTGCATCGATCAGGGTGGGCAGAAGCGACGCGAGCGATTGCTCGGTGAAGCCGCGGTTGGCATCCACGCCGATCCAGGCATCCGGGCGCATGCGCCGCACGGCACGCACGCGCGCCGCGTCGTCCCCGTCGCCGATGAGCTTGAGCTTCAGCGCCCGCGCGTCCGTCCAGCCGGCGGCCCCGGCTGCCATGGCTTCAGGTGTGTCCGCGCCAAGCGTGAAGGTCGTGAGCAATGGCCTGACGGCGTCGAGCCCTGCCAGTTGCCACACGGGGCGGCGCGCCACCTTGGCCTCGAGATCCCACAGTGCACAGTCCAGCGCGTTGCGCGCACCACCGATCCCAAGAGCCTTCTGGGCTTCGCGACCCTGGCCGCGCTCGATGTCGGTACGCAGGGCTTCCAACTGCGCCGCCATGCTGGAGACGGTCTCGCCGCGATAACTGACGCCAATCGCCTCGCCGCGGCCAACGAATGGCCCCTGCTGAAGCGTCAACACGAGCACTTCGAAGTCCTCGATGGTGCTGCCGGTGATGCGGAACGGCTTCTTCAGCGCCCAGGTTTCAGTCCGAACCTGCATGGTGGTAGGGGTCATGTATGAAAGTCCTCTCAAGAATTCGTAGGAGCCGTAGTCGACTCAGCGACGCAGCGGTCAAGCAGCAGAAGTGGCGTGCGGATCCGGCTTCCGAGGCCAGTAGTTCAAGTCGCGCACGGTGTAGGGAATCGACTCGAAGTCATGGCGCAATGCACCGGGCGTGGACACGTACAGCACCTGCGCCGCGATGGGCGCGAACTGCGCATGGAAGTGCTGCATCGACTTCACGACGACCAGCCGCTTGTCCTCCAGCGTGATGCCCAGGCCGGTGAAGGCATCGCGACCGAAGACCTGGCTGCGCACGGACGCCAGCGCGATGTCGATGCCGCCGCTGGTGCGCAGCCAGACGCTGCAGCTCAGCGGTTCCCGCCCCGTCAACCCGACTTGTGAATGGACCGGCAGAACCTGCTTCACGGTGACGCGCAGGTCCAGCGGGTCGCCGGAGGCGGGCCCGCATTTGCCGCCGAGTCGGAGGTCCATGACCGCGCCGACGCCGGCCTCGCGACAGATATGGATTGCGCCCAGGTCCCAGAACATGCCCACGGCGGCGTTGCCGATGCCGCGTTCCAGCATGCGTCGCAGGATGAAAGTGCTGTCGCCAGGCGCACCGCCGCCGGCGTTGTCGGCCACGTCGGCCAGCACGGCGGTGCCCTGCCGCATGGCCAGCACGCTGTCGAGCGCGACGTCCACTTCAACAACCGGAGGCCGCGTGGCCTCGCGCAGGTCCCAGAACTCCCGGCCAAGCCGCTCGGCCAGCGCCTGCGCGCCCGCCGGGTCGTTGTCGGTCACCACCCACAGCTTGGCGCCCGATTCGGGAACGTCGCCCCATGGGAAGCCATGTCCGAGCGAAACCGACAGGACGCCGTCGCGCCCCTCGAAGCTCTGCATGTGCCGCACGAAGCCGCTCATCGGCTCGCGCGTCGTGTGCCAGACGCCCACCATGCGGCAATCGAACACCGCGGTGGTCGGCCGCACTTTGCCCAGCGCCGTGTCGCGCACGATGCTGTACAGCTCCCGCGCACGGGCGACCGCATCGGTGTGCGGGTATTCCTTGTAGGCGATGGTCACGTCGGCCGTGCGCTGCATCTCCTGCGTGAAATGGCAATGGAGGTCCAACTCCACACCGACCGGCACGTCAGAACCGACCAGCTCGCGCACGCGGCGCTGCAAGTCCCCTTCACAGTCGTCGAGGCCTTCGGCCACCATGGCACCATGCAGCAGCAGGATGACCCCATCCACGGGCAGGGCCTGTTCAAGGTCTTGCAGGATTCGAGCGCTGAGCTGGTCGTACACCTCTGCGACGGTGCGCCCGTAAGGCTGTGCGAAGGCGCAAAGGCTCTCGCTCATCTCGTGGCCATCACCTTCGATGGCTGCCCGCACGCCCGCCAGGTAAGCGCCGAAGCCCTGCGGATCGCGCGCGGACGCGTCCCCGTAAAAGATCCCATACTCCTCGTATCCCGCCCAGCCGGTGGGCGCCGACGTGAAGGTGTTCGTCTCAGTGAGCAGCTGTGCGACGAAGAACTTCATCCACGCCCCCTCACTCGCCGCGCCGCACGAAGCGCACGTTGCGGGTTCGCGCGACGCTCACGTCGAAGCCGGTTACGCGACCGTCCTTGCGATGAACGTTCAGCACGCCGGGGATGGGCAGCATCGGCGGATCGATCTTCCAGCTGAACACATCGAGGGTCAGCGGCTTGAGGACCATGGTACTGACACCGAAGCCATCGGCCAGTCGCATGTGCAGCACGCCCTCCTCCGTGAAGCTCACCTCGGCCTTGGCGTCCATGTCGGGCACGTCGTACTGGCCGACCAGTGGCGAGCCCGCCTCGCGCACGTCGGGCCCTTCGCTGGGCAACAGCGCAAAGGTCTCGAAATGGCCGCATTCCGCAACCGCAAGGGCCGCGGGGGCCTGTTCGCCGAAATCGAGTCCTTCCAGACGGACCGTGAACGGGCCTACGCCGGCATCCTCGTAACCCAGCTCGAGCTTGTCGCCCTCGCGGCGCAGTGGCATCAGGTAGTTGCCGCACACCGAGAACCCGAGCTTGCCGCCGCTGTCCCCGAATCCGATCAGGAAGCCAGACTGCGCCGAGTGGTAGCTGCGACCAAGCAACGCAGGATAGTCGGCAGCCTTGGCATGCGTGACCGAACGCGGCGGCTTCAGCACGCCGTCGCCAAGCACGGCGTCGATCACCTGGTTGGCCAAGGCCGACGGGTCCACGGGGGCGCCGTTCGTGATGATGATGACGTCAAGCTCATGCGCCGGCACGGTGATCATCTGGCATGAGCCACCGATGACGCCGCCCGAGTGGTGCACGACCTCCACGCCGCGGTAGTCCGACCGCACGAGCCCCAGACCGTACTGACTGACGCTGCCGTTGGTCAGCCGCGTATGCGCCAGCATCTGAGTCCAGCTGGACTCGCTGCCGACGGTACGAGCCGGGCCGCGCAGGTGGACGAGCCAACGCAGCATGTCGTCGACGGTGGTGAGCACCCCGCCGTCGCCGCGTCCTTCTTCTGCCGGGAACAGGCCCCGCCGCCATCCGCCACCCGGTTGCGCGACGTGCTGGGTAGCCGCGCCGAGGCGGATCTCGAAATCGTTCGCCGCCGCCTCGGTATCCCGCATGCCCAGTGGCTCAAACAGCCGCTCGGTGAGGAAGCGTTCGAAGCTCATGCCGCTGATGCGCGCCACGACGGTCGCCAGCAGGTGGTAGCCGCCGTTGCAGTACAGCATGCGCTCTCCCGGCGGGAAGTTCCAGCCGGTCTGGCGCGCCTGCGCCGCCAGCGCATAGCCGGCTGGCTTGACAGCCAGGCCGTTGCCGATGAAGCTCAGGTCCAGGTAGCAACGGTGCCCGCTGGTGTGGTTCATGTATTGGCGCAGGCTCGGCGCGGGCTCCAGCGGCGCCAGCTCGGGCAGGTACTGGTTCACCGGTGCATCGATGTCGAGCTTGCCGTCTTCCACAAGCAGCAGTGCTGCGAGCGCCGTCATGTGCTTGGCCGTCGAGCCAAGGTTCATGCGCGTTGCGGGTGTGTTGGCGACGCCATGCTCCAGGCTGGCCATGCCGAAGCCGCGCCGGTACAGCGGGCGGCCATGCAGCGCCACGCCCACCACCAGGCCCGGTGCGTCCGAGCGGTTCAGCGGAGCAAATATCGCGTCGAGCGCGGCAACGGTCTGGGCGTCGGGGGATTCATTGGTTTCGGTCACGAGGTCTCCTTGCGGGCCGATGGGCCGGCACGATGAAAGAGCACGCCACGCGTGCGCGGCGTGAAGATTTCGAATCCGGTTGCGGTCACCCGGAGCACGCCTCGCAGCGGCAGCAAGGGGTCGCGGCTGGTCCAGGCCAGCAGGTCGCTGGCCAGTGGGCGCAGGTCAAGCGCCACCTCACCGCTTTCGCCATGGATGCGCAGCAGCAGTTCACCGTCCTCCCGGGTCAACACGGCAGCCGCCAACAGGTCAGGGGCTGTGTACGAACCGCGGATGTCGGGTTGTGCAGGTGGATCTGCGGGCAGGCGCTCCAGCGTGAAGCGCCGCGCTCCATCGGTCACCTCCAGCCGTGCAGGAACCTCACCCCGCCGCCAATCCATGGGTGTGACGCGCAGCGGGCCAAGCGCCGAGTCTTCGAATGCGAGCAGCCAGCCGTCCTGTACCGCGCGCAGCGGCAGCGGACCGTTCTCGAAGACCGTCAGGGCCAGCGCGCCGGCTTGCTCGACAAAGCCGATCACCAGGCCGTCAGAGGCTGCGTAGCGGCATCCCGCCAGCCCCGGGACATCCACGCTGGACGGCGCGGCCGGTACCGGCCGCGTGAAATCACCCAGGATGTCCAGCACCCGCTTGGCCAGCGTGGCCGGCGCACAGGCGGACGTATTGCCGAGGATCACGACGTCCAGCCTCAGGCTGGGCACGGTCAGAACCTGGGAGGCGCCGCCGATCACTCGGCCCGCGTGGTGCAGCAACTCGACACCGCGGTACTCGGTCCGCATGAGCCCCAACGCATACTGGCTCTCCTGGCCACCGGGACGTGGCGCCTCGATCAACTGCGCCCAGCTGTCCGGGCGTCCGACCTTCGACGGCGAACGCAGATGCGCCAGCCAGAGCAGCATGTCGTCCGCCGTGGACACCATGGCGCCGTCGCCGACGACGTCTTCATGGGTGGAGGCGCCAAGGCAGTAGCCTTCCCCATGCGCGAGATGCAGCGTTGCTAGGCCCGGCACGAGGCCAAAATCCCCGGCGACCACCTCGGTCTGTCGCATGTCCAGCGGCTCGAAGACCCGTCGGCGCAGCAGTTCACCCAAGGCCTGGCCGGATACCTGCTCGACGACCGTCGCCAGCAGGTGGTAGCCGCCGTTGCAATACAACTGGGCCTCGCCCGGCGCGAAGTTGGCATCGCCCTGCCGGGCCTGCGCAGCAAGGGCGCTTCCTGCCGGCTTCAGCGCCAGGCCGTCGCTGATGAAGCTGAGGTCAAGGTAGCAGCGATAGCCGCCGGTATGGTTCATCAGCTGCCGAAGACTGGGCTCGCCTCGCAGCTCTGGCAGCATGGGCAGGTAGCGACGCACGCCGGCGTCCAGGTCGAGCAAGCCGTCCTCCGCCAGCAGCAGCGCGGCCAAGCAGGTGAACTGCTTGGCGGACGAGCCGATGCGCACCCGCGTGGTTACCGTATTGGCAACTCCCATCGACACGCTGGCCAGGCCGAACGCGCGCCGGTACAGCGGCCTGCCGTCACGCGCAATGCCCACCACCAGCCCCGGCGCGTCGCTCCGGGCAAAGGGCTGGAACAGCACGTCCAGCGCCTCCCGCTGCGCAGCGCCGAGGCCGCCCGCGGTGATCGATGACCTGCTCATATGCGTTCGAACACCAGTCCACGCGTGCGCGTCGTGTTCAACACCAGGCGCACCGCCGTACCCAGTCGCTGCACGGCAAGCGTGGCCCGCAACGGCTGAAGCGGGTCTGTTGGCCGGCACAGAAACAGATCCGCGTTCAGGGCCGCCAGGTTCAAAGTGTTCGAGCCACCCTCGCCCCGTACACGGAGCTGCAGTTGCGGCCCGGGGTCCAGTGCCAGCTCCGCGGTGGCTTGCAGGTCTGCGCAGCGGTAGGTCCCTGCCAGCTCCGCTGCCAGCGCCTGTGTGTCGGGAGCCGACGCAACAACGCGTTCGGCCCGCTCGGCGTTTCCACATTCGCTGAGCAGCAGGCAGTCGGGCGTTGCCTGAGGGCCGGCCGCCGCCTCGAAGGAGATGTCGAAAGGACCGACGGCGGCGTCCTCGAACTCCAGCCGCAATGCGTGGCCCTGTTGGCGCAAGGCCACCGGCTCGTTGCCGGCAACGCTCAGGCCCAGCTGGCCGTCGACATCCTTGAACGAGATGACAGTGCCCGACGGTGCCGCAAACGTCGCACCCAGCAGGGCAGCGTGCGCCGTGCTCGACGCCATGT
>Ga0075370_10000247_pt1 | contig 19370 bp, 15 predicted proteins | sample EndMethybrTD3035_FD_71398 | JGI IMG/M metagenome (GOLD analysis project Ga0075370, IMG submission 71398) | Populus endosphere microbial communities from Tennessee, USA - Endosphere MetaG P. TD hybrid TD303-5 | ecosystem: Host-associated > Plants > Roots > Endosphere | place: USA: Tennessee... | reverse complement strand
CCAAATTTTCACCGCAGAGACCGCGAATACTGTAAAAAGATTTGGGGAACCTTTTTACATAAGAAGCAGCACCACAGGGGCGGGGAGGCTCACCTCAATAATAAAGACATTTGGGGAGCGCGAGGGGCCTCCCCTCGCCTCTGTGTCCTCTGTGCTCTCGGTGTTGGAAAATTGGGGTGCGGGGCTTCCCCACCTCTGCGCTCTCTGCGGTGAAATCTCTTTTAAACGACGGCGAGGGAAGAGTGGTAGATTTTGAACCAATCGATGAAGCGGCGGATCCCTTCTTCAATTGGGACAGTAGGCTGATAATTGAGGAGCTTTTGGCTTTTTTCGATATCGGCAAAAGTTTCTAAGACTTCGCCTGGCTGCATTGGAAGCCATTTTTTCAAAGCCTTTTTCTGAAGCCCTTCTTCCAGTAATTGGATTAAATAAATCAATTCTACGGGGCGATGGTTCCCTAAATTGAATATTTCGCAAGGAGCCCCAAGATCGAGCGCTGCGATCGTCCCTGCGACGATATCATCGATGTAAGTGAAGTCGCGCCGCATAAGGCCTTGGTTAAAAATTTCAATCGGTTCCCCTTGTTCAATCTGACGGGCGAAACGATAGTAGGCCATATCGGGCCGTCCCCAAGGACCGTAGGCGGTAAAGAAACGCAGCCCCGTCACGGGAAATCCGTAGAGATGGTGATAGGCGTGCGCCATGGCTTCATTGGCTTTTTTTGTGGCCCCATAGAGATTGGTCGGCTGGTCGGTCTTGTCTTCGACTGAAAAAGGAATTTTTTTATTCAGCCCATAGACAGAAGAAGAAGAGGCGTAAATGAAGCGAATCGAAGGGAAAAACCGGCAAGTTTCGAGCGCCGAAACAAAGCCCTGCAGATTGGCATCGACATAGTCGTAAGGCTGAAAGAGCGAATGACGCACTCCAGCTTGAGCGGCTAAATGGACGAAATGGGTAATCCCTTCGCGGTGAAGAAGGCTCTTCATTGAAACAGAATCGCGGATATCGATGGGTAAAATTTCTATCCCTAATTGAGTCAAAAGAGAGGCGCGCGCTTTTTTTAATTCTGGATCGTAATAGGCGTTAAAATTATCTATGCCTAAGACAAAATCCCCTCGTTTGCGCAAGGCTTGCGCTAAATGAAACCCGATGAATCCTGCAGCGCCTGTAATGAATATCCGTTTCACGAAAAGCTTGTTCTCATAAAAAAACTTGTGCTATACAAAGTAACTTTCGCTCCCATTTTAAAGATCTAATTTCTTATTTTGCATGGGTTTTTTTCTATGAGAATCATTTCCTACCTAATCCTAGCTCTTGTTGCTGCGAGCTGCGGAGGCCCTTACATGGGCAAAGACCTTTATGGCGCTGATGAATTTGTTTTGGACTCTTACAAAATAAGGGAAGGCAAATTCTCGATTTTAGAAATGACGGGACAGCCTTTTCAGGAATTGGATGAAGATTATCTCGATGAATATCAAGACCGGATTCACGAAGACGATGTACTCCAGATTGCTCTCTATCATCCGAAAAGGACCGATATCGTAGAAGCGGTCCAATACATTGGAAGTTCGATCGGATACAGAGTGTCTAATGGCCAAATCTCCCTACCGGATGTGTCTCCCGTTGAAGTAACTGGACTGACATTGGAAGAAGCCAAGCAAAAAATTCAAAAACATTACCAAAACCAAATTCAAGACACAGAAGTCTTCATTGCCTATAAAGACCGCATTGCTCGAAAAGTAGAGCTGGCGGGATTAGTGGGGATTTCTAGCGTTCCTGTCGACGGAAGGATTCGACTGTTCGATGTTTTATCCAAAGCGCATGTTCCGACCGATGCGAATCTGTTCCGAAGCTATGTGATCCGAAATGGCAGACTGCTTCCTGTCGATCTGAATAAACTCCTCAAAGAAGGGGACATGTTTCAAAATATCGTGATGCGGGGCGGAGATAAAATTTATATTGCCGAACCTTCTTCGGCATCCCTTATGGTCATGGGCGAAGTCACTCGGGAACGGGTGGTAAATTTGCCAAGAGGATACGTTTCTTTAAGACAGGCGTTGGCGGAAGCGGGCGGCATTCCCTTTACCGGGGATAAATCTTATATCCAAGTCATTAGGGGAAACATTGCAAGGCCCAAAATTTACACTTTAAATTGGGAGCATGTCATTCATTTGCCTAACGACAGCCTTCTTCTTATGCCTGGCGATATTGTCTACGTGGCAGCAAAACCGATTACCGAATGGAACCGATTTATTTCCCAACTCTTGCCGAGCTTTACAGGATTTGAGATTATCGGAAAACAAGCCGGAAGCTGGGGCGTTTTCATTCCATGAAAGGGATATTCGATACGGATGAACGGGTTTTCACAATCGCCGATCTGTTTCGGTTTTTCCGCGCGGAAGGGAAAAGATGGGCCCGTTTAGCTTGCATCGGGGCCTGCGCCGCTTTTTTTTTCTATGCCTTAAGCGCTCCTAAATATCGGATCGAGGCCACTTTCAAAGAAGGGATGGAAAAATCAGGAGGGGAAAGCTCCATAAAAGATTTATTAGGAGGCATCAATTCCACGACCCAGCAACCTCAGGCGGTCGTTTTAATGAAGTCCAATCAAGTCTTGAAGCCTCTCTCAGGACGGTTGGGATTGCAAGCATCTATCGTTCAATCGAGATCTTTGATTGGCAAAGTTTTTTGCCGCGTTGTAGATAACCTCCAAATCGAAACAGGAAAAGGGCTAAAAGATCCAGATCCTTTTTTATTTCGGAGGGTCTCCTATGAAGGGGAGGGCACTCTCTCCTTTTCTCTCCGCTTTGTTGATGCAGAACGATTCATCCTTTTCTCAGGGGACCGAAAAACAAAAATTACCGAAGGGCAGCGAGGCGCTCCCACCCTTTTCCCTGAAGGGACTTTCACTCTCGTCAAGACTCCTGAAAAAATAAAAATGGATCATTTTTATGAATTAAAAATAGATCCTTGGATTGTGACCGTCAAAAATCTTCGCTCCCAAATCAAAATTGCCAGTGATAAAATCAACAAATCGATCTACGACCTCAACTTTTTTCATCGGGATCGCAAACTCGGCGTATTGATTCTCAATGAGTTGATGGCCGAATATCAAAACTATTTAAAAACAGACCATGACTTACTGGCCCAGGAACAATTGAATTACTTGGAACAGAGGCAAACCGAGCTTTATGGGAAATTATCTACTGTTTTCGATGAACACGTTTCCTATTTAAAAAATAATATAGAAAAGAATGGATTTGTCAGTCTCGAACACGAAAACGAGAGCCATGTTCTTTCCCAGCAAAAAATGTTTAATCGGGTTTTTGAAATCGATTTGGAACAGGCCTATCTGGAAAGGGCCGAAAGGGAGGGCAAGCCTTTTGTTTTATCCCTTTCCGAACCGTACAAAAATATTTTTTCTGAAATTCAAAACCTGAAGCAGCAAAGGGATCTACTTGAAATTTCTCTTCAGCGAAGGCTGCCGCGAAGGTCGGACGAACTCCATTCGGATAGCCGGCTGGATACAAAAATTTGCGACTTGCAAGAAATCCGCGCGCAAAGAAATGCCGTTGAAAAATGGATTGAAGAGTTGGATCAGGGCCAAGAGCTTTCTGTTCCCACTGTCGATTTGAATCAAAGCCTCTATCTTTGGGCTAAAAGGCTGAATGATTCTCAAAAATGGGACCTCCGCGAGGACCTATGCGATTATTTAGATAACTATTCCAGGGTCCTCTCCGTTCGGGAAAAAATGCTGCAGGAACGGTTTTTTCATGAAAATCAAAATCCCTCTGAATTGGAAGGGATCAATTTGGAAACGGCCAAACTTCTTTTTGTCGATTACAATAGTAAAATCGACCGGTCGGAAGCTTTGATCAAGTTTTATTCTCAGTTCCGTGAGGAAATTTTACGAAAAGATTTTGAAATCGGTTCTCTGAGTTCCATTTTAATGGATCCTTTAAGCCAAAAGTTAATCGACTCTGCCACCAAAATCGCCCTTCAGCTCAAAGATGAAAAATATTACAGCGGCAAAGAAGGGCAGCGTTGGGAAGAAGAACTCAATTTACAAAGGAAAGTCCTATCCGACCATTTGGCTCAACTATTGAAGGTCGAGGAGATGAACCTTTCTTTGAACCAAGAAAAACTGACCGAGCTGCAGCAAGTGAGCCTCGATTGCATCAACCAGAATATCTCGGTTCTCTATGAGGCCGCAAACAGCGAGATCAAAGGACGGAGAAACGCTTTACTGAAAGAAAAAGCGGTCCTTGCGAAAAAAATGGAAGAGATGAAAAAAAATACAATGGACCTTCCCGAAAAATGGAGATTAGAAAAGTGGCTCGAGCTGAAAACGGAAATGGGCCAAAAAATGATGGAAACTTTGACGCAGCTTGTCGAATCGAAGACGATCGGACACCATCTCCATCATGTTGAGTCGAAACCATTGGATTGCGCCATTCTCCCTTCAGAGCCTGAAAAACCCCACCTATTTACTAAAGCTTTTTTAGGTGCTTTCGCGACGGCTTTCGGTGCTTTTTTTCTCTCTTTATTCAAGACGATTTTGAAAGGGTTTCCTGTATCTTTAGAAAAATTGAGGGCGTTACAGCTTCCTACGTTGGGAGCTCTGAGTTCGAATTGCGACGGACCTAGGGAAGGGGCGGGCCTAGAGCCTTTGGCGGGATCCGATTTGGAGTTATTAAGGCGGTTGCATCTTTTCTTAGAAGAACGACCAGGAAAAATCGTCGGACTGATTGCGGGAGCAGGACCCGATTATTCTTATGCATTAGGAGAAAATTTGGGAAGGATGGCCTCTCGTTCGATCATCCTTCGATGCGATTTCAAGTTTAAGTTCCGCGATGAAGATTTGCCTGGCCTTCTTCAATTTTGGAAAGGAGAAATTCCCCAACTACCTATCCGGAAAGAAAATGGATTCGATACTGTGGCTTCGGGAGGATTTACCCCTTTCGGAACTGAAGTCATTCAATCGCAAGCTTTCGCAAAAATCCTTGAGGGCTTGAAAAAAAATTACGATTGGGTTTTCCTTCTCTTGAGAACACCGTTGGCTGATTCTGAAGCAATGGCCGCTTTACGGCTTTGCGACAAAGCGGTGGTTACCGTCTGCGGAGAGCAAGCCGAGGTTTTAAAGCCTTTTGCAGATTGGTCGTTCCAAGAAGAACGGCCAAGGCTGACGTTTGTTGCGATTTCTGATCATTTGGATAAATAGAAGAATAGAGCGAAACCTTGAAAAAGAAAAAACGAATTTTAGTCACCGGCGGAGCAGGATTTCTCGGCTCCCATCTTTGCGAGAAACTGTTGAACGAGGGACAAGAAGTCCTTTGTGTCGATAATTTTTTCACTGGATCGAAAGAAAACATCGCTCCTCTTTTGAAAAACCCTGATTTCGAAATTCTTCGACATGATATTTGCCTCCCCCTGCATGTGGAAGTGGACGAAATTTACAATTTGGCCTGCCCCGCATCTCCGCCCCATTATCAAGCCGATCCGATTCAAACACTCAAAACAAGTGTTTTGGGCGCCCTGAATCTCCTTGGGCTTGCAAAAAGACTACAGTGTAAAATTTTCCAAGCTTCTACTAGTGAAGTCTATGGAGATCCCCAAGTTCACCCCCAAGTGGAATCTTATTGGGGCCATGTCAATCCCATAGGGATCCGTTCTTGCTATGATGAAGGAAAGCGATGTGCTGAAACCCTTTTCTTTGATTATCATCGTGTGCATGGCGTCCCCATTAAGGTAGCTCGGATTTTCAATACATACGGCCCACGGATGCATCCGAATGATGGCCGCGTCGTGTCAAATTTTATCGTTCAAGCATTAAACAACCATCCTATCACTATTTACGGAGATGGCACCCAAACACGATCGTTTTGTTACGTAGAGGATTGGATCGAAGCGGTTGTGCGTTTGATGAACACCCCGATTTCCATCACAGGCCCTATCAACATTGGAAATCCCATCGAATTTCGCGTTTTGGACCTCGCCAATCAAATCATCCGTCTAACAGGATCCCGATCTCCGATCGTCCATAAACCACTTCCTTCCGATGATCCCAAACAGCGCCGTCCTGATATCTCTTCGGTCCGCAAACTCCTCGACTGGGAGCCCCGCGTCCCTCTTGAAGAAGGGCTTAAAGCGACCATTCTGTATTTTGAGAAAGCGCTCGCAAAGCCTGAACTGCAAAAAGTGGACTATTAAAGATGGGAGGCCGATTCTCATTTCCCATGCTGGACCCCCGCACGCCTCCTTCCGATGTACAGCAATTAGAGAATTCCAGATCTCGGAGGGTGAATGAAAAATCCGAAAAACCAATAGATTACGATTCGCTTCGCAAAATGGGGGAACAGCTAAAAAGGGTGCAAGATCGACAAAACCAAATTTCTAAATCAGTCACTTTTTTCCCATCCAAAAAAGCTTGAACTAGCAGCATCGCGCAAATAGGTCGATCTTTCCCTCTTTTTTAAAAAATATTTATACCTATTCTGTATTGTTTTTAATTGATTTTACTTTGTTTTTTTGTTATAATCTTTAATTATTATTTTAATTTAAGGTCAAAGGTGAATATAACAAATCAAAGTCAAATCAATTCTCAAAGCTTGGTACAGGATTTTGTTTATCCAGAAGAGTCCGTTTATGACTTTGATTTCGACCCTTTTTTAACCGCTTCAAAAGTAAGTCAAACGAGTAAAAGAAAATTTTCCGATGTTTCTGGGATGCAAGGGAGTCAAACAAGCCGATGGCCCCAAGCTATTTCTTCTGATTTTCTTAATTTAAAAAACAAGGTCCATTCAGATCAAAATTAGAACAGCCAGCTCCGAACTCTCAAGAAGGAGAGACAAATGATTTTCAAGACTCGTTGCCTTTTTTTGAGGAGGAAAACTACTCATTGCTCGAATCGGGTTCGAACTTTCACTCAGAAGCTTCTTCCAGCTTGTCATCTGGTATAGGTTTGGAAATAGAACCCCCAAGCGAACTTTCAATCCAAAATCCAAGCAGTTTGGGAGAGGAAGACCCGCTTTTATCTCCAAAAAATTTCTCTGATTTTCTTGTGTCTGAAACTAGGTCCACTCCATCTAGTTCGGATTCTCCGTTTCTCTCTTCAACATTTCCTTGGGGATCTGAAACTGCAAACACGCCTCTCAGAATGGCGGCAAACATCCCCCTGCCGCCAGCACAAACAATCATCGCTTCCGCATTAAATTCAAACGATCCCAAAACGACCCGCCAAAAATATCGTTCCTATCCGCCAGAAAGTATGAAGGAAGCAGTAAGAATGGTGATGGAAGACGGCAAGACGCAAGCGCATGCCTGTCACTTTTTCAAAGAAAAAGGAATAGTCCTTCCACAACGAACATTGTCGATGCGAATTGCCGAAGCAAAAACAGAAAATAACATCCAAATTCCTAGTTCTTCAAGTTTCTCGCCCGTTCCCTCTTCTACAAAAAAAAGTTCCCTCCCTAAGTACTCGGAAATAGATATGGAAGAGGCTGTTAGTATGGTGCAAATGGGCATGACGGAGCGAGAAGTGATCAAATTTTTTAAACAACAAGAAAAACCCATTCCTAGAGGTACATTAGCAGAACGAGTCATAAGAGAAAGAGCCTCTTTGCTTACGGACGGCACAGAGAAAGATATGCAGATGGCGGTTCGCTTGGTGATGGGCGGCCAAACGCAAATAAACGTGCGTAGACATTTTATAACTCTAGGAAAAAGCATTTCAAAATCGTCATTATCGAAGCAAGTCGCCGCTGCAAGAGAAGCAGCGAATATAGGGGAAATAAGAATGAACCCCGCAGAGGGAATCCTTTCAAGCGAATTCCCCCAACCAGATGTTAGCCAAGTTTTTTTGGCTCAAATTGCGCTTTTAGAAGGTCCACAGACCTCTTTAAATTTATCATCCAGCGAATCGATTTCGAGTTTGCAGCCTTTAGATCCTTCTGTTCTTAAAGATGTGAATCAAGCTGTTGTAATGGCGGAAAGTGTTGAGACATCAGAAATTCCTCAATCGTCATTACGGAAATGTGTCAATCTCGCAAGAAACCCAGAAAAAAGCGCCTCGCGCTCTAACTATTCTGCAAGAGATATGACAGAAGCAGTAGCCTGGGTGATGCAAGGCGAAACGCCTACAAATGCCTGTAGTTTTTTTCAAAAAAAGGGAATAATCATTCCAAAATCGTCATTATCGAAGCAAGTCGCCGCTGCAAGAAAAGCAGCGAAAGAAGGCTGAATGAAGCCAACTCTAATCCAACACCACGTCTCTGGGGGGGCTAGAGGTTGCCCGGCTGCTTCCATGGCTTTTTGGAGATAGGCTTTTTTTGTTAGTGATAGACAAGCAATCCTTGTAGAAAAAAAGCGATTTGCGAGGCTGTCGCTTTTATCTGCTTTTAAGCAGTGCAACGTAGCCGCTAGTTATAAGCTGTTTAAAATTAAATTTTTATCTCGGAAACTAAATCATTAGTTAGTGTTTGGTTCATTTTTTGTTTTTTTTTGATTTCACGCCATTTTTTAATCATTTGGGCGGCCAATGGCGCCGCTTCCTTTCCTGCGTCACCATAGCGGAAAAAAACGACGACGACTAGTTCTGGATGGTCCCAAATGGTTTTCAGAGGGGATTCTTGAGCAAAAGAAATGGCTCCGAACCAAACATGCTTGTAGACTTGAGGCTTGCTAGAGGGATGGAAATAAGGGTTGTATAAGATTTCCGCCGTTCCTGTTTTGCCGATCATCTGGTGCTGCAACGAAAGATAATCGCGAGCCAACAGCGGATTGCCGATCAAGCTCTTGATGATGTTAGGACGGGCGCTTCCTTTGGTTCCCCAAACTACGCGGTCCATTCCTTCCAGCAATTGGGAGCGGAGAGCCGGCGGCAGAAGGAGAGTACGTCTCACTTCATTAGGTTGTTCTGAAGAAGAAGGCCGGAAATCTCTCGACTGGATGCTCGTAAACAGAGGAAATTGGATGCCGATGGCAGCTAATTCTTCTTGAGCAAAAAAAGATTGGGTCCCTAAAGCGCTTAAAGGTTTCGAATCGGGAGAAAATCCAACTTCCTCTTTCACCAATTTAGGTTTCATCAGCCGCCCCCCATTTGCGATGGCGCTCAGCATTCCGGCGGCTTGAAGAGGCGTGCAAAGCAGGGTATGTTGGCCGATGGCAGAAGAATAAAGTCCTGTTCGATTTGTCTTGAGATCGTTCGGAAGATTTCCTTTCGTTTCTCCGGGAAGATCGATTCCTGTTTTTTCTCCGTACCCAAAGAGGGCTGCAGCGCGGCAAAGATCTTCAGGATCTTTGAAACAATCTCCGGCTAAAATCGCAAAATAAGGATTGCTTGACTGCTCGAGGGCTCCGGCCAAATCGATTTTACCAATTTGCGTTGTAGAACTTTTGGGAAGGCGTCCTCCTTTGTAATAGCGGGGATAAGGAGAGCGGTTCAAAGTATAGGCGACGATTTGCCCTTTTTCCGCAGGAGTCCGAGGATCTTGACCTAACTCGTCGATTAAAGAAAGGGAGTTGCCTTGAATCAGCCCCTCATAAGCAGTGACTAATTTGAATAGGGATCCTTGAGGCACGCCCGATTGGAATCCAAACGATCTGCTAAATCCGAATCCTCCGACGGGATAGAAGGCGGCCGCTAAATCTTTTTCCAATTGGGGCTGATTTTTTTTTCTCAGATTCTTGTAATGACCCAACAAAGGACGGTCCAATTGGGAAAAAGAACGGAAGGAACGGAGTAGTTCGGCAGACAACTCAGGAGAGAGGCGTTTGCATAGGTCTCTGAGCGAGAGAGTGCCTTCGTTCTCGTTGGGGTCCTTTTCGCACAGGTGAGAGACAAGAATAGAGAGCCGGTTCTCTTCCCAATACAGATGGAAAAGTTCTTTCTCTTTCTGGTCCAGGTAATCGATGTAGGGACGTGCGTATGTCTTTTTTTCTTTTTCTTCTTTCCGCTTCTCAGCTAAGAAAGTTTTTTGGTGGGCCGCCCGCCAATTTTTGAATTCATTCCCATGGAATTGTTGCTGATAGGAGCGTTTCAATTCTTCTTCCAATCTTTGGGCCGTCTGGCAATGGGAGCGGTAAATCCCCAGTTTCATAGCGCCGCATTGGACAATGAGCGGATCGCTGAATGCGGGGCTGTATACGGCCATTCGGCAAAGATCGATCGCGAAAAGTTTATCGCTATTCGATGGAATTCCATGAAGATATGCTTCAAGCCGTTTTTGCAGAGGGGCTGCATCAGCAGCCGACTCCTTCAGGGATTCAATGGCCGATTGACGGGAGGTGGATTTGGGAAAAGCCCCTGTTTCTGGGAAAAGAATATCCATCAAAAGACGTGGATCGGAAGTTTTAGAAAAATAGAGCAGGCCGTCGAAATCTTCCTGGATCTGAATGGCGCTTTTTACATCATCGACCCGGTGGAAAAAAGTTCTCAGCGGACCCTCGGCGGGAAGAATCGAATCTAGGTAGAATTCCCAGGTAAGGGGACGAGTTTCTTCGAAAATCGGTTTGGATGGACCGGAAGATCTTTCGCGAGTTAAACAATCTCTACCGTCCCAAACTGAGCCGATGAAACGTTCGCTTTCCAGCCATCTCGCGGCTTGCGATTGTTTGTCCTTTTTTGGAGAGGGGATAAAATCGTTCGGGTCGAAGCGGGGATGGCTTGCTAAAGCGAGGACTTCCCCCGTATTCGGGTCCAAAGCAACGATCGCCCCTCCTTTGATCCAGGGCTGCTTTTGCACTTTCCTCTTTTTGTCGGTTGGATCGATTCCAAGGCTCCGTCCTTCCCTTATTTTTTCATTCTGAGTTAAGAGGGCTTCAGCAAATTGCTGCAATTCAGCAGAAATTGAAAGGATGACTTGCTGCCCAGGAATCGAAGCCCTGCCTCCTGGCAGCTCGCGAAGGAGCCTTCCTTTTTGATCGACCTCAAAAGATTTTTTCCCAAAAAATCCTCTAAGATCTTCTTCAAATCGCCCTTCAATTCCTGTTTTCCCTACTAAATCATTAATGGCATAAGCTTTTTCTTTTAACTCGCTGAGGCGGGCGGCCACCTCTTCAAAAGAACCATATCCACCAGGAGGAAAATCGAACCCTCCTCCCATTTCAAACTGATCGATGGCCTCTTGTAAAAGACTGATTTCCTCAGCGATGGAAGTAAATTCTTTTTGATTGATCGCCCCCATAGTCCCGACCAGATTCGAAGCTGTTTTCCCTTGAGGATAAAATCTTTCTGCAGTGATTTCCGCATGGATGCCAGCCCAATCTTTCTCGAGCATCCTCAGGCGGTAATGCTCTTCTTCCGAAATGCCTGTTTTAACGATGTAGGGGACGTGAGGAAAAAGGGAAGCTTTGGAATGGATTAAATCTTCCACCCGTTCGGGATCGAGGCTCAATGTCTGGGCCAAAGTCTGGGCCAGGTCCCGAATGTATTCTTTACGGGCATAGGAACGGACTTTTTTGCCCTCTGCATCTGTTTTCCAGCAAACAGTAGGGATTTGGGCGATTTGTCCATAGTAAATGGCTGCATTATAAGAAATCCGGTTCAACGCCAGGGGAATATGGAACCGGTCGCAGATCGTCCCTCGATCCGCCCTCAGAAGAAGGGTCCGCTGCTGCGGTTTTTGCGCCTCTTTCTGCTTCTCTTCCCGCTGAATGAACTCCAGATGCCAAACACGCAGTCCGATCCCTAAGAAGGAAAGGAGGATGATTTGCATCACCCGGCTCATTTTAACAGAGATCGATGGAAGCGCCATTTTGCCCTCTTGACCATCTTAGATCAGTGTGAAAAAAAATTACAGAACAGCCTAAATGAAGCCTATTTCTTTAAAAAAATAGCTATACGTATTGCGCCTCTTCGGCCTCGATTCGCGATTGTTTTCTTTTTTCCTTGGAAAAAATGTAATTTTTAGATAAAACTACTATTTCGATTTTTTAAAACTATTGATTTCGATGCGCCTGTAGTTCAATGGTAGAACAGTAGCCTTCCAAGCTACGAGTGTCAGTTCGATTCTGTCCAGGCGCTATACCGCTAGCGGTAAAACAAACACATGAAATTTTGAGGATTAATTTGGCTACAGCACAGCAACAAAACACAGGAGTAACAATCAAGGAGTTGCTCGAGTCGGGCGCCCACTTCGGACACCAAACACATCGTTGGAATCCGAAGATGAAGCGATTTATTTTCGAAGCGCGCAACGGCATCTACATCATCGACCTTGCCAAGACATTGCAGCAAATCCGTGCCGCAGCCCAAGTGGTTCGTGACATGGTGAAAAAGCGAAAGCCAATCCTTTTCGTCGGCACCAAAAAGCAAGCGAAAGCAGTGATTAAAGAATGTGCTGAAGAATGCGGCGAATTCTACGTCTGCGAAAGATGGCTCGGCGGAACCTTGACTAACTTAACGACTATTCGCCAATCCGTCAAAACTTTGGAAAGAATCGAGAAGAGAATTACATCTGGCGGCGAAGGCTTGACCAAGAAAGAAATCTCTATGCTCACTAAAGAGAGGGTCAAACTCGACAGAAACCTGGCTGGCATTCGCGCGATGCGCAAACCTCCTGGATTGCTTGTTGTTGTGGACCCAAGCCGCGAACACATTGCTGTCGCCGAGGCAAATAAATTGGGCATCCCAGTCATGGCCCTAGTCGATACAAACTGTGATCCAGATCCAATTGATTATGTAATTGCATGCAACGACGACGCCTTGAAAAGCATCAAAATCGTTCTGTCTGCCCTCATGCAAGCAGTAATCGATACAAAAAATGATATGAATGTTCCTGCTTCTAAAGGCGATGAGTCCGATGAAGATGATGAAGAAGTCGAAGAAGAAACAGACGAATCCGACGAATAAGCGACCGAAATAAGCGACAAGGAAAGGAGAGCTCTTTGATGAAGCATCAGGAAATCACAGCGGATATGATTAGGGAACTTCGGGAACGCACCGGAGTTGGAATGGGCAAGTGCAAAGAAGCGCTCGTTCTCGCTGAAGGGGACATGGAGAAAGCCATCGATGTCCTTCGTAAGGCAGGAATGGCCTCCGGCGTCAAAAAAGAAGGCCGCGAAACAAAAGAAGGTTTAATTTTAACTGCAGAAGATAAGCATCACCTTGTGATTGCTGAAGCCAACGCAGAAACCGATTTTGTGGCTCAGAATGATCGTTTTAAACATTTCTTGCATGATTGCGTAAAGCAAGCTTTAGAATCTAAGCCTAAAGCTCTCGCCGATTTTATTCAGCAGCCCTACTATAAAGACAGATCCATTACAATCGACCAATACCGCAACCTGATCATTCAGGCATTGGGAGAGAATATCCAATTAAGACGCGTTGAAACAATTACCAAGCACTCAAATTGCTCTTATGGAATTTATTCTCACATGGGCGGAAAGTTAGTTGTTATTGTTGAGATTGAAGGGGCGGCTGATCAAGAAGGGATTGCCAAAGAAATCGCGATGCATGTAGCCGCGGAAAATCCCGATTATTTGAAGCCTGAAGAAGTGCCCCCAAACGTCATTGCCCGCGAAGAAGAAATTGCCCGCTCTCAAATGCAAGGCAAACCTGAAAATATTGTGGACAAGATCCTTGTTGGTAAAATCAAAGCTTTCACGGACCAGGCCTGCTTGATTAGTCAAAAATATGTAAAAGACAATAGCGTAACTGTGCAGCAATTCCTAGATACCTGTGGAAGAAAAATTGGAAAACCTCTTTCTGTTCGCTGTTTTTGGCGCTGGAAAGTAGGACAGTAAATTTTGTCTTAAGTTTAAATAATCCTCTGCCCAGCTTCCTGCATTGAGTCTTTTAGGACTTTTAGGAAAGGGGTGGAGGTTTTTTTTACCCAAAAAAAATGAAAAAACCAGCCTATAAACGAATCCTTCTCAAATTATCTGGCGAATCCCTTCTAGGAGGCCAGAATTTTGGAGTCGATTTGGAAAGGTGCCGGCAAATCGCGACTGACGTCAAGGACCTCACTCAACTCGGAATGCAGATCGGGATTGTGATAGGAGGCGGAAATATTTTCCGCGGTTTTAAAGCTTCCCAAGCAGGACTTAACCGGACTCCTGCCGATCAAATCGGAATGCTCGGTACCCTGATCAATGGAATTTTTCTCCAACAAGCATTTGAAAAAAATGGATGCAAAGCGAAAGTTCTCAGCGCGGTCGCCTGCGATCGATTTGTAGAAACTTTTTCTTGGGAAAAATCTTTGAAATATCTCGAGCAAGGGGAAGTTGTTATTTTTGTAGGGGGTACCGGCAATCCCTATTTTACAACCGATTCCGCTGCCGCTCTCCGGGCTCTAGAGATCCAAGCTGAAGTTTTAATCAAAGCGACCAAAGTGGATGGAATTTACAACAAAGATCCATTGAAATACCCTGATGCTGTGAAGTTCGATCAATTGACCTATTCGGAAGCTTTAGCTAAGAATCTTCAGGTGATGGATGCAGCAGCTATTGCCCTTTGCCGCGAGAATCGAATTCCGATCCGGGTTTTTTCCGATCGTTCCTTAAAAAATGCAATTTGCGATCCCTCAGTGGGGACCTGGGTACAGGAAAGTTAAGGAGAAAAAAAGTGAGCAATCTAGAAAGTCAACTTAAGTCGGCCATGCAGGCAGCCATTGAGCATTTGAAGCAAGAGCTCAAAGCGCTCCGTACAGGAAGAGCGAATGCAGCCATTCTAGACAAAGTCCATGTGGAACAATATGGTTCCCACATGCCTTTAAAGGCGTTGGCTAACATCAATGTGCCTGAAGCGCGCCAAATCGTTGTCACTCCTTTCGATCATTCGACGATCAATGCAATCTCTAAAGCGATTGAAGCCGCGAATTTAGGGGTCAATCCGATGGTGGACGGCAAGGTCATCCGGATCAAGATTCCTCCGATGGATGAAACAATTCGCAAACAATTTGCCAAACAATGTAAAGATCTCGGTGAAAAAACGAAAATCGCCCTTCGCGATATCCGCCGCAAATTCAATGAACTTGTGCGCAAACAGAAAGCGGATGGAGTGATCCCCGAAGACATGATGAAAAAATTAGAGAAGTCTATCCAGGATCAGACAGACCGTTTTTGCAAGGATGTCGACACCGTCTGCGCCGAAAAAGAAAAAGAGATCATGACAATTTAGCGAATGTTTGTTGCACAAAATAAGCGTCATAGGCTAAAATCGATGACGTTTTCCTGACCTTGGCCCCATCGTCTAGCCCGGTCTAGGACACCGGATTTTCATTCCGATAACAGGGGTTCGAATCCCCTTGGGGTCATATCTAGAGACTTTAGCTCAGTGGTAGAGCATCTCACTTTTAATGAGAGGGTCGATGGTTCGAATCCATCAAGTCTCAAATTTTTCTTAAAAAATTTTAGAATTGAGTAATGCACCTGCGTGCATTACGTATGGGTTCGAAGTGAAAGCCGATGTTTTGCCTTGCAAAACCGGCTGAACCGGCTTTCGGGACAGGACGAGCGCCTCGATCGCCTGCCAGAAAGGAATCCATCAAGTCTCAAATTTTTCTTAAAAAATTTTAGAATTGAGTAATGCACCTGCGTGCATTACGTATGGATGGACTTCGATTCGAAGCGAATCTACGCCCCTGCGGGGTAATGCCTTCGGCATTCTCGCAAAAACAGAGTTTTTGACAAAGTGAAGCGCCATGCAGGGCGCCAATCAGGAATTCATCCTTAATATCTTTTTAACCTCTTTAGATTTGCCTTTTCCCTAAAAGTTCCGTCTATTTTCTTCTTGCATTGCTTTAAAAAAATCTTTATAAGATTTTTTTTAAAAAAATAATTGATCCTTTTGTTGAGAAAAGCCAACGGTCTATTTTTCTTGGCTAGGAAAGATTTCCATTATTTAAAAAGTGAGGATGTTATGAGAGCGGTTGCAAGTGGACTAGCGGAAGATCTTTTTGAGTGGAGGAGTCAAGAAGGTTCCGAAATGCAAATATTAGGAAAAAGAGTGTTCGTAGAGCTCGTTGCTATCCCGAGTGTTCTGGCGGTTGCTGTCGTGGAAGCCGCAGTCCGAGGAGTCTTTGTCAGTTTTTCTTATTTAGCCGGAAATTACGATTCTGTCGAACTTTTTAAAGAATCTCTCCATCTAATTCCTCTAATGGCCTTGTCGTTGATTGACAATATTTATGCAAAAACCCTCGATAAAGATAATCAATGTCTGATCGGCGCTTATGCAAAGTGGGCTTTTCATGAAAATGAAGATTGATTTTCTGGGACCCTTTTAAACCGCACACACACCACAATTATTGGAATAAGAATGAACAAAATGGGGTCAAGTCTACACGTATGAGGGGATTTTATCTTAGAATGCCTATCAATCCTTTCTTTGATTAAAAATAGTTCTTTGGTAGGCTTTCATTTTTACGGAGTTTACCATGAACATTTTCAAAAGCCTTCTCTTTTTTGTCTGTTTTGCCTCTTTGCAGCTATTCGCAGATAGCCAGCCAGCTTGCCAACCCGTTTGCAATCCTCCACCTCCTTCCCGTACATATCCTTGCGTTTGCGAGTGTTACTGCGGCGGATTTACAATAGGGATCTCGGCAGCTAATGATGATTTTGTATCCAGTACCGTCAATTTTTTGACCGTGGGTTACTTCGACGATTATTTTACTGTCGATGTCGGTGCTAACTATGAGCACCTCCAATTCGGGTCTGCAAACGGTGATTTTTGCACAGTGAAGTCCCATCTCGGATTGAGAAATCGTCTTTGGCAGAATCTTTTTGTAAGTTACGGAGCTATGGGCGCTGTAGCGGCAGTGAACAATAACTTTTTCTTTGGCCCTCGTCCCTACAGAGTGGGCGCTTTTGCTGGACTCGATTTGCAAGTCGTCAGACACTGGATGCTCTCTTTCAAAATTTATCCTTTCGAATATGAGAGAATTGCCGATGATAAAATCTATCGCGTGTTCCAAACTGGAACGATCAACTGCTCTTACGTTTTCTAACGTAAAATAGGTTCAATAGGGTGCTAGAAATCTCTAGCACCTATTCTCACAAGATCCTTTAGTCGTCATTTTTTTTCTTTAATTTATTCTGAATCTTTATCTACTTTTCTCTTTCTCGAAGAATGGTTCAAAGAACTTGCGGGACTAGAATCGGTTGTTGCGTCCGTTCCAGGCGCATAGTTGGGTGTGCTATCGATAAATTCTCTAAGAATAGGCATCGCATCTGGTTCGCTCCACGAGGCTGATTGGGCGCCTAGGCGAGGCGGATTTACGATTTGTTGCAAAAGCTGGAAATGAGAACTAGGTCTTTGCAGACGCGGCGCTGGCATCGAAGGAAGAGCTGTCGCGCTCGACGATAAGGAGCTGCTGGAAGCGGGGGCCGTTGACGAAGAAGATATACTAGGGCTCGATGAAGGGACCGTATTTCTTACAGAACTTGTAGGAGATGCCGTAAAGTGGGTTTGGGCGAGATTCTGTAATTGAGCGGCAGATCCAATTGCGTGGGAAAGCAGGTGAATATGCGCCAAAGTAGATGCTAATGCAAAATTGGATTCGCTCTGGGTTAAATTTCTGCTTATCGAAGAAGTAGTAAGGCCGCTAGCAGTTGAAGAAAGGGTGGTCAATGTACTTAGAATTGAGCTAGTGGATGAGTTTGAATCGGGCTGAATTGGTTCTTGAAAAGAGAACCGAGAATTTGTTGCCGATAAAACATCCTGCAATTCCGAGTCAGATCCGATTGCGCTTAAAAACAGTTGAGCGCTTTCAGAAATTGGACCTGCTGGCGATTCGCTTGCAGAGATTCTACTAGAACCGAGGCTGCTGGCTGTCGAAGTAAAGACGGCCGATGTTCTTTCAGTTGAGTTAAGGAAAGAGCTTAAAGAATTAGAATTGGAAGGAGGCGCCGATTGAAAAGATGACTGAGACGAAGAGTTTGTTACCGATAAAACACCCTGTAATTCAGAGTCAGATCCGATATCATTTAGAATCAGTTGGACGTTTTTAGAAACTGGGGATGCTGGAAGTGTCGACGTCGAAAAATTTAATTCTGAACTACTACTGCTCAAAGCAGAGGAAGTAAGGCTGCTGGCGGTCGAAGAAAAGAAGATCGATTCGCAGGCAATTGAACTGATGGAAGAGTTCGAAGGGGGGCTCGCAGCGGGGCTTGTTATTGCCCAAGCGCGCAGTGAGTCAGAGATCGGGTCTAGTGAACCAAATAAAAATGCCTCAGGATCCATCGGGGCTGTATCTAAGGAACTAGTAAAGCTATTAGTAGAAAGGGGATTGGTACCGCTTGTCATTTGTTATCCTTTTTTATGTAAATGAATAATATATTGTATCAATATACGGTTTTGTTTTCAATTAACTTATAACTAACTTTTAATATAGTATTTAATCTTTATTTAAAATTTTTTAAATTTGACGTAAATGAAAGCTGTCTGCATTCTTTATTCAATCTTTAAGGCATCTGTTCTATGTACGTAAGCAAAGCGCAAAAATTTTTTACCTATATGGGCTACTATGCCAACGCGTTTGCAAGGGTTTCGGCTCGCGGCGTTGAGCGCTTAACCCGACCCATGCCTCAGGGAAGTAAGTATTGGAAAGAAGTCGAAGAGAGAATCAAGAAGGCTGCGTCTGTTCTAGTTTCTGCTCCCCTTGCGACTGCTTTGTTTATTCCCGCTCTTGCTTGCTACGCTTTAGCTGCTTGCGCAGGAGAGGGAAGGTTTGAACTACTTAAGTCCGATTCGCAGGCCTCTTTTTGGCAGAAGCGATCGATAAAGGTGATGTCGCTGAACGCTTGCTTCCAAGACCCTTGGTCCCCTTTAACAGGCGGAGTGGTTCCTCCCTTTGAACCGGTTGCCAAATCAATGAGCCGTATTTCGGCCGTGGTCGATGCGATTGCCAAAGAAAACCCTGTCGTGTACTTGGGACAAGAATTTGAGAATTTAGGAGCCCAAGATGAGTGCATCCGGCTGATGCGGCAAAAAGGCTTCCATTATTTCCTTAGGGATTTAGGGTCTAATGACTCAATAAGAAATAATTCCGGGTTATTCGTAGCCTCCAAAGCGCCCTTAACAAACGTTCAATTTGTTCCCTATCCATTGGAAGATCGCGCAGGTCTTGCCAAATGGTCTGGACAAGGTGCGCTTACCTTTACAGTATCGGTTCAGGGGAAAGATTTAAGGCTTGTGAATGTACACTTAAATTATGGAGAGGGACCTGAGAATCAAAACGCTCGAAATCGTCAGTTAACTCGCCATGTAGTTCCTATCCTAAATCAAGGAAACTCGGCTTTATTCGGCGATCTCAATTTCAACACAGCTTTAGTGGATCGAGCCGCTTCAGGGCTTTTAGGATATGTAAATGAGCTAGAGGGGAAAGTGACTTGCACCGATGCAGGAAAGCATGCTCTTCGAGGCAAAAACCTAACTG
>Ga0075370_10000246_pt1 | contig 19428 bp, 18 predicted proteins | sample EndMethybrTD3035_FD_71398 | JGI IMG/M metagenome (GOLD analysis project Ga0075370, IMG submission 71398) | Populus endosphere microbial communities from Tennessee, USA - Endosphere MetaG P. TD hybrid TD303-5 | ecosystem: Host-associated > Plants > Roots > Endosphere | place: USA: Tennessee... | reverse complement strand
TGATCTCGGTCTTGCCGAACGACTTGCGCAAGTCCTTGAGTTCGACCGCCGGCGCGCTCATCGGTAGCCCTCCGGGCTGCGGCCTGCGGTGCGAGCCCCCTTCGGGGCGGCCGGGCGGCGGCTCATGCCAGCTCCCTCGCGCGGATCGCCGCTTCGATCTCGCCTTGCACCTGGCCCCAGCGCAGCGCGAAGCGCCGCCGCGTCAGCTCGAAAGCCAGCATGCCGACGGCGCCAACCACGGCCGCACCGGCCCAGCTCGCCACGCTCTTCGTGTCCAGGTCGACGCCCATGAACTTCAGGGTCGAGCCGAGCGCCTCGTTCAGCTGCATGTGATAGACCATCTCGATGATCGCGGCGATGCCGACGAAGGCGACGAAGCCGGCAACGGCAAGCGGCACGTACCATCCGAGCAGCCGGCCGAGCTTGCCGAACTTCGCGACCCGCAGGTTCATCATGATCAGGCTCGCGATGCCGCCCGGCGCGTACATCACCATCAGCAGGAAGACGAGGCCGAGATACAGCAGCCAGGCCTTCGTGAGCTCCGACAGCAGCACGAACGCGACCACCATCAGTACCGCGCCGATGATCGGCCCGAAGAAGAAAGTCGCGCCGCCGAGGAACGTGAACAGCAGATAGGCGCCCGAGCGGCCCGCCCCGACCACCTCGGCGGTCGCGATCTCGAAATTCAGCGCCGCCATGCCGCCCGCCATGCCGGCGAAGAAGCCGGCGATGATGAACGCGATGTAGCGCACCCGCTGCGTGCTGTAGCCGATGAACTCGACCCGCTCGGGGTTGTCGCGCACCGCATTGAGCACCCGGCCGAGCGGCGTGCGCGTGAACGCGTACATGAGAGCAGTGCAGACGAAGGTGTAGATCGCGAGCAGGTAATAGACCTGGATCTGCGGGCCGTAGGTGATGCCCATGAACGGCTTGCCCGCCATCCGGTTCGCGTTGACGCCGGCCTCGCCGCCAAAGAACTCGGGCACCATCAGCGACATCGCGAACACCAGCTCGCCGATGCCCAGCGTGATCATGGCGAAGGTCGTGCCCGACTTCTTGGTCGTGACGAAACCGAGCAGCACCGCGAAGAAGATCCCGCTGACGCCGCCCACCAGCGGGATCAGGCTGACCGGCAGCGGGAACGTGCCGTCGCCGACCGCCTTCAACGCGTGGATCGCCACGTAGGTGCCGAGTCCGCTGTAGACCGCGTGCCCGAAGCTGAGCATGCCGCCCTGCCCGAGCAGCATGTTGTACGAGAGGCAGGCGACGATCGCGATGCCGATCTGCGAGAGCATCGTCACCGCGAGGCCGCTGCGAAACACCAGCGGCGCCACCGCGAACAGCAAGGCGAACAGGGCCCAGAGGATCAGGTCGCGCGGGCCGATGGCCCCGTATCGATTCGTTGTTGTTGTCGTTGCCATGAAGTGCTCAGCCTTCGCGCGTGCCCATCAGTCCCTTGGGGCGGAAGATCAGGATCAGCACGAGGAACAGGTACGGCAGGATCGGCGCGACCTGCGCGAGCGTCAGCCCGAGCAGCGAATGGCTCCCGTCGCCGAGCTTGATGCCGAGCCCGCCGAGCAGGCTGCCGACCGAGTAGTCGAGCGCCACCGCGAAGGTCTGGATCACGCCGATCAGCAGCGACGCCACGAACGCACCGGCCAGCGAGCCCATGCCGCCGACCACCACGACCACGAAGATCACCGAGCCGACCGTGGCCGCCATCGACGGCTCGGTCACGAAGGTGCTGCCGCCGATCACGCCGGCCAGTCCGGCCAGGCCGGCACCGGCGCCGAACACCATCATGAAGACACGCGGCACGTTGTGGCCGAGCGCCTCCACCATCTCCGGGTGCGTCAGCGCGCTTTGGATCACGAGGCCGACGCGGGTCTTCGAGATCATCAGCCACAGCGCCAGCAGCATCAGCAGCGCGACCAGCATCATGAAACCGCGGGTCGCCGGGAACGGCGAGCAGACGATGCGCACGGCCGCGTCGGCGGCCCTGCACATCGCGGCCGGCGCCGCGCCCCAGACGAAGTGCATCCCGTCGAGCGACGAGTTGACGAGCGTGAAGGCCGGACCGCGCAAGGCCTCGGGCGGCTGGAACTCGACCGCGGTACGGCCCCAGATCAGCTGCACCAACTCGAGGATCACATACGAGAGGCCGAACGTGATCAGCAGCTCGGGCACGTGGCCGAACTTGTGGACGCGGCGCAGGCAGTAGCGCTCGAACATCGCGCCGAGCAGCGCGACAACGAGCGGCGCCAGGATGAGCCCGGGCCAGAACCCGACGATGCGCGCCACGGTATAGGCCACGTACGCACCGACCATGTAGAAGCTCGCATGGGCGAAGTTCAGCACGCCCATCATGCTGAAGATCAGCGTGAGCCCCGAGCTCAGCATGAACAGCAACAGCCCGTAGCTCAGGCCGTTGAGCATCGATATCGTGAAGAACTCCATCGTGGGTGCGCGAAGCCGCCTCGGAACTCGATCCAACGAATCAGGAAAAGGCCCGGAGCGAATGCTCCGGGCCTTGCATGTGTCGCGCGAGAACTGTTACGCGATGGGTATCAGCCCGCGGGGCGTGTCATCTGGCAGCTGGTGGGCGTGCTCGAGACATACGGCGGGTACTCCGCGACCGGCGCCAAGGTCATCCCGGTGTTCTCGGGACTGTAAGGGTTCTTCGCATCGGTCTTCTGCCAGACCGTCATGTAAAGCGTCTGCTGCAGTTGGTGGTCGGACTTGCGCATTTCGGTTTCACCGCCGAACGTGCTCTTCAGCTTCAGGCCTTCCATCGCGAATGCGACCTTGACCGGGTCGGTCGACTTGGCCTTCGCCATCGCTTCGCCGAGGTACTCGTAGATGCGGATGATCGAGCCGGTGTAGAGGTCGTCGTTGAACTTGGCCTTGAACTCCTTCAGGATCGAGTCCATGGCGCCGCCCATGTTGTAGTGCGCGTAGGAGACCTGATAGACCTTGCCTGCGCCGGTCGTGCCGAGCGCGGTGGGCGTGCCGGTCACACCGGTGTAGTAGGTGAAGAACTTGCCTGTGTAGCCGCCTTCGGTGGCCGCCTTCACGAGCAGCGAGAGGTCGGAGCCCCAATTGCCGGTGATCACGCTGTCGGCGCCGGAAGCCTTGATCTTCGCGATGTACGGCGCGAAGTCGCGCACCTGCGCGAGCGGGTGCAGGTCTTCGCCGACGATCTCGATGTCGGGGCGCTTGCGCTTGAGGTTCTCCTTCGCGAAGCGCGCGACCTGCTGGCCGTGGGAGTAGTTCTGGTTCAGCAGGTAGACCTTGTGGACATCCTTCTGGTCCTTCATGAAGGTCGTCATCGCCTCCATCTTCATGGTCGTGTCGCCGTCGAAGCGGAAGTGCCAGAAGCTGCACTTGCTGTTCGTCAGGTCGGGGTCGACCGCGGCTTCGTTCAGAAACACGATCTCCTTGCCGGGGTTGCGCTCGTTGTGCTTGTTGATCGCGTCGATCAGCGGGATCGCGACCGACGAACCGTTGCCTTGGATCACGTAGCGGATGCCCTGGTCGATCGCCGACTTCAGCGCGTTCAGGCTCTCGGTCGGGCTGAGCTTGTTGTCGACGCCGATCACCTCGAACTTCACGCCGGCGGGGTTCGTCGCGCTCCACTTCTCGGCGATGAACTGCTGCGACTTGAGCTGGTTCGTGCCCACCGGGCCCATCAGGCCGGTCAGCGGATCGATCCACATCAGCTTCACGGTCTGGCCGGCAAGCGGCTTCGCAGCGGCCTTGGTCTGCGCGAGCGCGACCCCGGACGTGGCGGCCAGCGCGGCGCCCAGTGCCACAGTGAGAAGACGCCGCTTGGAGGGTGTAGCGCTGAACTGCATGAGGAGGTGCTCCTGGGGTGATTTGGACCGCGTGCAAAGGTAACGGAACTGCGTTCGAGCGGGTTACAGGGACTACCCCGAAGCCCTGTCGCGCACGAGACAAGCGATCCACCACGCGAGCGCATTTGGCCTTGCGACAGCGCCCGGAAGACCCCGTCGTTACACTGCCCCGATGAACGCAGAGGTCGCCTCCATCGCCGTGTCGCCGAACGAGACGGCAGCGTCTGCCGCACCCGATTGGGGAGCGCGCTGGACCAATCGATTCCACACGCTTGGTGCGGGCTTCTACACCGAACTTGGCGCGCAACCGATGCAGCAGTCGCACTGGGTCGCGACGAGCCCGGACTGCGCCGCGCTGCTCGGCTGGCCTCGGGACTGGATGCAGCGCGCGATCGACGGCCGCAGCGCGCTCGACGTGTTCAGCGGCAACGCCGCGTGGCCCGGCATGCAGCCGCTCGCGAGCGTCTACAGCGGGCACCAGTTCGGCGTCTGGGCCGGCCAGCTCGGCGACGGCCGCGCGCTGCTGCTCGGCGAGGTCGACGCGCCGGGTGGCGGGCTCGAGCTGCAGCTCAAAGGCTCCGGCCACACACCCTACTCGCGCATGGGCGATGGACGGGCGGTGCTGCGCTCGTCGATCCGCGAATTCCTCTGCTCGGAAGCGATGGCCGCGCTCGGCATTGCGACGACGCGCGCGCTGTGCATCACAGGGTCGGACCTGCCGGTGCGCCGCGAGCAGATCGAGACCGCGGCCATCGTCACCCGCGTGGCCCCGAGCTTCATCCGCTTCGGCCACTTCGAGCACTTCGCGCATCACGGCCAGCCGGAGCGCCTGCAGCGCCTCGCCGATTTCGTGGTCGAACGTTTCTATCCCGAGTGCGCCGACGCGCCCCAGCCCTATCTGGCGCTGCTGAGCGCGGTTGCGCGACGCACCGCCTCGCTGATGGCGCAGTGGCAGGCGGTCGGCTTCTGCCATGGTGTGATGAATACCGACAACATGTCGATCCTCGGACTGACGATCGACTATGGCCCATTCGGCTTTCTCGACGCGTTCGACCCCGGCCACATCTGCAACCACTCCGACCATCAGGGCCGCTACGCGTGGGCGCGCCAGCCGAGCGTCGCGTTCTGGAACCTGCATGCGCTGGCGCAGGCCTTGTTGCCGCTGATCGAGGACTCCGACGCCGCGCTCGATGCGCTCGAGGTCTACAAGGACAGCTTCGCGCAGGCGATGCTGACGCAGTGGCGCGGCAAGCTCGGGCTGCGCACGGCCGACGACGCCGACCAGGAGCTGATCGATGACCTGCTGCGCCGCATGGCGGCCGACCGCAGCGACTTCACGATCACGTTCCGGCGCCTGGGCGGATTCGACTCGGCCGCCGGTGCCGCGAACGACACGCTGCGCGACCTGTTCATCGACCGCGAGGCGTTCGACGCGTGGGGACAGCGCTACGCCCGGCGTCTCGCCCAGGAGAACAGCATCGATGCCGAGCGGGCCTTGCGGATGCTCGCGGTCAACCCCAAGTACGTGCTTCGCAATCACCTGGCGGAGATCGCGATCCGCGCCGCGCGGGAAGGCAATTTCAACGAGACCGAGCGCCTGCTGAAAGTTCTGCAGCGCCCATTCGACGAAGACGTCGCCGGCATGCCGCGCGAACAGAGCGAGGCCTATGCCGGCTTTCCGCCCGAATGGGCGCAACAGATCGAGGTGTCGTGTTCATCATGAGTCAGACCGACGACAAGGACTACAAGGTAAAGAAGAGCGAAGCGCAGTGGCGCGCCGAGCTCGACCCGATGCAGTTCGAGGTGGCGCGCCACGCCGCCACCGAACGGCCGTTCAGCGGCAAGTACTGGAACCACTGGGACGACGGCCAATACAAGTGCATCGGCTGCGGAACTCCGCTGTTCGAGTCGCACACCAAGTTCGACGCCGGGTGCGGCTGGCCGAGCTACTACGAGCCGGTCAATAGCGAAGTGATCGAGCGTGTCGTCGACCGCAGCCATGGGATGGTGCGAGTCGAGGTGCGCTGCAACAACTGCGGGTCGCACCTCGGCCACGTGTTCGAGGACGGCCCCGAGCCGACCGGCGAGCGCTTCTGCATCAACTCGGCCGCGATAAACTTCGCCCCGAAGTAACGGCACTGCGGCCCCCCGGCCGCGGCCCCTCGATGAAATTTCTGCTCGACTTCCTGCCGCTCATCCTGTTCTTCGGAACAGCCAAGTACGCCGAAAACCATGTCGAGTGGGCTGCGCGCTTCGCGACCGACAACTTCGGCTTCATCGTCTCGGGAGGCGTGGTCGGCACCGAGGAAGCGCCCGCCCTGCTGGCCACGGTCGTGGTGATCGTCGCGACCGCGTTGCAGATCGGCTACCTGCTGGTGCGCGGGCGCAAGGTCGACCTGATGCTGTGGGTGACCTTTGCGCTCGTGATCGTGCTCGGCGGCGCGACGATCTGGTTCCACAACCCGGACTTCATCAAGTGGAAGCCGAGCGTGTTGTATTGGGTGATGGGCCTCGCGTTCTGGATCAGCCAGGCGCTGTTCCACAAGAACCTGCTGCAGACGCTGATCGGCGAGAAGCTCGAGCTGCCGCCGCATATCTGGCAGCGCCTGAACTTCGCGTGGATCGCGTTCTTCGCGCTGCTCGGCCTGCTGAACCTGTACGTCGCCTACAGCTTCCCGATCTCCACCTGGTTCACGTTCAAGGCCTTCGGCGTCACCGGACTGATGTTCGCGTTCATGATCGCCCAGGGCGTCTACCTGAGCCGGCACATGAAGCCCGAGCCCGAGTCGGCGCCTGCCCCGGGGCCGCATCCGTGAGCACGCGCATGGCAGCGCCGCCGGGCGTCGACAGCGCCGAGATCGAGGCCGCGCTGCGCGGCTCGCTCGAGCCGACCGAGCTCGTGGTCACAGACGACAGCCACCTGCATGCCGGTCATGCCGGCGCCCGCGAAGGCCGCCACTTTTCGGTGCAGATCGTCAGCCCGCGCTTCAACGGTTTGTCACGTCTGGCGCGGCATCGGCTCGTATATGATTCGCTGCATGCGCTGATCCCGCGCGGCATCCACGCCCTGGCGATCGACGCCCGTGCACCGGGCGACGCTTGAAACCCCTCCGCTAGCCGCTTCCTCCGCACCCGGCCCCGTGCCGCGTGCCCCTTCGCCGCAACACCCCAACAACAACCCCGGACCTGCTCCTGTTGAAAGGCATTCGCCCATGAAAAAGCGCCTCCTCGTCACCGCTGCAGCCTCGCTGCTGCTCAGCGCCGGCTTCGCACTACCGCTCGCCGCGCAGGCGCAGAACATCGCGATCGTCAACGGCAAGCCCGTGCCGAAGGCGCGCGCCGATGCGTTCATCAAGCTGATCCAGAAGCAGGCCGCTCAGCAAGGCCAGCAGCTGCCGCCCGACGTCGACCAGCGTGTGCGCGACAAGCTCGTGATGGACGAGATCATCAGCCAGGAAGCCGAGCGCCGCGGCCTCGCCGCGACGCCCGACTACAAGGCGCAGATGGAGCAGGCCCGCCAGGCGCTGCTGAGCCAGGCGCTGCGCGAGGACTTCACGAAGAAGAACACGGTCAGCGACGCCGACATCCAGGCCGAGTACGACAAGTTCAAGGCGCAATCGGGCGGCACCGAGTACCGGGCCCGCCACATCCTGGTCGAGAAGGAAGACGAGGCGAAGGCGCTGATCAAGCAGATCAATGGCGGCGCGAGCTTCGAAGATCTCGCGAAGAAGAACTCGAAGGATCCGGGATCGGGCGCGAACGGCGGCGACCTCGACTTCGCGGCGCCCGGCTCGTACGTGCCCGAGTTCTCGCAGGCGATGGTCAAGCTGAAGAAGGGCGAGCTGACGCAGGAGCCCGTGAAGACCCAGTTCGGCTACCACATCATCAAGCTCGAAGACACGCGCCAGGCGCAGTTCCCGGCGATCGACGAAGTCAAGCCGCAGATCAAGCAGCGCCTCGAGCAGCAGAAGCTCGCCGGCTTCCTCGAAGAGCTGCGCTCGAAGGCGAAGACGGACTACAAGTTCTCGGCGAACTGAGTTCCGCCAGGGGCTTCGCTCAGCCCGAACGGTATCTTCTTCAGCCAGTCAAGGCCTCGCCCACCGCGACCCTTCCCGCCTCGATGTGCAGTTGCCGGTCGCAGCGCGCGGCGATCTCGCGGTCGTGCGTGACCAGCACGAGCGTCGTGCCCGCTTCGCGGTTCAACGCGAACATCAGCTCCATCACGGTCTCGCCGGTCGCGAAGTCGAGGCTGCCGGTCGGTTCGTCGGCCAGCAGCACCGCCGGCCTGACGACGAAGGCACGCGCCAGCGCGACACGCTGCTGCTCGCCGCCCGACAGCACCTTCGGGTAGTGGCGCAACCGCGCCCCGAGGCCGACCCGCTGCAGCATCTCGGTCGCCAGTGCGCGCGCATCGCTGCGTCCTTGCAGCTCGAGCGGCAGCATCACGTTCTCGAGCGCATTCAGGTTGCCGAGCAACTGGAAACTCTGGAACACGAACCCCACCTTCTCGGCGCGGACCGCGGCCCGCGCGTCTTCGTCGATCGCGAACAGATCGGTGCCGGCCAGCCGCACGGTACCGTGGGTCGGCGTATCGAGGCCCGCGATGATGGACAGCAAGGTGCTCTTGCCCGAGCCCGACGCGCCGACGATCGCGGCCGACTGGCGAGCCGCCAGCGCGAAGTCGATCTCATGGAGAATGGTCAGGGTGCCCGTCGAGTCCTGGACCTGCTTGGTGACACGCTCGACGGCGATGATGGGTTCTGACATGGGTGATTGCGCGGATTCGATGAAACGGCCGGCGAGACGGCGTTGGCTCGCGGACTGTACCGTGCTCGCGCTGGCGCTCGCGACGGCGGGGCTTGCGCACGCGGCCGATGCGATCAAGCCGGCCGCTGCCGGCGGCAAGCCACTCGTGCTCGTCGTCGGCGACAGCCTTTCGGCCGAGTACGGGCTCACGCGCGGCCGCGGCTGGGTCGCGCTGCTCCAGCAGCGAATCGCGCAGAGCAAATCGGCGAGTGCGCGAGGCTTCGAAGCCGTCAACGCGAGCATCAGCGGCGACACCACCTCCGGCGGCCGCTCTCGCCTGCCGGCGCTGCTGAGGCAATACAAGCCAGCCGTCGTGATCCTCGAGCTCGGCGGCAACGACGCGCTGCGCGGCCTGCCGCTGGACGCGACCCGCGTCAACCTGACCGAGATGGCGCGCGCCTCGAAGGCGAGCGGTGCGAAGGTCGTGATCGCCGGGATGCAGCTGCCACCGAACTACGGGCGCAAGTATTCGGACGAATTCGCTGCGCTGTTCGGCCAGGTCGCGAAGAACGAAGGCGCGGCGCTGGTGCCGTTCCTGCTGCACGGCGTGGCCGACGGCCCGCGGGCCGATGCGATGTTCCAGCCTGATCGCATCCATCCGAAGGAGGACGCGCACCCGATCATTCTCGACAACGTCTGGCCGGTGCTGCAGCCGCTGCTGCGCTGAGACGAAGAACGGGCGGCGCGAGTCTGCGCCGCCGTGAAGACTATTGCTGGTCCTTGCGTCCGCGCCCTTCGCCGCGCGGGTCGTCGCGCGCGCCTTCGGCACGCGCACGCGGCGGCGCTTCGGGTCGACGCGCTTCCGGCGCGGCTGGCGGCTTCGGCGCCTCGACGGCGCGTGGATGCTGCACCGGCGCGGCTTGCTGAACCGGTGGTGCCACGGGTGCCGGCGCCGGCGCAGCTCTCACCGCTTCCGGCGCGCGTGGCGCTGGATGCTCGATCTGCGGGGCCGGTCGGATCACCGCGTTGCGCGGCACCTGCGGCGCTGCTTCGGGCTGCGGCTGCGGGTTGCCGCGATCGGGGCGCGCGAATCGTTCGCCTCGATCTCCTCCTCGGTCGCCGCGATCGCCGCGGTCGCCGCGCTCGACACGCTCCGGCCGCTGCCCGCCGACCTGCCCGGGAATCGTGCCGGTCGGAATCTGCGGTTGCGGCGGCGCGACCTGCGCCGGCCGTTGGGCGATCGGAGGTGGTGCGACGGGGGCGGCAGCCGGAGCAGGCGCGGGCGCCGCAGGCTGTGCAACGTTCGGCGACGGGATCGGCGGCCTGCCCGGCCGGTCATTGCCACCACGCCGCCCATCGTTGTTGCGGTCGCGATCGGCATTCGGCGCCTGGAACCCGGGCCGGCCGACCTCCGGCGTGTCGGCGCGACGGTCGGGACGATCGGCCTGGCGATCCGGTTGGCGTGCCGGCGCAACCGCCGGCGGCGGCGCGACGGCGGCCGGGGCCGCGATGCCCGGACGATTTCCACCGCGATCGTCGCTGCGGTCAGCGCGATCACGTCCCGGAGCGCCGCCCACACCCGGACGACCACCGCTCTGCCCCAGTTGCGGCAAGCCCGGCGGCGGCCGCACCGCCGCGCGATCGACCGGCGGGCGTGCCGCGAAAGCCGGCGCAGCCACCGGTGGCGCCACCACCGTCGGCGGCGGCCTGTTCGCGATCTCGCGCGCCATCGGCGAATCGCGCCAGCGCGACGCTTCCGGCGCCACCGGCTGGCGGCCGGTCATCACGCTCGTCGGCACGACGGTCAGTGCGTTCGGCAAGCGCCGGTTCGCGAAGTCGCGCTGCACGTTCGGGTTGCGATAGACGTTGTTGATCACCGTCACGTTGGTCACGTGAGTGATGTTGACGTTCTGCACGTAGCGCGGGCTGGCCCGGTAGCTCGGCACATAGACCTCGCGCGGGGCGAGCGGGAACCAGCCGACCGCCGGGCCGGGTCCCCCGCCGACCCGCACCGAGACGCTCACGTTCGGCCCGCCGACCCAGGCGACCAGCGCCGGCGCGTAGACCGGCCGCACGACGCGCTGGCCCGGGGCCCAGCACCAGCGGTCGCGATAGTGGACCCAGCGACCGTAGTGGAACGGCGCGAAGCCCCAGGGCGCATCGTCGACCCAGGTCCAGCCCCAGGGCCGCACCCAGGCCCAGTGCCCCGCGCGGTAGGGCGCCCAGTCGACGGCGACCGTCCGCGGTGTCCACAGCACGCCGTATTCGGGGGTCTGTTCCCAGCTGCCATAGCGATCGAGGTCGTCGGCTCCGGTCATCTCGGGCGAGACGTACTGGTAGGCGGGCGGCTGCGTCACGATGACGCGGTCGCGCTCGTTGATCCAGGCTGCGAACGGGTCGTTGTAGGGGCCGCTCATCGCGTACTGGGCCACGTTGTTCGCGTCGACCCAGAACTCGGCATGCTGGCCGGGGTTCACGGTCAGTGCACTGTTCTGACCTTCATAGACGGCCTGCCCTTCGTAGACGGTCAGATCGCTTCCGTTGGCCGTGCGGTCGAAGCGGTAGCGCCCGGCGCGCAGCGCGCGGAAGCGGCCGGTGTCGGTCGTCAGGTCGAACTCGCCGGCGTCGGCGGCATCGCGCAGGCGGGCGGCCGCGCTGCCGCTATGCAGCATCAGCGAGAGATGGTTGTCGTCGAGGCGCGATACCTCGAGTTCGCTGCTCGCGTCGACCCGCAGCGTGGTCGACCCGACCTGCAGCTCGGCACGGGCACCGGCTTCGGTGGCGACGCGGTCTCCAGTCGTGACCGGCTGGTTGCGCGCCGCACTGACCCACTCGTCGCTGTCGGCGCTGAGCAGCCAGACCTGGCCATTCACTTCGGACAGCCGAGCCACCCGACCGGGCGGATCTTCCTGGGCCTGCGCGACGTGCACAAAGAGCGCCAGGCACAGCACTAGCCCCGTGGTCAGCCACACGCGCATCGCGCGCAGCCGCTGAGAGCCGGATTCCGGCGCAGAAAGCGCCTTGTCGAACATCATGTTGCAGTCTCCATGGCTTTCGGCGCGAGGCCCAGTCGAGCGTCGTCACCGATAGAGCGGCATTCGGCTGCCGTGTTCCTGTAACGCCTTGCGCGGATGCAACGCCGACGTGCATTGGCCCGCCGAAACTCTCCTTTACAGAAAATGCGGTGTCAATCGTCCCCGGCCGCATCCAGTTCGGGGAACAGCACGCTGGTGAAGCCGAAACGCGAGAAGTCGCGGATGCGCATCGGGTACAGCTTGCCGATCAGGTGGTCGCACTCGTGCTGCACCACGCGCGCATGAAAGCCTTCGGCCTCGCGGTCGATGCGCTCGCCGTCCGGCCCGAAGCCGCTGTAGCGGATGCGCGCGAAGCGCGGCACGACGCCGCGCATGCCCGGCACCGACAGACAGCCCTCCCAGCCCTCTTCCTCCGCATCGTCGAGCGGCGTGATCCGCGGGTTGATCAGCACCGTCTCGGGCACCGGCGGTGCGTCCGGGTAACGCACGTTGTTCCGGAACCCGAAGATCACCAGCGCGAGGTCCACGCCGATCTGCGGCGCGGCAAGCCCGGCGCCGTTGACCGAGTGCATGGTCTCGAACATGTCGGCGACCAGCTCGCGCAACTCGGGCGTGCCGAAGGCCTGCACCGGCTTGGCGACGCGCAGCAGGCGCGGGTCGCCCATCTTCAGGATCTCGCGGATCGTCATGGAAGTCGGGGTCGTTGTGTCGACCTCGACTGTAGCGGCCCGCGGCTCAGCCGCTCCCCACCGGCGCTTGCGGCCATGCCCCCGTCTCGGCCAGTTGCAAGGCCGGCTGCGGTGCCGACCAGCGCAGCGGCAGCGCGCTGCGCGAGAACACGCTGCGTTCGACGGCAATCTTCAGCAGCCGCTGTGCGCCCTCGAACCGGCGCAGCTCCTCGCCGCCTTCGATCACGATGGCACGCGCACCCAGCTGCAGCAGATCGCCGCGTTCGTAGTCGATGAAGAGCAGACCGGCCTGCGGGTTCGCGACGATGTTGCCCAGCGTGTTGAAGAAGAAGTTGCCGCGAAAGTCGGGCACCGTCAGAACGCTGCCTTGCGGGCTGTCGTCGACCCGCACGAAGCCCGGGCGCCCGCCACGGTGCGAGACGTCGACGCCGGCACTGCGCGCATTTCCGGTCGGTGCCGCACTGGCGATGAAGAACGTGTCGGCAGACTGCACGAGCGCGGTCAGTTCGTCTCCGAGTCGAGCGCCGCCCCGCTGCATCGAGCTCGACGACGCATCGCGAACCCGCACCGGCGCGCGCGCCTGGATGTACTGCGGGCAGTTGCCGAAGCTCTGCTCGACCTCGACGACGAAGCCGCGCTCGTCGAGCACCGTGACGCGCCCGTTCATGCGATTGCGTCGGCGCGTCTGCGGCTCGAGCCCGAGCAGGCCGAGCGATGCGCCTGGCACGAGTCGCTCTGTCAGCAGATCGCCAGCCAACGGATGCGCGTCGATGCGCAAGCGATGCGCGTCGAGGTCGTGCACGAAGCCGGGTTCACCCACCAGCATCGAGGCCCACGGCCGGCGCTGCGCGTCGACGCTGCCGACCATCAGCGTCGGCAGTTTGCGAAACAGCTCTCGGTGCTGCTCCGGCATGTGATCGCGGATCACGCGGTCGCCGATCTCGGCCAGGCGCTCGCGCACACCGGCGCGCTGCTGCATCAGCATTTCGCCGGCGTGGAATGCACCGTCGCTCATGCCGCACCCACGGGGACCGCGCTGCGCTGCATCCCGACGAAGCGCGGCAGCGCCTCCACGCGCGCCAGCCACGCTCGCAGGTTCGGGTACGGTTCGAGCGAGATGCCGCCTTCGGGCGCATGCGCCGTGTACGCGTACAGCGCAAGGTCGGCGATCGTCGGCGTCTCGGCGGCGAGGAAGGAGCGCACCGCGAGCTCGCCGTCCATCACCTGGAACAGCGCCTTCGACTCCTTGACGAGCGAGTCGTCGCATGGGCGGCCGACCAGCGCCGCGAAGCGCGCCGTGGCCGGCCCGTTCGCGAGCTGGTCGGCCGCGACGCTGAGCCAGCGCTGAACCCTCGCGGCACCCACCGGATCCTCGGGCAGCCAGCGGCGCGACTCGTCGTAGCGCTTGGCGAGGTAGACCAGGATCGCGTTGCTGTCGGCCAATGTCAGCTCGCCGTCGTCGATCACCGGGATCTGGCCGAACGGGTTGCGCGCCAGGAAGGATGGGTTGCGCTGCTCGCGCTTGAACACATCGATCGTCACCTTCTCGAACGGCAGCCCGAGCAAGCTGAGGAACAGCTCGACGCGGTGCACATGCCCGGACAGTGCATGGTGGTATAGGCGGATCGGGCCGATAGAGCGAGTCGTCATGGCAGGGGCGGCCGAAGCCGGGCGATAAATGGGAGGCCCAGAAGGTATCCTGCGCTGGCGCCGAACAGAATCCCCGCGATCGACATTTGATTCTTGCAATCCAAAGAATGCTGAGACCAACCTCGTTCAGGGCGAACGGTGATTCGTGAGGAACTGAGATGGACCATCTCGACAGCCTGCGTGCCTTCGTCGCCGTCGCCGACAGCGCCGGCTTCGCTGCCGCGGCGCGCAAGCTGAGGCTGTCGGCGCCGGCGGTAACACGCGCCGTCGCGGCGATCGAAACCCGGCTCGGCGCGCAACTGCTGCAGCGGAGCACGCGCAGTGTGCGGCTGACCGAAGTCGGCTCGCGTTTTCTCGACGACTGCCGGCGCATCCTCGCCGAGCTCGACGAGGCCGAGGCGTCGGCAGGCGGCGCGCACGCCGCGCCGCAGGGGCAGCTCGCGATCACGGCACCGTCGATGTTCGGGCGCCTGCATGTCGCGCCTATCCTGTTCGACTTTCTCGCGCTGCATCGCAACGTCACCGTGCGCAGCCTCTTCGTCGACCGCGTCGTGCACCTGCTCGACGAAGGCTTCGACCTTGCGGTACGCATCGCCCATCTGCCCGATTCGTCGCTCACGGCGGTGCCGGTGGGTGCGGTGCGGCGCGTCGTGGTCGCTTCGCCCGACTACCTCGCACTTCGAGGCGAGCCGCGCGCCCCGGCCGATCTGGCAGAGCACGACGCGATCGGCTTCTCGCAGGACGGCGGCGCGAACGCGCCCTGGGTGTTCCATCGCCACGGAGAGCGCGAAGTCGCAGAGCCGCGCATGCAGTTGATCGCGAACGCCGGCGAGGTCGGCATCGATGCCGCCACCCGCGGCCTCGGGCTCGCCCGCGCGCTCGCCTACCAGGTCGATGTCGACGTGCGGGCCGGGAGGCTGAAGATCGTGCTGGCCGAATTCGAGCCCAGGCCGATTCCGGTGCACCTGGTCCACGTGGCGGGCCGCAAGGCGCCGGCAAAGGTGCGCGCGTTCATCGATTTCGCGGCCGAGCGCCTGCGCGAGGTGCCCGTGCTCAGCCCTGCAGCAGCTCAGCCATGGGCGTAGCGTCTTCAGGGACCGCCTCTTCGTCGAAGAGCGTGGGGCCGTGCTCGCCTTGTTCAGCGTAGTAGATGCCGTCGCCTGTAACGACGACGCACAGCTTGTACGGAACACCGGGCGCTGCCGGCAACACGTCCGCCGGCCGCTCCATGTCGGCGACGTCCTCCGGACTCATCTGCGTCACGCCGATGAGTCCACACGCGAGGGTGCCCTCGTTGTGCGCCGCCTCGGCGATCGCGATCGCGTCGCGGATGCTGCCGCCCCCAGCCGCATCACGCGACAACTCGCCCCCGAGCACGACGGTCCTGTAGTGATGCACGCCCCTGAGGGCCATCGCGGCGCGCATGGTGGTCACGCCATCGCCGGCGCTGAAATCGCTGCTCTGGTGCAACAGGCCGATCACGGTACGCCCTTGCGGGTCCGCGCCCTTGGCTGCCAGCAACACGCATGTCGACAGGCCTCCGGTGCAAAGCGCTTCCCCGTTTTCCACGACCACCGTCGCGATGTGGTCCATGTCGACGTTGCAGACCAGCCGCGTGGCTGCCGGGAGGTGGGCAGCCGATGGAGCGACGCGATGAAGGTCCGCGGACCGGCCCAACGACGAGATGCGGGCGTATGCGGCGTGGACGCGCCCGATATCCGGCGTCAGCGGCACGAAGTCGCCCGGCAGCGTATGCCGGCCCGACAGCGGTTGTCCCAGCAATGCCCTGATCTCCATGGTGTCTCCGACGCTGGCTCGACCCCTGGTAACAGGAGGCCCGCGCCAGTTCCACGTCGAAGCCGTGCTCAGCCAGCGGACGCGATCGTCTCGAACGCGGCAACCACCTCGGGCGGCGCCTGTACCAGTTCGATCAGCACACCCTCGCCGCCGACCGGAAATTCGTCGCTCGCCTTCGGGTGCACGAAGCAGATGTCGTGGCCCGCCGCACCCTTGCGGATGCCGCCCGGCGCGAAGCGCACGCCGTTCGCGGCGAGCCATTCGACCGCGCGCGGCAGATCGTCGATCCACAGCCCGATGTGGTTCAGCGGCGTCGTGTGCACCGCCGGCTTCTTGTCGGGGTCGAGCGGCTGCATCAGGTCGACCTCGACCTTGAACGGCCCTGTGCCGATCGTGCAGATGTCTTCGTCGACGTTCTCGCGCTCGGAGCGGAAATCGCCGGTCAGTTCGAGGCCGAGCTTGTCGACCCACAGCGTGCGCAGGCGCAGCTTGTCGGGGCCGCCGATCGCCACCTGCTGAATGCCCAGCACCTTGAATGGTCGCTGCGTCATGTCCACGCCCTCACTGGAACTCGAGGATGACCTGATCGACGGCGAGGCTCTCGCCCTTGCCGGCCTTGACCTGGGCAACGATGCCGTCTTGCGTGGCGATCAGGATGTTCTCCATCTTCATCGCCTCGATCACCGCGAGCTTCTCGCCCGCGCGCACCGCCTGCCCAGGTTGCACGGCGACGTCGACCAGCAACCCCGGCATCGGCGAGAGCAGGAACTTCGACAGGTCCGGCGGCGCCTTGAACGGCATCAGCGCGTTCAGCTCGGCGGCGCGCGACGACAGCACGCGCACCTCGAGCTGCGCACCGTGGTGAGCGACGCGAAACGCCAGCATCAGCCGCTCGACCTGCGCCGCGAACGGCTGGCCGTTGACTTCGCCGCGCTGGCCGATGTCGCGCAGCGGGCTCGCGAAACGGATCGCGTAGTCGCGGCCCGCGATCAGGACACGATGCACATCGCCCTCGAGCACCACCCGGGCCGGCGTCTGGTGCCTCGTGCCGTCGGCCTCGGTGCGCACGACAACGAAGTCCTCGCCGACCTGCAGCTCGTGCCCTGGCAGCTGGCCGCTGATGCCGGCCGAGCGCGCGAGCAGCCGCCGGTTCGTCGCGACCGCGAGCGCGAGCAGGAAGTCCCGATCGTCGTGCGGCACGGCGCCCGGGTCGAAACCCTTCGGATAGTTCTCGGCGATGAAGCCGGTGTTGAAGTTGCCGGCCACGAAACGCGGGTGGGCGAGCAGCGCCGCCTGGAACGGGATGTTGCTCGAGATGCCACGGATCACGAACGCGTTCAGCGCCTCGCGCATCTTCGCGATCGCCTCGTTGCGGTTGCTGCCGTAGGCGATCAGCTTGCAGATCATCGAGTCGTAGAACATCGGGATCTCGCCGCCTTCGTAGACGCCCGTGTCGACCCGGATGCCGCCCTGCTCGGGCACCGGCTTCGATGCCTCCATCGATGTCGGCGGCGGCTGGAAGCTGACGAGCCGCCCGGTGCTCGGCAGGAAGCTTCGCACCGGGTCTTCCGCATTGATGCGGCACTCGATCGCCCAGCCCTTGCGCGCGATCTGCCCCTGCGTGAACGCGAGCTTCTCGCCGGCCGCGACGCGGATCATCTGCTCGACCAGATCGAGCCCGGTGATGCACTCGGTGACGGGGTGCTCCACCTGCAGCCGCGTGTTCATCTCGAGGAAGTAGAAGCTCCTGTCCTTGCCGACGACGAACTCCACCGTGCCGGCCGACTGGTAGTTCACGGCCTTCGCGAGCGCCACCGCCTGCTCGCCCATCGCCCTGCGCGTGGCATCGTCGAGAAACGGGCTCGGCGCTTCCTCGATCACCTTCTGGTGGCGGCGCTGGATCGAACACTCGCGCTCCCACAGGTACACGACGTTGCCGTGCGCATCGCCCAGCACCTGGATCTCGATGTGGCGCGGCTCCTCGACGAATTTCTCGATGAACACACGGTCGTCGCCGAAACTCGCACGCGCCTCGTTGCGACACGAGGTGAAGCCTTCGAGCGCTTCCTTGTCGTTGAAGGCGACCCGCAGGCCCTTGCCGCCGCCGCCCGCGCTCGCCTTGATCATCACCGGGTAGCCGATGCCTTTCGCGATCTCGACCGCATGCTCGGCGGTGTCGATCGCCGCGTTGTGACCGGGGATCGTGTTCACCCTGGCTGCGCCGGCCAGCTTCTTCGACGCGATCTTGTCGCCCATCGCGGCGATCGCGCCGTGTTTGGGCCCGATGAAGACGATGCCTTCTTCCTCGACGCGGCGCGCGAACTCCTCGTTCTCCGACAGGAAGCCATAGCCGGGGTGCACGGCTTGCGCACCGGTCTGCTTGCAGGCCGCGATGATCTTGTCCATCACGAGGTAGGACTCGCGGCTCGGCGCCGGGCCGAGGAACACGGCCTCGTCGGCGAGCTCCACGTGCAGCGCGTCGCGGTCGGCCTCGGAGTAGACGGCCACGGTCGCGATGCCCATCTTCTTCGCGGTCTTGATGACGCGGCAGGCGATTTCACCGCGGTTGGCGATCAGGATCTTGGTGAACATCATCAACTCTCTTTGTTGTGTTGTCGGGCGAGCGCAGCGACGTCCGCCGTCAAGCTACCGCCGAGGATTCGGCCTTGCCGGGCCGATGGCGGGCGCCCCTTGGGGGCAAGAGCGAAGCAACAAGGGGGGCCTCATCTAGAGCGGAATGTTCCCGTGCTTGCGCCAGGGGTCATCCACCTTCTTGTCGCGCAGCATCACCAGCGAGCGGCAGATGCGCTTGCGCGTCTCGTGCGGCTGGATCACGTCGTCGATGTAGCCGCGTGCGCCGGCGATGAACGGGTTCGCGAACTTGGCCTTGTACTCGGCCTCGCGCTGCGCGAGCTTGGCGGGATCGTTCTTCTCCTCGCGGAAGATGATCTCGACCGCGCCCTTCGCACCCATCACCGCGATCTCGGCGTTCGGCCAGGCGAAGTTCACGTCGCCTCTGAGGTGCTTCGAACTCATCACGTCGTAGGCCCCACCGTAGGCCTTGCGCGTGATCACCGTGATCTTCGGCACCGTGCATTCGGCGTAGGCATACAGCAGCTTCGCGCCGTGCTTGATGATGCCGCCGTACTCCTGCGCGGTGCCGGGCATGAAGCCCGGCACGTCGACGAAGGTCAGCACCGGGATGTTGAACGCGTCGCAGAAGCGCACGAAGCGCGCGCCCTTGATGCTCGACTTGATGTCGAGGCAGCCCGCCAGCACCAGCGGCTGGTTCGCGACCACGCCCACCACCTGCCCATCCATGCGCCCGAAGCCGATCACGAGGTTCTTCGCATAGTCGGGCTGCAGTTCGAAGAAGTCGCCATCGTCGAGCGTCTTGACGATCAGCTCCTTGATGTCGTACGGCTTGTTCGGGTTGTCGGGCACCAGCGTGTCGAGCGACAGGTCGATGCGCTCGGCCGGGTCGGTGCTTGGCCGCACGGGCGCCTTCTCGCGGTTGTTCAGCGGCAGGTAGTTGAAGAAGCGACGCAGCATCGCGAGCGCGTCCACGTCGTTCTCGAACGCGAGATCGGCCACCCCGCTCTTCGTGGTGTGCGCGCCGGCGCCGCCGAGGTCTTCGGACGTGACCTCCTCGTGCGT
>Ga0075370_10000245_pt1 | contig 19479 bp, 17 predicted proteins | sample EndMethybrTD3035_FD_71398 | JGI IMG/M metagenome (GOLD analysis project Ga0075370, IMG submission 71398) | Populus endosphere microbial communities from Tennessee, USA - Endosphere MetaG P. TD hybrid TD303-5 | ecosystem: Host-associated > Plants > Roots > Endosphere | place: USA: Tennessee... | reverse complement strand
TCGCTGTTCGCCACCACGCGCCAGTTCCTCGACGACCTGGGCCTGGCCAGCCTCGACCAGCTGCCCACGCTGGAAGGCGGCCTGCCGCCGACGGACGCGCTGGCCGACCTGCAGCCCAGCCTGCTGGGCGAGGTGCAGGGCTCGCTGGAGCTGGCGCCGACGCTGGACGACGCCAGCGGCGGCGACGCGCCTGCGCAGGACGACGGAACCCCTGGCGAAACGGCCCCCCCGTCCGTCGAGGCGATGGCCGCGGTCGAACCCGCGGCCGATGCTGCGCAGGCGTCGACGGCCTCCGAATCGGGCGCCGACACCGCCACCGAAGAGGACGCGCTCGACGCCATCGGCTACGAGGCCGCGGCGCCGGCCGAGGTGGCGCCCACGCCGGCCGTCGAACCGCCCATGCACCCGGAGCCGACGCTGGCCCACGCCGAGGCCGCCCAGGCCGCGCGGCAGGCCGACGCCATCGCGGCGGCCATCGCCGCCGACCACGCGCACGCGGCCCAGCTGGCCGCCCAGAACCCGACCACCAACACCCCGCCGCCCGCCGGCGAACACGCGCCCGCATCGTCCGGCGCGTCCGAATCCCCCGAAGACCACTGAAACAAGGTCCGCTGCAATGAGTCCCGATACCCCGGATGTGACGCCCGAGAACGCGTCGGCAGACGTGAATGCCACAGAGTCCGCGACGCCCGCGGTGAAGAAGCCGCGCGCTCCGCGCAAGACGGCGGCGCAGAAGGCCGCCGAGGTGGCTGCCGCCGGCGAGACGCCCGCGGCCGACGCCGAGGTGCCCGAGGCGCCCGCGGCTCCGCGCAAGCGCGCGCGCAAGACGGCCGAGCCGGTCGAGGCCGCCGGCGCCGAGGTGCCGGATGCGCCGTCCGAGGCCATGCCGGCCGACGCCACGCCGGCCGGCGTCGCGCCGGAAGTGCGCGAGCCGCGTCCGCCGCGGGCGCGTCGCTCCGCGGCCGTCGCCGAAGAGGCCGGGCCGGTCGCCGCGGCTGCGGCCGACGAGGATGGCCGCCAGGAAACGCAGGGCGACGGTGGTGAAGCCGGCGCCAGCGCCGAGGGCGGCGAGGGCGAGGACCGCGAGGGCCGCCGTTCGCGCAGCCGCCGCCGCCGTCGCGGCCGCCGTGGCAGTGGCGGCGACGAGGCGTCCGGCCCGCGCGCGGAAGGCGCCGAAGGCGACGACGAGTCCGCCGACGAGGCCGGCGAGGAAGGCGGCGAGGACCGTCCGTCGCGCGGCGAGCGTGGCCCGCGTCCCGAGCGGGGCAATCGTCCGGTCGTCGAATTCGCCACCGCGGACGTCTCCGACACCTTCGCCGGCGTGCTGTCGGGCGACTACGACAACGAACCCGAGCTGGCCGAGGGCGAGAGCGCCATCCCGGCCAAGCGCGTGCTGGCCGCCGAGCCCGACGCGCCCAAGCTGCACAAGGTGCTCGCGCAGTCGGGCATCGGCTCGCGGCGCGACATGGAGCAGCTGATCACCGACGGCAAGGTCACCGTCAACGGCGAGGTCGCCCATACCGGCCAGCGCATCTCGTTCGGCGACGAGGTGCGCGTCGCGGGCCGCGTGGTCAAGCTGCGCATCGCGCCGCCGCCGGCACGCGTGATCGCGTACCACAAGCCCGCGGGCGAGGTCGTCACCATGGACGACCCCGAGAAGCGTCCCACCGTGTTCCGCCGCCTCCCGCGGCTGGCGCACGGCAAGTGGCAGTCGGTCGGCCGCCTCGACATCAACACCGAGGGCCTGCTGCTGTTCACGAACTCCGGCGACCTGGCCAACAAGCTGATGCACCCGCGCTTCGGCGTCGAGCGCGAGTACGCCGTGCGCGTGCTGGGCACGCTGGACCAGGAGTCGCGCGACAAGCTGCTCGCCGGCGTGTCCATCGACGGCCAGGAGGCGCACTTCAAGTCCGTCGAGGACGGCGGCGGCGAGGGTGCGAACCGCTGGTACCGCGTCGTCATCACCGAAGGCCGCAACCGCGAGGTGCGCAAGCTGTTCGACGCCGTGGGCATGGCCGTGAGCCGCCTGATCCGCATCCGCTACGGCTCGGTGGTGCTGCCCAAGGGCCTGCGCCGCTCGGTGTGGGTCGACCTCGACGAGAACGACGTGCGCCGCCTGCGCCAGCTCGCCGGCGCCGACAACGGCGGCCAGCGCGGCGACAAGCCTCCGCGCGAGGACGTCGGCCCGCGGGCCGACAAGCCGCAGCAGCGCGGCGACCGCGGCGACCGCGGTCCGCGCAGCGAAAGCGGCCCGCGCAACGAGAACGGCCCGCGCGGCGAGAATGGCCCGCGCGCCAACAACGGCGGCGCCCAGCCGCAGCAGCCCAAGCAGCGCGACCGTGGACGCGGCCGTGACCGCGGCGGTCGCCAGGACCAGAGTCCCGCGCCGATCCGCGAAGCCGGCGACCCGGCCTACATCCCGAACCCGCTGCAGCAGACCTTCGACCGCCGCGCGATCCAGCAGCGCGAGCGTCCCGTGGTCATCGACTACGACGACGACACCGACGGCCCGATCGGCCCGATCCCGAACCCGCTGCAGCAGACCTACGACAAGCGCGGCATGTCCGGCAACGCGAACGCCTTCGCCCGCGGCGGCAAGGGCGGCAAGCGCGGCGGCGGTGGCGGAGGCGGCGGTGGCGGTGGAGAGAAGCAGCCGGATCCGTTGAAGACGGCCGTCGGCTACATCGGCGCCGACACCTTCATCAAGAAGCTCAACAACCGGGGCGGTGGCGGTGGCCGCGGCCGCGGCCGGCGTTGAACCTCCGGTCGCGAATCCGCTCCCACACGCGTGACGCGACGGCGTGACCCGATTTGCTTATCAAAGTCATCCGCCCGGATTAAAATACCGGGCTTTGCTCAGTTTCAGCCCTCTGGAGAATCAAAATGACCGAACGCACCCTCTCGATCATCAAGCCTGACGCCGTCGCCAAGAACGTCGTCGGCCAGATCCTGGCCCGCTTCGAGGCCGCCGGCCTCAAGATCGTCGCCGCCCGCATGATGCAACTGTCGCAGGCCGACGCCGAGGCGTTCTATGCCGTGCACAAGGCGCGTCCGTTCTTCGGCGACCTGGTCAAGTTCATGATCTCGGGTCCGGTGATGGTGCAGGTGCTGGAAGGCGAAGGCGCGATCCTGAAGAACCGCGACCTGATGGGCGCCACCGACCCGAAGAAGGCCGAGAAGGGCACGATCCGCGCTGACTTCGCCGACTCGATCGACGCCAACGCCGTCCACGGCTCGGACGCCGCGGAAACGGCTGCGAACGAGATCGCGTTCTTCTTCCCCGGCATGCAAGTCCACTCGCGCTGAGCGAGCAAGAGCCGGCGCGGTTCGCTTCGCGCCGGGCAATGGAACCTCGCGCGATGACCACGCCTCTCGACAACCTGCTCGACCTCGACCAGTCCGCCCTCAAGGCGTACTGCGAACGCGTGGGTGAGAAGCCGTTCCGCGCGACCCAGCTGTTCCGCTGGATCCACCATCGCGGCGTGGGCGACTTCGACCAGATGACCGACCTCGCGCGCTCGCTGCGCGCGAAGCTGGCCGGCGTCGCCGAGGTGCGCCCGCTGTCCGCGATCACCGACAAGACCTCGGCCGACGGCACGCGCAAGTGGCTGTTCGACGTCGGCCAGGGCAACGCCGTCGAGACGGTCTACATCCCCGAGGACGATCGCGCCACGCTGTGCATCTCGTCGCAGGCAGGGTGCGCCGTCGGCTGCCGCTTCTGCTCGACCGGCCATCAGGGCTTCAGCCGCAACCTCACCACCGGCGAGATCATCGCCCAGCTCTGGCACGCCGAGCACCAGATGCGCGCCAAGCTCGGCCTGGGCGCCAGCGAGCGCGCCATCTCCAACGTCGTGATGATGGGCATGGGCGAGCCGCTGCAGAACTACGCGCAGCTGGTGCCCGCGCTGCGCATGATGCTCGACGATCACGGCTACGGCCTGTCGCGCCGCCGCGTGACGGTGTCGACCTCGGGCGTCGTGCCCATGATCGATCGCCTGCGCGAGGACTGCCCGGTCGCGCTGGCCGTGTCGCTGCACGCGCCCGACGACGCGCTGCGCGACCAGCTCGTGCCGATCAACAAGAAGTACCCGATCGACGAGCTGCTGTCGGCCTGCGAGCGTTACCTCGACGCCGCGCCGCGCGACTTCATCACGATGGAGTACTGCATGCTCGACGGCGTGAACGACACGCCGGCGCAGGCCAGGCGGCTGGTCGGCCTCGTGAAGGACCGCCTGCCGGTCAAGTTCAACCTGATCCCGTTCAACCCGTTCCCCGAGTCGGGCCTGAAGCGCTCGTCCAACGCGCGCGTGCAGGCCTTCGGCGAGGTGCTGCTGGAAGCGGGTCTCGTCACCACCATCCGCAAGACGCGCGGCGACGACATCGACGCCGCCTGTGGTCAACTCGCGGGCGAGGTGCAGGATCGCACCGATGCCCAGCGTCGCATGACCCGCGCCATCCCGATCGTCGCGGCCGCGCCGGGCGCCGCCAACAAGCCCGTCGTCCCTCAATCCTTCAAGCAGTGAGTCACGATCGCATGCATCTCGTTCCAGGGGCCGTCAGTTCGATGCGTTGGATGAGGGCCGCGCTCGCGGCGCTGGGCCTGCTGGCCGGGCTGGCGGGGTGCGTGACGAGCGGCGGGCCGCCGCAGCGGCCGCACCACAACACGGGCGACGACGACATCAAGACGGCGTCCGACCAGACCAACGCCGACCGCCTGTACAACACGCGCATGGAGCTGGCCGCCGCCTACATGGGCCGCAACCAGCCGACCGACGCGCTGGACCAGGTCAAGCAGGCGCTGCAGGCCAAGCCCGACATGCCGGCCGCCTACAGCCTGCGCGGCTTGATCTACGCGTCGCTGGGCGACGACGAGAAGGCCGAGGAGAGCTTCCACCGCGCGCTGCAACTGGCGCCGCACGACGGCGACCTGATGCACAACTACGGTTGGTACCTGTGCCAGCGGCGCCGCTTCGACGACGCGGACGCGCAGTTCATGCGGGCGATCGCCGAGCCGGGCTACCGCTCCGCGTCGCGCACGATGCTGGCGCAGGGGGTCTGCCAGTACCGCGCCGGCAGGCTGGCGGATGCCGAGCGCACGCTGTCGCGCTCCTACGAGCTCGACCCCGCCAACCCGACGACCGCGGTCAACCTGAGCGAGGTGCTCTACCGCAGCGGCCAGTACGAGCGCGCCCGCTTCTACATCCGCCGCGTCAACACCCGGCAGGAGCTGGCGAGCGCGCAGACGCTCTGGCTCGCCGCCCGGATCGAGCACAAGCTCGGCCAGGCGGAGCAGGTCAGAGGCATGGGAGCCCAACTCCGCAATCGCTTCCCGGACTCGCCGGAAGCCGCGCTGTACGAAAAGGGCAAGTTCGATGAATGACGAGCTGACGCCGAGCCCGACGCCGCCTTCCATGTCCGGGCTGCCGGCCGGAGGGGCCGACGACGCCGCCGCGCCCGAGCCGGTCGCCTCCGATCGCGGCCCGGACACCGAGCCGCCGCCGCACGCCGGCCCGGCCACCGCCGGCAGCCTGATCCGCGACGCCCGCCAGGCGCAGGGCATCGACCTCGCCTCGCTTGCCGCGATGCTCAAGGTACCCTTGCGCCGGCTGGAGGCACTCGAGAGCGACCGCCACGACGAGTTGCAGGGCCCCACGTTCCAGCGCGCGCTGGCCCAGGCCGCGTGCCGCGTGCTCAAGGTCGATCCCAAGCCGGTGCTGGCGCTGCTGCCGCGGCATGCGAACAACACGCTCGAGGGCGTCACCGAGGGCATCAACGCGCCGTTCCGCGACGGGCAGGGCGGCAGCCCCGAACTGCCGGCACTCCTGCGCCCGGTCGGCATCATCGTGATCGTGCTGATCCTGGCCGCCATCGCGCTGTTCGTCGTGCCGGACGGCTGGCTCGCGCGCGTGACGAAGCCGTTCATGAACGCGCCGACGCAATCCAGCGCCGCAGCACCCGCCGCGGCGCCTGCCTCCCCGGGCGTGGCGACGGCGCCTGCGCAACTGCAGGTCGCCAGCGCGGCCGCGCCGGCGGCGCCTGAGGCTGTCGCCTCGGCGGCGGCGTCCGCGCCGACTCCTGCCGTCGCGCGTCCGGCATCGGCCGCTACGGCGGAGTCGACCACGGCTGCCCAGGGCGTCGACGAGGTGCTGGCGCATGTGGCGCCCGCGCCCAGCATCCCGCTGCAGGTGGTGGCCACGGCCGATTCCTGGGTCGAGGTCGTCGACGCGCACGGCCGCACGCTGCTGTCGCGCACGGTGCTCGCCGGCGAAACGGTCGGCCTCGACGGCGCGATGCCCATGCGCATCAAGGTCGGCAACGCGAGCGGCACGCATCTCAAGTTGCGCGGCGACAATGTGGACCTGGCGCCCTGGACGCGCGACAACGTCGCCCGCCTCGAGGTGAAGTGATCCAGCCCAAGAGTTTCCTGCCATGACCGACACCCTCCTGACCAACCCCGACGCCGGCTCGCTGCTGGACGGAGAGCCCATCGCCGAGGTCCGGCCCGCGGCGCGGCGCACGCGCCAGGCGCGCGTGGCGTGGGGCAGCAACGTCGTCACGGTGGGTGGCGACGCGCCGGTGCGCGTGCAGTCCATGACCAACACCGACACGGTGCAGGTGATCGAGACGGCGATCCAGGTCAAGGAGCTGGCGCTCGCCGGCTCCGAGCTGGTGCGCATCACGGTCAACACGCCCGAGGCCGCCGCCGCCGTGCCGCACATCCGCGAGCAGCTCGACCGCATGGGCATCGCCGTGCCGCTGGTGGGCGACTTCCACTACAACGGCCACCGCCTGCTCACCGAGTACCCGGCGTGTGCCGAGGCGCTGTCGAAGTACCGCATCAACCCGGGCAACGTCGGCCGCGGCGAGAAGGGCGATCGCCAGTTCGCGCAGATGGTCGAGGTCGCCTGCAAGTACGACAAGCCGGTGCGCATCGGCGTCAACTGGGGCAGCCTCGACCAGGAACTGCTCAAGGCGCTGCTGGACGCCAACGCCAAACGCGCGCGGCCCTGGGAACTCAAGCAGGTGATGTACGAGGCGCTGGTGCGCTCGGCCATCGAATCGGCGCAGGCCGCGCGCGACGTCGGCCTGGATCCGAACCAGATCCTGCTCAGCTGCAAGATGAGCGCGGTACAGGATCTCGTCTCGGTCTACCGCGGGCTGGCCAGGCGTTCGGACTACGCGCTGCACCTGGGCCTGACCGAGGCCGGCATGGGCGCCAAGGGCACCGTGGCGTCGGCCGCGGCGCTGTCGGTGCTGCTGCAGGACGGCATCGGCGACACGATCCGCGTCTCGCTCACCCCGCAGCCGGGCGAAGCCCGCACGCAGGAGGTGGTGGTGGCGCTCGAGATCCTGCAGGCGCTGGGCCTGCGCCAGTTCAACCCCAGCGTCACGGCCTGCCCGGGCTGCGGCCGCACCACCAGCACGGTGTTCCAGGATCTCACCAAGCAGATCGACGACTTCCTGCGCTCGCAGATGCCCGTCTGGCGCGACCGCTTCCCCGGCGTCGAGGGCATGAAGGTGGCCGTGATGGGGTGCATCGTCAACGGCCCCGGCGAATCCAAGCACGCCGACATCGGCATCAGCCTGCCCGGCACCGGCGAAGCGCCGTCCGCCCCCGTCTACATCGACGGCGAACGGGTGCTGACGCTGCGCGGCGACAACATCGCCGGCGAGTTCCAGGCGATCGTCGAGCAATATATCGAGCGTCGCTACGGCGCAGCAACGGCGGCGCATTGACGCTGCGCTAGCCTCACGCCGCCGTCGCAGCAGCGACGCCCCTTCCTCGCGGCCCGCGTCCGGGCCGCACGCTTTCATATTGCCCATGGCTGAAATCCTGCGTGCCGTCAAAGGCATGAACGACATCTTTCCCGCGTCCGTCCCGCGCAAGGCGAGCGAGACGCTGCCCACGTCGAACCTGTGGCAGTGGTTCGAGCAGACCGCGCGCTCGGTGCTGCAGCGCTACGGCTACCAGAACCTGATGACGCCCATCGTCGAGCCCACTTCGCTGTTCGTGCGCGGCATCGGCGAGGTGACGGACATCGTCGAGAAGGAGATGTATTCCTTCGCCGACTCGATGAACGGCGACCAGCTCACGCTGCGCCCCGAGTTCACGGCCGGCATCGTGCGCGCCGTGATCGAGCACAACGCGCTGTACAACGGTCCGCTGCGCCTGTGGTCGACGGGCCCGCTGTTCCGCCACGAGCGCCCCCAGAAGGGCCGCTATCGCCAGTTCCACCAGCTGGACGTCGAGGCCCTGGGCTTCGCCGGCCCCGACGTCGACGCCGAGCAGATCCTGCTCACGCGCACGCTGCTGCGCGAGCTGGGGCTGAAGGAGGGCGAGCACGTCCGCCTCGAGATCAACAGCCTGGGCCAGCCGGCCGAGCGCGCCGCGCACCGCGCCGCGCTGGTCGACTACTTCCAGGCCAACGCCGGGCTCCTCGACGAGGATTCGCAGCGCCGCCTGAAGACGAACCCGCTGCGCATCCTGGACAGCAAGAACCCGGCGATGCAGCCGATGATCGACTCGGCGCCCAAGCTGATGGACTTCCTCGGCACGGAGACGATGGCGCACTTCGACGCGGTGCGGGCCGTCCTCGACGCCGTGGGCCTGGAATACCGCATCAACACGCGCCTGGTGCGCGGGCTGGACTACTACAACCTGACGGTGTTCGAGTGGATCACCGAGCAGCTCGGCTCGCAGGGCACCGTGTGCGGCGGCGGCCGCTACGACGGCCTGATCGAGCAGCTGGGCGGCAAGAGCGCGCCGGCCGTGGGCTGGGGCCTGGGCATCGAGCGCCTGCTGCTCCTGCTGGAAGCCGTGGGCATCGCGCCGCCGGACCAGTCGCCCGACGCCTATGTGGTGGTCGGCGGCGCCGAGGGACGCGTCGCGGCGCTGGTGGCGTCCGAGGCCTTGCGCACTGCGGGCGTGTCGGTATTGCTGCACGCGCAGGGCGCCGAAGGCCTGCCCAGCCTCAAGGCGCAGTTCAAGAAGGCCAATGCCAGCGGCGCGCGCTTCGCGCTCGTGTTCGCGGGCGAGGAACTTGCGCGCGGCGTGGTGGGTCTGAAGTCGCTGCGCGACAGTGAGGCGCAGCAGGTCGAGCGCCCCCTGGCCGACGTGGCGTCCTGGGCCACCGAGCTGCGCAACGCATAATCGACGATTCGCCCGCGCCTTGCGGGCCGCGTCTCCCGGCGTCCGAAGCCCAGCCTCGGGCGCCTTTTCCGAATCAAGACAGACCGATTTCCGATGGCACAACAACTCGATCTCCAGGAACAAGAACAGGTCGACGCCCTCAAGGCGTTCTGGGCCAGCTACGGCAACCTGATCACGTGGACGATCACGCTGGTGCTGGCCGCCTTCGCCGGCTGGAGCTGGTGGCACAAGCTGGAGCGCGACAAGTCCCTGCAGGCGAGCACGATGTACGGCGAGCTGCAGTCGGCGGCCAGCGCCGGCGACGACAAGCGCGCGGCGCAGATCTTCGGCGACATGAAAGCCAAGGTCGCCAAGACCACCTACACGCAGCTGGGGGGCCTGCTGGCCGCCAAGGTGCAGGCCGACAAGGGCGACTCCGCCAATGCCATCGCCAACCTGCAGTGGGTGGCCGACGCCGGCAACGACGAGAACGCGGCCGTCGCCCACCTGCGCCTGGCCGGCCTGCTGGCCGATGCGAAGAAGTACGACGACGCGCTGAAGCAGCTCGCGCTGGTCAAGCCGGCGGCGTTCGCGCCGCTGGTGTCCGACCGCCGCGGCGACATCGAGCTGGCGCAGGGCCAGACGGACGCCGCGGTCAAGGCGTACAAGGCCGCCTACGACGGCCTGCCCGACACGACGCAGTACCGCATCCTGGTCGAAGCCAAGCTGACGAAGCTCGGTGCCGCGCCGGCCGCCTCGGCGGCCTCGGGCGCCGCTTCCGGAGCCGCGCAATGAGGACGGCAATGACCCTGCGGACGCTGGCCGCCGCGGCGGGCGTGGCCATCGCCGCACTGCTGGCGGGTTGTGCCGACGACGTCGCCAAGCCGACGCCGCTGCAGCCGCTGGAGGCCAAGATCGCGGGCCACGAGGTCTGGAAGGTGAGCCTGTCGGGCTTCAGCACGCTCAACGCGCTGGCCGGCAACGCCGGCTTCGGGGCACAGGGCGTGGTCGCGGCCGGCGACAACTTCATCATCGGCGCGCTCAATGGTGCGCTCGTCTCGGTCGACGCGGCCACCGGCAAGGAGAACTGGCGCGCCGACGCGGGCGGGCGGCTGTCCGCCGGCATCGGCAGCGACGGCCGCTTCAGCGCGGTCGTCACGCGCGACGGCGATCTCGTCACGCTGGACGGCGGCAAGATCGCCTGGCGCCAGCACCTGAACAGCGCGGTCTACACGGCGCCGTTCGTGGCCGGCGAGCGCGTGTTCGTGCTGGGCGTCGACCGCTCGGTGCAGGCCTTCGACGCCGTCGACGGCAAGCGCCTGTGGATCTACGCGAAGGCCGGCGACGCGCTGACGCTGTCGCAGGCGGGCGTGCTGACCGCGTACCAGGACACGCTGCTGTTCGGCCTGGGCGCGCGCCTGACCGCGCTCGATCCGCTCAAGGGCACGGTTCGCTGGGAGGTGCCGGTGGCCGCGCCGCGCGGCACCAACGAGGTGGAGCGCCTGGCCGACCTGGTCGGGCCGGCCGCGCGCGTGGGCAGCGTCTACTGCATGCGCGCGTTCCAGAACGGTATCGGCTGCGTCGACGCGGAGCGCGTGACGGCGCTGTGGTCGATCAACATGGGCGGCACGCAGGCGATCGGTGCCGACGCCGACTACGTGTTCGCCGGCGACGCCAGCGACCGCCTGAGCGCGCGCCGCCGCGCCAGCGGCGAGACGGTGTGGCTCAGCGACAAGTTCCAGAACCGCAAGCTGAGCGGCATGCTGGCCGTCGGCAAGGTGCTGATGTTCGGCGACCTCGACGGCTACGTGCACTTCCTCGACCGCAACAACGGCACGCCGCTGCTGCGCCTGCCCACCGACGGCTCGCCGGTGGTCGGCACCCCGGTGCACGTGGGCAACACCATCGCGGTGACGACGCGGGACGGTTCCGTCCACGCGTTCCGCCCGGAATGAGCCAGCCGGTGACCAGGAGCCTTTCCGCGTGAAACCCGTCATCGCCCTCGTCGGCAGGCCCAATGTCGGCAAGTCGACGCTGTTCAACCGCATGACCAAGACGCGCGACGCGATCGTCGCCGACTTCGCGGGCCTGACCCGCGACCGCCACTACGGCGACGGCCGCCACAACGGCATCGAGTTCATCGTCGTCGACACCGGCGGCTTCGAGCCCGACTCCACCACCGGCATCGTCAAGGAGATGGCGCGCCAGACGCGCCAGGCCGTGGCCGAGGCCGACGTCGTGGTGTTCGTGGTGGACGTGCGCGGCGGCCTGTCAGCGCAGGACCACGACATCGCGCGCTACCTGCGCGTCTCGCAGAAGAACGTGCTGATCGCGGTCAACAAGGCCGAAGGCATGGCCGAGTCCCCCCTGCTCAACGAGTTCCACGAGCTCGGGATGGGCGAGCTGCATCCGATCTCGGCGGCGCACGGGCAGGGCATCCGCAGCCTGCTGGACGCGGCGCTGGAAGGCCACGAACGCGAGGACGACGAGGACGCCGTCGCGCCGGAGGACAAGCCGATCCGCCTGGCCGTCGCCGGTCGCCCGAACGTGGGCAAGTCCACGCTGATCAACACCTGGCTGGGCGAGGAACGCCTGGTCGCGTTCGACCTGCCGGGCACGACGCGCGACGCCATCACCGTGCCGTTCGAGCGCGACGGCCAGCGCTTCGAGCTGATCGACACCGCCGGCCTGCGCCGCAAGGGCCAGGTGTTCGAGGCGATCGAGAAGTTCTCGGTGATCAAGACGCTGCAGGCCATCGCCGATGCCAACGTCGTCGTGCTGCTGCTGGACGCCACGCAGGGCGTGACCGACCAGGATGCGCACATCGCCGGCTACATCCTGGACTCGGGCCGCGCGGTGGTCATCGCGATCAACAAGTGGGACGCAGTCGACAGCTACCAGCGCCAGATGCTGGAACGTTCCATCGAGGCGCGCCTGGCCTTCCTGAAATTCGCGCCCCTGATCAACATATCGGCTCTGAAGCGCCAAGGCCTGGGCCCGTTGTGGAAGAGCATCCAGGACGCGCACGCGTCGGCCAACCGCAAGATGCCCACGCCGGTGCTCACGCGCCTGCTGATGGAGGCCGTCGAGCACCAGCAGCCCCGGCGCGACGGCATGTACCGCCCCAAGATGCGCTATGCGCACCAAGGCGGCATGAATCCCCCCATCATCGTGGTGCACGGCACCTCGCTGGATCACATCACCGACGCCTACAAGCGCTTCCTCGAAGGCCGATTCCGCGACCACTTCAAGCTGGTGGGAACGCCGCTCAAGATCGAGATGCGATCGGGCCGTAACCCGTTCACGGACAAAGAAGAATAAAGTTAACCCGTAGACGGGCGGGCGGCACGCTGCGTGTGATAACGTGAACTTCTTTCCCAACACGATCCACGAACTTTCAACACGGAGAATATCGTGAGCAACAAAGGGCAACTCCTACAAGACCCGTTCCTGAACCTGCTGCGCAAGGAGCATGTTCCGGTTTCGATCTATCTGGTCAACGGCATCAAGCTGCAAGGCCACATCGAATCGTTCGACCAATATGTGGTCCTGCTGCGCAATACCGTCACCCAGATGGTCTACAAGCACGCCATCTCCACGGTGGTGCCGGGGCGCGCGGTGAACTTCCACGCGGGTGACGCACCCGAATGAGCGTGCGGTCTGCTGGCTGTGGGCGGCGTGCGCGCGGCCGCTCCGGAGCGAGCTGCCGGCCCCTGCGGGCGGCGGGCAAGGCCAGCGGGGCAGACCTCTCTCGCTGGTGCTGCATTGACTGACGACACCTCCCACGGCGCCCGCGGGCCGCAGCTCGGCGGCTCCACGCATGGCATGCCCCCGCGCGTCGTTCTCGTGGGCGTCGATTTCGGCCGCGGGGCCTCGTTCGATCCCACGCTCGACGAGCTCGCGCTGCTGGCCGAATCGGCCGACGACATTCCCGTCGCGCGTGTCACGGCGCGCCGCAAGGCGCCCGATCCCGCGCTGTTCGTGGGCAGCGGCAAGGCCGACGAGATCAGGGAACTGGTGCTGGCGCACAACGCGCAGGGCGTGCTGTTCGACCAGGCCCTGTCGCCCGCGCAGCAGCGCAACCTCGAACGCCACCTGGGCGTGGGCGTGGCCGACCGCACGGCGCTGATCCTCGAGATCTTCGCCGCGCGCGCCAAGAGCCACGAGGGCAAGCTGCAGGTGGAGCTCGCGCGCCTGCAGTACCTGTCGACGCGCCTCGTGCGGCGCTGGAGCCACCTGGAACGCCAGCAAGGCGGTACCGGCGTGCGCGGCGGCCCCGGCGAGACGCAGATCGAGCTCGACAAGCGCATGATCGGCGAGCGCATCAAGTCGACGAAGGAACGCCTCGAGAAGGTCAAGAAGCAACGCCGCACGCAGCGCAAGTCGCGCGAGCGCAGCGGCACCTTCAAGGTCTCGCTGGTGGGCTACACCAACGCGGGCAAGTCGACGCTGTTCAACGCGCTGGTCAAGGCCGACACCTACGTCGCCAACCAGCTGTTCGCCACGCTCGACACCACCACCCGCTCGATGTACCTGCAGCAGGTGGAGGCCTCGGTGTCGCTCTCGGACACCGTGGGCTTCATCCGCGACCTGCCGCACAAGCTGGTCGAGGCGTTCCGCGCCACGCTGCAGGAGGCGGCCGACGCCGACCTGCTGCTGCACGTGATCGACTCGGCCAGCCCGCTGCTGCAGGAACAGTTCGAGGAAGTGCAGCGCGTGCTGCACGAGATCGGCGCCGACGAGGTGCCGCAGGTGCTCGTCTACAACAAGCTCGACCGCCTCGACGTCGCGCAGCGCCCCGAGTCGCTGGTCGACGAGATCGAGGGCGAGCGCGGCGTGCGCACGCCGCGCGTGTTCGTCAGCGCCCTGAACGGCGAGGGCCTGGACGCGCTGCGCCAGGCGATCGCCGACGCCCTGATCGCCAGCTGGGACGCGACCACGGAAGACTTCGAGCGCGATGCGCGCTTCACCCGGCCCGGCCTCGACGACAATGAGGACGAGACGGGCTCGAAAGATCCGTTGACGTCCCCATCTTCTTCTGCATGAACATGCCCGAGAACACCTCACCGTCATCGACGCCGCGCGCGCGCCTGCGCCCGCTGCTGCGCAAAGTCCCTGGCCTGCGCATGGCGCAGAACCAGGAAGGGCCGCCCGACCTCGAGGAGATGTGGCGCGACTTCACGCGCAAGCTCTCGTCGTTCTTCGGCATGAACAAGCGCGGTGGCGGCGGCGGCGGGGGCGACCCCGGCAACGGCTTCCAGCCGGATGCGCGCAGCGCCGGCATGGGGGTCGTCGCGATCGGCCTGATCGTGGTGGTCGTGTGGCTGTTCAGCGGCTCGTTCATCGTGCAGGAAGGCCAGCAGGCCGTGGTCACCACCTTCGGCCGCTACAGCCACACCGTGGGCGCCGGCTGGGGCTGGCGCTGGCCGTACCCGTTCCAGGCCAACCAGACCATCGACTTCACGCAGACCAAGACGGTGGAGATCGGCGCGACCAGCACCTCGCCGTCCACCGGCCTGCGCGATTCGGCCATGCTGACGCAGGACGAGAACATCGTCGACGTCCGCTTCAGCGTCCAGTACAACCTGAAGGACGCGCGCGCCTTCCTGTTCGAGAACCGCGATCCCAAGGAAGCGGTGATCCTGGCCTCGGAATCGGCCGTGCGCGAGATCGTCGGCTCCAGCCGCATCGACTCGGTGCTGTACGAGCAGCGCGGCGCGCTGACCGCGGCGCTGGTCAAGTCGATCCAGGCGCAGCTCGACACGCTCAACGCAGGCATCCTGATCGTCAATGTCAACATCGAGGGCGTGAACCCGCCCGACCAGGTCACTTCCGCGTTCAGCGACGTCGTCAAGGCGGGCGTCGACCGCGACGCCTTGCAGAACGAGGGCCAGGCCTACGCCAACCACGTGATCCCCGCCGCCCAGGGCCAGGCCGCCCGCCTGCGCGAGGACGCGCTCGCCTACAAGGCACGCATCGTCAACGCCGCGCAGGGCGATTCCGATCGCTTCAAGGCGATCTACGCCGAGTACCAGAAGGCGCCGGCCGTCACGCGCGACCGCATGTACATCGACGCCATGCAGGACGTCTACTCGCACGTCACCAAGGTGCTGGTGGACACGCACAACGGCACCAACCTGATCCAGCTGCCGCTGGAGAGGCTGACCCAGACCGGCGCCGCTCCGGCCGCCGCGGCGCCGTCCGATGCCGCTGCCGCGACGGTCACCGTCACGCCGTCCGACTCGAGCGCCAACGACGCCCGCGCGCGCGACAGCGCGCGCAGCCGCGATCGCGACAGCCGCTGAGGAGCCGCTCCATGAATCGAATCTTCCTCGCGCTCGGCATCGCCCTCGTCGCCGTCCTGGTGGCCTCGTCGTCGCTGTTCATCGTCGACCAGCGCCAGGTCGCCGTCATCAAGACCTTCGGCGAGATCAAGTCCGTCGTCACCGAACCTGGCCTGAACTTCAACTGGCCGCTGGTGCAGACGGTGTCGATGCTCGACAAGCGCATCCAGACGCTGGACAACCCGTCGCCGAGCGCGATCTTCACCGCCGAGAAGAAGAGCCTGGTCATCGACTGGCTCGTGAAGTGGCGCATCAACGACCCGCGCCAGTTCATCCGCAACAACAACGGCGAGCAGCGCAACCTCGAGTACCGTCTCGCCGCCGTCGCGCAGGCCGCGTTCAACGAGGAGATCACCAAGCACACCGTGCGCGGGGTGCTGTCCGACGAGCGCGCGCAGATCATGCAGAACGTCAAGGTGCGCCTGGAGTCGGAGTCCAAGCAGTTCGGCATCGAGATCATCGACGTGCGCATCAAGCGGGTCGACTTCGTCCCCGATGTCACCAACTCGGTCTACAACCGCATGATCTCGGAGCGCAAGCAGGTGGCCAACAAGCTGCGCGCGCAGGGCGAGGCGGTGCGCGACACGATCCGCGCCGACGCCGACAAGCAGGTCTCGGTGATCCTGGCCGGCGCTGCGTTCGATGCCCAGAAGACCAAGGGCGAGGCCGATGCCCTGGCCACGCAGATCTACGGCGACGCCTTCGGCCGCGATCCGAAGTTCGCCCAGTTCTACCGCAACCTCGAGGCCTACCGCGCCAGCTTCAGCAGCAAGTCGGACGTGGTGGTGGTGGATTCCAACAGCGACTTCTTCAAGGCCATGCGAGGTTCCAGTGGCGCGGGCGGCACGGGCCTGCCCGACGCGGCCGCCGCCAAGAAGCACTGAGATGGCGCTGCTGATCGCCAGCGCGATCGCGCTGGTGCTGATCCTGGAGGGCCTGCTGCCGTTCCTGAACCCCGGCGCCTGGCGCCGGGTGTTCGAACGCGCGCTGCAGATGTCCGACGCCCAGATCCGGCTGCTGGGGCTGTCCAGCCTGGTGGCCGGCACCCTGATCCTGCTGATTTTCGGCCCTTGAAGCCGCGCGAGGCGGTTTCGGCGCGGCGCACGCCCGCCGGCGCGAAGGCTGGCTTGCGCAAATGTCCGTTGCCGGCAGCCGCCAGCGTGCCGCCCGGCACGAAACATTCCTCGCCCGGGCCGGACACATCGGTACAATCCTGGTTTTAACCCCTCCAGCATTCTCATGACGTCTGCTTGGCTGTTGCCCGAGCACATCGCCGATGTCCTGCCGTCCGAAGCGCGGCGCATCGAGGAATTGCGGCGCAAGCTGCTCGACCTGGCCCGCAGCTACGGTTTCGAGCTGGTGATCCCGCCGATGCTGGAGCACCTGGAGTCCTTGCTCTCGGGCACCGGCCACGCGCTCGACCTCAAGACCTTCAAGCTGGTCGACCAGCTCAGCGGCCGCATGCTGGGCGTGCGCGCCGACACCACGCCGCAGGTCGCCCGCATCGACGCCCACCTGCTCAATCGCCAGGGCGTGGCGCGGCTTTGCTATTGCGGCCCGGTGCTGCACGCGCGCCCCGACAGCCCGCTGGCCACGCGCGAGCCGCTGCAGTTCGGCGCCGAGATCTACGGCCACGCCGGGCTCGAGGCGGACCTCGAGATCCAGGACCTGGCCCTCGACGGCCTGGCCGCCGCCGGCGTCGGCCGGCTGGTGCTGGACATGGGCGACGCCCGGATCGTGCGCAGCCTGCTGGCGAGCGAGCACAAGACCGGGGGCAGGGCGCCCGAGGCCGTGGCCGACATCGTCGCCGCCCTCACGTTGAAGGATCGCAGCGCCGTCGAGACGCTGGTCGCCGACTGCTCCGCGCCCGTGCGCGAGGCGCTGCTGACGCTGCTCGATCTGTATGGCGGCGACGAGGTGCTCGAGGCCGCGCGCCGCCGCCTGCCCGCGCTGCCCGGCATCGCCGCCGCGCTGGACGATCTCGCCTGGCTGGGGCGCCACGTGCGCGCCGCCCATCCGGGCATCGAAGTCGCCTTCGACCTGTCCGACATGAGCGGCTACGCCTACTACAGCGGCGTGCGCTTCTCGGTCTACGCCGCAGGCTCCACCGACGCGCTGCTGCGCGGCGGCCGCTACGACGAGGTCGGCGCCGTGTTCGGCCGCAATCGCCCGGCCGTCGGCTTCAGCCTCGACCTGCGCCAGCTCTCGGCGGCCATGCCCGTCGCGCCGCTGCGCGCCGCCATCCGCGCGCCGTGGAGCGAGGACGCGGCGCTGCGCGCCGCCATCCGCGCGCTGCGCGCCGCCAACGAGACGGTGGTGTGCGCCTTGCCGGGCCACGAGCACGAGACGCAGGAATTCGACTGCGACCGCGAACTCGTCGCCATCGACAACCAGTGGACGTTGCGCCCCCTCACGACGGCCTGACTCCCGCCAACGCATCGCCCGGCTCGCGCCGGCCGCCGAATCACTTCTTTCCCGAATGTCCATGCAACAAGGCAACACCACCATCCCCTCGCGCGGCCGCAACGTCGTCGTCGTCGGCACCCAATGGGGCGACGAAGGCAAGGGCAAGGTCGTCGACTGGCTGACCGACCACGCGCAGGGCGTCGTCCGCTTCCAGGGCGGCCACAACGCGGGCCACACGCTGGTCATCAAGGGCGTCAAGACCGCGCTGCAGCTGATCCCGTCGGGTGTGATGCGCGAAGGCGTGAACTGCTACATCGGCAACGGCGTGGTGGTCGATCCGTCGCACCTGCTGTCGGAGATCGAGCGGCTGGAGAAGATCGGCCTGGACGTGCGCTCGCGCCTGTTCGTGAGCGAGGCCTGCCCGCTGATCATGCCGTTCCACGTGGCCGTGGACAAGGCGCGCGAGGCGCAGCGCGAGGCCTGCGGCGACGGCAAGATCGGCACCACGGGCAAGGGCATCGGCCCGGCCTACGAGGACAAGGTGGCCCGCCGCGCGCTGCGCGTGCAGGACCTGAAGCACCCCGACCGCTTCGCCAAGAAGCTGCGCGAGCTGCTCGAGGTGCACAACGCCACCCTGGTGCGCCTGGGCGCCCAGCCGCTCGAGTTCGAGCCGCTGCTGGCCGAGGCGATGAAGGCGGCCGAACTGATCAAGCCGATGATCGCCGACGTCGGCTACGCGCTGCACAAGGCCCACCAGGCCGGCGCCAAGATCCTGTTCGAAGGCGCGCAGGGCACGCTGCTGGACATCGACCACGGCACCTACCCGTTCGTCACCTCCAGCAACTGCGTGGCCGGCAATGCCGCCGCGGGCACCGGCCTGGGCCCGGGCATGCTGCACTACATCCTGGGCATCACCAAGGCCTACACCACGCGCGTCGGCTCGGGCCCGTTCCCGACCGAGCTGGACATCAACCAGGAGGGCGGCATCGGCCACCACCTGTCGACGATCGGCCAGGAGCGCGGCACCGTCACCGGTCGCGCCCGCCGCTGCGGCTGGCTCGACGCCGCGGCGCTCAAGCGCGCCATCATCATCAACGGCATCTCCGGCCTGTGCATCACCAAGCTGGACGTGCTGGACGGCCTGGACGAGATCAAGGTCTGCACCGGCTACAAGCTCGACGGCCAGGACGTCGACATCCTGCCGAGTGACGCCGACGATGTCACGCGCTGCGAGCCGGTCTACGAGACCTACCCGGGCTGGAAGGACAAGACCTTCGGTCTGACCGAGTGGGACCAGCTGCCGCTGAACGCGCGCCGCTACCTCGAGCGCGTCAAGGAACTGATCGGCGCGCCCATCGACATGGTGTCGACCGGTCCGGACCGCGACCACACCATCCTCCTGCGCCACCCGTACCGCTAGCCATGACGAGCCGGCTCGCTCCGGAGCGGCCGCGCGCTCGCACGACGTCGCAGATCGATTGCATGGAAATTGACCATCCGTCCCGCACGAGGGTCGCCCACGAGGCGGCTGGGACGGCCTCCCAGAACCACTGAAGGAATGCGATGCTCACCGACGACGGCAAGCACCTGTACATCTCC
>Ga0075370_10000244_pt1 | contig 19526 bp, 20 predicted proteins | sample EndMethybrTD3035_FD_71398 | JGI IMG/M metagenome (GOLD analysis project Ga0075370, IMG submission 71398) | Populus endosphere microbial communities from Tennessee, USA - Endosphere MetaG P. TD hybrid TD303-5 | ecosystem: Host-associated > Plants > Roots > Endosphere | place: USA: Tennessee... | reverse complement strand
CTCCTCGGGGAACTGCTCGCCGAGCGCCGGCTCCTCGTAGCCGAGCACGAACAAAAAGAAGGCCGCCCACACGATCGCTCCGTACTCGAGCACCGCTACGCTGCCGAACAGGAGGCCCTGCCCGATGATCAGCGCCGTGACCGCGACGTACATCGGATTGCGCACATACCGATAGAACCCGGTGACAACGAGGTGCTTGGGCGGCATCACGGGAGCCGGCGTACCGAGACCTTGCAACGCGAAACGGGCGAATGAATCGAGCAAGACCGGTAGCCCAGCCGCGATCAGGATGCCGCCGATCACGCGCGCGATCGGGAACAGCGCAGGCGCGAAGTGCCACTGCGTGAAGTACCACGGCACGTACACGGCGAGCGAGCCCGGCGCGATCACCAAGAAGACCGCCGAGCCGATGATCGCAGTTGCGCGCCGCATGACATCAGTCTAGCCAACGCGGAGGTCGCCGCCCAATGGACACGGATTGCAGCGGCACTCGTGGGGCACATGTAAAATCAATCGCGCTCCGGGGTGCACGCGACAGTGCTGAGATTCAAACCCGCGAACTTGAACCGGTTAATGCCGGCGGAAGAAGAGCTTTCACCTTGACCCCATCGGCGAATCCTGCCTAGGTCAAGGTGGCCTTCGGAGCATCCGTTCTACGGTCACGAAGGAGTTCCCATGAACAACATCTCTGCAGAGCGGCGCACGCGCACGGCGGGCGTTGTGTCCCATGCTTTGCGGTACCTGCGCGTGCTGTCTATCGCCAGCTTCGGCGGACCGTTGAACCATGGGTACGCGCCCGAACCGATGCGGCTCCAGCCGCTGAATTGAATGTCAAACCATCCAGGACACAAAACCGCCGGGGCCACGAGCGCAACCGGTGAAATGGTCGCTGACGTCCTCGCCTTCATCGAGCAGGATGGGTGCACCGACGACGACTTCGATCGGCTGGCGTTACGCCTGTTCGCCCACCAGTACGGCCACAATCAGGCGTACCGTCGCTTCTGCCAGCGGCGCGGCGCGACCCTGCGCAACGTGAAGCGCTGGAGCGACATCCCGGCAGTGCCGATCGACGCCTTCAAGGAGCTGGACTTACGGTGCGAGCCGTCGGCTGCAACGGACCGCGTCTTCATGACCAGCGGCACGACCCGCAGCGAGGTGAAGGGCCGTCATCATCATCCGACGCTGGCGGTCTACGATCGGTCGATGATCCGCAACTTCTCGAGTCGGTTCATGCACGGCAGCGGCCGGATGCGCTTGGGGATTCTGTTCCCCACCGAAACCGTGCTGCCCAATTCCTCGCTGGCCCACTACCTTGCGCTCGCTGTGAGTGAATTCGGCACCGAGGAGAGTCGTTACTTCGTGAGCCCGCAGGGACTGGACAGTCCGGGCCTGTGCGATGCGCTGGCGGACGCTGAACGCCACGGCGTGCCCTACGCTCTGCTCGGCGCCAGCTATTGCTTCGTGCACCTGATCGACGAGCTCAAGCAGCGTGGAGAATCTTTCCGCCTGCCGGCGGGCAGCCGGGTCATGGACACGGGTGGTTACAAGGGACAGTCGCGCGAATTGCCACTTGACGCCTTCTATGCGGAGCTGTCCGCCCGGCTCGGCATCGAACGATCGCTGTGCATCAACATGTATGGCATGACCGAGCTGAGCACGCAGTTCTACGACGCAGGCAATGCTACCGTGCCGTCGGTGAAGTCGGGGCCGCACTGGATCCGCTCCCGCCTGGTCGACCCGCTCACGCGCCGCGAAGTCGCGCGTGGCGAACGCGGCATCCTGGTCCATTGCGATCTTGCCAACTTCAATTCCGTGACCACCATCCTGACCGAAGATGTGGGCCTGGCAGCCGACGGCGGGTTCCTGCTGCTCGGTCGCGCCGAGGGCGCGCAGGCCAAGGGTTGCTCGCTGGCGATGGAGGAATTCATCCGGGCGGCAGCGCCATGACGACGCTGCACGCGACTGCCGGTTACTTGCCTGGCCTGGCGCCGGAGGAAGTGCAGTGGCAGCCTCTGGTCTTCGAATCGGGCGCTACGCGGCTCGAGGTCGCCGTGCCCGTGTTGAGCCCGCTACAGATGACTGCGCTCGCCTTGCGGGTGAAGCAGGCCAGCCGCCTCCATCTGAAGACGATGACCGTGTCGCAGATCGTGGCCGTGGTGGATCGCGCGATCGCCCGTCTGCTCGACCCGGCTGACGCCTTCCGCATACAGGCCGACCGGCTGTTGCCGATCGTCAGCGGCTACGACGCCGATATGGTTCGCCTGGGACTCACGGCTTTCTTCAAGACCTTTCGCGAACCGCAACTGCACCGCTTTGTCGCCGAAGACTTCGCCAATCCCAAATTGCTGGACGAATTCCAGCCGCGACCCAAGGGCGGCGCTGCCAGGGCGTTCGGGCCGGATCTGCTGGTTCACAGCTGGGCCGGCAACGTTCCGGCTCTGCCGCTGTGGAGCCTGGTCTGCGGATTGCTGGTGAAGGCCGGCAACATTGGCAAGCTGCCGAGCGCGGAGCCGCTGTTTGCGGGCCTGTTCGCGCGGCTGCTGGCCGAGGTCCACCCGCCGCTGGCCGATTGCCTGGCCGTGGTGTGGTGGAAAGGGGGTGAGGAGGAACAAGCGGCGGCCCTCTACGCCGAGGCGGACACGGTGCTCGCCTACGGCGCCAATGATTCGCTGGCAGAGATCCGTCGTCAGCTACCGGTCACGACGCGCTTTCTGCCGCACGGCCACAAGCTGGGCTTCGGCCTGGTGAGCGCCGCGGCCCTCGACACTCTGCGCGCGCCGGGGACGGCGCGACTGGCCGCCTGGGACGTGATGCGCTACGACCAGCAGGGCTGCTATTCACCCCATGTCTTCTACGTGGAACGCGGCGGCAAGGTGTCGCCGCGTGAATTCGCGCAGTACCTCGCCAGCGAGCTCGCCAGCCTGGAGAACCGCTTCCCGCGCCGGGTCCTGGCGCTGGAGGATTCAGCCGCTGTCGCCGGATGGCGGCAGGCCATTGAGCTGCAGTCGATGTCGGCGGGCGGCGAGTTTGTCAGCGAGCTGATCGGCGAGGACGGCGCGGCCTTTGGCGTCGCTTACGCCGATGAAGCGCGGACCTTGGCCCCCACGGCGCTGAACCGGAGTCTCCAAGTCGTCGCGGTCGACTCGCTGGAACAGGTCATCGCGCAAGTGGAAGCGCACCCTCCCTTCCTGCAAACGGCGGGCGTGGCGGCAACACCGGCCGAACTGTTTCGGCTGTCGGAGTTGCTGGGAGCAGCCGGCGTGACCCGCATCACCGCCATCGGCTCGATGACCTCGCCGGAAGCGGGCTGGCATCACGACGGCCGGTTCAACCTGCTGGACCTGGTGCGGATGGTCGAAATCGAGCAGTCGGCAGAATTTGCGTCCGACAAGCTGGCGCCGTACGCGGACTAGGCTCGGTCGTGAGCTTCCTCGACATCGACAAGGTGAGCTTCACCTACCCCGGCTGGCCGCCGGTGGTGCGCAGCGTCGACTGGAGCATCGCGGAAGGCGAGTTCCATTGCCTGGTCGGGCGCAGCGGTTGCGGCAAGACGACTTTGCTCAAGCTCGCCGCGGGCCTGCTGCATCCCCACGCGGGCAGCATCCGGTTGCAGGCCCAGGAGGTGGTCGCGCCCGGCCCGCAACTCGGCTTCGTGTTCCAGTCGCCCACCCTGCTCGAGTGGCATCGCGTGATCGACAACGTCCTGCTGCCGGTGTCGCTGCAACACAAGCCGACCGCGCAGGAGGTCGAGAAGGCGCAGCAGTTGCTGGCGCTGCTCGGCCTGTCAGCCCATGCGCAGCATTACCCCCGGCAATTGTCGGGCGGCCAGCAGAGCCGCGTGGCCCTGGCGCGCGCATTGATCCTGGAGCCGGCGCTGCTGCTACTGGACGAACCCTTTGCCGCACTGGACGCGATCACCCGGGGCGAGCTGCAGGACGACCTGCTGCACATGTGCCGCCTGCGCCGCACCACCGTCCTGTTCGTGACGCACGACATCGCCGAGGCGGTGTATCTGGGCGACCGTGTCGCGGTGATGGACAGCGGCCGGATCGTCCAGGACATCCGCGTCGAGGTGAGCAAACCGCGCGCGCCGGCGATACGGTACGGCGCAACCTTCAACCTGCATTGCGCGCAAGTGCGCGACGCGATGGACATGGCGACGTTATGAAGCTGACCTCCGCGCGCACGCAGTTCTGCTCCTGGGCGCTCCTGCTCGCACTGCTCGCGGGATGGGAGCTGGCGTCGCGCGGTTCCGGCGTTTCGGCCCTGGTCCTGCCGGCGCCTTCAGCAGTGACGAAGGCGCTCTGGACGGGCCTGTCCACCGGCTACCTGTGGCCCCATATCCGCACGACCGGCCTCGAGCTAGTGCTCGGGCTGTTCACCGGCTGCTCGATTGGTTTCATCAGCGGCGTGGCGATGGCCGAGTCGGCGCTGTTGCAACGCGTGCTGAAGCCTTACGTCGTGGTGAGCCAGGTCATCCCCAAACTGGCGCTGGCGCCGCTCTTCATCGTGTGGTTCGGCTTCGGCATGACGTCGACGGTGGTGATCACGGCGCTGATCTGCTTTTTCCCGCTGATGGAAAACACCGTGACCAGCCTGCAGCAGGTCGACCCGCAACGGCTAGAGCTGTTTCGGATGCTGGGCGCCACGCGGCGTCAGACACTGCTACGCCTGAAGCTGCCTTCCGGCCTGCCCGGCATCCTGGCAGGCCTGCGGGTGGCGGTGGTACTCGCGCTGGTCGGGGCGGTCGTCGGCGAGTTCATCGGCGCCAGCCAGGGGCTGGGCGCGCTGATCATCGCCTCGCAGGGAATGATGGACACGCCGCTGATGTTCGCGGTGCTGTTTGTCATCGCCGCGCTCGGCCTGCTGCTGTACCAAGTCACGCTCGCGGTCGAGAAACGACTGCTGCTGCCCTACACCCGAATCTCATGAAGGAAACTTCCATGCACAAACCCATCGCACGACGTTCCGCGCTGCTGGCAACCGCTGCGCTTCTCACCTTGTTAGCCGCAGGCGGGGCGAACGCCGCCGACACGCTGGAGAAGCTCACCGTGGCCGGCTGGAGCAAGCCGATCACCGAGATCACGCATCTGCTGGTCGAGCCCGACAAGGGCTTCTTCAAGGCCAACGGGATCGATCTGGCCTATGTGCCGGGCGCGGGCGGGGGCGACGCGATCCGCAACATCCTCACGGGACAGGCCGATGTGGCCTTCACCGATCCGGGTGCGTTCTTCTCGGCGCTCGACAAGGGCGAGAAGCTGCGGGCGATCTACGACATCTACCCACAGAACGTCTTCAACGTGGTCTCGCTCAAGTCCGCCAACATCACCAGCCCGGCCGACCTGAAGGGCAAGAAGATCGGGGTCTACAGCCTGTCCAGCGGAACCCGCCAGAACCTGCTGGTGCTGCTGCACCAGGCCGGTCTGTCCGAATCCGACGTCACCATCGTCGTCACCGGGCTGTTGAACTTCGCGCCTCTGCTGCAAGGCCAGGTCGATGCCACTGCTGCCACCGACACCGGTTTGCTGGTGGGCAAGCGTAAGGGGCTGGGCGAGGTCAACGTGATGGAGGTGCGCAACTACTTGAACGTGTCGAGCGACCTGTTCGTGGTGCGGGAACAGGTCTACCAGCAAAAGAAGCCATTGCTGAAGCGGTTCCTGAAAGCCTATCGCGAGAGTGCGGCCTGGATGATCGCCAACCCCGACGAGGCGGCTGGCCTGGCGGTGAAACACGCCATCGACGGTACCGACCGCCCCACCAACCTGGAAGTGATCCGCCTGCGCAATGCCGCCTCCGTGTCGGCCACCACCGGGAAAAACGGTCTTGGCGCCTTCGACCTGGAGTCGCTGCAAAGGGCCGCGGACGCCTACCGCAGGCTCGGCCTGATCGGGCACGACATCAAGGTCTCCGACGTGGTCAGCACGGAACTGCTGCCGGCGCGATGAAGGTGACACCATGAAGTTCGGTGGCAAGGTGGTGCTGGTCACAGGGGCGAGCCGCGGCATCGGCGCCGCCATTGCGCAGGCCTTCGCAAGCGAAGGCGCGACGGTGCTGGTCAACCACCTGAGCAACGACGCCGCAGCGGCCAGTGTGGTCGCAAATTGCAAGGCGGCCGGTGGCGACGCCTGGGCGGTGAAGGCCGACGTCAACTCGGGTGCGGCCGTGCAGGCCATGGTGGAACAAGCGCTGGATGAAGCGGGTCGCATCGACGTGGTGGTCAACAACGCCTTTCGGCCGTATTCATTCGACCCGCAGCGCCGCACCTTATTCGGCGACATGGCGTGGCAGGATTACCAGGCGCAGTTCGATGGCGCCGTCGGCGGCGCATACAACCTCTGCAGGGCCGTGCTGCCGCACTTCAGGCAACGCACTCAGGGCAGCATTGTCAACATCGTCAGCGACCTGGTCGAGCGGCCGGTGATCCCGTACCACGACTACACGACCGCCAAGTCGGCGCTGGTCGGCTTCAGCCGCAACCTGGCCGCCGAACTGGGGCCGCTCGGCATCCGTGTGAACTGCGTCGCCCCCGGCCTGGTCTACCCGACACAGGCCAGCAGCGCGACCCGGGAAGAATTTCGTGAGTCGCTGATCGCCGCAACCCCGTTGCGACGAATCGCGCGGCCCGAGGACGTTGCTGGCCCGGTGCTGTTTCTCGCTTCCGAATGGAGCCGCTTCATGACGGGCCAGGTGCTGTTCGTCGACGGTGGCCTTGTGATGAAATGAAGAATTCCATCGGCATCGCCCGCGCAGGTCTGCTGGGTCGGCTGCTCGCGTGTCATAGGTCCGACTCGCGGTGCCGCCTCTTCGATCAACGAACTTCAGGCGGTTGAATTCGCATCGTATGTAGAGGTCGCGCTATTACCAAGAGCGTGGCAATCCTCTGTCCATAGGTTTCGCGGGGAGCAACGCATGAGCCAACTTACTTCCGTCGCCACCCGAACCGCCGCGTCTTCTTCCGCCGCACCGACCGACCCCGCCGGCCCGACCGGCCGCCTGTCGCAGTGGTTGGCCGACTTCCGGCTGGATCAGGCGTCGATTCTTGGCGGACGGCACGACGCCGCGACCGCTCGGCTGCAAGGCGAACGATAAGGGCCCCTGGCGGCAAACGGCAGCGGGCAAGGCGAGCTGACGTGGGATGAAAAACAGCCCCCGCTTTTTGAGTGCGGGGCTGCTTCGAATCGGAGCTGTCCGGCGAAGTTGAAGCTGGTCAGCGCTTTGGTTCGCAGCATCCGAGTTGCCCGAGCTTGTCGCGAGCCAGGGTCGGGCTGCATGTGGTGCACGGTGTTCACCCTCGCCTGGGTTTTCATTGAGGCGAAACGCCTCCGACGCATCGACAATGGGCCGCATGACTTCGGAAACGCCCACCCAGCGGCTTGACCGACTGGTCCACGCCGCCGGCGCACAAATGCTGACGCGCAGCCTGTCGCCAGTCTCGCTCTCGCTGGCCTGGGCCGACTGGGCCTGGCACCTGATGCAGTCGCCCGGCCGGCAGATGGAGCTCGCCGCGCTGGCGACGCGGCTCGGGTTGGACAGCGTGCGCGTCGCCGCGGGTGGTACGCCGGGCGACGAACATCTAGGCGCGGCTGACGACGACCCGCGCTTTCGGGACGATGCGTGGACGCAATGGCCCTTCGGCGCACTGCGCCACGCCTTCCGCAACCAAGAGGCCTTCTGGCGTGAAGCGGCGAGCACGCCCGGGATGAAGGCGCAGCATGCTGCCGAGACGCAGTTCTTCGCGCGGCAGTGGCTCGGCATGCTGACACCGGCGAACTGGCTGCCGACGAACCCTGTCGTTCTCGCCGACGCGGTTGAATCCGGCGGCACGCACCTGGTCCAGGGCGCAATGAACTGGCTACGCGACATCACCGGCCAGCCCGACCCGCAGGCGCTGGCGCAAGACTCGCGCTTCGTTGTCGGCCGCGACGTCGCGGTGACGCCGGGCAAGGTCGTCTACCGCAACCGCCTCGTCGAGCTGATCCGCTACGCGCCGCAGACGAAGACCGTCTGCCCCGAGCCGGTGTTCATCGTGCCCTCGTGGATCATGAAGTACTACGTGCTCGACCTGTCGCCGCACAACTCGCTCGTGCGCTACCTCGTCGGCGAGGGCCACACCGTCTACATGGTGTCGTGGCTGAACCCGGACGCGCGCGACCAGGACCTGTCGATGGACGACTATCTCGGCCTCGGCTTGTTCGATGCGCTGCGCGCCATCAGCCATTTCCACGGCGCAGACCAGGCGGTGCACGCGACCGGCTACTGTCTCGGCGGCACGTTGATGGCGATCGCCGCCGCGGCGCTCGGCCGCCATGGCGGCAGCGCGTCGACCAAGGGGCTGCCGCCGCTTCGGTCGTTGACGCTGATCGCGGCGCAGACCGATTTCTCCGAGCCAGGCGAGCTCGGCCTGTTCATCGACGAAAGCCAGGTCCGCCTGCTCGACGAGATCATGCGCGGCCAGGGCTATTTGACCGGCAAGCAGATGGCCGGCACCTTCCAGTTCCTGCATTCGCGCGAGCTGGTGTGGACGCGGCGGATGCGGGAATACCTGCTCGGCGAACGCGAAGAGCGCTCCGACCTGAGCGCCTGGAATGCCGACACGACCCGCATGCCGGCGCTCATGCATCACCAGTACTTGACGGGCCTGTACCTGCACAACGCGCTCGCCGGGGGGCGCTGGCGCGTGGACGGCCACGCGGTCTCGCTCGCCGACATCCGCGTGCCCGTCTTCCTCATCGGCACCGAGAACGACCACGTGTCACCGTGGCATTCGGTCTATCAGCTGCACCGGCTCTGCGACGCCGAAGTGACCTTCGTGCTCGTTGCGGGTGGCCACAACGCCGGCATCATCTCCGAGCCGGGCCATCCGCGGCGCCACTACCGAATCGCGTTGCGGCGGGCGCGCGGGCCCTGGCTGCACGCCGAGCGGTGGCAGCAGCAGGCCGAGTTGCGCGACGGAAGCTGGTGGCCGGCATGGCAAACGTGGCTCGCCGCTCGGTCGGGCACGCCGGTGCGCACGAAGCCGATTCCTGCCGACGTCGCGATCGCCGACGCGCCGGGCACCTTCGTTCTGAAGCGCTATGCCGACTGAGGCTCGTGCCAAGGCGGACGCCGGCGGCGGGGGCGCAATTGGACACTGCCTTGTTGCAAGGTACGAGCGCCTGCCTCACTGCATGTGCTGCCCGCCGTTGATCGCGATATTCGCTCCCGTCACGAAGGCCGCTTCCTCCGAAGCAAGATAGATCACCAGCGCGGCCACTTCCTCCGGCTTGCCCAGACGTCCGAGCGGAATCTGCGGCAGGATCTTCGTGTTCAGCACTTCTTCGGGGACCGCAGTGACCATCTTGGTCCCGATATAGCCCGGCGAGATGGTGTTGACGGTGACATTCTTGCGTGCCACCTCGAGCGCAAGTGCCTTGGTGAAGCCATGCACCCCCGCCTTTGCCGCCGAATAGTTGGTCTGGCCGAATGCACCCTTGCTGCCGTTGACGGAGCTGACATTGATGATGCGGCCCCAGCCGCGCTCGACCATGCCGTCGACGACCTGCTTGGTCACGTTAAACAGGCTGTCGAGGTTGGTGCGCAGAACGGCATCCCAGTTGACCTTGTCCATCTTCTTGAAGGTCGTGTCGCGGGTGATGCCGGCGTTGTTGACGAGCACGTCGACCGCGCCGACCTTTTCGTGGACCTCAGCGACGGCTTGCGAGCACGAGTCGTAGTCGGCGACATCGCAGGCCACGGCGTACATGTCGTACCCGTTCTCTTTCATCGCTGCAGTCCATTCGCCATGCTTGGCATTGCCGGGCGAATAGGTCACGACTACCTTGTAGCCGGCATCGGCCATCCTGGTGGAAATCGCTTCCCCGAGGCCACCCATGCCGCCTGTGATCAGAACCACGCGTTGCTTGCCCATTTCAGTCTCCTTGTGAGTGGAACCAGTTTCAGGACAGCCGGCGCCCAAATGCTCTCGACAAGGATCCGCGCGCTGACGGCAATCGGTCAGTATGCCGCAGGCGGACGCTTCTCAGGGGCGTTTTCAAGTCTGAAACCGAGCGCTGAGCTGTATGGCCTCGCTCCGGCCTCGATCAGCTACTGCCGGTGATCCTTTCGGTCCGCCCGTAGTTGCCCTTTCCGAATTGATGGCGCCGCCGATTGCTTTGGACATGCTTCCCTCCTCGAGGTTGACGGGCGGTGCCGCTTCCGACCGGCTCGACACCGTCGGCGGCACCGAGGTCGGACGTGGAGAGTAGGTCGGGCCGGATCTGCTTCGCCGACCTCGGGGCTCATCATCGTTCTGGGCGGCCGGCCGTCGCCGCGCAGGCGACCGGCGCATGGAAATCGCGGCCGACCAAGGCACGAGCGTAGAAGTAGTTCACTCGCGCCCGTTCGCCGAGGCTGTCAATGTCGACATGTCCGTCGGCATCGCAGGGAAACGCGTAACCGCGTCCGGGGTTCCATAGCCCTACAAACCGGAGTTCATAGCATGCTGACGATGCTGCTGACATGACAAACCTCCTTCCAATGATCCTTGGCGCGAACCAGATCAGCACGAATGACGGTGACGGTGCGACGATCGTCTTCCATGCCGTTCCTTGTCTGACACTGAGTTGCTGCAATCTCAGATTGAGTTCTGTCTGATTGACAAAATGGCTCTTGCTTGTTGCTTCTTGCTTCCTCGCTTCGTCTTGAACTGGCGGGCGGCACCGTCGGGCACTTCTCAGCCGAGCGACTTCGGTCGGTCGATTGGCGATCCGCATGCGGCGCAATCTGCTCGCACCGGGAAGGCGATCTCGCGCAGCTTGGGCTTCCACACGTGGGTGCGGTGCTTGTCGATCAGCGTGATGTCTGCCATGCCGCGCTTGCCCAGCGTATCGCCGACTCGGATTTCGGTTTATACGGATTCGGAATCCGACGTGTCGCGTCCGAGGTACGCGCCGGCTGTTTCTAGGTGCTGCTGCAACTCATTGACGGAAGGTCATGGGGACGCACGCTCGCTTCAATCGCCAGCACGGCGGCAGTACCTGCGGTCCGCGGATGAGACGTCACGACTGTCGGTGAGAGGCCTGCGGGCCCATGCCTGGGCTCAGGTCGTCTTCAGCAAGGCCCCGTCGTCGCGCAGACAATGCTGCAGGCGCCTCACATCAATCTCCCTCATCGGCGTGCTTCCCGCTATGGCTGCGGCGGTACCGGCCGCTTGCCCCATAACAAAGCAGGCTCCACTCGCGCGAGCTGCAGACTGGCCCTCATGCGTCATCGAGGCGCACCGCCCCGCGACCAAGAGGTTGTCTACGACGGCTGGCACGATCATTCGCCAAGGCAACTCGTTGTAGGAATGGTTTGGATCGGCTGGAAAGCGCCACTCGATGCCGCCGTCCTGATGCAGTTCCATCGGCCAAGCGTTGATGCCAATGCTGTCCTCGAACTTCGCCGAGTTGACAATGTCATCCCCCGTTAGGGAATAGACCCCTTCGATACGCCGCGTTTCTCGAATACCCACCTGCGGAGCGATCTCGACTATCCGCGAATCCCCAAACCCTGGTACCTGCTCCCGAAGGAAGCGGAAGTACTCGACGATCTGCCGCCTGCCTTCCACCTCACCCGCGCTAAGTTCGGCTGCGTCGACTGCGTTCATTGCCCGGCCTTCCGCATTCGCTATCTGGGTCACATTGGCGCGCCACTCGGATGTCCTGATCTGCGGACGAAGAATGGCACCGTCGCGTGGGAACCGGTAGCGGCCGGGAAAATCACTTTCGGCGCGGGCCATGAAATCGTTGATGGCCTTGAACTCGCCGACAGCGGGCAGCGCGAGTTCGGCATCCACATGTCCGACGCGAAACATGGTGGACGGGAAGAGCCCGCTTCCGTGGCCATCACCGACCTCGTAGGGAACTCCAGCGAATGCAGCTACGTCGGCATCACCAGAACAGTCAACGACGACATTTGCGCGTATTGCCTGGCGACCTGACTTGGTCTCCACAACGAGGGCGTTGATTCGCGAACCATCCATCAGCACAGCCGCGGCACGCGCGTGAAACAGCAGTGTCACACCAGCCGAAAGCATCAATTGGTCGGCAGCGCACTTGTAGACAGAGGTGTCATACGAGCGCACGCGGATCCTGCCTTGCATGCCGTCCTGCGGCTTGTTTAGGCCATCCATCGCCTCGAGGCGGGGCAACAAGTCGTCCACGACTCCTCGAACGAGTTGCTGCATCTCGCCCCCGTGCCGGCCATACAGCCCTGCAAAATTGGTGACTCCGCCGGCGGTTCCCATGCCGCCGAGAAAGCCGTAAGCCTCCACGAGCAGGGTCTTGGCACCGCGGCGACCGGCGCTAGCGGCGGCAGCGAGGCCTGCCGGCCCCCCGCCAACTACTACTACGTCGTATTCCCCCATCACGGGTAGTTGACGGGCCGGCTCCTTGAGGGTCGATTGCGAAATTTCCATATCACCTTTCTTGCGGTTTGCATCGTGTCGGTCATCGCCCGCTCAGTTTAGTGCGCGGGTCGGGGAAGACCTGCGCGAACGCCGAGAGTGCAAGCAGCAAAGAGCTCGCACTCAGGCTCGACGCACTGCAGCGCCGGCCGGCGCACGCCTCTGTTGGGAAAGTGTCTTTTTCATCGCAAGCGGTGCTTCACTTCGCCAGTCAATTCCGACGGCGACGGCAGCTTCCAGGTCAGGCTCGCCAGTTCGGGCAAGGTGATCCTGGTGCCCAAGGACAAGACGATAGGACCCTCCCCGTGTACTTGGATCCTTTAGCACGCCGATGAGGTAGCGGTGGCACTCCGAGGGGTCGTTGCAAAGGGAGTACTGCCTCGACGTGCCGTTGGGCAGGGCAACGTCGATGTGTGAGCCGGCGGAGAAGCTCGGTAAAGGCGTGCCGTCGACATTCACGAGCTCGAAGGAGCAAACATCGACGGCTTCGACGTGCTTGCGCTGCACGCGGACTGTCAATGCGAATGGATTCATGGTGGCGCCCCCGTAGTTCTTGAGCCCTACGCGGGCACCTTCTCTTGCTTCGCCAGCTCTGCCCAGATCCGTCGCGCTGCCAAGCTCAGCGCATCGCTACGGATAGCAACCACCGGGCGGTGCGGGAATTCGAGCATGCGGGAGTATTGCGCCTCGAGAATTGCACGGTCTTCCTCGAAGGTGACGCGCGCGAATTCATATTTTCGTGCGAGCGACCCGCTGTCTTTCTCGCCGAGGGACTCGGGGATGCCCACGGACCAAAAGTAGTGAGCACTGTTCTCCGTTTCCGGAGTGACAGCATGGAAGCCGTATGACTCGTATGCGTTTTCCACGTCGTCTTCGTGTCGCAGAGTGCCCGCGTCTTTGGCGAGGATGCTGATGGTCACCAGGCCGGGCTGAAAGCGCATCACTTGGCACCGGTCGATACGGCCGCTGAAGGGCCATACCGCCTTGTAGGCTGCCGGAGGATCGACGTCACGCATCCAGCGAGTTCCTTTTGCTCCGCGATCAGTGCGTTCAACTGTCAACGGCGCCGCGGAGTGTTGCTCCTCATCGCCGCCGATCGTGCGCGGATGCACATAGCCGACATGAGTGAGGTCCAGGAGGTTGTCATACAGCAGCAGATGGTCCGCCTTGTATGAGAAGTGCGCGCCGCGCCAGCGCCAACTGGGTTCCGTATGCCGCGGGAAACGAGGGATGGTCGACTGGTCGGCCTTCTCTGGCTCTCCCATCCAGATCCACACGATGGCATCCTGCTCCACAACTTGGAAGCTCGGCACTCGAGCAGCGGGGGGAACCATGTCTTGCCCTGGAACGCGCACGCACGCTCCTTGGGTGTTGAAGCACAAGCCGTGGTAGCCGCACTGAAGGTGGTTTCCTTGCACACGTCCCAGTGATAGAGGCGCCGCACGGTGGCAGCAGCGGTCTTCGAGCGCACCTACCATTCCGTCCGTACCCCGGAAGAAGACCATGGGGGTGGCGAGAATGCGACGCGCGAGGGGCTCGTCCTGCACCTCGTGGCTCCAGGCGCCCATGTACCAGACATTCCGAATGAGGGGTTCAGCTGACAGGAGCATGGTGCGACCTTTGCAAGTTGATCGGTTTGGGGGACTGTGTGGTGTGGTGGGATCGACTATTCGAGCTTGATGCCGCGTTGAGTAATGAGGCGATCCATGATTGCTGCCTCCTCCTTCACGCGACTGCGCAGCCCCTCCTCCGAGGTCCCCACCGCCTGCCACCCTTGCATGAACAGCCTTTGTCGTGTCTCGTCGCTTCGAATCACTTTCTGGAGCTCGGAATGCAGGCGTTCTTGCGCCACTCTGGACAACGATGCCGGTCCGACGAGCGCCGCCCAAACGTCCAGGTTGAAGTCGCGTATGCCAGCTTCGGTCAGAGACGGCACGTCCGGCACCAAAGCACTGCGGCCGGTGGTCAAACCGATCGCTCGGAGCTTGCCCGTCTTGACATGCGGCATCACGAGTCCGGGCGGAACGAGGGCCATCTGGATCTCACCCGAGATCAACGCCGTCACCACTTCGGGGTTGCCCTTGAAGGGCACATGCACCGGGTTGAGCCCTCGCACCTTGGACTTGAGCAGTTCCGTGCCAAGATGACCGACGGAGCCATTGCCGACGGAACCATAGTTCCACTTCTCGCCGTTCTGGGCCGCAGCGGCGAAGAAGGCCGCGCCCGCCGGTAGGCTCGCAGGCGCCACCAGTACAAGCGGCGCGGAGGCCAGCAAAGAGATAGGGGTGAGGTTCGTGCCGGGGTCAAACGGAAGCTTCGGATTCAGCACCTTTGCGGTTGTCAGGTTGCCGTTGATGACGACGCCGAGCGTGTGATCGTCCTTGGCTTGAGCGACCTGCTGTGCGGCGATGTTGCCGGACGCACCCGCCTTGTTGTCAACTATCACGGCCTGTCCGAGTACTTTGCCCAGGGCCTCGGCCATCACGCGCGCTGCGATGTCTGGACTCGAGCCCGCGGGAAAACCGACCAGAATTCGGACCGTCTTCGTGGGCCATGCGGGGGCGGAATCGCGGTTGGCTTGCGAGAAGGCCGTCGGAATGAGGCCCGTCAAGGCCATCATCACTGAGGCGGCGCCTAGGGTGCGTCTTTTCATCGATGTCTCCAACTTTTTGTCGATGCTGTGAATCAGTTGGGAGATCGTATAGTTCGCTGATTTCGAGAACAATCGGCATATTGCGCGCGCAGAATTTGCGAATCGAGAATAATCATGGACATCGTCGAGAACCTCAGGGCCTACCTCGCCGTCGCCCGCGTGGGCAGCTTCTCGGCCGCAGCACGCGAACTTGATGTTGCAGCTTCGGTGGTCACCAAGCGCATCTCGCAACTGGAGTGGCGACTGAAGGCGCCGCTGTTCGAGCGCACGACGCGGCGAGTGACCCTCACGACTGCCGGGCAGCAGCACTTGCCGGCAATACAGCGACTGGTCAGCGACCTGGACGGCATCTTCGCGAGCGTGCAGCAGGCTTCGCCCGAGTTGCAGGGCTGCCTGCGCGTGAAGGTGCCCACATCGCTGGCCGTGGTCCACCTGGCCGAGCCGTTCAATCGTTTCTTAAAGCGCTACCCGCTGATCAGCCTGGAATTGGTGGCGCTGGACCGGCCGGTCAACCCGGTCGACGAAGGGTTCGACATTGCGCTTACGCTTATGCCGAACACCTTCGGTGGAGTCATCGAGGAGCCACTGTGCTCGATTCGGCGACTGCTCTGCGCGGCACCGGAATATCTAAGGCAAAAGGGCACGCCTCGGAAGCCGCGCGACTTGGCACGGCACGACATCTTGAACTTCGTGCCGACCGGCAACGTGCTCGCGTTTGAGACCGCTACGGGCGATGTCAGCGTCTCGGTCTATCCGCGCTTCAGCTCCAACGAGGCTCAGTTGGTCGCTGCCGCAGCCGTTGCAGGAAACGGTATCGCCGTGCTCGGGGACTACTTGGCCTCGCCAGCCGTGCGCGCGGGCACACTTGTGCAGGTGCTGGCCGACTATCCCTTGCCCGAGCTGTGGCTGAAGGCGCTGATACCCGAGAGCCGAGCTCATACTGCACGGCTCAAGGCCCTGCTCGAAACCCTCCGCAGCGAGTTGGCGCCCGTTCCGCCTTGGTCCCGTTAGGCCGCCGCGCCATCCCGCTTGGAGCGTCAAGTCGATGTCCGCACGTCTGCTCGTGCCGGTCGGTGAAGGGGTGATCTCTGTATTCATGCATTTTGTGGCGCCCAGGTTCCGCAGCCCTGCTGGGAGGGGCAGAATTCCGGTGCTTCATCGCTGGCTACGCTGGCCCGCGGCCAGAACCGCAAGAGAGCCCTGTGTGCAGCTACCACCTGCGTTTCGTGATCCCGAGCCTGAAGGTCAGCCAGGTCTCGGCAGCGATGCGATGCTTGGCATCGCGTAGCTCACCTTCGATGTCCCACAGGCCGTCGTCTCGCAGATAGCCATCGAATCTCATTTGCCGGGCGTTATGAGGCTGGCGTGAGTGGGGCGGCGAGAGAGGCAAGATGATTCTCCAATGCGCAGGGCGCGCATCCTCAGAATGGATCGAACGCGCCCAACGGCCCGAATACCGGCGCACGTTTTTCCTGCGCGGAGGCGACCCCCTCGCGGAAGTCGGGGTGCTTGAGCAGCCGGCCTGTAAGGGCCTTGGACCGTTCGACCGACTGGCCCGGCCGGTGATCCAGCAGTTCGGCGTAGAGCTGCCGCTTGGCTGTCTTCACGGCGATGGGCGACACGCTCGCCGCCATGTCCCTTGCCGTGGCCAGCACCCGCGCTTCGAACTCTTCCGCCGGATGGACGGCGTTGAGGAATCCAATTTCCTTCATCTCCTCGGCCTTGATGATGCGGCCGGTCAGCAGCACGTCGGCGGCCTGTGTCAGGCCGACGATACGCGGCAGCACCCAGGACAACCCGTATTCGGAAGGCAGGCCCAGGCGCGGTGTCGACGTGGTGAACTTGGCGCCTGCCGCCGCGTAGCGCAGATCGCAGAAGGCCGCCAGCGCCACCGCGATGCCTGCGCAGGCACCATTCACCGCAGCGATCACGGGCTTGGACAGCCCCCAGTGCCAGATCAGCTCGTGATCGAATTCCTCGTTCACGCCGTGACCCGGCCGGGCCATCTCCTCGTTCCTCGAGGATTCGACATAGTCCTTGTCCGATGCGCCGTGATGGTCGAGCGCCTTGAAATCGGCGCCGACGCAGAACTGCCGCCCGGCCCCCGTGACCACGATCACCCGCACCTCGGGGTCCTCGTCATGTCGTTTCATCAGCCAGCGGTACTCCGCGTTCATGCGTTGGGTCCAGGAATTGCCGCGGTCCGGACGATTCAGGCGCACCAGCGCCACGCCGTCCTGCACGAGCGATTGGGTGACCTTCAGTTCCATGTCACTCCTCCTCGGGGCCATCGAAGCGCTCGTCGCGCTGCTTGAAGGTGGCGGTGGTGCCCTCCTTGGCCCGCTCGCGCAGGAAGTTAAATTCGTCCGGCTCGAGGCGCAGGTTGGTCCCCAGGGTATGGCCGACGAAGCCGCGCGTGAACTGCTCGGCCGCGCCGAGGTTCTCCATCGCCATCTGGTGCATGGCCTTGCCCGTCACGAGCGCATCGCGGGGGTGCTTGGAAATGCGCCGCGCCCAATCTTCCACCGTGCGTTCCAGGTCCGCCTGCGCCACCGAGAGATTGACCAGTCCGAGGCGCTCCGCCGTCGGGCCGTCAAAGGCATTTCCCAGGAGCATCAGCTCGCGCGACTTCTTGGCGCCGTACATCAGGATCTGGCTGTTCATATGCCAGGTGTTGCCCGCCAGGCCCAGGCGCTGTTCCGCGTGGCTGAAATGAGTGTCGTGAGCCGCGACGGCCAGATCCACCAGTTCCACCAGGTACATGCCGACACCGGTGCAGTGCCCATGCACCTGCGCGATCACCGGCTTGAGCGAGTTCTGGAACGCCATGTAGTTCATGCCGAGCTTGCGGTCGCGCAGCAGCCGCGAACGCTGGCTCGGCCGGCGCGGCTTGCTGCCATCCGGCCCAGGGTCCAGGCCGTACGACTTCAACGCATCGTTGTAGTCATGGCCGGCGCAGAACGAAGGGCCGTTGCCCTTGAGCACGACGACCTTCACATCGTCGTCCTCCTCCGCCTCGCGCAATGCCTCCACCAGCCGGTCGAGGTCGTCGAAGCGCAGCGCATTGTGCTTGTCCGGCCGATTCAGAACCAGCCGGGCGATTGGTCCATCCTTTTCGAGGATAAGGGTGTCATCCATCGTCGTGTGCCTCGTGAAAATCAGGCTTCAATGATACATCAATTGACCGTAACGTCTATGATGTGTAGCATATCGACATGAACCAATCACGCGATACGGCGCCGCTGGCGCACGAACCTGTTCAACCGCTGCGCGGCGTGCGCGTCGTGGAATTCGCCCACTGGATGGCAGGGCCACTGGCCGGCGGCCTGCTGGCCGATTGGGGCGCCGACGTGGTGAAAGTGGAACCGCCCGGCGGCGAGCCCATGCGCACGATCTTCTCCCGGATGGGGGCCCGTGCGGGCACGCCCAACGCAGCCTTCACGCTGGCCAACCGCGGCAAGCGCTCGCTCGTGCTCGACATCAAGGACGAGGCCGGACGCGAGGCCTTCGAGCGGATGCTGGCGCAAGCCGATGTGCTGCTGACCAACCTGCGGCCCGATGCGCTGCAGCGCCTGGGCCTTGGGGCCGAGGAGGTGCGGCAGCGCCATCCCCGCCTGGTGTATTGCACAGTCAGCGCCTACGGCTGGGGCGGCCCCGATCAGGACCGCCCGGGCTACGACATCGCCGCCTTCTACGGCCGCACAGGCGTCGCCCACGAGATCACGACCGCGGGCACCGCGCCCCCTGCCCTCCTCCAGGGCATCGGCGATGCATTCACCGCCATGACGGCGGCCAGCGGCATCCTCGCCGCGCTCATGGAGCGCCAGCAGACCGGACGCGGCCGCTTCGTCGAGGCCTCGTTGCTGCGCACCGGCATGTGGGCGCTGGGCGGAGAGCTGGGACAGCAGGCGATGGGCGGCCATCCGAAGCCTCCGAAGCCGCGCGAGCTTTCGCGCACGCCCATGTACAACTCCTACCGCACGGCCGATGGCCACTGGTTCTTCCTGGTCGGCGTGGAAGCGCGACGCCACCTGCCTTCGGTGCTGCGCGCGATCGGCCGGGAAGACCTGGTGAATGACGAGCGCTTCAAGGACGCCCGCGCCATCGGCACCAACGCCGCCGAACTGATACGCCTGTTCGACAGCGCCTTCAACAGCCAGCCCATGGCCTATTGGGCGGAGCATCTCGACCGGCATGAGGTCTGGTGGGCGCCCATCCAGACGCCGGAAGAAGTACTGGACGATCCGCAGGCACAGGCCACCGGCGCCTGGGTGGAGATCGACGGTCAAAAGTCGGTCGATGCGCCGCTGCGCTTCGACTTCGTACATCGCGGCAGCGCGCCGCGCGCGCCGCAGACGGGTGAACACACGGCACAGGTGCTGGCCGACTTCGGCTTCTCGCCGGAGGAAGTCCAGCGGCTGCAGGCTGTCGCCGGTCCCGGACAATGAC
>Ga0075370_10000242_pt1 | contig 19597 bp, 18 predicted proteins | sample EndMethybrTD3035_FD_71398 | JGI IMG/M metagenome (GOLD analysis project Ga0075370, IMG submission 71398) | Populus endosphere microbial communities from Tennessee, USA - Endosphere MetaG P. TD hybrid TD303-5 | ecosystem: Host-associated > Plants > Roots > Endosphere | place: USA: Tennessee... | reverse complement strand
CGAGCGCAAGGCTGACCATGGCCAGGAAGCTCACGAACCACGTGAATCCCTGGTGCGCCGCGGCGCACCAGGGATTCACGTGGTTCGTGAGCTTCCTGGCCATGGTCAGCCTTGCGCTCGCGGTGCTGAACCTGCTCCCCATTCCCATGCTCGATGGGGGGATGCTGCTGTATTATCTGTTCGAGGGTGCGACCGGTCGCCCGGTCTCCGAACTGTGGCAACTCTGGCTGCAGCGCGGCGGGGCTTTGATACTCCTGCTGCTGATGACTCTCGCCCTTTCCAACGACGCGGTCCGCCTCCTGGGCCTGCAATAAACCACCTGATGTCTTCACTCTTCCCGAGCCTGATGCGCCCTGTCGCTGCCTGCGTGGTCCTCGCCGGCGCCGCAACGCCCTTCGCCGCCCAGGCGATCGAACCCTTCCAGATCCGCGACATCCGGGTCGAAGGCCTGCAGCGCACCGACCCCGGCAGCGTGTTCTCCGTGCTGCCGTTCCGCGTCGGCGACAGCTACTCCGACGAGAAGGCCGCCGCCGCGCTGCGCGCACTGTTCGCCACCGGCCTGTTCAAGGATGCGCGCATCGACGTGGAAGGCGACGTCGTCGTGGTGATCGTCGACGAGCGCGCCACCATCGCCTCGGTGAACTTCCTGGGCACGAAGGAGTTCGACAAGGACACGCTGACCAAGGCGCTGAAGGACGCCGGCATCGGCGAGGGGCTGCCGTTCGACAAGGCCATCGTCGATCGCGCGGAGCAGGAGATCAAGCGCCAGTACCTGGGCCACAGCCTGTACGCGGCCGAGGTTGTCAGCACCGTCACGCCGCTGGAGCGCAACCGCGTCAACGTCACGTTCAAGGTGTCCGAGGGCGACGTCGCGCACATCCGCGACATCCGCATCATCGGCGCCAAGGCGTTCTCGGAGTCCAAGCTGATCGACCAGATGGACCTCACGACGGGCGGCTGGCTCACCTGGTACACGAAGTCCGACCGCTACTCGCGCACCAAGCTCAACGCCGACCTCGAGAAGCTGCGCGCGTTCTACCTGAACAAGGGCTACCTCGAGTTCGAGATCACCGGCACGCAGGTCACGATCTCGCCCGACAAGCAGACCATCAGCGTCAGCATCACCATCACCGAGGGCCAGCCCTACATCGTCACGGGCGTGCGCCTGGAGGGCAACTATCTCGGCCGCGATGCGCAGTTCAAGAACCTGATCCGGGTCAAGCCGGGCGCCAACTACCACGGCGACGACGTCACGACCACCGTCAAGGCGTTCACCGACCTGTTCGGCACCTACGGCTACGCGTTCGCGCACGTCGAGCCGCAGCCGCAGATCGATCGCAAGACGGGCCAGGTCGTGCTGGTGCTGGCCGCCGACCCGGGCCGCCGCGCGTACGTGCGCCGCGTGAACCTCTCGGGCAACACCATCACGCGCGACGAAGTCATCCGCCGCGAGTTCCGCCAGTTCGAATCGGCCTGGTACGACGGCTCCAAGATCAAGCTGTCGCGCGACCGCGTCGACCGCCTCGGCTTCTTCAGCAGCGTGGACGTCGACACCAACGACGTGCCGGGCGCGCCCGACCAGGTCGACCTCACCGTCAACGTCGTCGAGAAGCCCACCGGCAACCTGACGCTGGCGGCCGGTTACTCCCAGGCCGACAAGATCTCGCTGACCGGCTCGATCAAGAAGGAGAACGTGTTCGGCACGGGCAACTACGTCTCGCTGGACGTGAGCACGGCCCACACGAACAAGAACCTGTCGATCAGCGAGACCGACCCGTACTTCACCGACAACGGCATCTCGCGCACCTACGACATCTACTACCGCACCTCGCGCCCGCTCAACAGCTCGGGCGACGCGTACGCGGTGTCGACCCCGGGCGCGGACATCCGCTTCGGCCTGCCGTACTCGGAGTTCGACACGGTGTACGTCGGCATCGGCGCCGAGCAGACCCACATCGGTTCGCTGCAGGGCGTGCCCAACAGCTACTTCGACTTCGTCGGCCAGTTCGGCTCGTATGCCAACTCGTTCCCGATCACCGCGGGCTGGGCGCGCGACGAACGCGACAGCGGCGTCTCGCCGACCTCGGGCCGCTACATGCGCGTCAACAGCGACTTCTCGCTGTTCGGCGACGTGCAGTACGCGCGCTTCAACGGCCAGGTGACGCAGTACATCGACCTCGGCAACCACTTCTCGCTGGGCATCAACGCCGAGGTCGGCTATGGCACCGGCCTGAACGGCAAGGCATACCCGGTCTTCAAGAACTTCTACGGCGGCGGCCTGGGCTCGGTGCGCGTGTTCGAGCAGGGCTCGCTGGGCAAGGGCACGGTGGACGTCACCGGCGCCTTCATCGGCGGCTCGAAGAAGATGAACATCAACAACGAGCTCTACATCCCGGTGCCCGGCGCCGACAAGGACAAGAGCCTGCGGCTGTTCGCCTTCTTCGACGCCGGCAACGTGTGGACCGACCACGACCACATCGACCTGGGCACGCTGCGCGCCTCGGCCGGCCTCGGCCTGAGCTGGACGTCGCCGGTGGGTCCGTTCAAGCTGAGCTACGGCCTTCCGGTGCGGGCCGAGTCAAACGATAGAATTCAACGGTTCCAATTCCAAGTCGGTACCGCGTTTTGATGAAAGCACGTTCCATGAAATTGATCTACGCCCTGCTGCTGGCCTCTGTCTCGTCGGTCGCGATGTCGGCCCAGGGCCAGGACCTGAAGATCGGCTACGTCAACAGCGAGCGCGTGCTGCGCGAGGCCGAGCCGGCCAAGAAGGCGCAGGCCAAGCTGGAAGCCGAGTTCGGCAAGCGCGAGAAGGATCTCAACGACCAGAACGCGGCGCTGCGCGCGCAGGCCGAGAAGCTCGATCGCGATTCGCCGACGCTGTCTGAAACCGAGAAGACGCGCCGCCAGCGCGAACTGGTCGAGCTCGACCGCGACTTGCAGCGCAAGCACCGCGAGTTCCAGGAAGACCTCACGCAGCGCAAGAACGAGGAACTGCAAAGCGTCGCCGAGCGCGCCAACCGCGCGATCAAGCAGATCGGCGAAACCGAGCACTACGACCTGATCCTGCAGGATCCGGTCATCTACACCAGCGCCCGCGTCGACCTGACGAAGAAGGTCATCGACGCGCTGAACGCCGGCAAGTAGCTTGCAGGACACCGCAACATGAACTCAGTTCGCCTGGGTGAGATCGTTGCGGCGCTGGGCGGAGAGCTGCGGGGAGATCCCGCGCACGAGATCGCGCGCATCGCCCCGCTGGAGTCGGCGGGCGGCGATGCCATCACCTTCGTGGCGCAGGCGCGCCTGCAGAAGGCGCTCGAGGCCAGCACGGCCGGGGCCATCGTGGTCGCTCCCTCGCTCGTCGCCGCCGCGCCCGCTGGCCGCAGCCTCGTCGTCGTCGACGATCCCTACCTGTACTTCGCGCGCCTGACCCAGTGGTGGGCGAAGCGACTGCGCCCGGCGCCGGCCGCCGGCGTGCATCCGACCGCCTGGGTCGCGCCGGATGCCGTCGTCGCGGCGAGCGCATCCGTCGGGCCGCATGCGGTCGTCGAGTCGGGCGCCGTCGTCGGCGAACGCGTGCAGCTCGGCGCGCACTGCGTCGTCGGTGCCGGCTCGCGGGTGGGCGCCGACAGCGTGATGCATCCGCGCGTCACGATCGCCGCCGGCTGCACGGTGGGCGAGCGCTGCGTGTTCCAGAGCGGGGCGGTCATCGGCGCCGACGGCTTCGGCATCGCGCCGACGCAAGGCCGCTGGGAGCGCATCGAGCAGCTGGGCGGGGTGCGCATCGGCAACGACGTCGACATCGGCGCCAACACCTGCATCGACCGCGGCGCGCTCGAGGACACCGTGCTGGAGGACGGCGTCAAGCTCGACAACCAGATCCAGATCGCCCACAACTGCCACATCGGCGCGCACACGGTGATGGCGGCCTGCGTGGGCATCGCCGGGTCGACGAAGGTGGGCCGCAACGTCATGATCGGCGGTGCCGCGATGATCCAGGGCCACATCGAGATCGCCGATGGCGTGACGGTGTCGGCCTCCACGATGGTGATGCACTCGCTGCGCAAGAAGGGCGTCTACACGGCGATCTTCCCGGTCGACGAGCACGCCAGCTGGGAAAAGAACGCAGTCACGCTGCGCAACCTGCATGCCCTCCGGGAGCGCGTGCGCGCCCTCGAGAAGGCGCAAAAGAAAGATTGAGACCGCCATGTTGATGGACATCCACCAGATCATCAAGAAGCTCCCGCACCGCTACCCGTTCCTGCTCGTCGACCGCGTCCTCGAGCTCGAGAAGGACCAGCGCATCAAGGCACTCAAGAACGTGACCATCAACGAGCCGTTCTTCAACGGGCACTTCCCGAACCGCCCGGTGATGCCGGGCGTGCTGATGCTGGAGGCGCTGGCGCAGGCGTCGGCGCTGCTGTCGTTCGCGTCCGAGGGCGAGGCCTCCGATGGCTCGCGCCTGTACTATTTCGCCGGCATCGACGGCGCGCGCTTCAAGCGCGTGGTCGAGCCGGGCGACCAGCTGATCCTGGAGTCGAAGATCGAGCGCAGGAAGGCCAACATCTACAAGTACTCGACGCGCGCGACGGTCGACGGCGAACTGGCCGTCGAGGCCGAGCTGATGTGCACCGTGCGTTCCGTCGAAGCCTGAGCCCGGGCCGGGAGCGCTCATGAGCCTGATCCATCCGACCGCGATCGTCGATCCGGCCGCCGAGCTCGACTCGACGGTCAGCGTCGGCCCGTACGCCGTCATCGGCCCGCACGTGCGCATCGCCGCCGGCACCCGGGTCGGCCCGCACTGCGTGATCGAAGGCCGCACCACCATCGGCCGCGAGAACACGTTCTACCAGTTCGGCTCCATCGGCGCGATGCCGCAGGACATGAGCCACAAGGGCGAGCTCACGGAGCTGCGCATCGGCGACCGCAACACGATCCGCGAGTTCTGCACGCTCAACACGGGCACGCACAAGGAAGAGGGCGTCACGCGCGTCGGCTCGGACAACTGGATCATGGCCTACGTGCACGTCGCCCACGACGTGCGCCTGGGCGACCGCACCGTGCTGGCCAACGGCGTGACGCTGGCGGGCCACGTGCACGTCGGCGACTGGGCCGTCATCGGCGGGCTGTCGGGCGTGCACCAGTTCGTGCATGTCGGCGCCCACGCGATGATCGGCTTCCAGGCCCACGTCTCGCAGGACGTGCCGCCGTTCATGGTGGCCGAGGGCAACCCGCTGGCGCTGCGCGCGGTCAACCTCACCGGCCTGAAGCGGCGCGACTTCACCGCCGGGCAGGTCACCGCGATCCGCAACATGCACAAGGCGCTGTATCGCAAGAGCCAGACGCTGGAGCTGGCCAAGGCGGAGATCGAGGCGATGCGCGGGGCCGACGCGCGTGTCGATGGCGACATCGACACCATGCTGAATTTCATCGCATCGGCCACGCGCGGCCTGGTCCGTTGATCTGGTCTCGATGAATCCGGAACCTGCGCCTCCAGCATCCGCCGAGACTCCCGCCCTGCGCCTGGGCATGGTCGCCGGCGAGACCTCCGGCGACCTGCTGGCCAGCCTGCTGCTGCAGGGCCTGAAGCAACGCTGGCCGGCGCTGTCGGCGGCCGGCATCGGCGGCCCGCGCATGGCCGGCCTCGGCTTCGACGCCTGGTGGCCGGCCGAGAAGCTGTCGCTGTTCGGCTACGTCGACGTGCTGTTGAACTATCGCGAGCTGGTGGGCATCCGCAACGCGCTCGGCGACCGCCTGCTCGCGCAGCGGCCCGACGTGTTCGTGGGCGTCGACGCGCCCGACTTCAACTTCGGCCTCGAGAAGCGGCTGCGCCGGTCCGGCATCAGGACGGTGCACTTCGTCTGCCCGTCGATCTGGGCCTGGCGTCCAGAGCGCGTCAGGACGATCGCCGAGTCGGCCGACCACGTGCTGTGCCTGTTCCCGTTCGAGCCCGCGCTGCTGCGCGCGCATGGCATCGGCGCGACCTACGTCGGCCATCCGCTGGCCCAGGTCATTCCGCTGGAGCCCGACCGCGCCGCCGCGCGCAGGGCGCTGAACCTGCCCGACACGGCGCAGGTGGTGGCGCTGCTGCCGGGCAGCCGGCGGTCCGAGATCAAGCTGATCGCGCCGCGCGTGCTGGCGGCGGCGGCGATCCTGCACCGCCAGCGCGCCGGGCTGCGCTTCGTGCTGCCGGTGGCGCCGGGCATGCGCGCTCTGGTCGAGCCGCTGCTGCTGCGCCACGCGCCGGGCGTGCCGGTCGACCTGCTCGACGGCCGCTCGCACGAGGCGCTGGCCGCCTGCGACGTCACGGTCGTCGCCAGCGGCACCGCCACGCTGGAGGCGGCGCTTTACAAGCGGCCGATGGTCATCACCTACGTGGTCGGCTGGCTCAACGCCCTGCGCATGAAGCGGTTGCGCCTGCAGCCCTGGGTGGGCCTGCCCAACGTGCTGTGCCGCGAATTCGTCGTGCCGGAACTGCTGCAGCAGGATGCCACCCCGGAAGCGCTCGCGCGAGCGACAATCGGCTGGCTGGACGACGAGCCGCGCCGCGAGGCGCTGCGCGGGCGCTTCAACGAACTACACCACCTGCTGCGCCGCGACACGGTGCGGGAGTCCGCCGATGCCATCGCGCAAGTTGTCAAAGCCTGAACAGATCGCCTTGCGTTTCGACAGCAACGATGGTCTGGTGGCGGGGGTCGACGAGGCCGGCCGCGGGCCGCTGGCCGGCCCGGTGGTGGCCGCCGCGGTCATCCTCGACGACATGCGGCGCATCAAGGGCCTGAACGACTCCAAGCAGCTGACCGCGCTGCAGCGCGACCGCCTGTTCGACGAGATCCGCGCCAAGGCGCTCGCGTTCTGCGTGGCCGAGGCCAGCGTCGCCGAGATCGACGAGCTCAACATCCTGCATGCCACGATGCTGGCGATGAAGCGCGCCGTCGAAGGGCTGCGCCTGCCGCCGCACAAGGTGCTGGTGGACGGCAACCGCCTGCCCAAGATCCGCATCCGTGCCGAGGCGATCGTCGGCGGCGACGCCACGGTCGCGTCCATCTCCGCGGCGTCCATCCTCGCCAAGGTCACGCGCGACCGGATCTGCGTCGAGCACGAGCCGCGCTATCCGCAGTACGGCTTCGGCACGCACAAGGGCTACAGCACGGCGGCGCACCTGGCGGCGCTCGACGAGCACGGCCCGTGTGACTGGCACCGGCGCTCGTTCGAGCCGGTGCGGCTGGCCGCGCTGCGCCACGCCTGCGTCAAGTGAGCGACGCGAAGGAGGCGCCGGTGACCGTCGTCCGCCAGGTCACCTCGCGCCACAACGACCTGTTCAAGGACCTGCGCAAGCTGCTCGCGGAGCCGGCGGCCTATCGCAAGCTGGGCCGCGTCTGGCTGGAGGGCGACCACCTGTGCCGCGCGCTGCTGGAGCGCGGGCGCACGCCCTTGCGCGCGATCGTCACCGAATCGGCCTGGGCCAGGCCGGCGCTGGAGGCGCTCGCGCGCGGCGCCCCCGAGGTCGTGTGCGTGCCCGATGCGCTGATGCGCGAGCTGAGCGGGCTGGAGTCGCCGGCGTCGATCGGCTTCCTGATCGAGGCCGACACCGCCGCCACGCCGCAGCCGGGCCGCGACACGGTCGTGCTCGACCGCCTGCAGGATCCCGGCAACGTCGGCAGCATCCTGCGCACGGCCTCGGCGATGGGCTTCGCGCAGGTCGTCGCGCTCAAGGGCAGCGTCGCGCTGTGGTCGCCCAAGGTGCTGCGCGCCGGCATGGGGGCGCACTTCGGGCTGGCGCTGGTCGAAGGCGCCGCGATCGAGGACGTCGCGGCGCTGGGCCTGCCGGTCGTCGGCACGCACCTGCGCGACGCGCGCTGGCTGCACGAGACGACGCTGCCGCGCCCGCTGGCCTGGGTGTTCGGCCACGAAGGGCAGGGCATGAGCGAGGCGGTGACGGCGGCCTGCACGCTGCGCGTGCGCATCGCCCAGCCGGGCGGCGAGGAGTCGCTCAACGTCGCGGCCGCCGCGGCGATGTGCCTGTACGAATCGGCGCGGCAGCGGACGGTGTCCTGAGCGGCCTGGCGCGCCGGCGCGGCCTCACCCGCGCATGAAGTCGCCCAGCACCGTCGTGGCCGGTTCCGACGCCTCCGCCGGCAGGGCCAGCTCCGGCCGGCGCCAGTCGAACAGGACCGGATGCAGCGACGGCGGCACCAGGCGGGCGATCGCCGCGGCATGCAGGTGGGCGGGGAAGTGCGACTGCGCCAGTGTCGGATGCCGCGGCCGGCGCGACGAGTGGCCCATCATCAGCACCGAGCGAGGCGCGTCGCGCTGCAGCGACTCGTGATGGAAGACCTGGGCCGAGTCCGCGAGCACCAGCGTGCCCGCCGGGCCGATGCAGCGCTTCCAGGACTCGCGCGGCACGTGGGCCGCCATCTGGTCGTCGGCGCACATGCCGTCGGCGCCGATGGCGCGGCTGGCACGGGCCTGCAGGCCGCGCGGCACGTATTCGAACGGGCCGCCGTCCTCGGTCACGTCGCTGAGGTAGAGCACCGTGCGCAGCACGTGGAAGTCCTCGGCGTCGCGGTGCCAGCGGCGCGGTCCGACCTGGCGGCCGTCCACGCGCGAATGCCTCAGCACGGCACCGTGGTAGGCGACGGGCACGCGCAGGTATTGCTCGGCGATCGCCAGCATCGTCGCGTCGAGCCCGAACAGGAACAGCGCCGGCAGGCGCGCCAGCAGTTCGTCGGGGGCCAGGTCGGTCGAGGCGGCCGCCGGGTGCCAGCGCGCGCTGGTGTCGGGGTCGCGGTCGGCCACCAGGGCCGTCACGGCGGCCATGGCCTCGCGGCAGGCCGCTGCGGCCGGCCCCAGCAGCCGTTCCACGGTGGTGACGTACACGCCCTCCGTGCGCAGGGCGGAAACCACCTCCTCGGTGAGCGCGCTGCGCTGGGCGCGCAGGCGTGGTCCGGCGAGCGTGGCCTCGACGACGTGCGACGCCTTCAGCAGGCCGTTGCGAAGGGCGGCGATCGGGGCGCGATGGGCAGGCAAGCGAGCGAACCTCCAGGTCAGTCGAAAACGAACCGTCCGGAGGCGTGGGCGCGCGTTCGCGCGGGCGCATGGGCGCCCGTCGATGTCGTTGTCCGTCCTCCCTCCGGCGCGGGGTGGCGCACGGCAGGCGCGCGGCCAGCCCTCGGTCGATCTCTTGTAGGCCAGCGCGACAGCGGCGTCAACGTCGTTTGCCCGGCCTGCCTGACCAAATTAGGGGAGTATGTGTGGACCGGCGCGAGGCGTGCCGCGGTCTCGTGGCAGGGCTCGCGGGCCGGATCGATGCCCGGGTCCGGCTCAATAGATCAACTTGTCCGGCCGGATGTCGCGCAGGATGGTCGCGGCGATCTCCTCGATCGACTTGTGCGTCGAAGACAGCCACGAGATGCCGTTGCGCTTCATCATCGCCTCGGCCTCGCGCACCTCGTAGCGGCAGTTGTCCAGCGCGGCATACCTGCTGTTCGGGCGGCGTTCGTTGCGAATCTGGGTCAGGCGCTCGGGATCGATGGTCAGGCCGAAGCACTTGGACCTGTACGGCGTGAGCGTGGACGGAAACTGGCCGCGCTCGAAGTCCTCCGGGATCAGCGGATAGTTGGCGGCCTTGATGCCGTGCTGCATGGCCAGGTAAAGCGTCGTGGGCGTCTTGCCGCAGCGGCTGACGCCCACCAGGATCACGTCGGCCGAGGCCAGGTTCTTGGCCGATTGGCCGTCGTCATGCGCCAGCGAGAAATTGATCGCCTCGATGCGTTCGTTGTATTCCTCGCTCTTGGCCGCGTCAGAGAAGCGCCCGACGCGGTGGTTGGACTTCATCCCGAACTCGGCCTCCAGCGGCTCGATGAAGGTGCGGAACATGTCCATCACGACGCCCGCGCAGCCCGGGGCGACGAGCGCCTCGCGCACGTCCTCGGTGGCCATGGTGAGGAAGACGATGGGCTTGGCCCCCTCGAGCTCGGCCGCGCGGTTGATCTCGTCGACCACGGACCGCGCCTTGTCGACCGTGTCGATGAACGGCCGCCGCACCTTGCGCAGCCTGCCGGGAAACTGGGCCAGGATCGAGCTGCCGAAGGTTTCGGCCGTGATGCCGGTGCCGTCGGAAATGAAGAAAACGGTGCGATTGGGCATTTGTCAAGGGCGCCTCGGCGGCGGTAGGGCGTCTGTCCTACCCGATGATAGGCAGATCCTCCGTAGAATCCCGGTCAACTGAACCATAAATCTTTCCGGACGTCCCGTTTTCATGGCCTGCCTCGACAGACAACTCGAACAACACGCAGTCGAGGCGTGTGGCACCCCCCGCGAGCCGCGCTCGCAGGGCCTGCCGCTGCGCCGGGAAACCGACGGCCGGAGCCCGGTTTTTCATCATCAAGGAGTCTTTTCATGTCCAACCCCGCACTGGCCACCCGATTGGTCGTCCCATTCGAGGAGCTGAGGAACACCGACGTCGACATCGTCGGCGGCAAGAACGCCAGCCTCGGCGAGATGATCAGCCAGCTGGCCAACTCGGGCGTCCGCGTCCCCGGTGGCTTCGCCACGACGGCGCACGCGTTCCGCGAGTTCCTGGAATTCGGCGGGCTCACCGAGCGCATCGCCGCGCGCCTGAAGGCGCTCGACACCGATGACGTGCGCGCCCTGGCCGAGGCCGGCCGCCAGATCCGCCAGTGGATCGAGGACGCGCCGTTCCCGCCGGAGCTGGAAAAGGAAGTGCGCGCCGAGTTCGCGCGCCTGTCGGCGTCCGACCCGAACGCCTCGTTCGCCGTGCGCTCGTCGGCCACCGCGGAAGACATGCCCGATGCGTCCTTCGCCGGCCAGCAGGAGACCTTCCTGAACGTGGTGGGCATCGACGCCATCCTGCACAAGATGCGCGAGGTCTTCGCGTCGCTGTACAACGATCGCGCGATCAGCTACCGCGTGCACAAGGGCTACGCCGACGCCGATGTGGCGCTGTCGGCGGGCGTGCAGCGCATGGTGCGCTCCGATCTCGGCGCCGCGGGCGTCATGTTCACGCTCGACACCGAGAGCGGCTTCACCGACGTCGTCTTCATCACCGCCAGCTACGGCCTGGGCGAGACGGTGGTGCAGGGCGCCGTCAACCCCGACGAGTTCTACGTCCACAAGCCGGCGCTGGCGGCAGGCATGTTCCCCATCATCCGCCGCACGCTGGGCTCCAAGCTGATCCGCATGGAGTTCGCCTCGGCCGAGGAGAAGGCCAGGGACGGCCGGCTGGTGCGCACGGTGGACACCCCGCCCGAGCAGCGCAACCGCTACTCGCTGAACGACGCCGACGTGGTCGAGCTCGCGAAGTACGCGATGATCATCGAGAAGCACTACGGCCGCCCGATGGACATCGAGTGGGGCAAGGACGGCGGCGACGGCCTGCTCTACATCCTCCAGGCGCGTCCGGAGACGGTCAAGAGCCAGGCCGCCGGCCAGGCCGAGCACCGCTACAAGCTCAAGGGCTCGGGCACCGTGCTGGTCGAAGGCCGCGCGATCGGCCAGAAGATCGGCACCGGCCCCGTGCGCGTGTGCCGCAACGTCTCCGAGATGGACCAGGTCCAGCCTGGCGACGTGCTGGTCGCCGACATGACCGACCCGAACTGGGAGCCGGTGATGAAGCGCGCCGGTGCCATCGTCACCAACCGCGGCGGCCGCACCTGCCACGCGGCCATCATCGCGCGCGAGCTGGGCATCCCGGCCGTGGTCGGCTGCGGCGACGCCACCGACGTGCTGCACGACGGCGCCCTGGTGACGGTGGTGTGCTCGGAAGGCGACACCGGCTACGTCTACGACGGGCTGCTCGAGACCGAGGTCAGCGAGGTCGTGCGCGGCGAGATGCCCTACAGCGCCATCAAGATCATGATGAACGTGGGCAACCCGCAGCTGGCGTTCAACTTCTCGCAGCTGCCCAACTCCGGCGTCGGCCTGGCGCGCCTGGAGTTCATCATCAACAACAACATCGGCGTCCATCCGAAGGCGATCCTCGACTATCCGAACATCGATGTGGACCTGAAGAAGGCCGTCGAATCGGTGGCGCGCGGCCACGCCTCTCCGCGCGCGTTCTACGTCGACAAGCTCGCCGAGGGCATCGCCACCATCGCCGCGGCGTTCTGGCCCAAGCCGGTCATCGTGCGCCTGTCGGACTTCAAGTCCAACGAGTACAAGAAGCTGATCGGCGGTTCGCGCTACGAGCCGGACGAGGAAAACCCGATGCTGGGCTTCCGCGGCGCATCGCGCTACATCAGCGGCGAGTTCAGCGACGCCTTCGCCATGGAGTGCGAGGCGCTGCGCCGCGTGCGCCACGACATGGGCCTGACCAACGTCGAGATCATGGTGCCGTTCGTGCGCACCGTGCGCCAGGCCGAGCGCGTGGTGAGCATGCTCGCCGAGCGCGGCCTCAAGCGCGGCACCGACGGCCTGCGCGTGATCATGATGTGCGAGGTGCCCAGCAACGCCATCCTGGCCGACCAGTTCCTGCAGCACTTCGACGGCATGTCCATCGGCTCCAACGACCTGACGCAGCTGACGCTCGGCCTGGACCGCGACTCCGGCCTGGAGCAACTCGCCGAGGACTTCGACGAACGCGATCCGGCCGTCAAGGCGATGATCTCGCGCGCCATCAACGCCTGCCGCGCCACCGGCAAGTACATCGGCATCTGCGGCCAGGGCCCCAGCGACCACCCGGACTTCGCGGCCTGGCTGGCCGACGAGGGCATCGTGTCGATCTCGCTGAACCCGGACACGGTCGTCGAGACCTGGACGGCGCTCGCCTCCCGCAAGTAAGCTGGTCCCGAGGGGGCTGGCTCTAGCCGTTCCCGAGGGGGCTGGCTCTAGCCGGGTACCGAGGGGTCTGGCTCCGCCCTGATTCGGCATCCGGAGCGCCGTTGCGCATCGGGGCGGTGCCTGACCCCGATCGCTGGGCAGGAATCGTCAGCGAGGCGGGGTCAGGCACCGCCCGGGAACGTGGTCGGCGTCCCGGAGGCTGCCGCCGGGCGGAGCCAGACCCCTCCGGGTTGCCCAGCTCGTCGAAAAGGCCTCTCGCGGGAGCCTTTGTGCTATGATCGCAGGCTTTCCTTGCCGCACCCGTGGCTGAAATGTCATTCCGGACGTTCCAGCCTTCTAGTCGACGCTGTCGGGGCGGCTTCATTCCAACCTGCTTGGAAATCCACAAGGAGTGTTCATGCGTCACTATGAAATCGTTCTGCTGATCCACCCGGATCAAAGCGAACAGGTTCCGGCCATGCTGGAACGCTACAAGGCCCTCGTCACCAACTCCGGTGGCAAGGTGGTCCGACTGGAAGACTGGGGCCGCCGCCAACTGGCCTACCCGATCCAGAAGCTCGCCAAGGCTCACTACATCTGCCTCAACATCGAGTGCGGCAAGGAAGCCCTGGCCGAACTGGAAACCGGCTTCCGCTTCAACGATGCCGTCCTGCGCCACCTCACCGTGCTGCGCGACAAGGCCGACACCGCCCCGTCCGTCATGATGAAGGCCGTGGAAAAGGAAGAAGCCCGCAAGTCGGCATCGTCGCAGGAGGCGACGGCCTGAAGGCAAACGCCGCGCTTCGCCGTTGAGCAGCGATGAATCGACTGATTCTCTCTGCCGAGCTGGTGGAACGCGGTGCGACCCGGTACACCCCGGCCGGACTTCCAGCGCTCGACCTGAGCCTGAAGCACGAGTCCGAGGTGGTCGAAGACAAGCAGCCGCGCAAGGTCGTCCTGACGATCCGAGCGGTGGCGATCGGCGAGATCACGCGCAAGGTCGCGACCCTTCCCCTGGGACAGGTCGCCAGCTACGCCGGATTCCTCGCTCCCTCGCGCAACGCGAAGGGCCTTGTCTTCCACGTCACCGAAGTCGACGCCTGACAGCCTGTCACCCCCTTCCAAATATTCGGAACACATTTCAGAGGTCATCACCATGCCCCCGCCGAAGTCTCGTTTTTCCAAGGACAAGCGTCCGAAGCGCAACCAGCAATCGCTGCTGTTCCGCCGCAAGCGCTTCTGCCGCTTCACCGTCGCCAAGGTCGAGCACATCGACTACAAGGATGTCGACACCCTGCGCGATTTCGTGGGTGAGAACGGCAAGATCACGCCGGCTCGCCTGACCGGCACGCGCGCGTTCTACCAGCGCCAGCTGACCACGGCCATCAAGCGCGCCCGCTTCCTGGCGCTGCTGCCGTACAGCGATCAACACAAGGTCTGAGGAGAAACGACCCATGCAAATCATCCTGCTGGAAAAGGTCGCCAACCTCGGTAACCTGGGCGACGTCGTCAAGGTCAAGGACGGCTACGCGCGCAACTTCCTGATCCCGACCCGCGTGGCGCGCCGCGCCACAGCGACCGCGATCAAGGAATTCGAAGACCGCCGCGCCGAGCTGGAAAAGGCCGCCGCCGAGAAGCTCGCCACCGCGCAAGCGTTCGGTGAAAAGCTGTCCGGCAAGACCGTGCGCATCTCGCAGAAGGCCGGCGTCGACGGCCGCCTGTTCGGTTCGGTCACCAACGCCGACATCGCCGAAGCGCTGACCAAGAACGGCTTCGAAGTCGCCAAGTCGCAGGTGCGCCTGCCCAACGGCCCGCTGAAGACCGTCGGCGAGCACGCCGTGGCCGTCGCCGCGCACACGGACGTCGTCGTCGACGTCACGGTGCAGGTCGTCGCCGAGCAAGACTGAGCTCGACGCGGGCCACGGCCCGCCGTCATCGGGAAGGCCGACGCGAGTCGGCCTTTTTCATTTCCGGGAACGGTTTTCCCGACCTGTCCCCACCCGATCCACAGGATGTCCACACGTCCCATCCGGTCAGGGCGGCTCAACAGGCCATCCACAGGCTTTTCCACAACACCGGCCTATTCACAAGGGCTCTTCTCCCGGTTGACTCGTGTGCCGCTAGTCTGGAATGCTCGCCTAATCCTCGCCCATGACGACTGTCTTTGATTCCGCACTGCCCAACCGCGGCCAAGCTCGTGACGACGAGGTCGCCAAGCTGCGCGTCCCGCCCCAGTCCATCGAAGCCGAACAAAGCGTGCTGGGCGGCCTGCTGCTGGACAACGGCGCGTGGGACCGGGCCGCCGACATCATCACCGCCGACGACTTCTACCGCTTCGAGCACAAGCTGATCTTCGGCGCCATCGGCGCGCTGGTCGGCGCCAGCAAGCCGGCGGACGTCATCACCGTCTACGAGCACCTGCAGATGGCCGGCAAGGCCGAGGACTCGGGCGGCCTGGCCTACCTCAACGCGCTGGCGCAGAGCGTGCCGAGCGCGGCCAACATGCGCCGCTACGCGGAGATCGTGCGCGAGCGCGCCATCCTGCGCAAGCTGATCGCCGCCTCCGACGAGATCGCCACCAACGCGTTCAATCCGCAGGGGCGCGCCGTCAACCAGATCCTGGACGAGGCCGAGGGCAAGATCTTCAAGATCGGCGAGGAAGGCAACCGCTCCAAGCAGGGCTTCTTCAGCATGGACCAGCTCGCGGTGCAGCTGATCGACCGCGTCACCGAGCTGGCCGAGAACGGCGCCGAGGACGTCACCGGCGTGCGTACCGGCTTCTACGACCTCGACCGCAACACCGCGGGCCTGCAGCCGGGCGACCTGATCATCCTGGCGGCGCGGCCGTCGATGGGCAAGACGGCGTTCGCGCTGAACATCGCCGAGAACGTCTCCGTCAACGAGGGCCTGCCGGTCGTCGTGTTCTCGATGGAAATGGGTGCGTCGCAGCTGGCGCTGCGTCTGGTCGGCTCGCAGGGCCGCATCGACCAGCAGCACCTGCGCACGGGCCGGCTCGACAACGACGAATGGGGGCGCCTCACCGAGGCCGTCGAGCGGCTGTCGAAATCGGCGGTGTTCATCGACGAGACGCCCGCGCTGACCGCCGCGGAACTACGCGCCCGCGCCCGGCGCCAGGCCCGCCAGTGCGGCCGCCTGGGCCTGATCGTGATCGACTACCTGCAGCTCATGTCCGGTACGGGCACCGGCGAGAACCGCGCCACCGAGATCAGCGAGATATCGCGCGGCCTGAAGGCGCTGGCCAAGGAGCTGAACTGCCCGGTGATCGCGTTGTCGCAGCTCAACCGAAGCGTGGAGACGCGCCCCGACAAGCGGCCGATGATGTCCGACCTGCGCGAATCCGGCGCCATCGAGCAGGACGCGGACATCATCATGTTCATCTACCGCGACGAGTACTACAACAAGGAATCCAAGGAGCCGGGCGTCGCCGAGATCATCATCGCCAAGCAACGGAATGGCCCTGTCGGGACGACAAAGCTGGCATTTCTGCGGCAATGGACGAAGTTCGAGAATCTCGCGCCGGACTACCAAGGGCCTGGAGAGTACTAACCAGCTGAAGCCGCCGCAGCACGACAGGCACGACACCGAGTCTCGATACCATCATGAGTCTTGAGCGAAAAATTGTGGCATGTCTTGGGTCAAGCAGCACGGCGGGCAGAGGACAAGCATTCGATTGGATCGCCGAACTTCGCGACCGGCCCGGCAATGGCCAATTTGAGTTTCGGAATTTCGGCGTCGGAGGTGACTTGGCCTATAACGCGCTGCGGCGATTGCGCAAGGTGATTGCCTGCCAGCCGCACAAGGTTGTCGTTTGGGTTGGGGGCAATGACGTTCTCGCAGGCGTATCAAGCAGGATGCGGCGCTACTTCACATTGTCGAAGCGGCTGCCATGCACTCCGTCGCCCGGCTGGTTCCACGAAAATCTCGCCGAAATAGCTCGCCGTCTAAAGCGCGAGACCGAGGCGGACGTTGGGCTTTGCTCGCTCTGTCCGATTGGAGAAGCCTTGGACTCGGATGATCCGTTCCAGAGCGCACTCAATCGCCGGGTCGAGGAATATTCCAGGATCGTGGCCTCTGTCGCGGATGAGGAGCGCTGCGGCTACATTTCACTCCACGAAGCGATCACCCAAGCAATTCGTGCCTCACCCGGGCGAGCGTTCACGGCGTTCAGGTTCCTTCCTTTCTACCGCGATGCTTTTCGCGTGCTGGTGCTTCGCCAGTCTCCCGACGATGTCGCACGCAGAAATGGATGGCAGTTCCACACCGACGGCGTGCACCTGAATGGCCGCGCAGGGAGGATCGTGGCTGATCGCATACAGAGGTTCATCGACACCTGATTGGCGGTGTATGGCATCGGCGTGACCCTTTTTGGAACAGGCGCGCCGTGAGCGTCCAGCCATCCCATCTTGACGACTGCGGCGGGCGTCGCCGGCATCATCGTCGCCAAGCGGCGTAACGGCCCGATCGGGACGACCAGGCTCGCCTTCCTGCGGCAGTGGACGAAGTTCGAGAACCTCGCGCCGGACTACCAGAGGTCCGGCGAGTACTGAAGCCGCGAACGGAGCCCCAGGCGGCCGCCCAGTACTCCCCGCTCGAGCGCGCCGATCCGCTCGCGGGGCCCGAGGCCGGTTCGCAGGCGGCGGGCCGACCGCGCGTGAACAAATTCATGGTTCCGCGCGCTTGTCTTGCGCTGTCATGGAATCGTCGTGCGCTGCCGCGAGACTGGCGGGCATGAAATCGCTCATTCTCGAGACCCTGCGCAGCCTGCGCTCCGACCGTGACATGCAGGACGCCCTGTTCTGCACCGCCTGCTGGCTCGGCTTCGCGAGCGTGGTCATCGGCTCGGTGGCCTTGCCTGCGTGAGCCGTGCGGCCGCCGGCCCCCGCGCGCGTGACGCGCCAAAGGGGGTTGGCTGATCGCGGCCCCGTCACCGAGCCCGCGCGGGCTCAGTCGCGCAGTTCGGTGCGGCGCCTGATCGCCTCCATCGCCAGCGCGCGCGTCTGGTACGGATGCATGCAGCGGAAGATGCAGCGGCCATGGGTGTTGTGCGCCAGCTTCGCGCACAGCACCTGCGAGCGCCCTGTGAACAGCCGATAGACCTCGATGGCCAGCTGCATGCCCAGCAGCGGCGGCAGCAGGTTGAGCCAGCGCAGCGGGCCCAGGTCGCTGGACAGGTCGACCGCGAGCAGCCGCGCCGCGTTCATGCCGAAGCCCGCCAGCGGCGAGACGCAGGCCACGACCAGCATCACCAGCAGGCCGACCACCACACCCGTCCAGCGGAACCAGCTGGCGTGGTTGCTGGTGAACAGGATCAGCAGCATGGCGGTGGCCGACAGCACGAACTGGGTCGCGTAGGCCATCCACACGTTGGTCGGGCCGAGGGTGGCGGCGAGCGAGGAAGGCGGCGTGGCCGGCGGCAGGAGCACGCCGCCGCGCAGCAACAGGACGGCGGCCAGCGCGCCCGCGACCTGCGCCAGGATGTAGAACACGCCGTCCCAGCGGCCCACCTTGCCCAGGCGCAGGTAGGCGAGCGTGATGGCCGGATTCATGTGCGAGCCCGAGCGGCGGCCCCAGGGCGAATAGATCATCGCCATCAGCAGCAGGCCCAGCATGAGGCCCGCGAGGACGCGCCGCAAGGGCAGGTCGGCGCCGCCCGCTGCCTGCACCCAGGCGGCGACGAAGCCCGCCGCCAGCACGAACAGGGCGAGGAAGCCGCCCTCGACGGCGTACTCGGGCCAGTGGCGCCGCAGCGACGCGAAGGCGGACAGGTCGGCCTCGGCCGCGAGGGCGGCACCAGGCTCGGGACGTGGCATTGCGCGGCGGTCCCGGAAGACGCGCCCGGGCGACGACAGGCCGCCGGATGAAGTGGGGGGAATGGAGGTGGCCAAGTGAGCGGGTCGTGGCAATCGATGTTCCGGGTCAATGATCGCGCGACTGTCGGGTTTTCATTGCATCAAAATGGGGGACTGTATATATTCACAGTATGCCAGGTCGCCGCACGATCCCCATCGCCCCGTTGCCGCTGGCCCCCGTCGGCGGCGGCTTCCGCGTGGTCGATCCGGCGCACGCGAGCGCCGCCCCCGGCCCGGCGCCCGCGCTCAAGGGCCGCGGCACGGGCTGGGCCATCGCGCACCGGTTCGAGAGGGACGCCCGCGAGACGGTCGACGACGGCTGGGGCGCGCTCGACCAGGCGGCGCTGGAGGAACACCTCGCGCCGGGCACCACGGTCATCGAGGAACACTGCCGCCGCATTCTCAGCACGAACGAATCGCCCGACATCGATTTCGACGTCGCGATCAACCCTTACCGAGGCTGTGAACACGGCTGCATCTATTGCTTCGCACGGCCCACCCACAGCTACCTCGACCTGTCGCCCGGCCTCGATTTCGAGACGCGCATCATCGCCAAGGTCAACGCCGCGCAGCGGCTGCGCGAGACGCTCGCCAAGCCGGGCTACGAGCCGCTGCACATCAACATCGGATCGGCCACCGACGCCTACCAGCCGGTCGAACGCCACCTGCGCATCACGCGGGCCGTCCTCGAGGTGCTGACCGAGACGCGGCACGGCTTCGCGATCGTCACGAAATCCGCTGGCGTCGAGCGCGACCTCGATCTCGTGGGCGAGATGGGGCGCGAGGGCCTGGCCGTGGTCTACATGTCGCTCACCACGCTGGACAGCGGGCTCGCGCGCATCATGGAGCCACGCGCGGCGGCGCCGCACCGGCGCCTGCGCGCGATCGAGGCCCTCGCGCGCGCGGGCGTGCCCGTGGGCGTGAGCGCGTCGCCGATGATCCCGTTC
>Ga0075370_10000241_pt1 | contig 19620 bp, 21 predicted proteins | sample EndMethybrTD3035_FD_71398 | JGI IMG/M metagenome (GOLD analysis project Ga0075370, IMG submission 71398) | Populus endosphere microbial communities from Tennessee, USA - Endosphere MetaG P. TD hybrid TD303-5 | ecosystem: Host-associated > Plants > Roots > Endosphere | place: USA: Tennessee... | reverse complement strand
TGAGGGGGCAGACGTCGATTTCGAACCCGGCAAGCTGCCAGGGCACGATGTTCGAATGATGCTCCAGCACGGAAAGCAGCACGCGGCGCTTTGCGTTCAACGCTTCCGGCCACGTGGCCGCCACCAGATTGATGGCCTCGGTTGCGCCGCGGGTGAAGACCACCTCATCCTCGCGCCCGCCGATGAAGCGGGCAACCCGCACCCGCGCCGCCTCGAATGCCAGCGTCATTTCCGCCGAGCGCAGATAGACCCCGCGGTGGACCGTGGCATAGTCCGCACCCATGGCCCGGACAGTGGCGTCGATCACCGCTTGCGGCTTCTGTGCGGTGGCGGCCGTGTCGAGATAGTGCCAGGTGCTGCCGTCGCTGGCGGCAAGGCCGGGGAAATCGGCGCGATAATCCCCCTCCCGCTTGCGGGAGGGGTTAGGGGAGGGCATGTGATCGGAGCGGGCCGCAACAGGCCCTCCCCCGGCCCCTCCCGCAAGCGGGAGGGGAGAAGAATGCTGTCCGCTCACACCAGTTCTCCCAGCCGCTCGAGCGCCAGGGCCAACAGCTTCTCTTCATCGGCTGCACCGCTGAAGGCTTCCGCCACAAAAGCCTGAAGCATCAGCTTCTTGGCCTCCTCTGGCGGCAGCCCGCGCGATTGCAGATAGAACAGGCCATTCGCATCCAGCTCACCCACCGCGCAGCCATGCGCGCACTTCACATCGTCGGCGTAGATTTCCAGCTCCGGCTTGGCATTGGCGGTGGCCGTGCGGCTGAGCAGCATGGCGCGCACCGATTGCTCGCTGTCCGTGCCATTGCTCCCACGCGCCACAGCAACCTTGCCGAGGTAAGTGCCGGTGGCCTGCCCGCCGAGCACTGAACGCACAACTTGTCGGCTGACGGCACCGGGCGCTTCATGCGCAACTTCCGTGACGATCTCCAGCGTCTGGCTATCCCCGCCCAGCTGCGCCGCGCCGAGGGTGAAAGTTGCGCCCTCGCCCAGCCGAGCATCGACCGCGATGCGGCCGAAGGCAGCGCCGGTGTTGAGAATCCGCAAGTCAAAGCTGGCACCAGCCTCCACCTCAATCACCAGGTGGCGGGCGACTGCGGCGACCGGGTCGGTCTCGATCAGGCTCAGCGAAGTGCTCTGCCCGGACGGCACGAGAATGTCCTCACGCGCCACCGGCCAGACGCCAGCGAGCGCCTCCAGATCCGCGTAGCGGAAGGCCTCATCCTTGCGGGTGGGAAGCGCGACAGCAGTCATCGCTGCTGCCCTTCTCCGCGTCTCCGCGCCTCCGCGCGAACCAATTCAATTTCTCGCGGAGGCGCGGAGACGCGGAGGGAAAAGAGGGCTTCGCCAATCATGCCGCGACCGCCTCGTAGCCCTGTTCTTCCAGCTCAAGCGCCAGCTCGGGCCCGCCGGTCTTGACGATGCGGCCTCCGGCAAGAACATGGACAAAGTCCGGCCTCACATAGTCCAGAAGCCGCTGGTAATGCGTGATCAGCAGCACGCCCTTGTCCGGGCGGCGCATGATCGCATTGATGCCTTCGCCGACGATCCGCAGTGCATCGATGTCGAGGCCCGAGTCCGTCTCGTCAAGCACCGCGAAGCTGGGATCGAGAATGCCCATCTGCACCATCTCGGCCCGCTTCTTCTCGCCGCCCGAAAAGCCGACGTTCACCGGGCGCTTGAGCATATCCATGTCCATCCGCAGCAGCCCCGCCTTCTCGCGCGCCAGCTTGAGGAACTCGCCGCCCGACAACGGCCCCTCCCCGCGCGCCTTGCGCTGGGAATTGGCCGCCTCGCGCAGGAATTGAACGAAGGAGACGCCGGGGATTTCGACAGGATACTGGAAGCCGAGGAACAGACCTGCGGCGGCGCGGAGGTGCGGGGCGAGGGCGAGCAGATCCACACCCCCTTCGTCATTCCCGCGCAGGCGGGAACCCAGCTCCTGACCTTGCGTTTGATCCGGCGCCGGAGATGGATCCCCGCCTTCGCGGGGATGACGAGGATTGGGGGTGAAAGTTACACTTCCCTCCGTCACTTCATATCCCGGCCGCCCGCCCAGCACATAGGCCAGCGTAGACTTGCCCGCGCCGTTCGGCCCCATGATCGCGTGAATCTCACCCGCATTGATGCTGAGCGAGAGGCCCTTGAGGATGGGCTTGTTGGCGACCGTGGCATGGAGGTTAGTAATTTTGAGCATCAGAGTTGAGCGCCTGTAATTTTCGCGATGAGGACAGCGAGATCGTGGTCAATCTGCCGCCTTGCTTCTGATTTGCGTGCTTCCCGGTTTTCGTCTTCCGCTGCCGGAGTGACCGCATCGATGTTGCGATCGGAGGCTTTGTAAGCAGTGTCGATTTGCGGCCGGCACAATGCGCGCACCGCGACAACCGCAGCGCGCAAGTCATTCCGGGGGGCACCCGAGGCTCCTGAGGTCACACATGCTCGCAAACGTCTCAGTGCCAGATCGGAGGAAGGCACTTCCTCGCTCTGGCCAGGAGTTGCGATGGCGCACGCAAATGCTGCGCCCATTGCAAGCGAAATGCCCTTGAGGATCTTCTTTTCGGCAAATGTCGCGGAGAGATTGTGAATATCGAACACTACCCCACGCTCCCCTCAAGCGAAATCCCGAGCAGCTTCTGCGCCTCCACGGCAAATTCCATCGGCAACTGCTGCAGCACTTCCTTGGCAAAGCCGTTGACGATCAGCGCCACCGCCTCTTCCTGCGCGAGACCCCGCTGCATCGCGTAAAACAGCTGGTCGTCGGATATCTTGCTGGTGGTCGCCTCATGCTCGATCTGGGCAGAGGGGTTCCTCACCTCGATATAAGGCACGGTATGCGCGCCGCAGTCAGCGCCCAGCAGCAGCGAATCGCACTGGGTGAAGTTGCGCACGCCTTCCGCCCCGGCGCCGACACGGACGAGGCCGCGATAGGTGTTGTTGCTCTTGCCCGCGCTGATGCCCTTCGAGATGATCGTGCTGCGGCTGCCTTTGCCGTTGTGGATCATCTTGGTGCCGGTATCGGCCTGCTGATAATTGTTGGTGACGGCGACCGAATAAAATTCGCCCACCGAATCCTCGCCATTCAGCACGCAGCTGGGATATTTCCAGGTGATCGCAGAGCCGGTCTCGACCTGGGTCCAGCTCACTTTGCTGCGCTTGCCCTGGCACAGCGCGCGCTTGGTGACGAAGTTGTAGATCCCGCCCAGCCCTTCGGCATTGCCGGGATACCAGTTCTGCACGGTCGAATACTTGATCTCGGCATCATCGAGCGCGACCAGTTCGACCACGGCTGCGTGCAGTTGGTTCTCGTCGCGCATCGGCGCGGTGCAGCCTTCGAGGTAGGAGACGTAACTGCCCTTGTCCGCGACGATCAGCGTGCGTTCGAACTGGCCGGTGTTTTCGGCATTGATCCGGAAATAGGTGGAGAGCTCCATCGGGCAGCGTACGCCCTCGGGAATGTAGACGAAAGTGCCATCGGAAAAGACCGCGCAGTTGAGCGCGGCGAAATAGTTGTCGTGCATCGGCACCACGCGGCCGAGCCACTTTTTGACCATTTCGGGATATTCGCGGATCGCTTCGGAAATGCTGCGGAAGATGACCCCCGCCGATTCCAGCTCGGCGCGGAAGGTGGTGGCGACCGAAACCGAATCGAACACCGCATCGACGGCAACCTTGCGCGCGCCTTCGACGCCTGCGAGCACTTTCTGCTCGGCGATGGGAATGCCCAGCTTTTCGTAAACCCGCAGGATTTCAGGATCGACTTCGTCCAGGCTGCCCAGTTTCGGCTTGGCCTTGGGCGCGGCGTAATAATAGGCGTCCTGATAGTCGATCGGGGGCACATTGAGCTTGGCCCAGTCGGGCGGAGTCATCGTCAGCCAGTGGCGATAGGCCTTCAGCCGCCATTCGAGCATCCATTCGGGCTCGTTCTTTTTCGCCGAAATGAAGCGGACCGTGTCTTCGCTCAGGCCCTTGGGCGCAAAGTCGGTTTCAATGTCGCTCGACCAGCCGTGTTCATAGTCGGCAACACTAGCGGCGGCTTCGCGGGCAGCCTGATCCTTGAGAGCGGGGTTGTCAGTCATGCGGAGTGCCTATCTGCTCTCTTAGCGCGAAACCGTTCATAGCGCCGCCCCCGCCAGCTGCGTCAGGGGCACGCCCGCCAGCGTGCCGCGCAAGGCATCATTCACTATCGGCCAATGCGGCTTGACTGCGCAGGCCTGTTCCATGCCGCAATCGTGCTTGCCCAGCTCGACACAGGCCGTCAGCGTTATCGGACCTTCGACCGCTTCGACGATGTCGGCAAGACTGATGGTCACGGCCGGACGCGCCAGCTTGAGCCCGCCGCCCACACCGCGCGAGGCGCGCAACAGGCCGGCAGACGTCAATTTGCTCACCAGCTTCTGCACTGTCGGCGTCGGCAGGCCGGTCTCCTGCGCCAATTCGCCCGCAGAAATGCGCGCATGCCCGCAATGCCGCGCGGCGGCGGCCATGATGACAACGGCATAGTCTGCCATGCTGGAGAGGCGCATTGGCGTGAAACCCGGCTAAATTGGAGTGATTCGTTCCGGTTTACCTAAGAAGGGCCAATCCGGATTACAACCCACCTCTGCGGTGGCCTGGCCCATTCTTGCAAAAAACCCGAAAAAAAGGGCGGCTCTCCACAGAAACGGAGAACCGCCGTAAAGTCGAGAACTCGAAGCGAAATGCACCGAGCCCTTCGGGTCGCAAGGGCCCCATAGTGAGCGCCTAAGTTGGTGAATTGTATGAAATCGCCACTTGGGCCATTGTGGAGCAGATTCGGAACATCGGGACAAACCCGTGTTGCGGGTTGGCAACACTCGCCAGCCTGAATCGACAGCCGCGCGCTGCTTTGCCATAGCGCGGATCTCGATGCTCTATTCCCTGATCCGACCTGCCATTTTCACGCTTGATGCAGAGCGCGCGCATGGCCTTGCGCTGACTGCACTCAAATTGATGCCCGCCCGCACACCGCCCGCCATCGGCGGACCATTGCAGACCGAAGTGGCCGGTCTCATTTTCCCCAATCCGCTCGGCATGGCCGCCGGTTTCGACAAGGACGGCGAAGTGCCCGATGCCTTGCTGGGCCTGGGCTTCGGCTTTGCCGAGGTCGGCTCGATCACTCCCCTGCCCCAGCCCGGCAATCCCCGGCCGCGCCTGTTTCGCCTCACCGAGGATGAGGCCGTGATCAACCGGATGGGCTTCAACAATGGCGGCGGACAAGCCGCGGCGGCACGTCTGAACAGGCGTATCGAAGGGCGAAACGGCCGCAAGATCGTCGGCATCAACATCGGGGCCAACAAGGATTCGGATGACCGCATAGCCGACTATGCCGCGATGGCCCGGCTGATGGCGCCGCTGGCGAGTTATCTCGCGGTCAATGTGTCCAGTCCGAACACACCCGGGCTGCGCGCCTTGCAGGACGAGGGCGCCCTGGCAGCGCTGCTCGACGCCGTGATCGCGGCGCGCGGCGAAGTCTGCGGCGAAACCGGACCGCCCGTTTTCCTCAAAGTCGCACCCGATCTTGAGCCTGCCGATATCGATGCGATCGCGCGCATCGCAATCGACAAACAACTCGGCGCACTGATCGTCTCGAACACGACGATCTCGCGTCCGCCACTGCGGTCACCCCATGCGGGCGAAGCAGGCGGCCTGTCAGGCGCCCCCCTACGCGACCTGGCCCAGCAGCGATTGCGCGATTTCCGCCAGGCCACGGGCGGCGCGGTGCCGCTGATCGGCGTGGGCGGGATTGCCAGCGCTGAACATGCCTGGGCCAGGATCCGTGCAGGCGCGAGCCTGGTGCAGCTTTATAGCGCGATGGTCTATCAGGGGCCGGGAATCGCCCGGCGCATCGTGCGCGGACTGGAACAATTGATGCGACGCGACGGTTTCGGCTCGATTGCCGAGGCAGTTGGCACCCAATAGGCGGAAAATGTCATGACACCACGGCCGCGGGCCCCTGCCTTTATCTTTGTCCTGTTGCTTCTGGCCAATGCCTCGCAAGCCAGCGCGCGGGCCAGCCAGCAATCCAGCACCCGCTATGCAGCCGGCATGGTCAGTGCCGCCGACCCGCGCGCGGCGGAAGCCGGGGCCGAGATGCTGCGGGCGGGCGGATCAGCGACTGACGCGGCGCTGGCAGTGCTCGCCGCGCTCACGGTCGTCGAGCCGCAAAGCTCCGGCATCGGCGGCGGCGGCTTCCTGGTAATGGATGACGGCACGGGCCGGATCGAGACCATCGACGGGCGCGAGACTGCCCCGGCAGCCGCAGGTCCGCGCTGGTTCGAGATGAACGGCCAGTATCTGTCAGTGCCTCAGGCCATTCCGGGCGGACGCAGCGTCGGCGTGCCCGGCAATGTCGCGCTGATGGCCGCTGCCCATCGCCGCCACGGCAGGTTAGCGTGGCGGCGGCTGTTCCAGCCCGCGATCCGGCTGGCGCGGGACGGCTTTGCCATAACCCCCCGGCTTTACCAGTCGCTCGACAAGTCGCGCCCGCGCACCAGTCCCGTGCCCGAGCTGCGCGATCTGGCGGCGCTGGGCAATGCGGGCGCTGGCCTCTCGCCGCAATCGCGCGCGTTATATTTCGATGCATCGGGTGCGCCGCTGCCTGTGGGCACCTTGGTGCGCAATCCCGCGCTGGCCGCTTTCCTTGACCAGCTGGCGCGGCAAGGCCCGCGGGCCTTCTATCGCGGCGCCAATGCCCGCGCGATTGCCGCGGCAGTGAGCGGCGCCCCGCGCAATCCTGCCCCCATGACCACGGCCGACATTGCATCATACAAGGCACGCGCGCGGCCGCCGGTCTGCTCGCGCTATCGCGGCTGGCGGCTGTGCGGAATGGGCCCGCCCAGTTCGGGGGCCACCACTACATTTGCCATTCTCGGCATGCTCGAACGGTTCGACATGGCCGCGCTGGGCAAGGCGTCGCCCACGGCTTGGCACTTGTTCGCCGAAGCCCAGCGCCTCGCCTATGCCGACCGCGAACGCTACCTCGCCGATACCGATTTCGTTCCGGTGCCGACGGCCGGCCTGATCGATCCCGGCTATCTCGCAGCGCGATCGCAGCTGATCGCGCCCGACCGGTCGATCCCAACGGCCAGCGCCGGCGTGCCGCCCGGTGCGCGCACGGCGCAAGCAGACACACTGACTGCTGACGTGCCATCCACTTCGCACTTCGCCGTGGTCGACCGCAAGGGCCAGGTCGTGTCGCTGACGTCGACCATCGAGAGCAGCTTCGGCTCGGGCCTGATGGTCAATGGCTATTTCCTCAACAACGAACTTACCGATTTCAGCCTGGTACCCGAGCGTGACGGCAAGCCCGTCGCCAACCGCGTCGAAGCACGCAAGCGCCCGCGCAGCTCAATGTCGCCGACGCTGCTCTATGATCCATCGGGCAAGCTGCGCATGGCCATCGGCGCCGCGGGCGGCGGCACCATCCCCGTGCAAGTGGCACGGTCAATCATTGGCGTGATCGACTGGAAGCTGACTGCCGCCGAAGCCATCGCCCTGCCCATGCTTTATGCACCGGGCGGCACGTCAGTCACGGTCGAGGATGGCAGCGCGCTCGTCGCCATGATTCCCGCGCTGCAGGCGCTGGGCCACGCGCAAGTGACCGCCGGCACCCTGTCGCTCAAGGCCAATGCCGTAGAAGTCGTAAACGGCAGGCTGCGCGGGGCAGCCGATCCGCGCAGCGAAGGCACTGCAATCAGCGAATAGGCAGAGAAGAAATCGCGCTTTCTCCTTGCGAGACAGCAGCTCCGACCCACTCCCTCCGCTTGCCGTAACCGGTCTTGGCTCCTAAACCGGCAGCAGAGGAAGCCAGGGAAGGGCAAGCCAAGCGTGCAGCTCACCGATTTCGACGTCGCCAACAATCTCGTCTCGCTGTTTCTCGCCCGCGCCGACGAGCGGGGCGACAGGCCGTTCCTGTGGGCCAAGCACGACGGCAAATGGCAGGCTCTGAGCTGGAGTGAAGCAGCGCGGCTCGTCTGTCTCGCGGCGGAAGGCTTGCGCGCCTTGGGGCTTGAGGATGGCGAACGCGTGGTGCTGGTTTCCGAAAACCGGCCCGAATGGTGCATTGCCGATCTTGCCATCATGGCGGCGGGCTGCATCACGGTTCCTGCCTACATCACCAATACCGAGCGCGATCACTTGCATGTGCTGGAGAATTCCGGCGCCAGCGCCGCGATTGTCTCCGATGCCAAGCTGGCCAAGGCCTTGCTGCCTGCCATCATCCGGTCAAACCAGGCCGAACATGTCATCTCGTTTGATCCGCTACGCCAGACACAAACCGGTGCGCTGACGATTCACGCCTGGGCTGAACTGGCTGTGGGCGATGCTGCAGCGGCGCGCGCGGCGGTCGAGGCGCGCATTGCGGCGGTGGGACGCGAAGATACCGCCTGCATCATCTATACCAGCGGCACGGGCGGCGCCCCGCGCGGCGTGAAGCAGCACCACGGCATGATCCTGCGCAATGTCGATGGCGCGGCGCGGATCCTGACCGAGGATTTTGGCTGGGGCGATGAAGTGTTCCTCTCGTTCCTGCCGCTGAGCCATGCCTATGAACATACCGGCGGCCAGTTCCTGCCGATCGGCATGGGCGCCGAGATCTATTATGCCGAGGGCCTCGAGAAGCTCGCCGGAAACATCGAGGAAGTGCGCCCCACCATCATGGTCGTCGTGCCGCGCCTGTTCGAAGTGCTGCGCGCGCGGATCATCAAGCAGATTGAGAAACAGGGCCGGATCGCGAATTACCTGCTCGAGCGGGCCATGGCGATTGGCGTCCGCCGCGTGCGCGGGCAGAGCCGCAAGCGCGACTTGCCGATGGACTTCATTCTGGAACGGGCGCTGCGACCCAAGATCCGCCAGCGGTTCGGCGGCCGAATGAAAGCGCTCGTTTCGGGTGGTGCGCCGCTCAATCCTGATGTCGGCGCGTTCTTCGATGCCCTGGGCCTGACATTGCTGCAAGGCTATGGCCAGACCGAGGCCGGACCGGTGATCAGCTGCAACCGCCCCAAGGTCGGCCTGAAGATGGACACGGTCGGCCCGCCGCTACCCGGCGTCGAACTGCGGATTGCCGAGGACGGCGAAATCTGCGTACGCGGCGAAATGGTGATGCACGGCTATTGGCATGCCAAGGCGGAAACCAAGCGGGCGCTCGTCCCCGATCCGGCTGAGCCTGAAAAAGGCCCGTGGCTGCTGACCGGCGACATTGGCTATGTCGATGACAAAGGCCGCATCGTCATCACTGATCGCAAGCGTGACATGATCGTCAACGACAAGGGCGATAATATCTCGCCGCAGAAAGTCGAAGGCATGCTGACGCTGCAGCCGGAGATCGCCCAGGCCATGGTGACGGGTGACAAGCGGCCCTATGTGGTGGGTCTGATCGTGCCGGACGCCGAATGGGCTCTCGCCTGGGCGCGCGCCGAGGACGAGAAATTCGACCTGGCGCGATTGCAGGATTTGCCCGCCTTCCGCAGCGCCGTGCGCGCTGCAATCGACCGGGTGAATCTCGATTTGTCAGTGACCGAGAAAGTCCGCCAGTTCGCTTTCGCGGACGAAGCCTTCACGATCGACAATGGCGAGATGACGCCGAGCCTCAAGATTCGCCGCCACAAACTGAAGGAGCGATACGGCGCGCGGCTGGATGGGCTCTACAAGGCCTAGGCCGCTTCCTTCTCCACCCATTCGGGAAAGAAGCTGGGTGCGCGGGTTGACCAACCCGGGGCAGTGGCGGCGGCTTCGCTGATCGATTGCAGCAGCCACTTGCGGCGGTCGGGCCGGATCTGCGGCAGGGCGGCGGCGGCGCAGAATGCCGAGGGCAGCCAGGGCCGCGCCTCGGCGCCGAGCAGGCGCTCATAGAGAAAACGGAATGCGGAGAAGCTGGTGATGCGTTCTTGCGCCAGGTCGAAAGCGGCGATCCGCACCAGCTTGCCGATGAAGCTTTCGGTGCCTTCGAAGCTGGTGTCATCCGGCAGGGCACAGCGCAGGGACTTGAGCTCCTGATAGACGACGTATTGGCTGCGGATCGAGGCGATCTCGCTGGCATCGCGCGCCCAGAGCTTGAAAGCGTCCTGGCGGCCCAGTCCGATATCGAGGCTGCGCTTGATGTAGCGCTGTTCGCAAGGGGTGAAGCTGGCAAATTCGCGCAGTTCAGCGATGGTCAACATGGCCGTGCTGGTATTCGACATGATGCGTCTATCCCTGTTGGCAGCCTTCCGGTCTGCTTCAGGGCACATGTCACCAGAATTTGGTTATCATCGTGTTAACCACGATACCTAAATCAATGCTGCGCCGCGCATGAAGGAAAACGCGTAGGTCAAAACGCGGCAGCCAGAATGGTCAAGGGCCGCGACTGGCGCGGCCCTTGTGGACTAGAGTGTGGACTGGATTTGGTTCCGGCTATGCCGGTCGCGGCTCAGACGTCGTTGCCGAGCGCGCCTTCGACTTTGCCCTTGGCCTGCTGGGCTTCGCCCTTGCGTTCCTGGGCTACGCCGCGCGCCTTGAGATCCTGGTTATTGGTAGCATTTCCGACGGCCTGCTTGACATTGCCGGCGGCTTCATTGGCGAGGCCCTTGGCCCGGTCCTTCAGTTCACCCATGATCGTTCTCCTAGAATTCGAAAACACCGCCACTGCGGCGCGTGTCATGCAGGAGAAGTGCTAAATGCCTGAAATTGTTCCGGCTGCTGCGACGAAACGTTGTCAGTCATCGCCAGTCAGATAAGTCCGGCAAGCGGACTGGATGGGTCGGCATACCGGCGCAGGCCCATCCGGCCAGCAAGATAGGCCTCGCGCCCGCCCTCGACTGCAAGGCGCATCGCGCGGGCCATGCGGACCGGGTCCTTGGCTTCGGCAATCGCGGTGTTCATCAGCACCCCGTCACAGCCCAGCTCCATCGCGACGGCGGCATCGCTCGCCGTGCCGACGCCCGCGTCGACCAGCACCGGAACGCTTGCACCCTCAACGATCAGCCGGATCGTCACGCGGTTCTGGATGCCCAGCCCCGATCCGATCGGCGCGCCCAGCGGCATCACCGCGACTGCACCGGCTGCCTCGAGCTGCTTAGCCGCGATGGGATCGTCGACGCAGTAAACCATCGGCAGGAAGCCTTCCTTCGCCAGCACTTCTGTCGCTTTCAGAGTCTCGCGCATGTCGGGATAGAGTGTGCGCGCCTCGCCAAGCACTTCCAGCTTCACCAGATCCCAGCCGCCCGCCTCACGCGCCAGGCGCAGTGTGCGGATCGCCTCGTCAGCCGTAAAGCAGCCGGCCGTGTTGGGCAGATAAGTGATCTTTTTGGGATCGATGAAATCCGTCAGCATCGGCGCCTTGGGATCGGAAATATTGACGCGGCGCACCGCAACAGTGACGATTTCCGCGCCCGAAGCCGCAACCGCCGCAGCGTTCTGGGCGAAGTCCTTGTATTTGCCGGTGCCGACAATCAGCCGTGAGCGGAATGTGCGCCCGGCCACTGTCCAGCTATCGTCTGGCGCACCAGCCGTTTCGCCGCCGCCGACGAAATGGACGATTTCGAGCACATCGCCATCGCCCAGCCCGCATTCGCCCAAAGTGGAACGCGGAACGATGGCGCCGTTGCGCTCAACTGCGACCTTGGCCGGATCGAGCTCCAGTCCGCGGACAAGATCGGCTATACTGGCGCCTGCGGCAATGCGGCGCGGCTCGCCATTGACAGTGAGGGAAAGCTGGTCGGTCATAGCATGCGCAGATAGCGAGAGGCGCACATTTGGCAATGCGCAGCACGCCTCATCGCGCGAGGCGAATGTTCCAGACGTGGGCGCCCGCGACCAGCAGGACGCCGGGAATCGTCAGCAATGCCTCGCCGAAACCGTGCGAGGCAAACAGTCCGGCGAACATCAGCGCAATGCCCATAGCGCCCGGAATCAGTGGCCCGCGCCGCCCATGCCGCAGCGCGGCCAGGCCCAGAGTTGCAGCAGCCAGAGCCACCGCCAGAGCCAGCCCCACACGGTGGATTGCCGGGGCAAGCACAGTCTCGCCGGCAATGCTGCCAAGCCCGAAGACTGACACAAGCACGATTCCCGCCAGGCAATGCAGGGCGCAAAGCCCGGAGAGGACCACGCCCATCCGGTCAAGCCGGAGGCGAATCGAGGACCAGGCTGCCTGCATCGGAGCCTGTTATGTGATATTGTATCATTTCGCAAGGCGCGCGGCGGCTGGAATAGGCAAAGATGCCAAAGCGGCGCTTGAAATTGGCTGCGTACCGTCCCACAGACCCAACTTATGAACGACCAGTCTGCGCAGCGCCGGCCTGCCGCCCATTCTCCGACACCGCTGGCGATTGCCCGCTGGCTCTTCGCCGTGGCCTGTCTGGTCGGCCTGATCCTTGTCGTCGGCGGGATCACCCGGCTGACTGAGTCGGGCCTGTCGATCACCGAATGGAAGCCGGTCACTGGCGTGCTTCCGCCGCTGAGCGAGGCGCAGTGGCAAGCCGAATTCGCCGCCTATCAGCGCATTCCCCAGTTCACCGAAGTGAATGGCCCCGCGGGCATGACACTGGCGGACTACAAGTTCATCTATTTCTGGGAATGGGTCCACCGCTTGCTGGCGCGGCTGGTTGGCGTGGCTTTCGCGCTACCGCTGGCCTGGTTCTGGCTGCGCGGCAGGATACCGCAGGGCTACAAGCTGCGCCTGCTGGGGCTGCTGGCGCTGGGCGGCCTGCAAGGCGTGATCGGCTGGTGGATGGTAACCTCGGGACTCAGCCAGGACGTGAAAGTCAGCCACCTCAGGCTCGCCACGCACTTGATCGTGGCGCTGGTGACACTCGCGGCGCTGGTCTGGACCGCGCTGGACATGCGTTCGCTGGCAAAAGGCCGTCCGGCATCGCGGCTGAGCGGATTTGGCGCTGGCGTGCTGGCGGCGCTGGCCGTGCAGCTTGCCTTTGGCGCGCTCGTCGCGGGCCTGCGCGCCGGACATGTCGCGGCGGACTGGCCGCTGATGCAGGGCAAGCTGGTGCCTGCCGGTATCGACTGGTCGCAAGGCGCGCTCCATGCCTTCACGGGCGATCCCTATCTCGTCCACTTCATTCACCGGTGGTGGGCCTGGGTCGTCGTCGGCCTGCTGGTCGTGCTGGGCCGCAAGCTGCGCCGCGCAGGGGAGCGGCCTGCGTCGATTGCCATTCACAGCGCATTTGGTCTGCAGATTCTGCTCGGCATTGCCACGGTGATGAGCGGCATCGAACTCTGGCTGGCCGTGCTGCACCAGTTGACCGGGGCGCTGCTTGTCGCGGCGACAGTCTGGGGCGTTCATGCCCATGGCAGACACCTCGATGGCCAACACCCTCATGGCAGGCAGCGGTGACGGCAGCGCTGATCTGGTGCCCGTTCCCGGACGATGCCTCGGCAAGCGCGGCAGCCAAGTCCTTGCTTGACGAAAAGCTTATTGCCTGCGCCAATATACTGCCGCAAATTCATTCCATCTTTGATTGGAATGGTCAGAGAGGCGAATCGCGAGAGGTGGGGATGCTGGCGAAGACCGAGGCAGAGCTGCTCGAGCGGGCCATTGCCCGCATCGCTAAGCTGCACCCCTATGAACAGCCGGCCATAGTGGGCTGGCGCTGCGATGCGGCCAGTCCTGCCACGCTGGCCTGGCTGGAGTCGATCGCGACATGACCCGCGCGGCCGGCAGAAAAAGCCTCTGGCGCTGCAGCGCTGCCGCCGTTGTTACCATGATGGCCATGTCCCGGCCCGGGGTGGCAGCCGCACCGCCAGCCGATCTGTACAGCCCGCCCCAGTCGGCCATGTTGCTTTCGCGCACGCTGGTTCGGGCACTTGCCGATGGCAATACCATAACGACCCGGCGCACCTATCAATTGCGCATCGTACCTTCGGCTGCGGGTTTCGAAGTGGACGGCCAGCTTGTCGACGTCGTGGTCAATGCGCCGCCGTCATTGCAGGCACTGGCCCAGATCGAACGCCAGCGGCCCGACACGGGCCTGTTTCCACTGCATCTCGATCCCCAGGGCATGATCGTTGGCGAAAGGGCAGCAACGCCCAATCCTGCGATAGACCGGGCAGTGGGCATGACCAGCGGGCGAATTGACGGCGCGGGACTCGCCCCGGCGGATACTTCCGACGCGCAGGCTTTCGCCGCGCAACTGCAGGAGCGGCGCGCGCGCAGCGTCTGGCCGCGCGACTTGTTCCGGCCTGTGCCGGGCAAGCGCAGCGAAACCCAGTCCCTCGCGCTGCCCGGCGGACAGGCTGGTGAAATGCGCATCGACATCGAAGGCCAGGGAGCCGGCCCCGCCGGCCAAATCGCGGCGCTCAGCCGCGTTGTCACGACCGACATGGGCGGCGACAAGCGCGTGACGCGCGAGCTTTGGCAGATCAGCCGATACGTCGAGATTTCTGGACGGTAATATATTACCTCTCTGGAAAAGCGCGGATTGACTTGACTTTTGCGCATCCGACAGCAAATAGCGCCGCTTCGCATCGCGGGCTTCGGCTCGCGGAGCCCAGCACGCTGCTGACAGTTACGCTGATAATCATAAGGACTTCAAACTGCCATGAAGGCGCTATCTACACAGACCCGGTCGATCAAGCCGGCCGAAGTTGAGAAGCAATGGCACCTGATCGATGCCGACGGCCTGGTGGTCGGCCGGCTCGCGGTGATCATCGCCAACATCCTGCGCGGCAAGCACAAGCCGAGCTACACCCCCCACGTCGATTGCGGCGATCACGTCGTCGTGATCAATGCCGGCAAGGTGCGGCTTACTGGCAACAAGCGCGCGAATAAGATCTATTACAAGCACACCGGCTATGCCGGCGGCCTCAAGGAAGTGACTGCAGCCAAAGTGCTCGACGGCCGCTTCCCCGAGCGCGTGCTTGAAAAGGCGGTTGAGCGCATGGTTCCGCGTGGACCGCTGGGCCGTGATCAGATGCGCGCTCTGCATCTCTACGCCGGCAGCGAACATCCGCATGGTGGCACTCAGCCCCAGCCGCTCGATGTCGCTTCCCGCAATCGCAAGAACAAGGTGGGCGCATAATGTCCGATACTACTGTCACTGATCTCGCCGATCTGGGCGCTCTCGCTTCGGGCGCCGCCCCGGCCGAGGCCGCTGCTCCCGAAGCTCCTGTCGTCCGTTCTGGCCCGCCCGCGCCGCTGCGCGAAAAGCAGATCGACGCCCAGGGCCGCGCTTATGCAACCGGCCGCCGCAAGGATGCCGTAGCCCGCGTGTGGATCAAGCCCGGCTCGGGCAAGATCACGGTCAATGGCCGCGATCAGGAAGTCTATTTCGCGCGTCCGACTCTGCGCCTCGTGATTGCCCAGGCTTTCCAGGTGGCTGACCGGGTCGACCAGTATGACGTGATCTGCACTGTCAAGGGCGGCGGTCTTTCGGGTCAGGCCGGTGCGGTCAAGCATGGCATCAGCCAGGCGCTTTCGAAGTTCGAGCCTACGCTGCGCAGCGCGGTCAAGGCCGCCGGCTTCCTCACGCGTGACAGCCGTACGGTGGAACGCAAGAAGTATGGCCGCGCCAAGGCGCGCAAGAGCTTCCAGTTCTCGAAGCGTTAAGCGCGTATCGATTGCCGGCTGGCAACGAAACAACAGGGGCCGCGGGCAACCGTGGCCCCTTTTTCGTGGCTGTGAGTTAGTGCCTAGCCGTGGGTCTGCACGCTGACTGACAAGCCCTCCGCCGCAGTCCATTCCAGGCGATTATAACTCGGCGCGGTATCGCGCAGGCGCTCGGAAAGCGTCCCGGCACCGATGATGCGGATGGCATTGCCTTCGGCCTCGACGAGGCGGTCGAATGCGTCGTGGACATGTCCTGAAAGCACGGCATCGGCCCCTGCCTGCGCCAGCGCCGCCAGGGCTTCGCGGCCCCCTCGCGTCGAGCCAGTCGAATGGGTTCCGGCGTCGACCAGCGGATGATGGCAGGCCACAAGTCTGAGGCTCTTGTCTCCGGCCGTGGCCAGTCCGGCCAGGGTCTTGCTCAGCTCCTCGTCGCGCACGCGGCCTTTCGACCAGTTCAAACGCCACTGCGCCCGACTGATGGTTTTCAGCGGCACGAGCGCCACGAATTCCAGCGTCAGGTCGCGGTGCACAGCCCGGTGCATGGCGCGAAAACGCTTGTAGGGATTGAACAGCCGGCCAATCGGGTTCCAGTAATAGGGCATGTCATGATTGCCGGGCTCGACGCTGACAGGCACGCCCAGCGCTGCCAGCCAATCCCCCGCCGCGGCGAATTCCCGCGTGCGGCCGCGCATGGTGAGATCGCCAGTGCAAATCACCGCATCGGGCCGGTGATCGGCGACTTCGCCCGCGAACCAGGCCAGCGCCTCTCGGTCCTCGGCACCGAAATGGAGATCGCTGATGTGGAACAGGATGGTCGGCGCAGTCATGGGCCGGTTATATCCGCCCCGTCAGGATCAGCCATGCCGAAACCGCATTGAGGCCGCTATAAGCCAGATAGCCCCAGATCCAGCCCGGGGTGCCGCCCGCGATGTAAAGCATCGAGCCCGCAAGCATCATGAATTCGACCACCAGGCTGAAACGCCCGCCCATCGCGTCATAGAGCCAGGGAATCTGGCCCAGCAAAGGATGGCCAGATTCGAGCACGGCCTTGTGCATGGTGAAATTGGCTATTCCCAGAACAAAGGCGATGACCAGCAGCATGCGCCTATTTGGCGAGCAGGCCCTCGCGTGCGATCTTTTCCTGCCAGACCAGCGGCGCGATGCGGTGGACATTGTTGCCTTCACTGTCGACCGCGACGGTGACCGGCATGTCCTCCACCGTGAATTCGTAAATCGCTTCCATGCCCAGATCCTCGAAGGCCACGACACGGCTTTCGCGGATAGCCCGCGCGACCAGATAGGCCGCGCCGCCGACCGCCATCAGGTAGGCCACTTTGTGCTCGGCGATGACGTCCGTCGCCCCTTGCCCGCGTTCGGCCTTGCCGATCATGGTAAGCAGGCCCAGCTCGCACATCATGTCGGTAAACTTGTCCATTCGGGTCGCCGTCGTCGGGCCGGCCGGGCCGACAACTTCGCCCATCACCGGATCGACCGGGCCGACATAATAGATTGCCCGGCCCCTGAAATCGACGGGCAGCGCCTCGCCTTTGGCCAGCATGTCCTGAATGCGCTTGTGCGCCGCATCGCGCCCGGTGAGCATCTTGCCGCTCAGCAGCAGCCGGTCGCCCTGCTTCCAGCCGCGCACTTCATCGGCGGTCAGGGTGTCGAGGTTGACTTTCTTGGCCGCCTTGTCCGGCGCCCAGTTCACTTTCGGCCAGTCATCGAGCTTGGGAGTCTCAAGAAAGCTGGGGCCGGAGCCATCGAGCGTGAAATGCGCGTGGCGGGTGGCGGCGCAATTGGGAATCATGGCGACCGGCTTGCCTGCGGCATGGCAGGGCCAATCGAGGATCTTGACGTCGAGAATGGTCGAGAGACCGCCGAGCCCCTGGGCGCCAATCCCCAGCGCATTGACCTTGTCGAAAATCTCGATGCGCAGCGCCTCGATATCATTCTGCGCCCCGCGCGCCTTCAGCTGGCCCATGTCGATCGGCTCCATCAGGCTCTGCTTGGCGAGCAACATGCAATGCTCCGCCGTGCCGCCGATGCCGATGCCGAGCATGCCCGGCGGGCACCAGCCCGCACCCATTTGCGGCAGCATTTCCAGCACCCAGTCGACGATCGAATCGCTGGGGTTCATCATCTTGAACTTGGACTTGTTCTCACTGCCGCCGCCCTTGGCGGCAACGTCGACCGAAACCTTGCTGCCCGGCACCATGTTGACGTGGAGGACGCAAGGCGTGTTGTCGCGGGTGTTGCGGCGCGTGAAGGCGGGATCGGCGAGGATCGAGGCACGCAGCTTGTTTTCCGGGTTCAGGTAACCCCGGCGCACACCTTCATCGACCACGTCCTGCATCGAGCGTGCCGATTCAAGCCGGCAATCCATGCCCCATTCGATGAACACGTTGACGATGCCAGTGTCCTGGCAGATCGGCCGGTGCCCTTCCGCGCACATGCGGCTGTTGGTCAGGATCTGGGCGATCGCATCTTTGGCCGCGGGGCCTTGCTCCGCCTCATAGGCCTCACCCAGCGCGCGGATGTAATCCATCGGGTGGTAATAGCTGATGTACTGCAGCGCATCGGCGACACTTTCGATGAGGTCTTCCTCGCGGATGGTCACCATGTCTGCCATGTTCGTCGCTCCTGTTGCTGCCTTGCACGCCTGTGGGCCCCATAGACCTGCAATCGCGCCCGCGAAAAGGGCAATCTTGGGCAAAGAGGCAGGTCTGCGAAAGATTGCCAATTGTGCCGCGCCGCAGCCGGTGCAATAGGCTGACGCGCAAAGGATTCGTCAATGACCATGACTGCACAGCGTCCTGCGTCCGGCTTCGAGGCAGCCCGGCGCGCCATGATTGACAGCCAGCTTCGCACCAGCGGCGTCAACGAGCCCTGGGTCCTTGCCGCATTCGCCCGTGTGCCGCGCGAGGATTTCGTTCCGGTCGCCGCCCGCGATGCAGCCTATATCGATCGGGCCATCGCACTTGGCGGAGGCCGCATGCTGGCAGCGCCGCTCGTTCACGGCCGGATGATCTCCGCAGCCGAACCCCGCGAATCGGACACCGCACTGCTGGTGGGCGATGGCGAAGGCTATCTCGCCGCATTGCTGCGCCCGCTGGTCGGCTCGCTCGATGCCGTGGCGCCGGGGGATGCCGCCAGCTTGCGCAAGACAGGCGCTTACTCGCTGATCGTCATCGACGGCGCGATTGAAGAGCTTCCCGGTTCACTCGCCGCGTGCCTGGCCGAAGATGGCCGACTGGTGACCGGGCAGGTCGAACGCGGCATCACCAGGCTCGCCTGCGGCCGCAAGAGCGGCGATACTATCGCCCTGGCGCCGCTGGCTGAAATCGGCATTCCGCAACTTGCCGAATTCGCTGCGAAGAAGCGTTGGAGTTTCGAGGGTTGAGCCACAAGGCTGGCACTGTCCTGATGCTGGCTGGCCTGTTGCTGCCTGGATTGGGCGCGCTGGGCACGCCAGTCCTCGCTGACAACCTGCGCGGCGCGCTAGAGGATGCCTATCGCACCAATCCGACCTTGCAGGCGGCGCGGGCGAACCAGCGGGCAGTCGACGAATCGGAGCCCATTGCCCGGGCGAGCGGCTTGCCATCGCTAAGCGGGGCAGCCAGCTACACCGAATTCGTCCAGAAGAGCGCAATCAGCCTCACCAGCCCGGACCGTGCGGTGGCCGCCGGCCTCAGCCTGTCCGTGCCGGTCTATTCGGGCGGCGCAGTGAAAAATTCGGTGGCTGCCGCCGAAACGCGAGTCGCAGCCGGGCAGGCCGACTTGCGCGGCACGGAATCTGGCCTCTTCAGCCAGGTCGTGTCGGCCTATATGGACGTCATTCTCAATGAAGCCGTGGTCGGCCTCAATCGCAACAATGTCGAAGTGCTGCGCGTCAATGTCGAGGCGACGCGGGACCGGTTCCAGATCGGCGATCTGACCCGCACCGACGTCGCCCAGTCCGAGGCGCGCCTCGCCCTCTCGCGGACCGACCTGCGCACTGCCCAGTCTAATCTCATCCGCGCGCGCGAGGTTTACATCCAGCTTGTCGGCAAACCGCCGGTCGCACTGGAGCCGCCGCC
>Ga0075370_10000237_pt1 | contig 19704 bp, 15 predicted proteins | sample EndMethybrTD3035_FD_71398 | JGI IMG/M metagenome (GOLD analysis project Ga0075370, IMG submission 71398) | Populus endosphere microbial communities from Tennessee, USA - Endosphere MetaG P. TD hybrid TD303-5 | ecosystem: Host-associated > Plants > Roots > Endosphere | place: USA: Tennessee... | reverse complement strand
CGGAGAAGACGAGGTCTTTGAGGCGGATCTCTGGGTCCTTTCTCGATTCCTTCCAGAATTCGTGGAAATATTTCCAATGTTGGCCGAGGTGGCCGATGAAGTCGAAAGCGTAGGAGGGATGGGTTTGGATGAATTCAGCGTATTGCTTAGAAGAGCGGACATTGCCCCATTCAATCCAGGTGGCGCGAGTTCCTTGCTTCGAGCGCTGCGCATCGCTGCGGTAGGAAATTGCCTGTTGCAGTTCACCCCAATTTTTCGGTTTTTTAACAAATGCGATCATGGCGTTCGCGGTCGGATCGTCTTTGAGGATGAGTCCTTCGGGAGAAATTCTTTCGAATCCTTGATTTTCCATAAGGGCAGTCCATTCATCGAGACTTTTGAATTCTCGGATTTCTTTTCTTTCAATTTCAGGGCTGATTTTTGCTGTCGCGTTCACGAAGGTGTGAACGACCGAGGCGATGTCGCGCAGTTCAGGGGAAATGACATCATGGTCGCGAAAGAGGACGACGCCTCCCGGGGCCAACTTCTTTGCAAACGAGGCGGCAAAGCTCTCTGCTTTTTCAGGAGGCACGTGGTGGAGCCCCCCTAAGCAGCCGATCAAATCCAAACTTCCATCGGGGATTTCATCTCCAAGCGGCTTGTGAGTTTTTTCAGGCTCCCGGAGCGGGTCGATACAATTCGATTCATTGAGAGGGAGAAGCTTTTTGTAGGGATAAGAACCTATGAGGGCGCCTGCTTCAAGCCGATCTTGGAGATTGACCGTTTGGCGGTCGCAAGCAGCGTAAATTTGCCCATTCAGGGAAAGGCCTGCAGCTTTTTGTAAAGTTTTGGCGTAGCGCCGATCGTAAATTTCGAGATAGTTTTTAAAAGCTTGCCGGTCGAAGCCTTTAAGAAGTTGGTCTGCTTGAACTCCCATTCCCTTTTTCAAGACGGAAAGAGCATGGAGCTGCTGATACAAAGGAAGTTTTGTTTTCAGCGTGTCGATTCGTTCTAATACTTTCTCGTAGATCTCGAGGTCGCTTAAATCTGGATTGCTGAGCAGTTCGTCCATAGCTGCGAAGAGTTTGGGTTCATCAAGCTGAAAGAAGATTGTCTGGAGAAATTTCGAAAACTCGCTCTTCATTTCCTGCGTGGTTTGAAACACATCGCGCAGAGGAGAAGAAGAAACAGGGCTAGCTAGCTGAGAATTAGTAATTGACAAAACGGACATTAGATTTCCTCACTCTGGGGGCTCTGGGGTTGAACATCAAAATATTTTGCTGTATGACCGTTGCCGAAGCGATGTTCGGGGTCATATTTTTGTTTCAAACTGCGGAGCCTGTCCACAGTTTCTTTACCGTAAGCTTTTTCGAAATCAGCCTGCGTGGCAAAAGGCATATAGGCTTGGTAGTAACGATCTCCCGAAGAGATCACATAGTCGTGAACGCGGCGCATCCAACTTTTCGTAATAGCGATTTCTTTGTCTGTTTTCGTTTGGCTGAAAGAGAGGACCACGGCGTATCGGTCTTGTTCTGCATAAGGGAGAACGGAGATACTGTCTTTCGGGGTCGGTCGAATGGTTGCATTGATCAGACGGACATCATTCGCTTTGAGTTCCGAGCCGAGAAAGCGGAGGAAGTTCGGCAAATTCTCTTTCTTAATGAAATATTCTTGGAGCCACTGCGTATGAACGCGGGAATGGCGCAACATATTAAAAGCTTTGATCGGCGGGTGGAGCGCTTCATTGCGGGCGATCTTGCCCCCTTTCAACATTCGTGTCGCTTCCCGGTGCCAGAAGGAACTAATGAGCGATTTTTCATATTTAAGCGGGAGTAGACCGATTGCTTGAAGAGCCATCCGTTCTATGCGGGTCCCTTTTTCCGATTCTTTCGCAAAAGAAGGAAGGGGCTTTTCCAATGAATGTATTGGGTCTTTCTCGTAACGGACCATATAAACTTCTCTTAATGGACTTCCATCGAGAGGATCAAGGATAAGCCTTCCTCCGAAGAGGGGGATGTCTTTTCCTTTGATGTTTTGTTCATATTCTTCTGTAAATTGGTCCAGAGGAACTACGGTTGTTCTCTCAAAGAGGTATTCATTTTCTGCTAATTTGAGTTTTGCATTCACCACGATGCCGAAATAACCCAATGTCCCGAAAAAGCAGCCGAACTCTTCGTCCTGCGGAGTTAAAGTGCGCAGGCGTCCTTCAGCGTCGATAATATCGATCGACTCGACAGTCGATGCAATCGATCCCCAGTCATGGGCCCATCCGTGACAGTTGATCCCAATCGAACCTCCTACAGAGAAGATATCTGAGGCTTGCTTGACGATCACTGATTTGCCTCTTAAGTCAGCTTCCGCTTGGATTTTTTCCCAAACAGCTCCCGATTGAGCGGTTACAGTGGTCCCGTCTCCACCGAAAGAGATTTGATTCAGGAATTTCATATTGATCGCGATTCCTTGCGATTCTGTCGGAATTGTTTGCGGTCCTTGGCTCATGCCGGCGCCAATTACAGAAATTTGCTTCTTTTCTTGTTTAGCTTTTAGAACCAGATTTTGGACTTCCTCTACGGTAGAAGGGTAGTAAATTTGATCGACCTTCTTTCCATAAATTTCTTCGACGCCAAAGGGACGGATTTCTTGGGGTGAGGGAGGGTTTTTTAAGAAGAAGCCAGAAAGAGCTGAGGGGTTGTAGAGGTTCAAAGGGGTGAAGAGAATGCCCAGGGCGAATTTTTTCACTTTATCGAGGCGCGATTCCCATTTGGCTGGCCCGAGGACAGGGTCGGCTCTGAAGGAAATGGGAGCCATGGCCAGACGAGGCAGCCGTTTTAAAAAAAGTTCTGCGGTCAACGCGAGGGGAAATGCGGTGACGCCGAGGATGCGGTTGGTAAAGAAACAGGCTGTTTTAACAGGAAGAGAATGACTATTGGACCGATAGAGGCACAGGGTTTCGATGGCCCGGGCAACAGCTGCCACGGGATGAGTTAAATAAAACTGATCCATACCCCTCTTTTTTGATGTGCTTTTATTTTAGTATTAAGATCTAATTAAGTCTATAATAAATAAATATTTAAAACAAATCGAAATAATATAGAATATTATTTGAAAAAATGGGAACTAATTAATGATTGGAAAATCAAAGTTTTTTGCACGGGCTCTTGTGGCCTTATTTTCTTGCAGGTAATGAAAATTTTTTTTTAATCTGTTTTTAATAGAAGGGTAATTATGCGCATTTTTCATCTTGTTTCTGCTTTTTTTCTTCCCATCGTAGCCCATACTGTGAGCTATACTTTCATTCCACCAAACAGCCAATGGGATGACCCGAACGCTTGGACGCCGATGGGGTTCCCCAGCATGGTTGACGATGTGGCTAATTTCCCTCCTACGGGACTAATGGGTTTGAACGTTTTTTTACCTTCGACTGGCGAGACAGTGGGACAAATGAATTTTAATAGCAGCGCCATGGGCGCTTACAATATTACATCCATCGGCGGGAATGGGATATTGACCTTGGAGGTTTCTTCGGGAAACGCCCAAATCACTGGAGCCCCACTGAATCGTTTCACAGTATTTGGAAGTATGATTACACAACTTAATAGCAATCTGGAGGTGACTAATAACGGAAGCTTGCCTATTCGGCTTGAGCGAATGACTTCTCCTTCTCAAAAAGGGGTAATTTTGCAAGCGGGGGAATTTCAAGGAAGCACTGTCGGATTTTTCACCACACAAGGCGATTTAATTATCAACGGAGGAACCTACTCTAGCGGAAATGTGAGTTTTGGCTCATTAATCATGAACGGAGGAACTTTCAGCGCCTTTGGAATTTTCGGTGAATTGACCGGAACCGGGACCATAACAGGAACTACGATTGTTGGAAGCGCCAATACTTCCACTACTTTTAGTGGAAATTTTGATAATGCTACCAGTTTCGAAAAAACCGGAACGGGTACATTAACTTTGACCGGCTCAAACGTTTTTTTTAACAACTTTCCTCCCGATTTGGTTCTTGTAAGCGGTGGAAGTTTATCTATTTCTTCTTCTGCCAATTTGGGAGGCGACGCTCCTTTCCAACTCAATAGCGGGACTTCTTTGATCGTTACGGGAAATACTCCGGTTACTTTAACCCAAGATATTTACTTGGGGACAGACGGGACTATGTCTTTTGATGTGGGGGCGGCCACTTCTTTAACTTTGTCTTCTCCGGGAATTATTAGGAGCGCGGAACCTGCAACCATTTTGAATAAGACGGGCGCAGGCGTTCTCATTTTAACCGGAACGAATACTTATACAGGATCTACCGCAATTAGCGCGGGAACTCTTTCTATTTCGGATGATGACAATTTAGGAGATTCCAGCGCAGATCTCCTTTTTAATGGAGCTGGCACTCTTGAAATTACGACAGGAGGAATCTTTTCCTCGTCCCGTTCTCTGACTCTCAATGCTCCAGCTACAATCGATCTGACGACCGGAACTACAGCCACTTGGAATGGAGCTATCTCGGGTTCTTCCAGCCTTGGGAAAATAGGCCCTGGCGTTTTAATTCTTACGAATATGGGCAACTCTTATCAAGATGGAACTCTAATTGAAGAAGGAACCTTGCGGGCAGGAGCTGCCAATGTGATTCCTTCAACGGGAGTGGTCAATGTGGCTTCAGGAATTTTCGACCTTAACGGCAATAGCCAAAGCATCGGCGATTTGTCTGGCTTAGGAGGGGCGAGTGTTACACTGGGGGCCGCCACCTTGACTACTGGAAATGCAAATTCCAATCCGACCTTCGCAGGTACGATTTCTGGAAGTGGAGGCCTGACAAAAGTGGGAACCGGTACTTTTACCTTGTCCGGGAACAACTCTTATAACGGAACGACTCAAATCAACGCAGGCAGGTTGAATATCTTAGGCTCTCTTGCAAGTTTAACAACGAATGTGGCAAGCGGTGCGACTTTGGGAGGAACAGGAACTGTTCAAGACGTAGTAGTCAGCAGCGGAGGGATCCTCTCTCCCGGTACTTCCATTGGAACTTTGAACATTGCAGGTGATTTGACTTTGAATTCTGGCTCAATTACGCAAATCGAAATCAGCCCAAGCAATTCTTCCCAAATTCTCGTTTCTGGCCTTGCGACATTAGCCGGATCTGTACAAGTGATCCAACCGGCCGGCAGCTATCCTTTAAATAATAGCTATCCGATTTTGGTTGCGTCGGGGGGAACTTCAGGTTTTTTTGATCCTGCGGTTCTTGGCGGTTTGCCAGGGTATATGTTCACCCTTTCTCTTAGTCCCGATATGCAAACTGTTTTTCTAACTTATGGATTTATGGGGATTCCTACAACAGGCTTGACCGGCCAGGCAAGACAATTGGCGGATTATCTCAATGCAAATGTTCCTGCTTCTCCTGTAACTCAAGCTCTGGCCGGAGTTCCTTCCAATGATTTAGAAGCAGCTTTAGATAGCGTTTCTCCTTCAAGGAATGCCTTTGCTCCTTTTGCCGCGCAAGATACGATGTTTGCCTGGAGTAACTTGCTGGCAGGCCATTTAGTCGATCAGCGTTTTTATCATTCGCAAAAGTATCAAAACCCTTCTGTGGCCCTCCTTTTTGAAGAGCAAAATTTACTAACTGCCGATGCTTCTGGAAAAATGGTTTTGCCGCGCACTTGCGAAACGCACTCTTTCTGGGTCGGCGCGTTGGGACAGTATGCCCATCAAGATGCTTTAGACCAGAATCCTGCCTTCCACTACTGGGCTGGAGGAGGAATCCTCGGTTTTGATTTTTATGGAGATGAAAATCTTTTTGGCTTCGGCGGCGGAGGCGCTTATACACGTGTCATTGAGGATGGCAATGCGGGAAACATTAAACTCGCTTCCTATTTTGGTACCATTTACGACACTGTGTACGGTTCGGCGGAGTGGCCTTTATACTTGGAATTGGGGATTTGGGGAGTCTATAACCAAATCGATAATGAACGGCATATTTCTTTTCCGGGAACCGACTTGACGGCGAGCGCCTCATTTCATAGTTGGCAAGTGGTCCCTCATTTGGGACTAGGCTATCATGCTGATTATGGATGTTTGAGTTTCGATCCCTTTGTCCAATTCGACTTGGCTGTGGATTGGCAGCAGGGGTTTGCTGAAACAGGTGCAGGCGCATTCAATATGACCCAAGAATCGCTTACTTCTTTTTTCCTCCGATCGGAAGGAGGTTTTCGTTTCTTCCAATCCCAGCAAACCTCTTGGGGGGCTTGGATGATTATGGAAAAAGTAAGTTATGTAAACAAAAAGACATTCGGAACTGGTTCTGTGGCAGCTTCGATTGTTGGCACGAGCGCTCTCTTCAGCGTGGAAACATTCCGCAATACTCAAAACCTTGGCTCAGCGGGCCTTGAATTTCTTTGGCGCTGGGGGACTGTCAAGCCGATCTCTTTAAGCGTCGCATATAATGGAGAATTCGGTTCCCAGTACTTGTCCCAAGAAGGAATGATCCGTTTCATAAAAGACTTCTAGGACAAGCGGTAAATTCAATATAACAAACTCCTGTATTTTAATTAATTATAGTTAATTTTGACATTAATTATAATTGAATTTAATTGTTGTGTTATAGGTTTTTTAGTTGAATGTCTGTTAAAATCAGGAGATGTTATGAAAAAAAGATCACCCGCACAAAAAAAGACTCGCGGCCAAAGAGATTTGAACGACTATTCCCGGTATCAAAAAAAACCCCAAAGTTCTAACTGGAACGAACCCTGGGACTCAGGAGACAGATCTAATTCTAATTTCGGAAGAGAAGAAGAGAGAGGAGATGGGTCCCGCCGCTCTGCACGCAGAAGGGAGGGGGAAGAATTTGACCGCGGGTCGCGTGCTTGGGACCAAGAGCATGGCAATCAATACAATCCCGACAGATACGCTGGCCGAGGCGAAGGGCGTTCCTCCCAAGGTATGCGCAATCAGAGAGAAGAAGGAACTGATTGGAATCGAGATGAAAGCAGTTATATCCAAAAAACCTCCGGTTTTGGAGCAACAAAAAGAAAAACGAAGTCCCGCCGTTCTAAAAAAACAGTTCGCCGCAAAACAAAGTCGCGAATTAAATCTCGGAAGGCAGTTAAAACCAAATCGCGAACGAGACGTAAATCTCCGACAAAATCGCGAACTAGACGTCGAAAGGCCGCTTAATTTTTTGACTAGAGGTTAAGATTCTTTCTTAACCTCTTTTACTCATCTCAAAGCAAACCTGCAGAGGAAAATTATGCCATTATTAAAAGGTGCAAAGGCAAGAAGCAAGAAGGGAATTTCCCAAAATATCAGAACTGAAATGCATGCGGGGAAGCCGCAAAAACAAGCGATTGCAATTGCTATGCGTCAAGCGGGCAAAAGCCGAAGAAAAAAAACAGGAAAAAAATAAAATTCCGATGAAAAAAACGCAAAGCCGTCAGCCTGGGTTGGAATATTTAATGACTCCGCAACCCAAATCTAAAAATCCTTCTTCGGCCATTCCTCTCAAATTGGAAAATAAAGTGGCGGTGGTAACTGGCGGCGACAGCGGCATTGGAAGAGCGGTAGCGATTGCTTTTGCAAAAGAGGGCGCCGATCTAGCGATCCTGTATTTAAATGAACATAAAGATGCGCGCGATACACAGGACCTCGTTTTGAAGGAAGGCAGAAAATGTCTTTTGATTTCTTGTGATTTAGGAATCGAAGCTCAAGCAAAAAAAGCAATCAGCATGGTTGTGCGCCAATTTAAAACCATTGATATTTTAGTGAACAATGCGGCCGAACAGCATCCCAAAAATACCATGGGGCAAATTAGCGAAAAACAATTAGAAAAAACTTTTCGGACAAATGTTTTTTCTTATTTTTTTCTCACTAAGGCTGCTTTGCCCCATATGAAAGAGGGCAGTTCTATCATTAATACAGCTTCAGTGACTGCCTATAGAGGAAGCGAACATTTGCTCGACTATTCATCTACGAAGGGCGCTATCGTTTCTTTCACCCGTTCTCTTTCTGCGAATCTTGCTGAAAAAAAGATCCGGGTCAATGGGGTTGCTCCAGGACCCATTTGGACTCCTCTCATCGATGCGACTTTCTCTGCGAAAAAAATCCGAGGTTTTGGAAAAAGCACTCCGATGAAACGAGTAGGCCAGCCAGAGGAAGTAGCCCCCTCTTATGTCTTTTTGGCCAGTTCCGATGCTTCTTACATGACTGGACAGATGCTTCATCCTAATGGAGGGGAAATCATCAATGGCTAAGATGAAATTTCTCAATCCCTAAAAATAGAATGGTAAATAGTCATTATTAATAATTGTGTTTGATTTAAATTAATTCATGTTTTTATAGGTAGGTTAAAACAGAAGGAACCTCTATGAAGACCCAGTTGACCACTTTATTAATCAATTTAGGATTTGCAGCCGTCGCTTTTGGCGCCGATAATCCTTGCTGCCCAAAGCCTTGTACCCCTGTTTGCTGCCCGCCGATTGTAGAAGATTGCTGCTCTTTTACAGAATGCCCACCGACTTCTCAAGTTACCCCTAATGCAGGTCCTCGAGTCAAAAATGGCTGGGATTTTTACGGACAGGCCGCCTTTACTTATTGGACAGCCCATGAAGATGGATTGGCATTTGCTACGATCCAAGAAGATCCAATTGTCGGCACGATCGTTCCCGAAACTCAGATTTACAATCCCGATTTTGATTGGAGACCCGGATTTAAAGTAGGCGTAGGAATGGATTTTTGCCATGATGGGTGGGATGTGTCCTTAAATTATACGTGGTTCCAATCTACAAATAATACCCAAAGCGTGGCCGTCGATCCTGCAGGCGATGCCGATGTGGTAGATTCCTATTGGTTGGTCAATCTTCCTTTCTTCACCGATGCTTCTCCTGTAAGTCTTTTAGAATTTTACGAGTCCAGCTTTGCCAAATGGGGCGTACGCTTGAATGTTTTCGATTTGGAGCTGGGACGTAATTTCTACATGAGCCGCCGTCTTCAATTCCGTCCTTATTTTGGTTTGAAAGGAATGTGGGAGCGTCAAAATCTCTATGTGAATTTCAACAGCTTTTTGGCAGATGGGACTGAGCTTGAATTTAGCCAAATGACCAGTAATTTGAAAAACTGGGGGATTGGAATCCGTGCTGGATTCGATACAGCCTGGCATTTTACCAACTCCTTTAGTTTATTAGGGGAATTTGCACTTACAGGCCTCTGGGAGCAATTCAAAGCACATCGGGTAGACGGTACAACGATTTTTGATGCTTCCACTCTGGCAGCGCCAGGTTTTGTAAGCGGAGTGAATCACACTTCAAATTATTATAATTTAAAACCTGTTCTCGAATGGTTCTTAGGATTCAGATGGGAAACTTGGACTTGCGGACAAGGCTACCATTTTGCCCTCGATGCGGGATGGGAACAGCAAATGTGGTTCGGACAAAATCAATTTCTACGCATTGACGATTTGGATTCGGACCATGGCGACTTAGGCTTGCAAGGCCTAACTGCCCGATTCCGATTTGATTTCTAATCCAGTTTTTTGAATGATCGGTGGCTTGAAAAAACAAGCCGCCGATATGTTTAAATCTTTCTATTTTTTTCTTACACTTATTCTAATCTCCACTCCTTTCTCTTGGGCCGTCGATCCAGCCCAAAATTGGACGGAACGCTATCCAGAAGTTCTATGGTTGGCAGATGTTCATGTTCGCAAGACGGAAGAAGGCCAAGCCGTCAAGGGAAGCGATTCGGAGAGACTTTTCGGGAAAAAATTTATCGAATTCGATCGGACGATCATGACTCTCCGCTGCCTTGGATGGATCCTCGATGGAAGCGAGGCGGCTTACCAGGCTTTTACTGGAGCCCAGCCTCCAAAAGTAAGACTTACCTTCGAGAGTTTCCAAAAACTTCATGAGGAAGGGAAAGGATTGATCCAATCTCATTTTCACGGGCTTTCTGAGCGGGATATGATCCGGGCCATGGAAGCGGCGTTAGTATTGGGGGATATCGGGAAAAGCGAAAATGCCAGGGATTTTTTCAGACCCTATGGAGCTTCGGCGCCCGACCATGATGATTTCCATGGGGAAATCATGCAAATTTTACAAATCACCCCTTCCCTTTGTCCCACGTTTGAGCGTTTAAATCCTTCGGCCCAAACTCTTCTAATTGAATCGGCGAATTTAGCCCACTATGGCCATATCACTCATCTTGAAGGCGGTCCTGGGATGTTTTCGAAATTGAAAGAAAGCGGGGTAGCTGCTTTGAGTCCGGAAGTTTTGGCTTTCGATTTATTTATCCACGCGTGCGATGTGGCAGGGGCGCTCGGACATGTCGATCCCAATTCGTCGCTAGTTTATACAGAAATCTGCCATGTAGCTAGGAACGCAATGGTTGCTGCTTGCCAAGTATTGGCGGATCCAGAAAAAACGGAAAAGGACGCTTACAATTCCTATGTAGCGTTCCGCGCAAACTGGCTCGGCTTGGACGTTCAAAAGAGAGTGGATCGCCTTCTTGCTCGAATTGGAGCGATGCTTCGGCTCTCCACTCCCACAGAAGGTCTTCTTTTAAAACAAGCGATTCAAAATTGGAATCCAGAAAAACTCAACTCAATCCTTTCCCAATGGGAGCAAGAAGAAAAATTTCTCCGTACGCCCACTTATATGCCTGCGGTTCTCGTCAATTTGGCCAATCAGGCGCAAATAGGCACCACTCGAGAGGAAAGAATTTGCCAAGCCGTTGCCCTGGGAGTGCCGTTTCTTTCTAAAATGTTGGAAAAACGGCAAGAATCGTTAGAGAAAGGGGAAGCGGATCCTCAAGTTCCTCTTAATTTCAACCAGGCTGCAGGAGCTGTTAAAAACGATCCCAATGCCTTGGATCAAGATTGGGAAATTGATGAAGAAGGGAATGTAAGGACTGGCAAGCCAGTCCTTAAAAATTAAAGGAAATAGGCAATTAGGCCTACTAGGAAGGCAATCGCCATCGGAGTCTTGACCATTCTGAATCCATAAATCGAATAAAGGATATTCAAAAGGCTTAAGAGAATCAGCCCTGGGTAAACAACCTGTAAGATAGGGGCTAAAAAAGCCAAAATCCCGCTGAATTTCAAATTGGCGAAAAGAGCCGCTGTCGCCAAAGTGGCGATCAATGCCCAGTTCGATTTGATTTTTTTCCCGCTTAAGTCTTTTTCTAAATATTCAGCAAAGGTGGAACTCAAAGTAATGGCCGTTGTCAAACAAGCAAAGGTAACAGCAACCATCGCTATACAAGCGCCAATCGGGCCTAAAATTTTATAGGCGATCGCTCCAAGCATTTCCTCCGGAGGAAATGAGAGATCGAAAGTCCAAGCATGGAAAGAGGCAACCCAGGCAAGGCCAACATAGGTTGCGAAAAGCAAACCTGCCGCAATCAAACTGGAACCGAACATTTTTTTTGTTACTGCGCGCCTTCGTTCTGAGGGAGAGCCGTAAGTTGCTTCTTTTTCAAAATGAGGAAGGATCAGAGTAGCAAAAACGAACGCTGCAATCAGGTCCATCGTATTGTAGCCCCCTAAAAATCCGGCGCTAAAGCTCTCTTGGGGAGTTACTTCATTTGGATTCAACGTTTCCGCTCCCCAAATCCCTAAGAAAATCAAAGCTCCCAACGAAAGGAGCTTGACTGGAGTCAAGAACATTCCAATCAGGCGGATTAGAGAGTCTCTTTTAAAGCTGCAGGCAAAAATGACCCCGCAGATGAGTACGCTGAAAATTGGCAGCGAAATATCGAAGAGATAGGGTTTGATGGTGGCATGCATCAATGTAAGCAATCGAGGGATGACTCCTAGAGGGCCTAAAATCAACTGCAATAGAAGAAAAAGAGCAAACCCAGGGATTTTTCCGAGCCTTCCGAAAAATGGGATTGCTTTTCCTTGAAATAGGACCATCGAGGCCAATCCTAAAAAGGGGACTAATACGGCGGTAATTCCCAATCCGAAAATAGCGTACCAGGCTTGATTGCCTACGGTTTTACCGATCAAGATCGGAAAAATCAAATTGCCCGCTCCAAAGAACATGGCGAAAAGGGCCAGGCCCGTAGTGAGAACGCTCGATCGCGGTTTCGCATGAGCGAGTAGTGTTTGTGGTTGAGTCGTCATTTTTTTCCTTAACGGTTCTGTTTCTTGCCCGTAAGGCTTTGATCTTTAGATGGAGTAAGAAGAAAAAAGAAATAGGGCAAGAAACGGTTTTAAGCGCTTGCGCGCACGAGCACCACTGCTTGCTTAGACACAGCAAGTAGAGAGTCTAAAGAAAAGATTTGATTAGATCTCGGGTGGTACATGTTTCCTGCCTATTGGCAACGTCAATATAACAAACCCCTCTATTTTCTAAAAGAAGGGCGCTCCTTTTTTTTTAAATTAATAAGTTGTATGAAAGGAGGGATGAATTATTTATCCCCGATTCTTTTGCTGATCGGATCGAATATAGCCATGGTGTTTGCTTGGTATGCCCATTTAAAGAATTTGGGCGGCAAGCCGCTTTGGATTGCCATTTTAGCGAGTTGGTCCATCGCCTTTTTTGAATATGTGCTCCAAGTTCCTGCGAATCGGATTGGATTTTTAAGCGGGAGCTATACCCTGCCGCAATTGAAAATCATTCAAGAAGTGATCACTTTATCGGTGTTTATTCCATTTGCGATTCTCTACATGCGCCAACCCGTGACGTTGAACTTTCTTTGGGCGGGGTTGTGTCTGGCCGGTGCCGTTTATTTTATTTTTCGTTAGAATTTCAACTATATGATTTGGGAAGACGACCATTCTTGTTTTGTCTGCGGCATGGAGAATTCTGAAGGTTTGCGGATCCATTGGAAAATCGATGGACTGACGACTACGGCGGAATTCACCCCAGATCGAAAATATCAGGGGTGGAAGGGCGTTTTGCATGGCGGGATTATCGCCACTCTTTTAGACGAGGCAATGACTCGTCTGGCGTGTATAATCTATGGAGGAGCAGTAACTGCTGAAATGACGGTCCGTTTTGTCGCGCCTGCTCCCATTGGCGAAAAACTTTTCATCCGAGGAGAAGTTGTGAAAGAGTCGCGCAAACTAATCGAACTCAAAGCCTCTTTGCACAACAGCGCGGGAAAGCAGATCGCTTATTCCACAGGAAAAGCGATCCGGGTGGCGCACTAAAATGAAAAGATAGAACGAAATGCTTTGTGGCAAGCTGAGGCCGCGTTGAGTACCCGAGCGAAAATTCCTGAATTTTTTTCTTGCTCAGCTTTTTTGGCAAGTAGGTCATCCAGATCTCTTATCGTAGGCTTGTGATGTTTCTCTTCGGCCTTCCTTTTCAATTCTTCAAAACCTTCTTCAAAGACAGACAAACGGTCATTTTTTTTCAACTTTTGCAAAAATTTCCTAGCTGCAAAAAAATCTCCGGCGTTTAGAGCTTCTGAAATGGCAGATAGAGTCGCTCGAGGTCCTACAGCGCCCGTTTCCCATAGCTTTTCTTGGATCTCTAACCATTTGAGCTGGCCTGCTTTTTCAAAAAGAAAATCTCGATCATTTTGGGAAAGTTCGCCCAAAACCCCATTTCTATCTGCAAATTCAACTAGTTCTTTGTCTTTTTTTAAAAAGGCATCTACTAGAACCGCGCGCCATTCTTCTCTTCCAATCGGCCCTTTTTCTAAGAGGTTATGGACAACCGCTTGCCAACCTCGTTCCCTAGCCTGCCGAACATAACGTTCGCAATCGGGATGTTGAAAGGCGATTTTCGAAGAGATATTTTCTGCAATAACTGCATCTTTAGTTTGGCAAGCCAGCTCGAAAGTTTCTCGATAAGCAGCGTCTTCGACCGGTTCTTTCAAGAGTTCCTGTTGAATATCGCTATAGCGGACTCTAGCAGCTTGTACTAAACATTGGCTCCGATCTTGTTTGGATAAGGAACCGCTGGTAGCGATGTACTTTGCAAAAGTGTGGTTTTTTTTCTGAATCGCCGAAGAAAGGACACCCCCGCGTCCTTTTTCATCAATAGGTCCAGAGGTATAAAGAATTTCTTCAGCTAAGGAGGAATTTTTAGGATTTGAAAGAAGAGTTCCCCGATGTTCTTCCGAGAGAAACGGCCCCAGTTTTTCCAGCAAATCGGGGCGATCCTCTAATTGCAATTCCACCCATTCCGTAGCGGACTCATGGTAAAAAGGCTCCGGGATGGGCAGAGTAGTAAGCATGTCGACTAGATCATAGCGTCCTGAAGTATGGGCCGCTGTTAAGCAAGCTCCTCGTTCGTTCTCAGAGAGCTTGTCAGCAATCGATCGGGCCAGGTCCAGGCGTCCCTGATCTCCCGCTTGTTTAAAAGCATCCACCGAATAAATAGGTTTTTGAATGGGGAGGCTAGTCACCATTTCAATTAGATTTATGCGTTTTAGTGTATGTGCGGCATCTAAGTAAGATCCCCGTTTGTCCTCAGAAATCCTGCTGACAATCGATCGTGCGACATCAAGACGCCCTTGAATTCCCGCAGTTATAAAGGCGTCGAGCGAAGATAACCTCAGATCCACCCCTCCAAGCTTTGTTATTGGATCCCTGCATTCAGGGCAGGGAGGATATTGTTTACGAGTGTTAAAAAATTCTTTTATACAATCCCAGTGAAATAGGTGCTGCTCTTTTCCTTTGAGGGAATATTTATTATTTTCATGGATAGCTGGTAATAAATGATCAGTTTCTGTGCAAATACTGCATTCAAGGGACATAAAACCACATAATCAAGGATAAAAACTAGGGTAGTTTACTTTTTAATCCCATTCGCTGTCTAGCTGAAAACTGGACGGAAATTTTTTGATTTCGTACCCTAACGCGCATGAAATTGAACCTTCCATTTAAATTTATAGTTGTTTTTATGACACTTTTGACAGGATCCCAGGCTTTGGCTGAAATCACCAAAGAAGAACTCTTCCAGACTCCCTTTTTGATTTCTGCCAAGATCAGCCCTGACGGACAAACGATCGCGCAAGTAGGGGCGGATAAGAAAGGAATTCCCAACGTTTTCCTTACTTCCAAAGGGAAAGAGGCGTCGGAGCGGATGCAGCTTTCTTTCTTCAAATCTCCTGAGATCATCCAATTTTTTTGGGCGGCCCATAGCGATAAGGTGCTTGTATTGAAAGAAGAGGATGGGACAGGGCGTCTCCATTTGCATGGATTCGATACGGAGACGAAAAAACATTTGCCCTACACGGAGAAATTCTCTCAGGCCAATGTGAAGCTCCTCAGGATCAGCCCCGACCAAAACAAGGCTGTCATTGGGCTTAATGATCGAAACCCTCACTTCCATGACCTCTATCTTTTGGATTTAGATTCGGGAGATTTAAAGCTGGTTTTACAAAACGACGAATATGCAAAATTTTTAGTCAGCGATGCTTTGGATGTGATTCTCAAAATGAAAATCCATGAAGATGGATCTTGGAGCGTTTTGACAAATCAAGGCGAGTCGTTTCTTGAGTTGAGCGCCGACGATGCGTTTCAAACAGAGTTCCTTTCTTTCGACTCCAAAAAGAAGGCTGTTTATTTTCTCGACAACCGCTTTTCCAACACGAACCAATTGACGATGAAATTCCTCTCTCAAAGCGGTGAGAAAGTTTTAGGGTTCCAGTCTGACAGCGATGTAGATGAAGTGCTGTTTTTTGGCGAAGAGCCGAAAGCTTATGCCTCTTACTATACTCAGAAAAGGTGGCATCCTCTCTCTTCCGAAGCGGATAAAGATCTCAGTTTTTTAAAGGAAAAGCTCGGAACCAATTTCACGGTCATCAACCAAAGCAGAGATAGTGCAAGCTGGCTTTTGTCTCAAAGCATTCCCGATCAGGGATCTTTTTATTGGATTTATGAAAGAAAGCCTCAGAGCCTGGCTCCTTTTTATGCTCCAAAACCTGTTTCTTTATCCAAAATGTATGAATTGATTGCAGAATCGAGAGATGGGAAAAAACTGGTTTGCTACTACACGCTTCCCAAAGAATTCGATCAGGGAGGGAAAGTCGATTCTCCGATCCCTTTAGTGGTAGTGCCTCATGGAGGCCCTTTCAAAGTCCGGGATAAGTTCGAATGCAATCCGTATCATCAATGGCTCTCTAGTTTAGGATATGCAGTTTTGAGTGTGAATTTCCGCCTTTCATCAGGGTTTGGAAAAGAATTTGTCACGGCGGGAAATGGGGAATGGGGAGGAAAGGCCCATCTCGATGTAATCGATGCCGTTGAGACTTGCATAGGCATGGGAATTACAGAACGGGGAAAATTGGCTATTTTAGGTGGAAGTTATGGCGGCTATGAAACACTGGCTTCGCTTACTTTTACACCCGATTATTTTACCTGCTGCGTCTCTATTTGCGGCCCCTCCAGTTTAAAGACCTTTTTGGATTTATGCCCCCAATTTTGGGAGTTCACGGCCAAGCCGCTCTCCGATAAGAATCTGTTTTTTACAAGACGCTCTTTTATCCAGAGTTTTGGAGGCGATCCGGCGACTCCCGAAGGACTCCAGAAATTAAAGCAAAGTTCTCCTCTTTATCATTTGGACCGAATTCAAGCCCCTTTACTATTAATCCAAGGGAAAAACGACCACGTCATTACGGAAATAGAGGCTGAACAGATCTACCAAAGTATGAAAAGCGAAGGGAAAAAAGTGACTTATCTTTTATTTCCAGGGGAAGGACATCGGTTCGCTAAATTCCCCAATAAAATGATGACTTTTGACCAAGCTGAACGTTTTTTATCGGAGCATTTGAAAGGGAAGCATCACGATACCGATCCTGAAATCATCGCCCGTTCATCCGGCCTCATTTTTCGGTAACGGTTGACGTTTTTTAAAATCTTCGTCTTGTCTGGCAAAAAAATTAGAAATACTTGTAAAGGTGCTTGTGAGAGCTTGTTGGGGATCGGCTTCGACAGTTTGAGCCGCTAAAGAGAAACTTGGTATATAGCTTAATACTAGATGAACTAAGGCTGACACGCTGAGCCGACTTTCGACTTCCTGAAAAACTTTTTGGTGAGGGTTACTGCCTAAGATTCGAATAGCAGGAGCTTGAATCTCTCTAACTTCGTCATCCAAGGTAATAGTTTTCATGCGGTAACAAAGTAAATCTGAATCAGAAGGACGCTCATCCCATTGGAAAAAGTTGATGATTTTTGTTGTTTCCGCATTAGGAAAAATCGAGGCAAAATACCATTTTCTATTAAATCCTTCCGGTGGAGGAGCGACGAATTGAACCCAAGTTCTCTGAATAGGTTGTTTGGGATCTTTTTTATAATGGTTTTCAAATTCCGTCCAGGTTAGTGCAGGAATAGATGATTCGGTCTGAGAACACGGACTTTTAACGGGAATTGCGCCAGTCATTTGAGTTCCTTTCTATGGGGGGCTAACCAAGCCATGCTTTAGAAGCGGTATTCCGGACTTCTTCGATTGTTTCATTCATCAGCGATTTAAGTGCCTCATAACGCTCTCTTATGACCCCTTCAACAGGGATAGATTCGCTTTTATTTACAATTACTGTGTAGGCCGCTTTAAAACACTTTTGATCTTCTGGAGCGATGTATTTTCCTAAGCGAATCGATTCTAATTCAGATTTCCATGCTTTTATAGAATTTTCAAAAGCGGTCAAAGAAGTTGTCATTTAATTCCAGATAATGATGTTTGGGCCAAACATTTTCGGTTGTGATTTTGTTTCTGTCAATCATCAATTTCAGCAAGGGCGGTATATACCGAAATAATCTGAAGAATCGGTTTCTGTCGGCGTCGGCTTTGACTCAAATTTTTCGCCTTCACTTCGGTTCTTACCTTTGGCAATGTCCCTCGCTCCAGTCAAATTTGAGGAGCCTCCTTGGCATAATCTCGATTCTTCAGTTTATTTCGGTATAAGGACATGATGAATCAGCTTCATCTCCAAAGTCGCGCGGATAAACTAAATGTGTTTTTAGCTTTTGTTCCAGTCGCCGGCAATCGCGTTCCATGCCTCCAAAGTAATCTTTACAAGTCTCCAGTTCTGTAAAAAAAGAATAATCTCCAATAAAACGGGAAACTTTGTGATAGGCTTCGTCGAATTGATCAAAAGTGGATTCTTTGGAGATCGAATCAAAGGATTCATCGCATTTTTTTAATTGGCTTAGAGCAATTTCATGGATTAAAGATTTAGATGCATCTTCGTACTGCCTGAGTTGACTGCTTGCTTTTGGATAGAGTTCAGCTTGTTTGGTTATAGTATTGTAGGCGTCAACCAAGTATTTCATTCTATCGGGATCTATTGATTTATTCTTGATTGATTTTAAATCTCTTTTCACAGTTGTTTGTAATTTCTCTAATTGTCTAAAGCTTAAAAATTTGTCCGCTGGAACGCGTAAAGACATAATTTTTCTCCGAGTTAAAAAAAATCAGAGCAATTTCTTTGAATTGGATTTAAGAATCAAGAGTTTTTAGAGAGTTTTACCCAGGTGAGCTCGTGTTTGTTGTGGGATAAATGGAGAATTTGACTGTTTGGAATTTTTTCGAACTCCTGGATGATTTCATAGCCGCTGTTTCCTTGGAATTTCAGAGTGCAGGCCAAATTAATATCGAGATTCAGCCATTTTTCCAGCCAAACCAGTAGTTTTTCGGGGTAGCAGATCGCATCGCTGAAAAGCCAATCCAATTTGGGAAAATCGGATGGTGTTAAGGTAAAAGCGTCTTTTTTTAGAAAAGAAACATTCGGCAGGCGAGCTATCGCAGGATCCAAAGGGGCTCGATCTACAGCGAAAATTTTTGCCTGAAGTTGATTGAGGACCCACGTCCAGCTGCCGGGGCTGGCTCCGATTTCCAAACAGACTTGATTAGGTTTCGGCCAAACTTTTAACAAAGTAAAAAGCTCCCATAATTTTAGATAGGCGCGGCTTGGAGGAAGCTTGGTTTCCTCGAATTGGATTTCTCCCTGAGCGAAGGGACTGGAACAAGTAGGAGAGGCCAATAGAGTATTTTCGTCTAATAGAGTCCAAGAACCTAAAGGCGCAGAAGGGACCTCTGATAGAAAAGGGAGGGGTTTGGGCGAAAAATAAGGGAGCTGCGAGGTGATCAAAGCCCCTTTTCGGATCTGTCCATAAGGATAAAAGGACCACAATTTTTGGAGGCTGCGAAGTTTTTTTGCAGCATCGGACAAAGATTTGAATGAATAGATTTGGGGATCGTGCCAAATATTTTGGGCCCAGTGGACTTTTTGCACTGGACCTTCCGCTAGAAACAACCTTCCATATTGAGCGGTAATTCCTTTTAACTCTTTCCGCAGGGACTCTTCCAAATCGAGAGGGGCTAAATAAGCAGAGAAGGTCATGCTAACCCGCGGACTGCTCTATGTGTTGTCTGGGGTGTTGTCTGGAGTATTCGCCAATGCAAAGGCTGGTTGCGACTGATACGTTCAAGCTTTCGACCAAACCGCTGCCGGGGATTTGAATGTGCGTTGAGGAAAGCGATAAGAATTCTTTGCTAATTCCATGCGATTCCGATCCAATAGCCAGGATCGCTTTTTCAGGGAAATTAAATCGATAAAGGGAAGAGCCTTTATGAGAAGAAGTTCCAATGAAAACAAACCCTAGTTTTTGGAGGGCTTTCAGTGTTTGCATGGGATTGGGTAGAGAAACGAGCTGCACCATTTCAGCTCCCCCTTTGGCAATCCGGCAGGCCGATGCAGATAGAGAGGGAAGTTTGCCCTGCTCTCCCAAAACAAAGGGAATGGCAAAATGGGCGCAAGTCCTTAAAATCGAACCTAAATTATGGGGATTTTGGA
>Ga0075370_10000236_pt1 | contig 19715 bp, 6 predicted proteins | sample EndMethybrTD3035_FD_71398 | JGI IMG/M metagenome (GOLD analysis project Ga0075370, IMG submission 71398) | Populus endosphere microbial communities from Tennessee, USA - Endosphere MetaG P. TD hybrid TD303-5 | ecosystem: Host-associated > Plants > Roots > Endosphere | place: USA: Tennessee... | reverse complement strand
GACATCTAGGGGTAAAGCACTGTTTCGGTGCGGGCCGCGAGAGCGGTACCAAATCGAGGCAAACTCTGAATACTAGATATGACCTCAAAATAACAGGGGTCAAGGTCGGCCAGTGAGACGATGAAGCTTATCCCCCATCGTCTCCCAGTCCACCACGGCTTGCACGCACCTTCTCTTGCTCCAACTTCCAACTAACTCATGCCGTCGCCAATCCAGTGCCCAAGGAACTAGACCTTATGCAAAGCACCTTTTTCACATAGAGCTGATTTTCCCTTATGATCTGGAATTGGTCATAGTCTGCCAAGAGGGCAACAAAGCGCCTAAGGATTTTCTGTCATAGTCCTTCATTAAATTACATAGTCGTTTTAACACTAGGAGTCTCTTTAGGCAGTCCCGTGAAAAAGGTTCTCCCTCAAGGAGAGTTATTATTCTTTCATAAGAGAAGCCCCTTTATTAGTAAGGCGGCCCAGTCAAATTGAGTACCTTGGATTGCTGCTTTCACTATTACTATTAAAGGGATCTGTGTCACTATGCTTAACACATTAAATTAGATGCATCCACCGTACTAACACCGGATAAGCATCCCACTCAATCAGATCAGAAGGAATCGGTACTAGCGGTTCAATTCCCTAGTGATCTCTTTTCAATGCTGAATTCAAAGAAGAGAAAGAACGCATTCTATAAGAGCAAGCGAGGGAAGCGAAGCGCTAAAGACAGCTAGAGAACTAGGAGCAGGAGCCGCTCGTTCCCCGAGGAACTGGAAGTAGTCTTTGGGAGAGCTCGGCTTGGGGACGCGAAAACCTATAAAATGAATATAAGCCGATTGGATTTACCAACACGCAGCATGCGCTGGAAGGAGGGATAGCGTCTTAATACTACGAGTGGAAATATTCCTAATCGTAAACTAAAAAAAAATCTTATTCGCCGATCAGATAAAAAAAGATTATAGGTTGTTTGAACTCCTTGTAGCAAGTTTCAATAATATCAAGTAAAGGGGCTTGCTTGGCTTCTTTGACAGTGCAGTGCCTGTAGTGCTCGACTCTTTGCCGGTAGTCTTCACTTTTTTGAAACGAGAGTTGGACTTCACCTATTTTGTTCTCCAAGGATTGGGACAGCAACAGAAAGAGGTGAGTTCATTAGGACTGAAGCTTATCTCTATCAAGATAGAATGTTTCCGCTGATACAGTAACCCCTCTACGAGTTATTCTTAGTGGAAGGACGTGCAATCTAGAGTAAAGGGAGATGCTCAGGAGGTGTCTGCCGCCAAAGAAAAGATTAGTCAACTACTGTATGGAAGGATTGTCCTATGAGTGAATGCGTTTCATGTGATATTTTGTTTTTAGCTGCCACCCACGTTTTGTACAATACGAGACGATGGCGATGGTTTGTAAGCTAAGCGATAGAATTGTGTTGAAGGATGTCGGGCTCGTAGTATGGGGAAGAAGTGGCGAAACTAAATTTAGTAAATACATCCGCAACTACAGGAAAAAAAAGAACCAAAGAAGGAGTTTGACTCAAGTGACGATGAACACTGAACCTAACAGCCGAGGAGACGATCTCCGGTACCCATGAAGAGTAGATTACCAATCCTGTCACCTTATCTTCTATGATTACACTACTCACGAATCTATCCAATTTCTTACTTAACTTTTTTTTTTACCTGTCCTTTCTTTGATTTGAGGATAGATGCCATGCTGCTCTTTCGCCTCATCCGCTACCTTACATTAAGTGATTTCACTGTCGATGTTCATGCAGCAGACAGAGGAAAATCAGATTGTTGGAGAAGCAAAGCAAAGCAGGGAATGTAGCTATTAACAAGATATTAAGAGGGCAAGGGAAAGATCAAAGGCGAGGTGGTTTACCACACGAACTATCTGATCAAGTTTTCTTTTTCCTATCACAGGCAGCTGGCCGTGTTTGATCGTCGCGTACATGCTCTGTTACAGCTTCATTCATGCGCCAATCAATTGACAGTGAAGCAGAGAAGGAAGAGTTTTGATCACCGTGTGGGTAGTCCCTGTTAGGGTTTCCGTTTCATGTGCACTAAAAAGGAAGGAAGACTGGTGCTACTATAGTACAAGCATACGAGCAAAGGACTCTACCTACCCATACTGACGAATGAAAGAAGTGAGGCGCGGATGATAGGACACAAGCGATAGCGGTTCCATTCTTGCTGTTCCTATTCCATACCATAAGCAGACACCTTTGATTCATCGACATTGGCGCTAGAGGCTCTACCCCCACCCACCAGCCCTTTATGGAGTTACCGGACCAAGATAACAAATTCCCCGATATCATAAAGAAAGTAAGAAGGGGCAAGGCCCCATTGAAAGAGAAAGCACTAAAGGACTTCTATGACGTGGCAGAAATGATCACCGTCAAGCACAAGATTCAAAGCTGGAATCTTCCTACTCTTTGGGACAGAGCATCCTATCTTGTTGATTCTCCTTTCCCACCGCCTCGAGCTCTCGCTTTCAGGGTGGATAATCTGATATAATTCACTTTCACTTCGAAAGCATCTTTTGAAATCGTTTTCCCACTTTATTGTTGTTATCCATCAATCGAAGAAGATTCATAATTCACAAGAATTTCTGACGTCCTCAAAAAGATATTTATAGCAAGCAGCACTACTACTCATTCCCGTTCGATAGGTTCCCATTCGGGGGCTTCAACCAGCATTTCGCCCCATGCATCGGGAATTGGATCAAGATCAACTGCTTCTTAAGCTTTTTGATTTGGCTCTCGAATTGACTATTGAAAAGGAAGGGATGTTGGGCGAGGTGATGGCTCTCTTTCAAGATATGCATCTCGAACCAGGTCTCCAACCGGCACTGAAATTGGCCCTGCACTGGGGCTCCCCGGTCTCAAGAACTCGAGCGTATAGGTACTGGTAGCCGATTTATTTGGATTGTATAGCTGTTGGGAAGCATAAAGATCGATCAATGTCCAGATTGCAACGCATTAAGATGTCAATGCCCAGTAGTGAATGTGTTCCCGGTGAGTCTATTCTCCTAAATGTAGTCTAAGTCCCGGTTAAGCCATTCAACGAGCCGGCATGTTACCTTCCATGAGCACGAGTTCTTCTACTCCCCCTTTTTTTAGTAGGCGCCTATTGGATCAGCATCTTCTGGATCAGTGGTTTTTCCCGCGCCTCCCGTGCATCAGGGGGAGTCAGAGTCCCAAGGGGGTCGCAGCCCTCTAAAGAGCAGCCAGCACTTGCACCTCGCTCTTATAAAGAGCAGCCTGCATCTTTATCATCTTCTAGGAACGACCAGTTGCCTACGGATTCTCCTTCATCCTCTATCGCAGCAGAGCCATCTCCATCTCTGCGCTTGAATGCCCGGCCCTGCAGCAAAGGAAAAGTTCTTTCTCTAAATCGGGCCCGGGACATTCGACGAAAAAGGATGACCCGATGTTTTGCCCTTCCTTGGCTTAGTGCTGTAGCTCAAGGGTCTTCAAGTCAAGACTTGCGATTGAAGTGAACGTTGAGGCCCACGGTCTCAAAGATTGAGAGTCTTGCCGTTTTTGGGAATTCAACAAGCTACTCTATTCCGCCTACGCAACAGGGTTAAACATCCCGAAAGTGCCCTTGCGCCCTATCCGACTACAAGAACAATCACCGCTCCCAGCTAAGACATTCTCTTCTGGCCTGGCCTTCTCTTCTATAGCTCTCACTCAATAGATCTTATTTGTTTGTTTAATTCATTCCTATCGTGCGCTAACCCTAGAAAGGGGAGCTACTATCAAGAGCTGGCTAGATCGAATTCGTTCTAATGCATTCATTCTTTATTGCTCTAAACCTACAGGCAAGACCCTTACGCTCGTACCTATATAAAGGATAACCTCGTAAAGTGATTGATGACTCAACCTTGAGTAATCCAGCAGCAGTAGCTAACTGACAACACGAAGTGCCATATCCCTATTTAGGAAGAGGAAAGCCTCCTAGCTATTCCCTCTTTACCAGCCAGACGAGCTAATTGGTTATTAGCCGGCTCCTCTAAATTACAGTTAACAACAGGACGATAGGACTAAGAGAAGAAGCTAAGACATAAGAGTCCGATAGAGGATGAGGATATAGTAACACAAGACGATCGAATGATATTAACATCACTAGGAGAATCATTTAAGAGGCACTTGAAGATGCGCTTCTTGATTCAAAGATGAGCTAACGAAAACAAGTAAGAAAAACCTGACCTTAGGAAGGAAGAAAGTAAGGACTTGACCCATCTATCTCTCTAGATAGAAGGACAGAGGCAATGAGAATGGTTCAATCTAAGACTAGCAAGGGAAAACTAGAAGCTTAGAAGCCTTATTACACTCCCAATACACAAAGGAAGTTCATAGCAGTACTTACCCTAAGATTATATCTATCCACTTGCTTGGGGGTTGGCTTCCTGCCTCTCAATTCCTTACTACATGAGGGAGAAAGCAAGGGAAAAGCAAGAAGGAAAAGTCCTAACTTTAAGAGGGGGAGCTCAGCTGGGACCAAGCACTCTTTATTTTATGGTAATATAAAGTCGGTGTCGGGTTTGTTAGGCTATACCTAGGATCAGCCTTTCTTGTACTGTTGTAAGTTGGGAAAAGGTGCCCAAAGCCAAAAGGCTATCTCCGGATTCTAGAGACTCGACCTCTGCTCTGTTCTCGTGAGCTAGGTTTCATTTAATAGATAAGGCTAAGTGTTAATAGATTAGTTCGGTCTCTGAGACCGCCGAGTAGTCGTAGGTAAGTAGCAGCTATCTCCGACCGTAATAAAAGAAAGTCGTGGTTTTTCGTATATAAATGGATCCGCCTTTTAGAGGTGCGAGAAGGTGCTAACAAAGAACCCCAGGTTCTAAGATAAGATCTATTCCTAAAAGGGTAGTCTACGAGTTTCTGGTCTTGACCTCGACCCCAAGGCAAGAAGGAGAGACTTCCCGCGCCCTGAATTGAATAAGTAAATTAACTCTATGTCGAGCTGCTCCTCTGGCGCCTTTCTCCTGAGCTAGGCTCAAAGTCGAGTGTTTTTAGGCTGGAAATGGATCGCCCTTTCCTGTCCTGAAAGTGGAGATAAGGGGGTTGTTTCTACAACCCCAGATCTATTTATAAGAGGTAGGCTACGAGTGTCTAGTACTGACCAATGGTGGCCGTGCTTTCCAACAAAATCCCCTGGGAATCTGTCCCCGAGCGTGCTGGCTTTCCTACTATATGTAGAGATCTCTCAGTGGCTTGGTTCTCGTGGAGCTAAGCTAAAAGTCGGTTGTTGGGTCTAAAAAATCAAAGGCGGGCTTAACGGGGCAGGACACCTTACCTTATCGGACGGGGTTGGCTTGAAGGCTTGGAAACTTTATTTGATTGGCGGGGTTACCGCACTTCTCCGTCAAAGCACAGGGAAATAGTGAATCTTTTCATTTCCGGAATGAGATGAGGTCCTACCTTTCATAGTTACCTTAGCCCGGTAAACCCGACATAGTTAGCCCGCTAACTCCGATTCCTATCCTAATAGATGGGCACAATCGAAGGACAAGAAGAAGGAATTAGTTTCCCTAAACTAAATAGGGTTTCTTTGTCTATGTCCCAGAATCTCTCTATCCCCGGGGGCAATAGCACTAGAAAGAGCAGGGGCATATCTAAGTCCACAAATGATTGTATAAGAGACTAGTCGGCTGGCTATTGTTCCTAGAGTAGTGTGCCCTACTAATATAGTAAGCGGGTGCTCTTCCCTCACTAGGGTTCTACTGACCGAGGGCGAGTAAGCTCCATCAACCTCATCAATCAACATCGTGAGGGATCATGGATTTCTGCGAATGAAAGGACGCGACTTGGCAATCGATGGTTCCATGATTGGCACGTGGCCTCCAAGGTCTTTCTCAATAGAGCTCCACAAATCAAATAGGGGTGGAGAAACCAAGGCTTTCGGTCCCTATCAATGGGTAAATCGGGGTAGACCAGCACTATTACCTTAGTCTTCAAAAGACCTTAGTCTTGTAAGAGAACATTCAATCACAGTCCATGCTTCTGATTTACTTAATTTACACCTTCTTGCTACAAAAGAAGGCTAGACACCTTTGAAACTTGGAATCTTTCTTCTAGTAAGATAGCAGGCTAAATCTAACAGCATATTCTATTCTGAAAGTGCCAAAAGGCAAATAGACAGACTTTTTATAAAAGCTTCTACCTCAATCCCTATTATAGCAAAGGGAAGAGCTCCGAGAAAAGAAATAGACGCCTCTTTTCTTGCCAATGAGAGCACGCTTGGACTTTCAATCATTGAGTTCAGATTCAAGAAGGGCATGAAGCTTTGGCTCAGTACAGTAGCATTTGACTTTGGGAAAGAGAATCGATAGAATCGATCGCTTACCTTGCTTTGGCATGCCAGAAGCATTTCGCTGTGGTTCTCATTGATTGAGTAGACTTTCTTGCCTACTCTAAGACTCAGGCTAAAGACTCTATTGGATCCCCATCCTCCTTCTTTTATTGAGAATCTCCGTCAGGGTACAAGCGCGGAACTGGTGATTCGATTCTTTCAAGTCGGCAGTCCCATCCCATATCTATATTGTGTTGTTATTGGTGTAAGGATTCCAAATCGTGTGTGTAAAGGGCAATGCCTAATGTAATTTAATTTGTTGTAAGATTTCTCGTCCTGATTTTCATTTATTCTTTTCCGAGTGAGGTGCCCCATTAGTTATGGTTCCCGAACGATCGTCATCCTATATCTTCTTGTCTTTACTTTTTTCCTAGCCTTCCAGCTTTCTAAGCTTTCGGGTAAAGGGACTCAGATCGAGGGGCTAAGGATTCTTTTTGTTGTAATCCCTTATCGCAAGGGCCATTGACTTCGACTTCTTTTTTGAGTCTAAGTTATAACTCCTCTCCCGAAGCAAGAAATTAGCTTTTTGTTGGTTGTGCAATTTCAGTTTATCCGGTCGTTGATGTGTGAGGAGCGATGTCAGCCCTTTTTCTTATTGTAAGCGGCTTGGCAGCAGTAAAATAGGATACCCTCTTATAGAAGCTACTAAGAGCATAAAATTCTTTACCCTTTCCTTGTCCAAAGCATTCTTCCTTGCAGCTACAGCCCTATTCGAACACTGATCTACTACCTCCTATTACTGTAGAATATCAATATAAAGATCAAGAATAGGAATCCATAAAAGAAAAGGACTAGAAGGAGTAGGATAAGCTAGGGCCTTGTTTCTAAAGGTAGCGCTAGCTAAGTAAGGTTTGCTGCTGCTAAGGCTACGAACTTAGGAAAAAATTAAGCTATTCTATGGACAAGGAAAAGCTTGACGAGTGAAGAGCAAAAAAGAAGGCCAGACTGTTGCCCGGCTGACAACCTGGCTTTGAATAGGAAGGAGATGAAGAGAGTTAGAACAGAAGAAAGCCAAGCTGGAGTTGGCGGTTTGAGCCCTGATATCTTGTTCGTTTCTAAAGCAAAACGGGAGCTAAACCAGGGCCGCTATTCTGATTCTGAAAGAAAGAGGCACCCTAATCTTGGACGAGCGAGACAGGGGCCATGTAGCTAAGCGGGCTAGGCTCTATTGAGCGGAGGATCGCCTTTTTTTACTATAAGAGCAGGATACCATACGTAGTCTCCGTCTTTGTCGAACAAGTGGGTGGCTTGGTAAGCAAGCAGGCGCCAACTTCCAGTTCAGACTTCAATTCTTCTTTAAACACAACATGAAATCATTTCTTTTATGTTTGATTATAACAGAAGTGTTTTATAAGAGATAAGAACTTGCTTCGCTCGACTTGAGTTGGGAAGAGTCCTATTCATTTTCCTATGAAAAAGTCCCGTAATGCTTGTATGCTCTTCCTGAACGGAAGGAGCGGTTCCCTTACTCGCTTGCTAATTATAGCCGGAACGAAGGCACGGATTCTATACCAAGTCTTTCCTATTCTCGTTTTAGCCCCCTTCTCTAAGAATAAGGTGAGCTTGTTTGTGTTCGGGCTTTCGACACCATATACTAGTGCTGTTGCGGGCTGGGATTGTTGTTATGCTTTTAGCTGAGTGCTTTCCGATCTTCCCGAAGTCAGACTACTAACGAGCTCCGCACCAGGGCTCAAACCCTGTCTCAAGGAAACAATAGCCCCACAACCAAAAGGCTTTCCGAGAGATACAAGAGAGATGGTTAAACTAAGGGTAGGCCTTGCCCTTTGCTTACTATATATAAATATAAGGGCGCTTATGCTTCTTCCTCAAACAAAGACGATCGCGCCCATCTCTTCAGAAAGAAAGCCTGAACGCCCTTGTTCTGCTTTTCTCGATTCTGCTTCTAACCGGTCTAACCAACCGCTACAAGCGGGCAGGAAAGAGATGTGGTACTCAAGTCAAGGCGATGGATCACTATCACTATAGATAGATGCTTTCCCTGGACTGTGTTCAATGGCACCTGATATGCCAACAAGGGCTTAATAAGAGATCTTGCATGTTTTAGAGGGTGCTTCTTATGTCTTTCCATAAGCAGAAGTAGAAGTAGAGCTGCTCTTCCCCTATTCTTAATCCTACTTCTTATGTCTGTCAACACAACATGAGCCCAGCCCCTGGTTCAATCGATATATAGGCCGAAAACGGATTTCTGGACAAATGAACAGACCTTTCCTTACTTGACTTGCCAACCGGTAAAACCAGTAACCAAGTTCATGCGTCAGTACCACGTCCAGGATCTTAGGAAAGGGGAAGCTCAAATGATTTTTAATGGGATGGGCGTAACCCCCTAGTTAAAGAGGAGGCCGCCGAGGGACGAAGGCTAAAAAGAAATATCTCTTTTGGTTCTTCGGGTAAGTCTATCTATTGTATCCTCGCTATAGTGTTTTGTCGCTCTTGTTGTCTTGGTTAAGATAATAACCTGCTATCTTGTTTGTTTTTCTCTGTTTTTGTCGAAAAGTTCATCATGATAATTGCTTGGTATTAGCAAATAGGCTTCCATCTTTTTTTGCGGGGAAGCACTCTAAACGTAGACAGATGACATAGCCAGCCCGGGGATATCTTATTAATCATCTCCGTGGGAATTTCCATCCAAATTAGGTCTGTCTATAGGCTGACCTTTTCGGATTAGCCACGAAATGAACCAATCCAATCAATGTTCATAAGTCCACCTATGCTTTCCCTACTTACCCTGACACAGCTACTTAGCTCTAGCTTCGGCCGATCCTTCGTCATATGCTTAGTCAAAACCACTCTTGCTACGAAGAGAATGAGAGAGTCCCTTTTTTCGGGGATAGGCAGGATATCTTGGTTTGGGAAAACTGGTTAAAAAGAGTAAGACTCCTCCCTCAGTGGTTTTTGCTTTTGGATTCTATAATGAATCGCTACTAACTAGAAACTCGAATAGTTAGCCTGGGCTAATAAGAGGTACCATGTAAGTAAAGCCTTTGATACTTTATTACTAATCCATTAAGGCAGTCTTGGTAGCTAGGGTAAGAGCTAGGAATAGATGTATTGAAAGTTTTCACACTTAAGAGAGTTAGAAGCAAAGTCAAGTACGTGGGAAAGCTAACCCATCAAATTGGAGTGCTAAAGTAAGGAACGAACCTAGGCTAGCTTTCCTAAAAAAGAGGTACTTATATTTTCAAATACGGAATTGCGCTTTCCTCACTTGCTTACACCTTAGCCCTTAGACCTACCGTGGAAATATCTAAAGCCCTCACTAGCCCTCTTGGCTCACAAGGAGAAGGAATAGCACTGGCTGGCTAGTAGGAGTCCTGGAAATGTCACCGGAAATGGCTGAACCAGAGCTCGCATGCTCGTATAGAGGCCCTCGGTTGGATCGACGACATAGAAGGGCTATAGACTGACACTAGCTTCCTACCTGTTGTAACCCTTACACCAATGGACTTCCTTACAAGAAGCACTCCGGAAAGCTACTCCAACTCGATGGCTTACAGAGCTTAGCTTTTTTCTGCAACTGGAACGAAGACTGGTCAAACCCACAGGGAAGACGTATTTTTATACGCTTGCCTCAGGACTCCAACAACTGGCTATCCAATAAAGGCAGAATCAAAGGCAGAAGCAACCTTCATATCAGCATAACTCACTAATAAGAGGCTATAGTAATGACCATGACACATATAGGAAGAAAAGGAAGTTGAACTGTCCGCAAATAGGACTATAAAGACAACGGAAACTGGATCAATGCCAATTGTAGAAGGAATGGGGTCCTCCAACTATGGCCCAGAGCACTGGGACCGAATGTAAATAGCCTGAGACCGCCTTAAGGCGCTTAGCCCTCTCTCTTTCCTCTCCTTCTCATTAACACTCGAGTCAATTCCTCTCATTCCAGGCATGAAGAAACTAGGCTCCTTTGCGAGCTAGTCCAATCAATGCTTTCCTTTTGGTACCAGATCTTCATCTTAATAGAAGATAATTGCCTAAAGGGGCAGAGACAGACTTCACTTCCCAATAGACTTGTAAACTTCCAGATTGGTACAGGTAACTTAGAGAGAGTCGAGATAGCTTTATCTTTCTATGTTGATAGATAGCTGGGCATGTCAACCCGGGAACTCTTCTCACAGAGAAGCTTTCTTGGCGGTCGCTTCATTAGCGTATGGTGAGATAGGCTCAGCTGTCAAATCGGAATCGAAACCGATGGGAGGCACAGGCTGGTGCTCCTGGCGAGAGTATTGGTTCGCAGCTACTGCCCCGCTCCGTCAAACTTGATCTCGGGTTCGAATCTACAATAAACCTCTCTCCATCGACTCTGGTGGAGATAATTAATGGTAACATCTGGCCTTCTGGTCATAGTTTATAAGCTATGACTTAATAGAATCTTTATTCTGGTATACCGCTCTTGAGAGCGAAGCAGCATAAACTACACTTACCATTTTCTCATGGAATGGACTTGGCTTTTGTCTTCGATCTATACTCAAAAGTCTCTTTATTATCTTTCATTTATCGTTTACGGATTTTGTTTTTACTTTCTTATTCAGCAATACAATAAATACCTTGGCGGAGTCCCCCCACTGGAGTCCCAAAGTATCGACCAACTCCGTATTACGTTTGTGGCAGTTCTAAAGCTTTATTTGATTGCCCTTGGTGAAAGACCGCCAAGCCAAAGTGGCACACTTGGGAAGAGCTTGCCCACGAAATCCACAATGGGTCAGAGAGCAGGGAACTCCTCATTTTTTTAAAAACAAAAGTTAAGTTAACAGACATAATGAGGTAACCCAGCATGCTCTTCTCATTCTTTTGAAATGGAGATTTCCTCATCGACCCGACCCTGAGCGTCCATGGAGTTTTTCGGATGTCGAATGACGTTCGTACTGGAGTTATAACATTTGAATTTCTCTTACATTCCACATTCCCGAAATGGATCCTCTTAAATATTTCACATTTTCTATGATCATCTTTATTTTAGGTATTTGGGGAATCCTCCTTAATAGACGAAATATTCCTATTATGTTAATGCCAATTGAATTAATGTTATTAGCTGTGAATTTGAACTTTTTGGTCTTTTCTGTTTCTTTGGATGATATGATGGGTCAATTATTTGCTTTATTGGTTCCAACGGTGGCAGCTGCGGAATCCGCTATTGGGTTAGCCATTTTCGTTATTACTTTCCGAGTCCGAGGGACTATTGCTGTAGAATTTATTAATAGCATTCAAGGTTAAACATGACTCCTAGAGAATTACCAAAATACGAAGTTATCTTCTCCTTTCGTTCTCTTCTTTCTTTTTGATTCATACTTGGTTGGCAGGAAAGGGCCTTTCTCGCTGGGCGAGCGCATCTGATTCTAGCGCAAAGGAAGCCTTTCTCTGCATATGTATGAATTTCCGCATGCGTCTTATTTTCTTTTTTTCTTTCCTTCCCGTTCAGTTGCTGAAAGATAGAGATAAGCTTTCTAAATGAGATTGATTTCCACGAGTATGCAGGCTAGAAAGATGTTATTTGCTGCTATTCTATTTATTTGTGCATTAAGTTCAAAGAAGATCTTAATCTATAATGAAGAAATGATAGTAGCTTGTTGTTTTATAGGCTTTATCATATTCAGTCGGAAGAGTTTAGGTAAGACTTTCAAAGTGACTCTCGACGGGAGAATTCAGGCTATTCAGGAAGAATTGCTGCAATTCCTCAATCCTAACGAAGTAGTTCTTCTGGAATCCAATGAACAACAACGATTACTTAGGATCAGCTTAAGAATTTGTGGCACCGTAGTAGAATCATTATCAATGGCACGCTGTACGCCTAAGTGCGAAAAGACAGTGCAAGCTTTGTTATGCCGAAACCTAAATCTTAAGTTAGCAACACTTCTAAATGCCACTTCTTCCCGTCGCATCCGTCTTCAGGACGATCTAGTCACAAAGTTTCACGTCTTAGTGAGTGCAGCATTTTCCCCCTCCTGCTTGTTGAAAGCTAAAAAAGTAGAACTCATTCGAGAGGGCTTGGTGGTCTTAAGAAAGGTTCGGGTGGGGGGTTCTCTTAAGAATAAAGAGGATGAATAGAAGATAATTCATCTTCATGCTAACAGAAGAGCGGATCCAATACCAAGACGACTTCTTTCTCAGGAAGTGCAGCAAGTACTCACGAATTTTTTGAATGCCCCACGAGTGAGTTGCCAAGTGCCCCCTAGGAGGGCAGTCTACCACAAGATCGAGTTGGAGCCTGGAGCCAAACCCCCTTCTATTTAGACTGGGGCTAGGTTTAGCAGATGGCCCCCAACTAGCATCTATTAGTTAAGGAAGGGGATTCGCTCAGGAAAGAATTTCAGGAAGTCATCACGACCTATTTAGAGTCCAGCCTCCAAGGCAGTTTTTCTCTTGCTGGGGAAAAGATTGGGGAGCCCCTGTTTTCTTCCAGAAGAAGCGGGAGCAATTGAGTCCCCAAGACCAAGGGTGACGGAAATGCTTCTCGACAGATTTTCAGCAACTAGCTAAATTGGATAGGGCGAGACCGTCACGTCATAGGATCTGTCTCATCGAAGAAGTTGTCGACCAACCTAGTCTGACTATTCTTCTTTATTTTATTTCGCGAGGCTCTACAAGACAAGCCGAAGCTCAAGAAGTAGGGCTATCACAACAAATATGGGGCTATTGGTAGAAGCCTTACGCCAACTAAGGGCCTCTTCTCTTACTATATATCTTTTCTTTCTTTTTCCGCTAGATCCCATAACGCATAAGGCTCCAAAGCGCCTGTCGATAAGCGAAAAGCTGCTCGGGAAGAGCCGCTCACGAGGAGGAAAAGGTTCGTGATCATAGAGCTCGACCATGTCACAAGCCATTGAGAGAATTCATTCACTATTACGTGACTCGTCATTAGCCGCCAAGACTCGTCAGGCTATCGCGGAACAATGGAAACTCTTATTCGCCGAGACCTGTATGAAGGTCTACCAAACCCAAGGATCCTAAAGTCATGCCAATCCCATGGGGCAGGATCTATCGGAAAGGGTGACGAGTCGGTCAATGGAGATCCTATGCTGTTGAGCCCGGTCTGAGCGTATCAGTACCACAACAGTTACTGAGGGCTTTTGAATTGGCTCATGAACTCATGACATGATTATGCCCATGTCTAGGTAACGTTCTTTCTTGTTGGCTATACTATACTATAGGCGTAAATGATCAGGTTTCTAAACCAGCATTAGCATTTAGCCCAGCATAACCTTTTGGGTTGGGATCTTTCTCGTGCAGGGCTTCCTTCTCCGGAATCCCGATTTTTAACCAGACATCGAGACTCGCCTCGCGGTTTTCCAAGCCCTCGATATCCGTTCCCAACTGCTTGATCTCACCACGCTCACTGAAGACCGTCACTTTAGACTCTCCGCCTTTAGACTTCCCATAAGATCAGACGAAGAAGCCGACGATGGGTGGACCGGGTTAGAAAGTGTCTATCCGTCCTTTGGTCTGCTAGATCGATGGTACCGCTCGGAGTAGATCAGTAGACCAGGTGAACCGAAGTGAGTCTAAAGACTACGTAAAGTGGGAATCAGGACAAAGAAAGAGCCCCACCTTTCTTCCGGGAGCTGCTTCTTGTTCACAGCCCCTAGCTCGACTAGCTCATCATCATTTCTGTTTTCATGAATGGGGGCAGTTGCTGCTGCTTGGCACCAAGATGCCCGAGTGCGCCATGGTACGTCTGACCTTTCTGGTGAACTTGCCCACCTTCTTTGGTGATTTATTGCGCCCAAGATGAAGAGCTCTGACTTTAGCGGATAGACCCAATCCCACCGAAGAAGCGACGGGCTATCTTTCTTCCCCTTTCGAATCTTCCTAATTATAGTGACGGTAGCCTTTGAATCGGCTCTTGTCTTAATTACCGAAAAGCTACCTTTCCAAGAGTCAGGAGAGCCCGGAAAGTGACTGAACGACCTTCTCCTAGGGACTTCCCTGTCTCAGGTCCGATTCCTACTGACTTTTTTCTTGGTTTACTCGGACTTTTTACTCGACTTCTCTCTATCTTCTTCAGTCATCTTGGTGCCTTGAGCTGGGAAAACTCCTCAATCGGCGGGTATGGGATCGATTTCATTTAAGATGCCCTTCTCTGATCCTTCTCATTCCGTGAAGGCCTTTCCCACTCTTGACAAAGGGCTTCCATTGGGATTAGTTGAAAAAGTTGAGTTCTCAGCTCCTTCTCTCTTCTCCTTTTCCTGACTTTCTACTCCGGCTACAGAGCCTTATAAATGCCATGAAGCTTAGCCGAACTACTTGGCTTTGGCTCGGCTCAAAGAAAGAACTGGGTCACTGAGCCCTTTTGAGGTAAGAAGAGCTCCTATTTGAACTAACATCGGATACCTGCTTTAAGAAGACTTGCTAAAGGGAGCGCTGTCTCTCTTCTGTGTAAATCCGAGATTGGATTGAGAGAAAAGGGCTGGGCCAAGCCTTGATTCATCTCTCCTTTAATTTAATGGGTTCACTCGATACCTCGATACAAAGGGTCTAAGACCGCACGGGAATGCATCAAGTCAATTCAGGATCATCAACATTTCTTAGACCTTGATCTTAAAGAGAGAGAAAAAAAGCGGTGACTTCAGCGACTTGCTCTCATTCTTTGCTCGAACAAAGGACTTAGCTGACTGGTCGCACTCAATAATGCTAGTTTAGTTGGCTTCCTGCCTTGATCGACAGCGCACTCTGGGGGGATGCCTCTTCCAACAAGGGATCCTATCCACTCAAGCGCATTGGATCGTTGGTTAGCGTGGGCATCTCACTCCCTCCAGCATTGCGAATGTCACATTGGGCGTCGGGCCGAGTGAACCCCTTTTGATAGACGAGCTTAAGCTAGGTTCAGAAGAGATAGATGGGTGTGTAGAATGTGATACCTCATTTCGATGCATAGCCCTTTCATCAGTATGGGGCGAAGCCAGGAGGAGGGGCCCTTCTTACAGCCCTAGTCTCAGGCCCGATGCGAAGAGATAAGCTTATAACGATCGTGACCTTCAAATGGGTTGTCTTTCCACTAATGGAGAAGGAGCAAAGTAACGTAGTGAAGGTGGTAGGGCATGGCCCATCACACTGTTGGATTCTCCCGATCTTTGATGAGCTCATTCAAAGACTTCACCAAAAGCAAACTCTCGATCAGTGAGCCATGGAGTTGATGCTTGCCTTCTGAAGCAAATGCCCTAGCCCCATCCAAAAGGCTCTTTCTTCGGGCTTCTTTAGCTAGTTCTACCATAATAGGATTGGTCCACCGGATTGCCCATGCCAGCTCTTCCGTGTGCTTGTGCCAGCGGAGCTTTCCCACGATCGGCAGCACAGGAGAATACATGCCAAGGTGCTTAATTAATGCGCAAAACAACTCCCTCTAGCTTCTTCCCCCTCGCCGACGAGTCTATGGAAACGGGGAGGGTATTTCCATGCCATCGATGCCTATAAGGTAAGGTCAACCCAATCCCACACTCCCTTCTGCCCTGCTGGATAGGTAGTTGGAGAGAACCCAGTTAGCCTGTCACTCGCACACCCTTGATTATGCCCTTCTAGCCTCGCGTGTATAACGCGTGTATAAGAAGGTAGGCTTACTCTGAAATGCCTTGAGAACAGCGGAGTGAACTTCTAACTCGTGGAAAGAAAAAATGGAAAGAGCATACCTTATATATAAATAATAAAGGCTAGGGCATTTACCAATGAAGGAAGCGGAGCACCTAACCGTCAGTCTCAGTCTGAGCTCTCTGGAGCTATTCGTGTAAGCCGGGTATTCATAAGAGCAGTTCCTAGCCGCATAGACTTTGACTTTTCTTAGTAGGGCGAGACAAGGGATAAGGCAATCAGAGTAGGCTTTTACCGGCTGGGCGCCTTTTTTCTGGGTCTGTTTTCCTCCTTTCTTTGCCGGAACTCCTACGCCCTCAGATGGGGAAGGAAAGTCAGAGATGGTTAGCGGCTCGAAGAAAGATCTCCTCCGAAAGAGGAAGTGAAGTTACAAGACGGCGGACGTGTAGGTGCAAAGTAGGAAGCTGCCTGGCCAAATAAAGCAAGCCTAGAAGCAAGTAAAGGCGTAATCAGATGCTTCCTCAGGCGGATTTTACTAAGCAGGTGAAGAAGATGCGGGACAGCTTAGATTATAGGTGACATCGCTAGCCTTTTCATTCAGTCCGGTTTCCGCCAAGTTTCCTTCTCAGGAGAAGCTGGGTCGCCTTTTGCCGGGAATTCCTACCTATAGGGGGGGAGGTTAGATTGCACGATATAGAAGCATTCCATCATCAATCCTCGTGAAACATTCAATTTAGAAAGGCTTCAGAAAGTTGTCTTTGGCGCCTAGTCTTCAAGTTCTTCTTCAATGTCAATTGTAACTTACTCCAATGCTTTCTTTCACTCCAATGCCACCTCGTTCCTATCTTCTTTTGAGAATACCGGAACATCCTCTGCGCCGTGCCCTGGATATGCCATTTCCGCCTAACCCGAATCTCTTGACTGAGCTGCATTCTTTCCTAACTTGACTTTCTTGTGATGAAAGAATTTCCGAGGTATGCCCTCATCTCCGTCTTAGTCAGTAAAGCTAATCCCCAAAGTTCAAGAAAGACTCCTTTCCGGCTACTCTGGTTTAGTCTTTCCTATCCTTGGCGTCGAGTAAGTACCGGAATCACTCCTATAAAAGAAGTAGGTTTTTGAACTCCCTAACTTCGAAGTCAAGTCAATCTCTAACCCTACCCGATTCGATTCTTTCTTTCCCGGAAGAACTGTCTTTCTTTTCAACTGAGCTGCATTTCCAATCCGTTTAGTCGGTCTCGTACCCAAGTTCCCTTATTTGTTTGCGTAACACTCTTGATATTGAAACCAGAGAATAAGCTTACCGCTCTAAGTCGATCTATTATTCTCTTTCCCTCCAAACCTTCCTAGTCGAGCTTCCACCGCCCCTAAAGAAAGAGATGGGAGCACATCCGTAACTCAACGAAACGACTTAGGGGCACTCATCTCATGGATACCCCTTCTTTTCTTGAGCCAGAGTTGGGGCTTTTGCGGCATCTAGTTCAGTATCAGATAGAGCAGATAGTTCAGTCCCTTGGCAAAGAAGGTTGACTTCTCTGTCACTTCCGTACTTCTGTAACTTCACTGAAAGCAGAGGAAGAGTAGGACTAGGAGTGGGAAGCACCTATATTTGGCACGTATCAATAGCAGTAGCTTTAGCAGTAGGAGTAGGAATAGGCCCAATAGACTGAGATTAGTGGGTAGCTTTAGTGGCTTGTTTAGCGATTGCGCATTGCCGTGCTTTGTTTAATAAGGATTTCTTACTCTTAGGCATGAGAGGAAGTAAGCATTTCGCGTTCTGGGAAAGGAAGGAAAGAAGAGTTAACAGGAGTAGCAGGTAATCTCAGATCAGGTTACTCCAATTCATTCAATTTCTTCATTGAATGTGTAGTAAGAATGGCTTGTGCAATAATAATAAAGATTGGAAATTAGCCCTAGATTCAGTCTCTGGTATGAGATGAGTGTATGGTGATACAAATTTCCTATATCCTGAAAGAAGTTGCTGAAAAGCAGTCGAAGAAGGAGGAGGGAAGCTGTAGGGGGTAGACAGGAGCGGTAGAAGACTTCCTTCCTTTCTAGCTCTGTAGGGAGGGAATGCCAAAGAATAGTCTAACTGAACTGTTAAAAAGAATAGTATAGAAAAGACTCCTTACGCCGACTAAGCACTTACCAGAGAGCTAACCTCAGTGAAAGGTTAAAGCAAGGAGAGCAGCAATCGTCTGAATGCCGTCTTCATTCAGTTGAATGCCGCAGATGGTCTTCTCCATAATAGGAAAGGGAAATGCTCACTACTAAGAGCGCATTCTTCCTTACTTTTCGCTACCGCAGCAGATGTTTAGGGGAAGACTGTCAGATAGCTTAATGGGATGAAGGACTAATTGCCCGGTCTTCTTCGCTCAGTGGTCCTCCTCTGGTCCCAGTCGATTCCTAACTTCGCTATCCCTTTCAGGAGAACCGCTAAGCCAGCCTGACTCGGATGAGTGAAAGAGTTGCTATCAGAGTGAATTGTTAAGAAATATCATAAGAGAACAAATAAAAGAATGATGCCTGACTTCAGTCAGTCAACTGCCAATTAGGGCGAGGCCTACCTCCTATCAGAACGATTGGATAAAAAGGGGGAATGAGAATATGGTTTTCGACCTTCCAAGATGGCTAATTCATAAAAAAAAATGCCTTTCTTCTTTCTAAGTAAATAAGTAACTTCGTGTCCAAAGAATGGGCATCAAGCTGATGATTTGCCCTTCGATTCCGATCTTCGCGCAATTTATGTAAAGAACGTTCTTTTCTGGGAAGCTCTTGCTTATACGTGCTGTACGACTCAACAGCACGCTCTCAAAACAGGGAAACCGGTGCAAAGCATTCTTCTTTCTGATGTCCCTGGGCTCCTTCTGGCGCTTCAAAGGATGGCTAATTAAAGTAAATGCAATGATTTTCTCTTCCTAGAAAGGTTGTTAGGCTTAGGGTGAAATTGGAGTCTGATAAAGCTGTTTTGGAGGGGGCATTTCTTCTTGATAGAGTCTGGTAGGTGGTCGGCCATCAGAACAATGGGGACATTAGTCCTTTTTGTAAAGCGGCGTAGATAGGGAACTGTCCACTTCTCTCTTTATGACTAAACCCGCTAGAAGCTCGTTAAAAGGTGAGATAACTGCTTCTAATTCACTCGAAAAAGGTACCTCCTATCCATGGTCTTAAGCTGAGATGCGTAAAAGAAGGTTACTCTAATTCCAAAGCCGGGAAAGACTCGTTTTTTCCCTTTGTTTCTGCTTCGATTCTTTGGTTATGAAAAGCCGTTAATTAATTAAAATGAAATGAAGTAGTAGTAGTGAGGCGTCAGTACGGAGTTGCGTCAGCTGTAGATATAGACTAGGCTAAGGGAGGGACTTCATCTCTTCTATTCTCTTTACTTACATACACCTTACACTTCCGCTGAGTCTAACGAGGCTCGGGTGCGGAGCCTTCCACTGTGAACCGAGACTACGCAAAGGTATAACACCATAGAAACTTCGCTGACTTTATCATAAACCTTGATTTCGCTACGCTCAATAAGAATCCAGAATAGCAGAAAATAGATTCGTGTTCCGCTTCAAAAGTCAGTGTCGTCTTTGCCCAAGTGTGAACTGCAGACGACTCTCCAGTGATTCCATTCCTTCTTACTTTACTTCTGGGTAAACCCAACCCGAATGGGAAGAAGAGGGAAGGAAAGAGCGGTCCATTTTTTACATTTTCTGAGGCAGACCTATTTGGCATTTTAGAAAAGGGAAGGGAACTTCTCACCGAAGGGGGCAGTAGGAATGAAGGAGGCGGGAAGCTACCGCTTCTAGAATGCAAGCTTATCCTTTCCTTTTTTTTTTAG
>Ga0075370_10000235_pt1 | contig 19837 bp, 16 predicted proteins | sample EndMethybrTD3035_FD_71398 | JGI IMG/M metagenome (GOLD analysis project Ga0075370, IMG submission 71398) | Populus endosphere microbial communities from Tennessee, USA - Endosphere MetaG P. TD hybrid TD303-5 | ecosystem: Host-associated > Plants > Roots > Endosphere | place: USA: Tennessee... | reverse complement strand
TGGGCATGCAGTTCGACCTCGCCGCGCGGCTGAAGGCCGAGGTGCAGCAGCGCGAGGCCGAGACGCAGCGGCGCGCGGCGCTGGAGCGGGCGCTGGCGATCCCGCTCGCGGCCGGCCGCGTGACGCTGGCCAACGGGCGTATCGGCATCAGCGGCAGCGTGCTGTTCGCATTCAACTCCGCCGACCTGCAACCTGAAGGGCGGCAAGTCCTGAAGAGCCTGGCCGGCCCGCTCGCGACCTATCTCGCTGCGCGCAACGAGGCACTCATGGTCAGCGGCTTCACCGACGACCGGCAGGTGCGTGACGGCAACCGTGCGAAGTTCGCCGACAACTGGGAGCTCTCGGCACAGCGTGCGCTCACCGTGACGCGCGCGCTGATCGAGGAGGGCGTGCCGGCGTCGGCCGTGTTCGCCGCGGCGTTCGGGTCCGAGCAGCCGGTGGCCTCGAACGCCGAGGCCGCGGGCCGCGCGCTGAACCGGCGTGTCGAGATGGCGCCGACGCCGCGGCCCAAGCCTGCATGAGCGCGGCGGGCCGCTCCCAAGCCTGTCCTGAGCTTGGTCGAAGGGCGCGAATCCCGGAGCACGCAGTGCGCAGGGTAGTCCAGTGAGCGACGACCAGGAAGCACGCCGAGCCGTGCTGGCGGAGCTGTCCGAGCTGGTCGACCGCCTCGGCCGCTCGCCGACTTCGCGCGTGCTCCCTCGTTCGGCACCCCAGGCGGCACCGCAGGCCTCGCGCAACGCCGTGACCGCGTTCAAGAGCACCTGGTCGCGACTGCGCGCCGAACAGCGTCTGCGTCAGGCCATGGCCCAGGTGCCCATGACGGCCGGACCGCTGAACTCCGCGCACGTCGTGAACCGCACGCTGCAGACGATGCGCGAGCTGTCGCCGGAGTACCTCGATGCGTTCATGCAGCATGTCGACACGCTGCTGTGGCTGGAGCAGGCCACCGGTGGTGAGCTGACGCCTCGCGCCACGACGTCGGCCGAGGGCCGAGCAAGACCCGGGGCACGCGCGCCGCGCAAGTAGGCCGACGCCTACCGCCAGGGCGTGCGCCCTCCGACGATGCAGCAGGCGGATGGCTGCTCGGACTGCGCGTGCGTTCGGGTCAAGGTGGCGACAGCGACTTCCACCAGGATCCACCAGGAGACGGACATGCCCAAGTTTCGCCCGACCCGCACCCTGTTCGCGGTGCAGCTGATGCTGGCAGGGCTGCTCGGCGCCACGGGCGCCGATGCGCAGACGACCGCACCTTCGGAATCGGCTTCGCAGGCCGAAGCCGCCGCGAAGGGCAACAAGGCGGCCAAGCCGCCTGTCGATGCCGCCGCGTCGCAGGCGAACGTGGCAAACAAGAAGCCTGCGAAGCCCGGCGCTCAGGCTGGGCCGCAGTCGGCCTCGGCGGCGGACGGGGCGGCCAGCAAGGCGGCGAGAGGAAACAAGGCGGGCCGACCGCCCGTGGAAGCTGCCGCGTCGGAGGCTGGTGTCGCGACCAAGAAGCCGGCGAAGGAAGGGGCGCAGTCCGGGCCGATGCCGGCCTCGGCGGCTCAGCGCTGAGCCCGGCTCCGATCGCGATCGACGCCACGAACAGGCGCACGCCGCTGCGTCGCTTGTTGTTGGTATCTTTCGCGGCATGGATCCGAGCCGATTGTTCGAAGAAGGTCACCCGCTGGACAACCCCGTCTGGCACGCGCTGCGCGGGCCGCACGCGCGCTTTGCCGTGCGCCACGGGCAGGCGCTTCATTACCAGCGCGAGGTCGCCGCGTTCTCCGCGTTCGACACCCCCAGCGTGCAGGCCTATGCCGATCTTGCGCACGGCCTGAGCTCGGGCACCGAAGCGCGGCTGGTGCGGCGCGAAGTCGAGTCTTTGCCGGCTGGCTGGCTCGAGGTCAGCCATGTCCCGCTCTTTCAGATGCTGGCCGCGCCGACGCAGATCGATCCGATCGAAGGCCCTCCGGTCACCGTGCTGGGCGCAGCGCATGTTGCCGCCGCCACGGCGCTTGTGGAGCTGACGAAGCCCGGCCCGTTCGGCCCGCGCACGCTCGAGATGGGCTGCTATCTCGGCATCTTCGAAGACGGCGAACTGCTCGCGATGGCGGGCGAGCGCATGCACCTGCCGGGCTACATCGAGATGAGCGCGATCTGCACCCATCCCAGGGCGCGCGGCCGCCGCCTCGCCGAGTACCTGATGCGCCGCCTGATGCATGCGGCGATCGCACGCGGCGAGCGGCCGTTCCTGCACGTGCTGCCGGAGAACGAGCCGGCGATCGCGCTGTATCGCCGGCTCGGGTTCGAACTGCGCGCCCGGATGCAGTACGTGTGGCGCCGGCCCGAGGCGGCGCTCAGCCGGTCCTGAAGGAGGCAGGCTTCGCCGCTTGCGGCGAGCCGCGTTCGTACTCCGAGATCACCTGCGCGCCGAATAGCAGCAGCGTCGCCCCGAGCTCCAGGCTCAGCAGCACGACGATCGCAGTGGTCAGCGAGCCGTAGACGACGCTCACCTGCGAGATCGTCGCCAGGTACCAGACCAGCACACGCCGCGTCAGCTCCCACAGCACGGCGGCCGTGACGCCGCCGATCAGCGCGTGGCGAAGCGAGAGCCGCCCAACCGGCATCACCATGTACACGGAGGTGAGGATGAATACTTCGCCCACGAAGCCGAGCAGGTACAGCAGCGCATGCGAGATGCCGCCAAGCGACCAGTGGCGGCCGAGGAACTCCACGCCGTGCTCGCCCATCGCCTGCAGGCTGCCGCTGACGAGCGTGACGACGAGCAGACCGACGCCCAGGCACAGGATGTAGCAGTAGGGCAGCAGCGCCGAGATCAGGAAGTGGCGCCGCTTCACGGCGACGCGGTGAACGAAGATCACCGACATCGCGTTCTCGAGCACGGTGAATGCGAGCGAGCTGAAGAACAGCATCGTCAGCAGCAGCAGCCAGCCGGCGACGTCGCGGTGCGCCATGAAGCTCGCCAGCTCGCCGACCACGGCCCGCGACTGCCCGGGCAGCACCCATTCGAGATAGCGGCCGAGCGTGGCCAGCAGATCGCCTGGTTCGATCCAGTGCGACAGCACGATCATGATCATGATCAGCAAGGGCACGATCGACAGCAGCGCGTAGTACGCCACCGCGCCGGCCAGCAGCAGGCCCTGGTTCGCGCGAAACGCACGAACCGAGCGCCATGCGAACGCGGCGACTCGCGCGGCAAGCGCCGCGCCTGGCAAGGGCGATGGCTCCATGCTGCGCAGTCTGCACGATGGGCGGGCCGATGTCTCGAGACCCGCAGCGCGACACGACCAAGGCCTGCACCACCGGCGGGCCTTCTCCTACAGGCGCCGCCGGAGCGGGCGGCTACAAGAAGGAATGCTGTCCACGCACCCCGGCGCCGGCGCGCGGCCCGTCCTGTCGATCCGCGTGCTCACCGTCAACATCCACAAGGGCCTCGCATTCATGAGCCGGCGCTTCGTGCTGCCGCAACTGCGCGAAGCCGTGCGCGCGGTGCGCGCCGATCTGGTGTTCCTGCAGGAGGTGGAGGGTGCGCGCTCACGCGCGGCCGGCGACGATGCGGACGCGGCGCACTACGAATTCCTGGCCGATCAGGTCTGGCCGCAGTTCGCGTACGGTCGCAACGCCATCACCACGAGCGGCCACCACGGCAACGCCGTGCTCTCGAAGTACCCCATCACTCGCTACGACAACCACGATGCCTCGGTCGACGGGCATGAGCCGCGCGGCCTGCTGCACTGCGTGCTGCAGCCACCCGATCGGGACGAGCCCGTCCATGCGATCTGCGTGCACCTCGGCCTGCGCGAGTCGCACCGCGAGCAGCAGCTCGGTCTGCTGTGTTCGACGATTCGCAGCCAGGTGCCCGACTCGCAGCTTCTCATCGTGGCTGGCGACTTCAACGACTGGCGCGCGCGGGCGCATCGCTGGCTCGCGACCTGCGCGGGGCTGCAGGAGGTGTTCGTGCATGCGCGCGGCGCGGCGGCCAGAACGTTTCCGGCCGGACTGCCGCTGCTGCCGCTGGACCGCATCTACGTCCGCAACGCACGCGAGCACGCACCGATCGCGCTGCCGCGGCGGCCGTGGTCGCGGCTGTCCGACCACGCGCCCCTGGCCGCGGAGATCCGGCGATGAACTCGCGCTGGCTGAGCGGGCACAGCGTGCGCCTGCTGGAGAACGGCGAGGAGTACTTCCCCGCCGTGTTCGACGCGATCCGCTCGGCCAGGCACGAGGTGATCCTCGAGACCTTCATCCTGTTCGAGGACAAGGTCGGGTGGGCGCTGCATGCCGCGCTGCTCGAAGCGGCACGGCGTGGCGTGCAGGTCGACGTGACGGTCGACGGATTCGGCTCGCCCGATCTCGGCCCGAAGTTCATCGGCGAGCTGACCGAAGCGGGCGCGCGGCTGCACACCTTCGAGCCGAGCCGGCGGCTGTTCGGCGTGCGCTTCGACGTGCTGCGCCGGATGCATCGAAAGATCCTGATCGTCGATGCGACGCTCGCTTTCGTCGGCGGCATCAACTATTCGGCCGACCACCTCGCCGACTTCGGTCCGCAGGCGAAGCAGGACTACGCAATCGCGATCCGCGGCCCGGTCGTCGAGCAGATCCGCCGCTTTGCGCGCGCCGCGATGCGGCGCGGGCACAGCGAGGGGCATGCCGCGCCGCCGTCGCGCGCGCGGCCGGTCGAGCCCGCCGGCCCGGCCGCGGCATTGTTCGTCACGCGCGACAACTGGGAGCACCACAACGATATCGAGCGCCACTACCGTATCGCCATTCGCAGCGCGCGCAAGCGCATCTGGATCGCGAACGCGTACTTCTTTCCCGGCTACCTGCTGCTGCGCGGGCTCAGGCGTGCGGCGCGCCGCGGCGTCGACGTGCGGCTGATCCTGCAAGGCGAGCCCGACATGCCGATCGCGAAGATGGCCGCGTCACTGCTGTACGAGCACCTGCAGCGCGATGGCGTCGAGATCCACGAGTACTGCAAGCGCCCGTTGCACGGCAAGGTTGCGGTCGTCGACGACGAGTGGGCGACCGTCGGCTCGAGCAACCTCGATCCGTTGAGCCTGTCGCTCAACCTCGAAGCAAACGTCATCGTGCGCGACCGCGGTTTCGCTGCCGAATTGAGCGAGAAGCTCGAGGCGCTGATGCGCGACGATTGCAAGATGGTCGCGCGTGCGCCGCTGGGCCGTCCGGGTGCGTGGCAGTCGCTGCGCAACGCAGTCGTCTTCCATGTGCTGCGGCGCTTCTCGGCGTGGGCCGCGTGGCTGCCGCGGCATGTGCCGCGCCTCGTGCGGCATGCCCGCAAGGACGGCCATGCCGCGTGAAGCGCGTCGCCGGCGCTGGCGCGGGTTGGGCACGCTGCTGACGACGCTGTTCGCGCTGTTCGTGATCGGCCTGCTCGTCCACTGGGCGCGAACGGTCCACTGGGCCGACGTGCTTGCGGCGGTGCGCAACTATCCGGCAGGGACGCTCGCCACGGCCGCCGGTCTCGCACTCCTCAGTCACGCGCTGTACAGCACCTATGACCTGATCGGCCGGCATCAGACCGATCACCCGCTGCTGCCGCACCAGGTGCTGGGCGTGGCCTTCGTCTCGTACGCGTTCAACCTGAACCTGGGATCGCTGGTCGGCGGGTTTGCGATGCGCTACCGGCTCTACACGCGGCTGGGCCTGTCGACGACGGTCGTCACGCAGGTGCTCGGGCTGAGCCTGCTGACGAACTGGCTCGGGTACGCGCTGGTGGCCGGCATCGCCTTCGTGTCGATGCCGCCCGACCTGCCGATGTCCTGGGAACTCGGGCGCACGGGGGTACGAGTGCTCGGGGCTGCCCTGCTCGCGCTGGCGCTCGCGTATGTCGGGCTGTGCTTCGCGGCGCGGCGGCGCGAGTGGACGATGCGCGGGCATCGGCTGGTGCTGCCGGCGGGTCGGGTGGCGCTGTGGCAGCTCGGCGTGGCGGCGGCCAACTGGGCGCTGATCGGCGCCGTCGTCTACACCTTGTTGCACCAGCACGTGGCCTACGGCGCCGTGCTGAGCGTGCTGCTGATCGCCGCGATCGCCGGCGTGATCACACACGTGCCGGCCGGCCTCGGCGTGCTCGAGGCCGTGTTCGTCGCGTTGCTCGGGCGGCAGGTGCCGCAGGCCGACCTGATCGCCGGCTTGCTTGCATACCGGGCGCTCTACTACCTGGCCCCGCTCGCGCTCGCGGCAGCCGTTCTGGCGACGATCGAGTCGAATGCTGCCGCGGTTGCAGCTCGTCACAGTCGCCGACGCCCGATTGCGAAGTCGTCCTACACGCGATTCACGCACGCTGGGGATCATGATGAAGCTCGCGAAGACGAGCGACCTATGACATCCGGAGGTCGAACATGATTCGAATTGCCATTGTTGACGACCATGCGATCGTGCGAGCCGGGCTGCGCCAGTTTCTGTCCGAGCAGGTCGACATGACGGTGGTCGCCGAAGCGACCAACGGCCGCGAGGCCATGGACATCGTCCGCAAGGAACTTGCCGACATCATGCTGATGGACCTGTCGATGCCGGACCAGAGCGGCGTCGATGCGCTTGCCGCGATCAAGGCGCGCCAGCCTGACCTTCCGGTGCTGATCCTGAGCGGCTTTCCGGAAGAGCACTATGCGACGACCCTGTTGCGCCAGGGTGCGGCCGGCTACCTGAACAAGGAGTGCGATCCGGAAGAGATCGTGAAGGCGATCCGCACCGTCGTGCGCGGGCGCAAGTACATCACGTCGGGCGTCGGCGAACTGCTCGCGAACCAGTACACGTCGGGCGACGACAAGCCCGAGCACGAGCACCTGTCGGAGCGCGAGTTCCAGGTGTTCCTGCGGCTCGCGAAGGGGGAGACGATCGGTCACATGGCCGACGGCATGGCGCTCAGCGTGAAGACCGTGAGCACCTACCGCACCCGCGTGATGGAGAAGATGAACCTCAGCTCGAACAGCGACCTGACCTACTACGCGCTGAAGAACGGCCTGATCCAGTGAGACCCTAGGCTTCGCGGCGCTTGAGCGAACTCCCGGGAGCCGCTGCTCGCAGCAGCGCGCACAGCTCGTCCATCAGGGCCTCCAGCTCCTCGATCTCGAACGGCTTGGTCAGCGAGCGAACGTTCGGGCCGAAGCTCAGCGCATGCTCGCCGAGGTCATAGCCGCTGCACAGGACGATCCAGCGCGCCGGCTCGGCGCGAATCAGCTCCCGCGCCAGATCGGCGCCGGACATTCCGGGCAGGCTGACATCGGTGACGACGATGTCGAACCGATGCTCGAGGTCGGCGGCGAGCGCCTGTTCCGCGCTCGCGCACAGCGCCACCTCGCGGTCAGGCCGCCGCAGCAGCTCGCCAATGGTGGCGCGCAGATCGTCGTTGTCTTCGACGTAGAGGATGGAGACGGATTGCACGTGGGCGCGACGGTCGTATGCAAAAAGTCTACGCTCGCACTGCGCCGCAAAAGGGGCGTGTAGGCATCGTCCTACAGCGGCTCGCGCTGGCGTCCGTCAGAGAGGCCCCGCAATGGGGCGATAGGCTCAATCAACGCGACCACCGCAGAGGGCAAATCTTATGAAAGTCATCGAGGCCCCGGTCGTCAGCGCGCCCGAGCGCGAAATGGTCACGCTGCTGGGGGCGCTCACGCAGCTCAGCCGCGGCGATCCGGCGGTGCGTTTGCCGGTCCACTGGGAAGGCGTGGCCGGCAAGGTGGCCGATGTATTCAACCAGCTCGTCGAGCAGAACGCGACGATGGCGTCCGAGCTCGCACGCCTGCGCCGCGTGGTCGGCAAGGAAGGCAAGCTCAAGCAGCGTGCCGCCCTGAGCGAGCGGCGCGGGTTCTGGGGCGAATCGATCGAATCGATCAACGCGCTGATCGACGACCTGGTCCACCCGACCAGCGAGGTGGCGCGCGTGATCGGTGCGGTCGCGCAGGGCGACCTGAGCAAGAGCATGGCGCTCGAGGTCGAGGGCCGGCAGCTCGAAGGCGAGTTCCTCAGCACAGCCAAGACGATCAACACGATGGTCGAGCAGCTCGGCAACTTCTCGGCCGAGGTGACACGGGTGGCGCGCGAGGTCGGCACCGAAGGCAAGCTCGGCGGCCAGGCCAAGGTCAAGGGCGTGGCCGGCACCTGGAAGGACCTGACCGACTCGGTGAACTCGATGGCCGGCAACCTGACCGACCAGGTGCGCAACATCGCCGACGTGACGACCGCGGTCGCGAAGGGTGATCTCTCGAAGAAGATCACGGTCGACGTGAAGGGCGAGTTCCTGACGCTGAAGAACACGATCAACACGATGGTCGACCAGCTGCGCTCGTTCGCCTCCGAGGTCACGCGGGTGGCGAAGGAAGTGGGCACCGAAGGCTCGCTCGGCGGGCAGGCGCGCGTCGAAGGCGTGTCCGGCACCTGGAAGGACCTGACCGACTCGGTCAACTCGATGGCCGGCAACCTGACCAGCCAGGTGCGCAACATCGCCGACGTGACGAAGGCGGTGGCGGCCGGTGACCTTTCGAAGAAGATCACGGTCGACGTGAAGGGCGAGATTCTCGAGTTGAAGAACACCGTCAACACGATGGTCGACCAGCTCAATTCCTTCGCGGCCGAGGTGACGCGGGTCGCACGCGAGGTCGGCACCGAAGGCAAGCTCGGCGGCCAGGCCGAGGTGAAGGGCGTGTCGGGCACCTGGAAAGACCTGACCGAGTCCGTCAACTCGATGGCCGGCAACCTGACCAGCCAGGTGCGCAACATCGCCGACGTGACGAAGGCGGTGGCGGCCGGCGACCTCTCGAAGAAGATCACCGTCGACGTGAAGGGCGAGATTCTCGAGTTGAAGGCGACGATCAACACGATGGTCGACCAGCTGAACTCCTTTGCGGCGGAAGTGACGCGGGTGGCGCGCGAGGTCGGCACCGAGGGCAAGCTCGGCGGCCAGGCGGATGTGCAGGGCGTGGCCGGCACCTGGAAGGACCTGACCGAGTCGGTCAACTTCATGGCCGGCAACCTGACCAGCCAGGTTCGCAACATCGCCGAAGTGACGACGGCAGTCGCGGCCGGCAACCTCAGCAAGAAGATCACGGTCGACGTGAAAGGCGAGATCTCGGAGCTGAAGAACACGATCAACACGATGGTCGACCAGCTTTCGTCGTTCGCCGCCGAGGTGACGCGCGTCGCGCGCGAGGTCGGCACCGAAGGCAAGCTCGGCGGCCAGGCCGACGTGAAGGGCGGCGCCGGCACGTGGAAGGACCTGACCGAGTCGGTCAACTCGATGGCATCGAACCTGACCTCGCAGGTTCGCAACATCGCCGACGTGACGAAGGCGGTGGCGGCGGGCGATTTGTCGAAGAAGGTCACGGTGCCGGTGAAGGGCGAGATTCTCGAGCTGAAGAACACCGTCAACACGATGGTCGACCAGCTGAACTCCTTCGCGGCGGAAGTGACGCGGGTCGCGCGCGAAGTCGGCACCGAAGGCAAGCTGGGCGGCCAGGCCGACGTGCAGGGCGTGGCCGGTACCTGGAAGGACCTGACCGAGTCGGTCAACTTCATGGCCGGCAACCTGACCAGCCAGGTGCGCAACATCGCCGACGTGACGAAGGCGGTGGCGGCCGGCGACCTCTCGAAGAAGATCACGGTCGACGTGAAGGGCGAGATTCTCGAGCTGAAGAACACGATCAACACGATGGTCGACCAGCTCAACTCCTTCGCGGCCGAGGTGACGCGGGTCGCGCGCGAAGTCGGCACCGAAGGCAAGCTCGGCGGCCAGGCGGACGTGCAGGGCGTGGCCGGCACCTGGAAGGACCTGACCGACTCGGTGAATCTGATGGCGTCGAACCTGACCAGCCAGGTGCGCAACATCGCCGACGTGACGAAGGCGGTGGCGGCCGGTGACCTGTCGAAGAAGATCACCGTCGACGTGAAGGGCGAGATCCTCGAGCTGAAGGCCACGATCAACACGATGGTGGACCAGCTCTCGTCGTTCGCCGCCGAGGTGACGCGGGTGGCGCGCGAGGTCGGCACCGAAGGCCGGCTCGGCGGCCAGGCGCAGGTGCGCGATGTGTCGGGCACCTGGAAGGACCTGACCGAGAACGTCAACTTCATGGCCGGCAACCTGACCGGCCAGGTGCGCGGGATCGCGAAGGTCGTGACTGCCGTCGCCAACGGCGACCTGAAGCAGAAGCTCACCGTGGAAGCGAAGGGCGAGATCGCCGCGCTTGCCGAAACCATCAACAGCATGACCGACACGCTCGCGACCTTCGCCGACCAGGTGACGACGGTGGCGCGCGAAGTCGGTGTCGAAGGCAAGCTGGGCGGGCAGGCCAAGGTGCCGGGTGCGGCCGGCACGTGGAAGGGCCTCACCGAGAACGTCAATCAGCTGGCTGCGAACCTGACCACGCAGGTGCGCGCGATCGCCGAAGTGGCGACCGCGGTGACGCAGGGCGACCTGACCCGTTCGATCACCGTCGAGGCGCAGGGCGAAGTGGCCGCGCTGAAGGACACGATCAACGAGATGATCCGCAACCTGAAGGACACGACCCAGAAGAACACCGAGCAGGACTGGCTGAAGACCAACCTCGCGAAGTTCAGCCGGATGCTGCAGGGCCAGAAAGACCTGCTGACGGTCGGCCAGCTGATCCTGTCCGAGCTCGCGCCTGTGGTCGGCGCGCAGCAGGCCGAGTTCTATGTGCTGACGACGACGCCCACGCCCAAGCTGCGCCTGTTCGGCAGCTACGCATCGGGCGGCCAGACCTCGCACGGCAAGGAAGTCGCGCTCGGCGAGGGCCTGGTTGGCCAGTGCGCAATCGAGAAGTCGAAGATCCTGCTGACCAACATCCCGAGCAGCTCGTTCCGCATCGCGACCGGCCTCAGCGAAGGTGCGGCGCTCGATGTGCTGGTGCTGCCGATCGTGTTCGAAGGCGAGGTGCGCGGCGTGCTGGAACTCGCGTCGCTCGAGCGCTTCAACCCGGCGCACCAGGCTTTCCTCGACCAGCTCACCGAGTCGATCGGCATCGTGATCAACACGATCAGCGCCAACATGCGCACCGAAGACCTGCTGACGCAGTCGCAGTCGCTCGCGCAGGAGCTGCAGAACCGCCAGCAGGAACTGCAGACCACGAACGAAGAGCTGCAGGAGAAGGCGCGTCTGCTGGTGCACCAGAACCAGGAGGTGGAGCGCAAGAACCAGGAAGTCGAACAGGCGCGCCAGGCGCTCGAAGAAAAGGCGACCCAGCTCGCGCTGACCTCGAAGTACAAGTCCGAGTTCCTCGCGAACATGTCGCACGAACTGCGCACGCCGCTGAACAGCCTGCTGATCCTTTCGGACCAGCTGTGCAAGAACAGCGACGGCAACCTGACGCCGCGCCAGGTGGAGTTCGCGAAGACGATTCACCTCTCGGGCAACGACCTGCTGATGCTGATCAACGACATCCTCGACTTGTCGAAGATCGAGTCGGGCACGGTCGCGGTCGACGTCAGCGAGCTGCGCCTCGAAGACCTGCAGCGCTCGGTCGACCGCAGCTTCCGCCATGTGGCCGAGTCCAAGCACGTCGACTTCGAGATCCGCACCGACCCGCAGCTGCCGAAGACGATCGCGACCGACGTCAAGCGGTTGCAGCAGATCATCAAGAACCTGCTGTCCAACGCGTTCAAGTTCACGCATCAGGGCTCGGTCTGCCTGTCGCTCAGCGTGGTCGAAGCGGGCTGGTCGCGCGACAACGACGATCTGAACCGCGCGAGCAAGGTGCTTGCCTTCTCGGTGTCCGACACCGGCATCGGCATCGCGCCCGACAAGCAGCAGATCATCTTCGAGGCCTTCCAGCAGGCCGACGGGTCGACCTCGCGCAAGTACGGCGGCACCGGCCTCGGCCTCGCGATCAGCCGCGAGCTCGCGCGCCTGCTCGGCGGCGAGATCAGGCTCAGCAGTGCGCCGTCGCAAGGCAGCACCTTCACGCTGTACCTGCCGCAGAGCTACACGCCGACCCGCAGCCCGCGCCACCCGCGCAGCGCCGAGACGGCGAATCTGATCGATCGAGCCCGCACGTACGACGAGCCCGCTGCGCTGCTCTCGGCACCGGCCCACGTGGCCGCCGAGCGGCCCGTCAGCGTCAACGTCAACGGCGGCGGCGAGGAACTGGTGGCCGCGAACGTCGCGAACGACGACCGCAACGACATCCTGCTCGGCGACAAGGTGCTGCTGATCGTCGAGAACGACCTGGCATTCGCCGGCGTGCTGCTGCAAGCTGCGCGCCGCACCGGCTTCAAGGGGCTGGTGAGCACGAGCGGCGCCGGGGCGCTGGCGATGACGCGCGACTACCAGCCGGCGCTGATCACGCTGGACATCTTCCTGCCCGACATGGAGGGCTGGCGCATTCTCGAACGGCTGAAATCCGACCTCGCGACGCGGCACATCCCGATCTGTGTCGTCTCGACCGACGACTCGCGCGAACGCGCGCTGCACAGCGGCGCGGTCGGCTTCCTGAGCAAGCCGCTGCAATCGGTCGACGTCGTCGAGCAGGCCCTGGCGAATCTGTACGCGTTCACCGACCGCCGCAAGAAGAAGCTGCTGGTGATGCTGAGGCCGTCGGCCCAGCGCGACCGCTACCTCGATGCGCTCGATGCCGACACCGAGGTGGTCATCGCCGGCTCGGCGGCGCAGGCGCGCGCCGAGCTGCAAGGCGTCGACTGCGTGATCACCGACGGCGAGGTGGCCGACTTCGGTCCGCAGGACGTGATCGAGTCGCTCGAGCAGCGGCCGCTCGCGCGTCAGCTGTCGATCGTGCTCGCGACCTCGAATGCCGAGATCGCGAGCCGCTGGGAGAGCGGCCGCAGCGCCTTCGCACTGCGCAAGGCGGACCGGATCGAGCGCATGCTCGATGCGACGGCGTTCTTCCTGCATCGCGGCGAGGCGGCGATGTCGGAGCAGGAGCGCGAGTCGATCCAGGCGCTCTACGAGGTGGACCAGGTTCTCGAAGGCAAGAAGGTGCTGATCGTCGACGACGACATGCGCAACATCTTCGCCCTCGCGACCGTGCTCGATGCCCGCGGCATGGTGATCGTCTCGGCCGAGAACGGCCGCGACGCGATCCGGCTGGTCGAGTCGGACCCGACCATCGACATCGTGCTGATGGACATCATGATGCCCGAGATGGACGGCATGGAGACGATGCGCCGGATGCGCAAGCTCTCGCGCGGCAAGAACCTGCCCTTGATCGCGGTGACCGCGAAGGCGATGAAGGGCGACCGCGAGAAGTGCATCGATGCCGGGGCGTGGGACTATCTGTCCAAGCCGGTCGACATTGCGCACCTGCTCGTGGTGCTGCGCGGCTGGCTGACCAAGTGACCTGCCCGTGAACGACGACACCTCGCCTACGCTCGACGCCGTCGCCGCCGGCGGCAATGGCCATGTCTCCGGCGACGGCGACGAGAAGGTCAACATCCTGATCGTCGACGACCTGCCGGACAAGCTGCTCGTGTTCGCGACCGTGCTCGAGGACCTCGGCCAGAACCTGGTGTTCGTCAAGTCGGGGCGCGAAGCCCTGCGCGAAGTGCTGCAGCGCGAGTTCGCGGTCATCCTGCTCGACGTCAACATGCCGGAGATCGACGGCTTCGAGACGGCCGCGCTGCTGCGCAAGTACAAGCGCTCGGCCGATACGCCGATCATCTTCATCACCTCGTATGCCGACGAGATCCAGACCGAGCGCGGCTATGCGATGGGCGCGGTCGACTACATCCAATCGCCGGTCGTGCCGCACATCCTGCGCAGCAAGGTGCGCGTGTTCGTGCGCCTGTTCGCGTTGCAGCGCCAGATACGCCGCCAGGCCGACGCGCATGCCGCCGTGCTGGCGGCTGATGCCGCGCGCCGGGTCGCCGAAGCGAACGACCGGCGTTCGGCGTTTCTCGCCAATGCGAGCCGGGTGCTGAACGGGTCGCTCGACGTCAAGGTCGGCCTGCGCGCGCTGGCCGCGCTGGTGGTGCCGGAGCTGGCGAGCCTGGCGATCGTGCTGCCGGCCGCGGCGGACGATGACGAGGCGGCCGACGCGGTCGTCGATGCGGTCGTCGTGGCGGGGCGTGCAGGTGCGGTCGACAGTCCACTGGCTGCACTCGATGCGCGCATCGCTGCGGCGCTGACGTCGGCGATGGCGGGTCGGCGACGCATCGACATGTCGGGGGCGCAGCTGGCCGGCCTCGGCGTGCTCGAACGCGGCGATCCGATGGCCGGCGACTGGTGCGCGGCCGCCGCACTGCCGCTGCTGAGCGGCGACCGCCTGCACGGCGCGCTGCTGGTGGCGGCGACGAGCCCCGGCCAGCACGCCGACTGGAGCATCCTCGGCGACCTGGCTGCGCGTGCCGCGACGGCGCTCGAGAATGCGCGGCTGTACGAGAGCCTGCAGCTGGAGATCGTCGAGCGTCGCACGGCCGAAGCCGAGCTGCAGGAGGCGAGCCGGCGCAAGGACGAGTTCCTCGCGATGCTGTCGCACGAGCTGCGCAACCCGCTGGCGCCGATCCGCACCGCGCTGGAGGTGATCCGGCGCGTCGGCCCGGCCGACCCGAAGTTCGCCTGGGCGTCGGACATCATGGTGCGGCAGCTGCGCCAGCTGACCCGGCTGGTGGAGGAACTGCTGGACGTGGCGCGCATCAGTCAGGGCAAGATCGTCCTGAAGCGCGAGAAGGTCGACCTCAACGCGGTGATCGCGCACAGCGTCGAGACGGCGCAGCCGAACCTCGACGCGCGGCAGCAGACCCTGCAGGTGCGCCCCTTCTCCGAGCCGCTGTGGCTGCACGGCGACTTCGCGCGGCTTGCGCAGATCATCTCCAACCTGCTGCACAACGCATCGAAGTACAGCGGCGACGGCTCGGCGATCGAGCTGAACACCAGCGTCGAGAGCAATGGCGCGGTGATTCGCGTGCGCGACCACGGCATCGGCATCGATCCGCAGCTGCTGCCGCGCATCTTCGATCTGTTCACGCAGGGCGACCGTGGGCTCGACCGGGCGCAAGGCGGCCTGGGCGTCGGCCTGACGCTGGCGCGCCGCCTCGCGCAGATGCATGGCGGCGGCATCGAGGCGTTCAGTGGAGGCGTCGGCAGCGGCTCGGAGTTCGTCGTCAGGCTGCCGTGCATCGGCCTGGTTCGCGGCGGCGAGCCGTTGGCCGCGCCGCCGCTCGAGCGCCCGACGCTGAGCTGCCGCATCCTGATCGTCGACGACAACCACGATGCGGCACTGAGCCTGGCCACGTTCCTCGAGATGAGCGGTCACGAGATTCGCACGGCCGGCGACGGGCGCGAGGCGCTGGATGTCGCCGAGCACTTCATCCCGGAGGCGGTCGTGCTCGACATCGGGCTGCCTGTCCTCGACGGATACGAGGTCGCGCGCCAGCTTCGCTTCGCGCCGGCGACGCAGCACGCGCTGATGCTGGCGCTGACGGGCTACGGCCAGAAGGAAGACCAGATGCTCGCCAGCCGAGCCGGCTTCGACCGTCACTTCGTCAAGCCGGTCGACCCGGCCCTGCTGGCATCGTGCATCGAGACCTGGCTGCACGTGCGGGCCACCAGCGGCGCTGCGGCGCAGGTCAGGCCCGGCATGGGCACCCATTCCTGAGGAGATCGTCATGCAGCCGACCATTGCGCTGAGCAGCCCGATGGCCCACGCCTTCTTTCATCAGAACCCTGACGCTGTGCTCGTGCTGGACTCGCTCGGCAACGTCCTGCTCGCAAACACCGCGGCGAACTGGCTCGCGGCCGGCGAGGAGTATCCGAACTTCGCGCAGATGTCGGGCGTTCCGTGGCCCGGCGACGAGAAGGGCGAGCTCGACAGCGGCCGGCGCTGGAGCCGCCGCCTGCGCGTGCATGCCTGCGACGGCAGCTCGCGCCAGGTCGACGTGAATCTGTTCGGCGTCGAGCGGGTCGAGCACGAGCCGCAGCTCTTCTACTGCGTGCTCAAGGACATCACCGCGACCGTCGCCGCGGCGCGCGCAGGCCAGGAAGTCGAAAGCCGCTCGCGGGTGACGAGCGATGCCGCGCCGGTGATGGTGTGGATGTCCAGGCCTGACGCGATGTTCGAGTGGTTCAACAAGTCCTGGCTCGCGTTTCGCGGACGCACGCTCGGCGACGAGCTCGGCGAAGGCTGGACCGAAGGCGTGCACCCCGAGGACCTCGAGCGCTGCCTCGGCATCTATGGCCATTGTTTCGAGCAGCGCGAACCGTTCTCGATGGACTACCGGCTGCTGCGCCACGACGGCAAGTACCGATGGGTGCTCGACAACGGCGTGCCGCGGCTCGGCCCGGACGGCGAGTTTCTCGGCTACATCGGCACCTGCGTCGACATCAGCGATCGCAAGGAGCTCGAAGACCGGCTCGCCGAGCACACGCGCAACCTGCGTCTGAGCGACCGGCGGCGCGAGGAATTCCTGGCCCGCCTGTCGCACGAGCTGCGCAACCCGCTCGGGCCGATCGCGAATGCGGCCGCGATCCTGAAGACGCTCGAGCTGAACGACGCGCGGCTGGTGAAGGTGCGCGAGATCATCGAGCGGCAGGTGGCGCAGCTGCACCGCCTGATCACCGACCTCGTCGACGTCACGCGGATCACGAAGGGCCGCGTCGTGCTGCAGCGAGAGCGCATCGACGCGAACGCGGTGCTCGACAGCGCGCTCGAGCAGTCGCGTGCCGAATTCGAGCAGCGCCGGCAGACGCTGCGGTTGGAGCGGGCGCAGGAGCCGCTCAGCTGCGTCGGCGATGCGCAGCGCCTGGCGCAGGCGCTGGCGGCGCTGCTCAGCAATGCGTCGAAGTTCTCGCCCGCCGGCGAGGCGGTGAGCGTGGCAGTTCGAAGGCGCGACGAGAGTGTCGAGTTCGTCGTGCGCGACACCGGCGCCGGCATCGCACCGACCTTCCTGCCGAGGGTCTTCGAGCTGTTCGCGCAAGGCGAACAGTCGCTGGCGCGGCCCGATGGGGGGCTCGGCGTCGGCCTGGCGATTGCGAAGAGCGTGGCCGAGCTGCACGGCGGCAGCGTCGAGGTCGACAGCGCCGGGCACGGGCTCGGCACGACTGCGACGCTGCGCATCCCGCTGCGTGCGCAAGCCGATGCGCCGGCCATCGACGAGTGGGATCTCGCCAACGTGGCCGGCCGGCGCGTGCTGATCATCGAAGACAACGCCGATGCGCGCGAGAGCCTGCGCCTGCGGGTCGAGCTGGGCAACAACGAGGTCCGGACCGCCGCCGATGCCGCCGAAGGCCTGCGGATCGCCGAGACCTTCGAGCCGCACCTCGTGGTGTGCGACATCGGCCTGCCCGATGTCGACGGTTACGAGCTGGTGCGTCGGCTGAAAGACACGCTGGCCGGCCACCCGACCCGATTCATCGCGCTGACGGGTTACGGCCGCGTGGAAGATCGCGATCGCGCGCTCGATTCGGGTTTCGACGCGTTCCTCGTCAAGCCGCTGCAGCCTGCGTGACCCATGGCCACGAACGCACCGCGTTGGCCGGGCAGTCCGGTGCCCGACACGGCCGAGTGGTCCGCGCGCTGCCTCGCACGCTTGATGAGCCTCGACCCCGAACTCGCGAAGGACGAGGCCGTCGCGATCGCCGACGACATGAGCACGCGGCGCCACTGGCGACACATGCTGCCCGAAACGGCGGCCGACATCCTGTTCATGCCGGTCGCGGCGATCAAATCTTCGGGATCCGCAAGCGACTGATCATCAGCGAGCCGGACGCGGCATACAGCAGCACCAGCGGATGCAGCCTGAAGCCGGCGATCTCGACCACGCCGAACCAGAGGTGTTCGCCGAGAGCGCCTTGGGTTGCCGCCGCGAACATCACGGCCACCAGCACGAGCGAGGTCGGGATCGGCGTGCCTTCGAAGTAGGCGACCTTGTCGCTGCCGGCCGAGAGCTCTTCTGCCGTCACGTTGTAGCGCGCGAGGCGCGAGACGCCGCAGGTCACGAAGAAGACGAGCACGATGCGGTCGAACAGGCCCTGCATGCCACAGGCGTAGGCAATCGCCGCCGGGGCCACGCCGAACGAGATCACGTCGGCGAGCGAATCGAGCTCGCGGCCCATCGCCGAGCTGCGTTGGCGCCAGCGCGCGATGCGCCCGTCGAGCACGTCGAAGACCAGCGCCACCGGCACCAGGCCGCAGGCCAGGTAGATGTGAAAGACATGCTGCGTCTGCAGATAGGTCATCGTGGAGAACAGCGCGCCGACACCGCACACGGCGTTGGCGAGCGTGAACCAGTCTGCGAGGTGGAACTCGCGGATCATCGAGAACGGTTTGGGTCGGCTCATTGTCGAAGTGTGGAACCGGGCAAGGCCCTGTTGTTGGCCGGGCGACCGGCCCCATATGATGAAGACCTCCAGTCTCAGGGAATTTCCGTGAAGAAAGTGTTGCTCAGTGTGTTCGTGGCCGTGCTCGCTGCCGGCTTCGTGGCCCCCGACGTCGAGGCCAGACGGCTCGGCGGTGGCACCACGTCGGGCATGAAGCGGCAGACGCCGCCTCCGCAACCCGCGCAGCCGGTGCCGGCCAAGCCCGCAGACACCGCCGCGCCGGCCACGCCGACGACAGCCGCTGCCCCTGCCGCTGCCGCAGCGCCCAAGCGCTCGTGGCTCGGCCCGATCGCTGGTCTCGCGGCCGGCCTGGGGCTCGCTGCGCTGATGAGTCATCTCGGCCTCGGCGCCGAATTCGGCAGTCTCTTGACCACGCTGTTGCTGGTGGTGGTCGGCTTTGTCGCCGTGCGCTTCCTGATGCGGCGCTTCGCGTCCGGCGGCGTGAGCCGCAGCCCGGCCATGGCCACCGCGAACGGCATGCAGTTCTCGGGCGGCCCATCCGCATCGAGCTCCGGACCTGCGTTCGGCAGCAATGCGATGGCGCCGCAGCCGTCGCCCGAACCGGCCGCCGCGCAGCAGGCGGGGCGCGGCTTCCCGCCGGGCTTCGACGTGGCCGGTTTCGAGCGCATCGCGAAGATGATCTTCATCCGCATGCAAGCCGCCAACGACGCCGGCGACCTGGCCGACTTGCGCCAGTTCGCCACGCCCGAGATGTTCGCCGTGTTCAAGCTCGACCTGCAGGATCGGCGCGGCACGCACCAGCAGACCGACGTGGTCCGCCTCGATGCGCAGGTGCTCGAGTTCGTGCAGGAGGCCGATCGCCAGATTGTCAGCGTGCGCTTCCACGGCCTGATCCGCGAAGAGCAGGACGCAGCCGCTTCTTCGTTCGACGAGACCTGGCATCTGACGAAGCCGCTCGACGGCAGCAGCGAGTGGGCGATCGCCGGCATCGCGCAGAACGAATTCGCGTGACCGTGGTCGGCATCGTTGATGTCGTTCGCTGATCGGAGGTCAGCATGCCGACCCGGGAAACGCTCGAACGCTTCATCGCCAGGGTCGAGCAGAACGCACATGCCGAGGCCTGCGAGGAGTTCTACACCGAGCAGTCGACGATGCAGGAGAACCAGGGCGCGCCGCGCGTCGGCCGCGACGCCCATGTCGCCAACGAACGCCGGGTGCTCGCCCGCGCGCGCACGGTGTGGTCGAAGTGCGTTCGGCCGGTGTTCGTGAATGGCGATCGTGTCGTGATTCGTTGGATCTTCCGCTTTGAATGGCTGGACGGCAGCGTCACGCAGATGGAGGAACTCGCGTACCAGCGCTGGGACGGCGAGCGCATCGCCGAGGAGACCTTCTTCTACGACCCGGCGCAGCGCACGCCGGTGAAGCCAGCCGCGTAGTGCGCATCCGGCGATGAGTGCGCAGCGTCGTCGGGTCCGGTGGGCTGCGTTGCTGCTTGCCGCGGCGTTCGGTCCCGCGTCTGCCGACGACGAGCTGCAGAACTGGTTCAACGATCCGTTCTTCCAGATCAGCTCGGACGTG
>Ga0075370_10000234_pt1 | contig 19870 bp, 19 predicted proteins | sample EndMethybrTD3035_FD_71398 | JGI IMG/M metagenome (GOLD analysis project Ga0075370, IMG submission 71398) | Populus endosphere microbial communities from Tennessee, USA - Endosphere MetaG P. TD hybrid TD303-5 | ecosystem: Host-associated > Plants > Roots > Endosphere | place: USA: Tennessee... | reverse complement strand
TCGATGCCGCGCTTCAGATCCATCGGGTTCATGCCGGCAGCAACGCAGGTCATGCCTTCGCGCACGATCGCCTGAGCGAGCACAGTGGCGGTGGTGGTGCCGTCACCGGCCTGGTCGTTGGTCTTGCTGGCGACTTCGCGCAGCATCTGGGCGCCCATGTTCTCGAACTTGTCCTTGAGTTCGATTTCCTTGGCGACAGTAACGCCGTCCTTGGTGATGCGGGGTGCGCCGAAGCTCTTGTCGATCACGACGTTGCGGCCCTTGGGCCCCAGCGTGACTTTCACGGCATTGGCGAGGATATCGACACCGGCGAGAATGCGTTCACGCGCGTCGCGCGAAAAGCGTACGTCCTTGGCAGCCATTGTTCAGTTTCCTTGTGAATTGAGTGAGATGGAAGTGCGAGGCTTCAGGCGATCACGCCCAGAATGTCGCTTTCCTTCATGATCAGCAGGTCTTCACCGTCGACCTTGACTTCAGTGCCCGACCACTTGCCGAACAGCACGCGGTCGCCGGCCTTGACGTCCAGCGGAGTGACCTTGCCATCGTCTGAGCGCGAGCCCGAGCCGACGGAGACGATTTCGCCCTCAGCGGGCTTTTCCTTGGCGCTGTCAGGGATGATGATCCCCCCGGCAGTCTTTTCCTCGGCTTCGACGCGGCGAACCAGCACGCGATCGTGGAGCGGACGGAAACCCATGATAATGTTCCTCTTCCTGTGAATACTAAAGCAATTGGCACTCCCCCTCAGCGAGTGCCAGCGCGGCGCATATGGTGCTGCGTTCATCCAGCGTCAAGGAGAGGCGGACAGAAAAAATTTCCTGTAGTGGGGCGCGGCAGTCAAAGCCTCCAAGTCAATCGCATGCTGACCAGTTGCCCGACCGGCATTGCGCCACATCCTCACGCCATTCAGCGAGGCGCTCGTAATAGCGGCGTTGCTGCTCCTGATAGTGCCGCATGTCGCGGTCGTAATCAGAGCGGCGCCGTGCATAATCGGCGTTTCTTCCCCCGTTTGCGCGCGACTGGGCGGCGTATTGCGCGTCACGTTCTTGCACCCGCGCAAGCTCGCGCAGATTCTGCTGGCGGATCACCTCGCGGTCTCGTTGCAGCCATTCTTCGGTCTTTGCCTGTGCAACAGGAGCGCAAGCGAAGAATGCCGCCAGCGATGCGAAAAGCCCGCTCGCGGCCAGCAGCCCCGCCAGGGGCAATGGAACTCGTCTCATGGTTGTTACTCCCCGAACCTCATGGATCCGATAAGGCTGGGGGCAGCTGGATTTCAAAACCATTGCGACGAATGGTTACGCCTGGGCGCGAAATGCACACCATTGAACGACAGGAGGCGCTAATATGCAGGGCAGGGCCGACGCTTGGTAGGCTTGCACGGTGGCAACGAAGCACGCCAGCGCGCCAGGTCGGCCTCATACTGTACCTTTTGCGCCTCGTAGCGGGAAAGAGCAGCAGCATAGGCTGCCTGTTGGCTGGCAAGAGCCGCAGCGCGGGCCTTGACCGCTTCGGCGTGATCTTCCTCGCGAGCGACGTTTTCGGCAACCTGTTGCTCGGCCGCATGGGCCTGCGCCCTGTTAAGCGCCGCACGCGCTTCCTCGGGGGTGGGCGACGGCTGGGCAGAAGGGTACGCAGCAGCCGCAGGCTTCGCCGTCGGATTTACCTGCTGGCCGGCCTGGGCACTGCAGGAAAGCGCGGCAACGCACGCTGGGAAAACGATTCGGCCAAAATTCATCATGGCAGTGTCCTCTGTCGCATCCCGTCCCACACATTACTATATACGCAGGGACCGACGGCAAGGGAATGGCCCGGCGCTTGATCGTATCGAACAAATCTGGAACACGCATTTCCCATGAGTCTCACCCACATAACCGTGCGCGGCGCGCGCGAGCATAACCTCAAGGGTTTTGACGTCTCGCTTCCGCGCGAGAAGCTGATTGTCGTCACCGGGCTTTCGGGCAGCGGCAAGTCGAGCCTAGCGTTCGACACGATCTATGCCGAGGGCCAGCGGCGCTATGTCGAGAGCCTCTCGGCCTATGCGCGCCAGTTTCTGGAGATGATGCAGAAGCCCGATGTCGAGCATATCGACGGGCTCTCGCCTGCGATCAGCATCGAGCAGAAGACCACCAGCCGCAACCCGCGCTCCACGGTCGCCACGGTCACCGAAATCTATGACTACATGCGCCTGCTCTGGGCGCGGGTGGGGATTCCCTATTCGCCCGCCACAGGCCTGCCGATTTCGGCGCAGACCGTCAGCCAGATGGTCGACCGGGTGATGGCCCTGCCCGAAGGGACGCGCGCTTATCTGCTCGCGCCGGTGGTTCGCGGCCGCAAGGGCGAATACCGCAAGGAACTGGCCGAATGGCAGAAGGCCGGCTACACCCGCGTGCGGATCGACGGCGAGATGTACGCCATCGAGGACGCGCCCGCGCTCGACAAGAAATTCAAGCACGACATCGAAGTAGTGGTCGATCGCATCGCGGTGCGCGAAGGCATCCAGACGCGGCTGGCGGACAGCTTCGAACAGGCGCTGAAGCTGGCCGAAGGGCTGGCCTATGTGGATTTGGCGGACGGGACGGTTCCGGGCCGCGAGGAAGAGGATGCTGGCGGGGCGATGAAAGGCACCGGCCTCCCGCCAAATCGCATCGTTTTTTCCGAAAAATTCGCCTGCCCGGTCTCCGGCTTCACCATCGAGAGCATCGAACCGCGCCTGTTCTCCTTCAACGCCCCGCAAGGCGCATGCCCGGCCTGCGACGGGCTTGGCGAGAAGCTGTTGTTCGATCCGCAGCTGGTCGTCCCCAACGAGGCGCTTACGCTCAAGCAGGGGGCACTGGTTCCCTGGGCCAAGAGCAATCCGCCAAGCCCCTATTACATGCAGGTGCTCACCAGCCTCGCCAAGGAATTCGGCTTTGACCTCACCACGCCCTGGCAGGACCTGCCCGGCGAGGTTCGCCTCATCATCCTGCATGGCACAGGCGGCAAACCCGTGCCGCTGACGTTCACTGACGGACGCAAAAGCTACACGGTCAACAAGGCTTTCGAAGGCGTGATCGGCAATCTCAACCGCCGCATGCTGCAGACCGAGAGCGCCTGGATGCGCGAGGAGCTGGGCAAGTTCCAGACCGCGCAGCCCTGCGAGACATGCCATGGCGCGCGGCTCAAGCCGGAGGCGCTGTCCGTCAAGGTTGCTGCGCAGCATATCTCCGCCATAACCCGCCTGTCGGTGGCCGATGCGCTGGAATGGTTTTCAACGCTGGATCAACAGTTTACCGCGCAGCAAAGCCAGATCGCGCGCGCCATCCTGAAAGAGATCAACGAGCGGCTGGGCTTCCTCAACAATGTCGGGCTCGATTACCTCAACTTGGACCGCACATCGGGCACGCTTTCAGGCGGCGAAAGCCAGCGCATCCGGCTTGCCAGCCAGATCGGCAGCGGGCTTTCGGGCGTGCTCTATGTGCTCGATGAGCCCTCCATCGGCCTCCATCAGCGCGACAATGACCGGCTGCTGGAAACGCTGAAACGGCTGCGCGATCTCGGCAACACCGTCATCGTCGTCGAGCATGACGAGGACGCGATCCGCCATGCCGATCATATCGTCGATCTCGGCCCCGGCGCGGGCGTGCATGGCGGCGAAATCGTCGCGCAGGGCACGCTTGCAGACATCCTCGCCAGCCCGGACAGCCTCACCGGCCAGTACCTCACTGGCGCGCGCCGCATCGAAGTGCCGCCCAAGCGCCGCAAGGGCAATGGCCACAAGATCGGCGTCCACGGCGCGCGGGCGAACAATCTGCGCAATGTCTCGGTGCAAATCCCGCTCGGCACATTCACTTGCGTCACGGGCCTTTCGGGCAGCGGCAAGAGCAGCCTGATCCTCGACACGCTCCACGCCGGGGCGGCGCGCGCGCTCAATGGCGCGCGGGTGATTGCCGGCCCGCATGACAAGATCACCGGGCTCGAAATGTGCGACAAGGTGATCGAGATCGACCAGTCGCCCATCGGCCGCACCCCGCGCTCCAACCCCGCGACTTACACCGGCGCCTTCACCCAGATCCGCGACTGGTTCGCCGGCCTGCCGGAATCGGGCGCGCGTGGCTACAAGCCGGGGCGCTTCAGCTTCAACGTGAAAGGCGGGCGCTGCGAGAAGTGCCAGGGCGACGGCCTGATCAAGATCGAGATGCACTTCCTGCCCGATGTCTATGTCACCTGCGAGGAGTGCGACGGGCGGCGCTACAACCGCGAGACGCTGGAAGTAAAATTCAAGGGCCACTCGATTGCCGACGTGCTCGACATGACGATCGAGGACGCGGAGGAGTTCTTCAAGGCCGTCCCCCCGATCCGCGACAAGATGCACATGCTGAATGAAGTCGGCCTCGGCTATGTCAAAGTCGGCCAGCAGGCGACGACGCTCAGCGGCGGCGAGGCGCAGCGGGTGAAACTGGCCAAGGAACTCAGCCGGCGCTCCACCGGCCAGACACTCTACATCCTCGACGAGCCGACCACCGGGCTCCATTTCGAGGACGTGCGCAAACTGCTCGAAGTGCTGCAGCGGCTGGTCGACCAGGGCAATTCCGTGGTGGTGATCGAACACAACCTCGATGTGATCAAGGTGGCGGACTGGATCATCGACCTGGGGCCGGAAGGCGGCGTGCGCGGCGGGGAGATCGTGGCGGAAGGCACGCCGGAGCAAGTGGCGGCGAATGCGCGGAGTTTTACGGGGCAGTATCTGGCGCCGCTGCTGGAGCGGGGAAGGGCGATGGCCAGCGAGGCGGCGGAATAGCTCCCGGGACATACTATTTTTTGTCCCGTCCGGCGTTGCGGCAGGCTGCGGAGAACGATTCGTGAGGAGATTGGGGAGGATCGCAGAGGCGCGGAGAGAATGGGGATAAGGAAACAGACACCGAAATCCGAAAATTGACGTCACCGCAATTCGATTCGGAGTTTAGAAGACTGATGTTACCTCAATCGCGGCACGCTAATCGTGGTGCTCATTCACCAATCTGCACGCGGACGGCCCATTCGCTGAGTTGTTCGAAGCCGAGAGGGCGCAGGAAATGGAGCCCAACATGGCCATCGCGGGCCCACTTGACGATCGCCTTGCGGGATTCGAGACCGTCGACAGTTATAAGGGCTTCGTCGCCCTTCAATAGATAATGCGTGCGCAGCTTCGCTCCGTTTTGCGAGATATCCGTCAGCTCCACCGGCAAGGTTCTTCCTTCGCAGATGACTTCGCCCTTCGCCTCGATAGGCAAGCGCGGGGCGCGGTTCACCTTGCCCTGCCTGCGCGGCCGGGCCAGTTGCGCGAGTATATCCGCGACGTCGATGGGCTCGTCGAACTTGACGCCGATTTTCCCGTCCTTCGACCATACGATCGAGCCAGGGATGGCGAGGAAGTCATTGAAATGGACAGTCACTGGCGCGCCCTCGCTGCAATCCGTGTAGAACCGTCCCATCATCCCGGCGGAAGATATGTTCTTCGCCAGACAGAAGCCGACGAATTGCTCACCCTCAACAAGAAGCGGCCGATAGACCATTGTCGTGCGGGGCTCTCCCCGGTTTTCTGTGTGGCCTTTGTCTCCCTGCATCCGGGTTAGGCATCTTTCGAATATGAAGGCGGAATTGAACGTATTGTCATTTCGATCGAACACAGAAGAAAAATAGCAATTTGAGAAGCTTGATACAGTATCGGACCTTAATCTCGAGCTCCCACTCCCCGCACGCAAACCCCGCCTCATCGCTCGCCCGCGAAACCTTTGCCCCGCTTGCTGGTTTATCAGGCTCATCATTCAGAGGAGCCTCCATTATGTCCATCAATCGCACACTTGCCGCCGCAATGGCTGCCACCACCGCGCTCGCCGCATTCTCGCTACCTGCGCTCGCAGCCGATCCGGCGCTGGGTCAGGGCGGCGCGAAGCTTTCCGCGACACTTTCGGGCGGGGCGGAAGTGCCGGGGCCGGGCGATGCCGATGCCACTGGCACATTCTCCGCGCGGGTGAACCCCGGCAAGGGCGAGATTTGCTATACGCTGACAGTCGCGAATATCGACGCGGCCACGGGCGCGCATATCCATGTCGGCGGGCCGACGGTTGCCGGCGCAGTCGCGGTGGCGCTGCAGGCGCCGGCCAGCGGTTCGAGCGAGGCCTGCGCCACGATAACGCGCGAGCTGGCCATGGCGCTGATCAAGTCGCCCTCGGACTATTACGTCAACGTCCATAATGCCGCTTTCCCCAATGGCGCGCTGCGGGGTCAGCTGTCCAAGTGATTGCGGCCGCGCTCTCCCCTGCTGCCTTGGGCGGCGGGGGAGCGGGCCTTAAGCCGCGCGCGTTGCGGACGGGTGCAGCGACCCGGCTTACCTCCCGGCGCGTACGGCGCTATGGCACTATCTCAGCTTGCGAGAGGCGTGCCATGCGATCCACTCCCGACTTCGATTTCGCCCTGCCCGAAAGCGCGGAAATGATCCGCGATGCCGCCGCGCGCTTTGCCGAGGCGGAGATTGCGCCGCTTGCCGCACGGATCGACGCCGAGGACTGGTTCCCTCGCGAAGAACTCTGGCCTGCGATGGGCGCGCTGGGGCTTCACGGGATTACCGTCGAGCAGGAATGGGGCGGGCTGGGGCTGGGCTATCTCGATCATGTGATTGCCGTGGAGGAAGTCAGCCGCGCTTCGGCCTCGATCGGGCTCAGTTATGGCGCGCATTCGAACCTCTGCATCAACCAGATCCGCCGCTGGGGCAGCGACGCGCAGAAAGCCAAGTATTTGCCCCGGCTGATTTCGGGCGAGCACGTGGGCAGCCTGGCCATGTCGGAAGCCGGCGCGGGATCGGACGTCGTCTCGATGAAACTGAAAGCGCAGGCGGCGGATGGCGGCTGGCGGCTGGATGGCACCAAGTTCTGGATCACCAATGCCAGCCATGCCGACACGCTGGTGGTCTATGCCCGCACTGAGCCCAGAACCGAGGGGGGCACCGGCAGCGGCGGGATCACGGCCTTCCTCGTCGAGAAAGGCACGCCCGGGTTCTCGATCGGCCAGACCATCGACAAGATGGGCATGCGCGGTTCGCCCACGGCCGAGCTGGTGTTCAGCGACTGCCTGGTGCCCGATGAAAATGTGCTGGGCAGCGTCAATGGCGGGGTGCGCGTGCTGATGAGCGGGCTGGATTATGAGCGGGTGGTGCTGGCGGGCATCCAGCTGGGCATCATGCAGGCCTGCCTCGATTGCGTCATTCCCTATGTGCGGGAGCGCAAGCAGTTCGGCCAGCCGATCGGCACTTTCCAGCTGATCCAGGCCAAAGTGGCGGACATCTATGTCGCGCTGCAATCGGCGCGGGCCTATGTCTATGCCGTCGCGCGCGCCTGCGACGGCGGGCAAACCACGCGCTTCGATGCGGCGGGCGCGATCCTGCTCGCCAGCGAAAACGCTTTCCGCGCGGCAGGAGAAGCCGTGCAGGCGCTGGGCGGGGCGGGTTATACCAAGGACTGGCCGGTCGAGCGCTATCTGCGCGATGCCAAGTTGCTCGATATCGGCGCGGGCACCAATGAAATCAGGCGCATGCTGATCGGCCGGGAACTGATCGGCGGCGCTGGATGAATGGATTTGTCGACTGGTATGCCGCGATCACCGGCGTCATCGCAGCAGCAATGGTCGCCTGGGATCACAGCCGCAAGATAACGGGCTGGGGCTTCATCCTGTTCTGCACGACTTCCATTGCCTGGGTCGTCACGGGAATCATCAATGGCACGGTGCCGCTGGCGATCCAGAACGTGATCATGCTCGTGATCAATGCGATCGGCGTTTACCGCTATCTGATCCGCAAGAAGAAGTCTGCCTGAGATTGCACCGGGGCGGCGCGTCGAAACGTGCCGCCCCGGGCGCGGGGGGTAGCTTATTCGACAACCAGAGCGGGCTTGAGCGCGATCCGGTTGGCGATGTTGTAGTAATTCGGCGAAGTGGCCATCACGGCGGCGTGGACTTCCTCGAATTGCTCGGTGCTGGCGTCGCCCTTTATGCGCACAGTGTAGGACAGCGATTCATAGCCATTGGGCACGGCGGGATCGATGCCGAGGAAGCCGCGCAGGTCGATATCGCCGGTCGTCTCGATCTCGAGGCTTTCGAGGACGATGCCGCGCAGCGCGCACTGGGCGACGTAGCCCACGGTCATGCAGGCGTTGAGCGCGGCAAGCAGGTGTTCCTGCGGGTTGGCATGGCGGTTCGTGCCGAGCAGTTCACAGGGCTCGTCGATGTCGATGGTGAAAGGCCGTTCCACGTGCTGCCCGGCAAGGTTGAAGCCGGAAACCCGGCTGCGGCTGTGCGTTTGACCCTGCCATTGGGTCGAGACACGCCAGCTGGTCGCAGCATTGGCCGGATCGGCGGTGACGGCTTCGACGACTTTCATCAGTTCGTCGACATTGATGCCATTGACGACATTCGCCTTGGTCATTTCAGTTACGGCATTCATCGGTCTTCTCCTTCTTTGGTTGTGGTTTGCTCGATCAGTTGAGGCTGGCTAGCGCCTGCTGGATCCGCTCGATCTGTGGCTGGGTGACGAGGCTCGAGAGAACCTTGCCGAAATGCGGGTGGCTGGCGCCCGAGTGGACATATTGCCAGCGATAGGCCTTGAGGAAGGCGTCCCCGAGAAGCGCTTCTTCCGCTTGGCCGACGGCACGCCCGCAAGCTTGCGCGAAGTAGGCGGCATCGGCCGCGGCCTGAACCTGCAAGATGCCGTCCACGGCCGCGACCAGTTCGATGAACTCGTCGACGCCCCGGTCACGCTCCACTTCGGTCAATTCGGCATCGTGACGCAGAAGTTCCAGCTCATCGAGTATCGCGTGCTGGCTCTCTTCCTTCCAGTGGTAGAGGAAGACGTCCCGGAACAACCCGGACAGTTCCGGATCGTTGTCGATCGACTGGCGGTAATGCGCCTGGGTGAACAGCTCGATGTCGAGCGTGAGCATCAGCACCGCCCAGGTTCCCTTGGAAAGCACTGCGCCGGCGACCGCATCGGGATCGACGTCGAAGCGGTATCCCGCAGGCAGGACCTCTTCGATCATCGCGTCAATGCGGCGGAACAGCGCCTGGTGCTTCAGTTCCTCGTCGCTGAAGCGCACCAACGCTTCGAGCGCGACCTGGTCGCCGAACCAGTAGTCGCAGCTGAGCTCGAGGATCTTGGCGTTGATATAGCGTTCGACCAGGCCGAAGACATTGGCATAGGTCCGGCCCTGGATCTGGCTTACGAAGCGCTTCTCGCTGTCAGAAAGCCATGCGAACTCACCAATCAGCGAAAGACCGTCAGGCAGGTACTTCTCCTCGCGACCGAACTTGCGTTCGCGAATGACGTCGTCCTCAATATCCCAGCGCACTTTCTTCGAAGCGCTGATGCAGCGTTCGTACCGGTTGGGCGCAACAAGGGCAGTGGTGGCGTTCATGGCTTCTCTCCTCGATCTGGTCCGGAACACAACGGATTGTTGCCGTCTGTTCGCGATGACTTTTTCTATTCGCCAGGGCCCGGTTTGATCTATGATCGCGCTACCGGCAGATATGACCGGAACACCGGATCATGATGGGGAGAACGCTGTGGACGCCTTGTCCGACGTGCTGCGTGTCGCGCGCCTCAAGGGCGGTGTGTTCCTGCATGCCGAGTTTACCGCGCCTTGGTGCATCGCAACCCAGGTCAGTTCGGAGATGTGTTCGCCGTTTCTCGGACCGGCATCGCACTTCATTCCCTATCACTTCATCGTCGAGGGCGAAGTCCACGTCTGTGTCCAAGGTTCGGATGCCGCGCCAGTGAGGCTGGGGCCGGGCGAAATCGTGCTGGTGCCGCACAATGACGTGCACCTCATGGGCGACGTCATCAGCAGCGCACCGGTCGATGCGGGGGAAATCCTCCATCCGCCCGACAGCAATGGCCTCTATTCGATCAGCCACGGCGGCGGCGGCAACAGGGTCAAGATGGTCTGCGGCTTCCTCGGCTGCGACGGGGCGGAGACCAATCCGGTGCTTTCGACCCTGCCGCGCATTCTTGTCCTCAATGTGGACGAGGGCGGCGGCGCGGAGTGGATCCGGTCGACTTTCCAGTTTGCCGCCGACGAAGTCGCTATGGGGCGGCCCGGTTCGGAAGCCGTGCTGGGTAAACTCTCGGAATTGCTTTTTGCCGAAACCGTCCGGCGCTATGTGGAATCGCTACCCGAAGACCAGACCGGCTGGCTCGCGGGCCTGCGTGATCCCTATGTGGCCAGGGCACTCTCGCTGTTCCACGCTCAGGTCGCCCATGCCTGGACGATCGAAGAACTGGCCCGTGAAGTGGGCTTGTCGCGCTCGGCGCTGGCAGACCGTTTCGTCGGTCTGATCGGCATGGCGCCGATCCAATACCTTGCCCACTGGCGCCAGCAGGTCGCCGCACAGGAATTGCGCAATTCGAACGCCTCGCTGGCGCAGATCGCCAGTATGGTCGGCTATGAGTCTGAGGCTGCCTTCTCGCGCGCCTTCAAGAAGGTGTTCGGCATGGCGCCAGCGGGCTGGCGGCGAAATGCTGCGGCATATTGACCAGTTCGCTCGCAAGTCATGCCGTTCGCGAGCGCCCGTTGTCGGCAGAAGGGTGGGATGCACGGTGCGTCCGAATATTCACGCAGGGCAGCGTGAAGCACCGCGCCGGTAACTCTATCTTAACGGTTCGGTACCGATCTGGGCACGAGGAAGACGCCCTGAACCATGCCAATCTCTGCCCACTTCGAAGACCTCCCAGCCGATCCGCTGCGCCCGCGCGCGGCGCGGCGCCAGTTGCGGCTTGAATCCGAAGGTTTCACAGCCTCTGGCGAGACTGCGCGGGTGCTGATCCACAACATTTCCGCCACCGGTCTGTTGATCGAATGCGCCTCCACTTTGGCCGAGGCGGAGCGGATCGAGATTGCCTTGCCACAGGTCGGCTCGACCCCGGCTCAGGTCGTCTGGACAAGCGATGACTTCTATGGCTGCCGGTTCGACACGCCGGTGCCACCGAGCACACTGGGGGCGCTCGAACTGTACTTGCGGTTGACCGCCAGCCCCGCCCCTTCCCAGCCGGGAGACACCTTGCCGGTGCGCATCGCACGGTTGCGCAAGGCGCAGGGCCTGACTCTCGATGCGCTAGCCGCCTTGCTGAAGGTCAGCAAGCCGACGGTCTGGGCGTGGGAACAAGGCAAGGCGCGGCCCAATCCGGAACGCATCACTGCGCTGGCCGAGAGCCTCGGCGTGGCCGAGGAAGAACTCCGCACCGGGCGCGATAGTGACGCGCTGGCCGAGGCGCTCAGCAAGGCGCGCGAACTGGTCGCCAAGGCCTATGGCATTGACCCGGCCAAGGTGAAGGTATCGATCGAGCTTTAGGTTCGGGCCCCGCTCATCGCACAGCGCAGAACCAGGCCTGCGGCCAAGATTCGCTTTACCGCGAATTAACCTCTTTTCATCGCTGCGAATCACAGTTATCCTCTTGAAAGATAAGCAGAATATTAGGGGTGTTAGCTAACCCGCCTAACTTTCTGCCGACCCGCAAACAGGGCGCGGGTCAATGTGTGGGGCAACTGCTTCGGCCGGGTCTGTCAGTTCATCCTGACGGGGGAGCCCGGGTGTGCGGTCTTAGGGGTTCAGAGCATATGCGCGTCGAATTCACGTTGCAGGAGCGTTCGGCGCTCTACGGTCTGCTTGCCGACCATTCGACGGATATCATTCTCAAGACCGATCGCCGTGGTTTCGTGCTCGCTGCTTCACCGGCGCTTGAGCGGCTGGGGGTGACGCAGCCGGCAATGCTGATCGGGCCGCACGTGCGCGAACTCGTCCACCCGGACTATTGCGACCTGATCGAGGACGAACACCGCGCCGCGATCGCGGGACAGGACAGCGGCGCCTGGATCGAACTGCCCGTGGTCCACCACGGGCGCAAGGAGCAGTGGTTCGAAACGCAGGTTCGCCCCATGACCGATCAGCATGGCTGGATCTATGGCGCGCTTGTGGTGATGCGCTCCATCGCCATGCGCAAATCGCTCGAAGAGCGGCTGTTCGTCGCCGAATTTACCGATCCGTTGACTCGTCTGACCAACCGGATCGCCTTCGTCACAATGCTCGATCACGTGGTCTTGCACGCGCACAGCGCAGCACTCGCGCTGTTCGATATAGATCATTTCATGACGCTCAACATGCGCTACGGGCAGAGCGCGGGCGATGATCTGCTGCGGGCTTTCGCCGGGCTGCTGCGGACGATGACGCGCAGGGAGGACATCATTTCACGGGTCGGCGGCGAGCGCTTCGGGGTGATCATGCCCGGGCTGACGCCCGAAGCCGCGGCGGCGGCGTGCAAGCCGATCGTCGAAACGCTGGCCGAAGCGGGAGGAGCGGCATTGGGCGGCAATCACCCGGTTTCGACCAGCGTCGGCATAGCGGAAATCGCCCGCTCGACCGACATTACGGTCAAGAACGCCGAGTTGGCGTTGTTCCTGGCCAAAGCCAAGGGCCGCTCGCGGATCGAAACCAGTTTTGACGGGATCGAGAGAACCAACGTTCGGCCCCTTTCGCCGAGATAGTTGGCACTACCCTGAGGCTGAAAACAACTGCACAGCGAGACGTCGAGAAATCTCAGGCGAGCTTGCGCCGCGCCTCTTCACTTTCGAGTTCGTCGGCGGAGACGGCTGCTCCGAACAGGTAGCCCTGACCCTGAGCGCAGCCTGCATTGCGCAAGTAATCCCTCGCTCCCACATTTTCGACGCCCTCCGCTGTAACGGTCAGGCCCAGGCTTTTGCCCAGTCCGATCACGGCCCGGATGACAGCCCTCGAATTGTTCTCTTCTTCAAGGCTGAGGATGAATGACTTGTCGATTTTGATCTTGGTGAAGGGGAAGCTGAGAAGGTAATGAAGCGAGCTGTAGCCCGTGCCGAAGTCGTCCATCGACAATCCTATTCCCATCGAGCGCAAACTGCGAATTGTCGCAGCGGTTCGCGGGCTCCGGTCCATCAGGACAGCTTCGGTAATCTCGAGTTCAAGGCGATCAGGAGCGAGCCCGGATACAGACAAGGCCTGCATGATGGCATTCAGCAGGTTTCCGCTGCGGAATTGTATCGGCGAGACATTCACCGAAACCCTGACATCGCTCGGCCAATTCATCGCCTCGCGGCAAGCCGACTGCAAGACGAACTGCCCCACCTGATCGATCAGGCCGATCTCCTCGGCGAGCGGGATGAACAATTCTGGAGATACCACGCCGTATTCAGGATGAGTCCAGCGAAGTAGCGCTTCTTACCCTTCCAGGGCCTCCGTCGCGAGGTTGATCAGGGGCTGGTAATGCACCTGGAGTGCCCCCTTTCGGAACGCCTCGCGAAAATCGTGTTCCAGCTTGGACTTGCGCTGGGCTGCTGCGTCCATCGCCAACTCGAATTTGCGATAAGAGCCGCGCTTGGCAGACTTTGCCGAATAGAGGGCAAGGTCGGCATAGCGCATCAGCGATTCAGAATCCGCACAATCGAAAGGTGCGCAAGCAGATCCGACAGTCGCACCGACGTGGAGGAGGTGATCATTGACAAAGAATGGCATTGCGATGGCGGCAATGATCGACTTGGCGACAAGCTCGACCTGGTCTCCGCTGGATTTGCGGAAAACGATTGCAAATTCATCGCCACCAATCCGGCAAAGCACTGCGCCTGTTGGAAGCAGCGCCCGCATGCGGTTCGCTGCTTCGGCAAGGAGGATATCGCCGACCGGATGCCCGTAAGTGTCGTTGACGATCTTGAAATTGTCCAGGTCGACGAGTGCAAGAGTCACGGCAGTGGAAACCGAATCACCGCTCAAGAGATCAAGCAGGACTTCACGGCAATAGGCGCGATTGGCCAGCCCGGTCAGTTCATCGTGTCGGGCCATGTGGGCCATTCGAGCCTCGACCCGGCGGCGTTCGGTCACGTCAAATACGGAAACGATAATTGCCTTGCTTCCCCCAAACATGGATTCGCGGGTAAACAAGACTGATTCCAGCCGTGAGCCGTCATAGGCGCGCTGGCGCCAGAAGCGGTTCTTTTCAGACCAGTTGCCAGTCAGCATGGCGCAAGCCTCTGACCATTCGTCGTCCTCGAACAGCTTTTGAGCCGGCAGTCCCTCCAGATCGTCCTTGGCAAATCCGAAATGCTGCGCTGCGGCATCATTGGCCCTTCGGACGACTTGCGCCTCGGGATCGTAGACCAAGAGTGGAACCGGGTTGTCTTCGAACAGGATGCGGAACGATTTTTCCCGTTCTTTCATCTCGGTGATGTCGACGCGCAGCCCTATCGTGCCGCCATCCATCGTCTTTCGCTCTTCGATCATGATGGTGCGGCCGTTTGACAGCAATTGCTCATGCCGCATGCCCGGGTTTTCCAGCAGCGACAGGCGATCTGCCAGCCATTCCTCTTCACGGCCAGAGGCTTCCGGGTAGTCTCCGCGCTCGATGCCTATGCGCAGGGTATCTGCCAATCGAACCCCCGGCTGCAGCAGGTCCGCCGACTTCGCGTAAATCTCCGAATATTTCTGATTCCAAAGGATGTATCGCCCATCGGGATCCAGAAATACGACGCCCTCGGGCATTACATCAATGGCTTCGCGCAAACGGCGCTCCGCCAAGTGCAGGGCCGCCTCAGCAGAACGTAACGCGTCATGTTGCTTAGTTCCTGCCAGAGCATGCGCAGGTCTTGATGGTTTTGCCGTCACTTGGGATACCCCTTGGCCCGCTGATCGAAGCCAATTAACGCCAAGCCCGTTAAAAAATTGCTGCAGGTGCGAAGAGGGTCGTGTCAGGCCAGCCACACGCCGGTGATGGCGCTTTCCGTCAGATGTGGTTTTTCACATTCTGGATCAAAACCTGGCTGGGGCGGCAGGATTCGAACCTGCGAATGCCGGTACCAAAAACCGGTGCCTTACCACTTGGCGACGCCCCAGCATGAACGGGCGAGCATCTGCCGCTCCGGCTCGGAGAGGCGCGCTTAGCGACAGTCGGCGCTGAAGGGAAGGGGGATCAATCGTCGTAGGCGCCTGCCAGCTCGTCACCGGCAAGATCGGAGAAGCGGGTGATGCGCGGCTCGAAGCGCAGGCGCACCTTGCCCGTGGCGCCGTGCCGCTGTTTGGCGACAATCAGTTCAGCCAGGCCATAGACCCGCTCCATGTCCTGCTGCCACTTTTCGTGCTGTTCGTGGATCTTGGCATCGTCGCCGTCGACCGGCTGCTTGGGCTCGCGGCTGGCGACGTAATAGTCCTCACGATAGACGAACCAGACCATGTCCGCGTCCTGCTCGATCGAACCTGATTCGCGCAAATCCGAGAGCATCGGGCGCTTGTCTTCGCGCTGTTCGACCGCGCGGGACAGCTGCGAGAGGGCGATGACCGGCACGCCGAGCTCCTTGGCCAAAGTCTTGAGACCCCGGCTGATTTCCGAAATCTCGTTGACCCGGTTGTCATTGGCGCGGCCGGTGCCCTGCAGGAGCTGCAGATAGTCGACCACGACGAGGCCGATATTGTGCCGCCGCTTGAGCCGCCGTGCGCGGGCGCGCAGCGCGGCGATGGAAAGCGCGGGGGTATCGTCGATGAACAGCGGCAATTCGGCCAGAGTCTGGCTGGCAAAAGACAGCTTCTGGAAGTCCTCGCGGCTGATCTTGCCCATGCGCAGCAATTCGCTCGAAATGCCGGACTGCTCAGCCAGAATACGCGTGGCAAGCTGGTCGGCGCTCATTTCCAGGCTGAAGAACGCGACGGCGGCGCCGACGGACTTGGCCTCGTCGATTCCGTCCGCCCGGTCACGCAGCAGGCGGTGGGCGGCGTTGAAGGCGATATTGGTGGCCAGCGAGGTCTTGCCCATGCCGGGACGCCCGGCGAGAATGATAAGGTCGCTATCGTGAAGGCCGCCGATCTTTTCGTTCACCGAAGTGAGGCCAGTGGTCTTGCCGGAGATGTGGCCGCCCGAATTGAGCGCCTTCTCGATCGCGGTGATGGCGACTCGCGTGGCAGCGGAAAAGCCCTGTGCCTCGGTCTGCGAACCTGCGCCCTCGGCCACTTTGTATAGCGCCGATTCGGCAATCTCGATCTGCTCGAGCGGGGCAACGGCCTCGGACGTATCGAGCGCGCTTTCGACGAGATTGCGCCCGACGCTGACCAGTTCGCGCAGCAAGGCCAGTTCGTATATCTGCTCGGCCAGTTCGCGCGGGGCCAGCAGGCCCTGGCCGTCAGCCGTAAGGCGGGCCAGATAGGTCAGGCCGCCCAGCTCCTTCAGTGCCTCGTCCGCCTCGAAATAGGGCCGCAGCGTCACCGGGGTGACTACTGCCTTGCGATCGAGCAACTGCAGCACCCGCTCGTAGATTCGCGCGTGCACCGGCTCGAAGAAGTGACCCGGGCCGAGCGCCACGGGCAGTTCCTCGATCACCCGGTTGTCGATCAGCGCGGCGCCCAGGAACGCGGCCTCCGCCTCGACATTGGCAGGCAGGGCACGGGCTTGCGGTTCGACCGCGCGCATGATCAGGGCTTCTTCAGGCATGGCCAACCCAATGCGCTTTCGCCGGGGGTCCGGCAAGCGGAGCCTGCCGGTGCGCGCCTGTGGATAGCGGGGATGGAAATGATCCTGCCGCCTCTGCACTTGCCCAGGGCCCGTGCATTTGCGAAGGCAGGCCCCGCCATGGCCGATCCGCGCATTATCAATATCGAACTCGACGAGGCGACGATTCTCGCCCGCAATGCCGATATCGAGCAGGAACGCCGCGTGGCAATGTTCGATCTGATCGAAGAGAACACTTTCCGCCCCCTGCGCGCCAGTGCGGCAGGCCATGACGGTCCCTATCGCCTGCGCCTGTCCGTGCAGGATGGCCGGTTGGCGATGGAAGTTTCGGACGAACAAGGGCAACTGCTGGAACTGCTGATTCTCGCGCTAGGCCGCCTCAAGCGCCCCATCCGGGAATACTTCGCGATTTGCGATTCCTACTATCAGGCGATTCGCAAGGCGAGCGCGGGCGAGATCGAGACTATCGACATGGCCCGGCGCGGGATTCACAATCATGCCGCCGAACTCTTGCTGGAACGGCTCGAAGGGAAAGTGGAAACCGACTTCGCCACGGCGCGGCGGCTCTTTACCTTGATCTGCGTCCTCCATATCAGGGCCTGAGGGCAGAAGGGTCGCACCGGACATGGCGAGGAGGAAGGCAAGCAGTGCCGCTAAAATGCGCCTGCTGGGAGCGGCGCTGCTGCTCGCGATCGTGGCCGGTGTCGCGGGCTGGTGGCACTTGCGCCACTGGCAGCCTGACCGCGCGGCCTATCCGGTCCAGGGCGTGGAAGTGGGCGCGGACGATGGCCCGGTCGACTGGCGCGCGGTCAAGGCAATTGGCGCCGATTTCGCCTATATCGACGCCAGCGCCAGTGCCTTCGCCCGCGATCCCGCATTTGCCCGCAATCTCGAAGAAGCGCGCGCGGCCAGGCTGATGGTCGGCGCGGTCCACCGCTACGACCCCTGCCAGCCGGCCGAGCGCCAGGCCGCCAATTTCGTCACGGTGGTCCCGCGCGAAGCTTCGCTGCTGCCTCCCGCCGTCGACCTTGATATGCTGGCCGACGACTGCCCGCTGAAAGTGGGCGATGCGCGGCTGGAGAGTGAGCTGATGACGTTCATCAACGAGGTCGAGACCCACACCGGCAAGGCCGTTATCCTCAAGGTCTCGAAAGGTTTCGAGAAGCGTTATCACATCGCCCATGCGATCGACCGCAACCTGTGGCTTTCGCGCGACCGTTTCGAACCGGAATACGGCGGCCGGCCGTGGAGCCTGTGGTCGGCTAACAGCGCGCTTGAAAACGAGGCCGGGACGGCGCCGCTGCGCTGGATGGTGGCCCAGCCATGAACCCGGAGCTCGAATCACTGCGCGGCAACCTGATCGCGGCGGCGCGGGCGGCATCGCGCCATGCCTATGCGCCCTATTCCCGGTTCCACGTCGGCGCGGCGCTGGCATTCGCCGATGGCGCGGTGATCACGGGGAGCAATGCCGAGAACGCCAGCTTCGGCCTGACGCTGTGCGCCGAGACACTGGCCGTCGGCATGGCTCTGGCGCAGGGCCGGCGCGGCGGACTGGTGGCCGTCGCCGTGACAGGCGGGGCGCCCGGCGCGGATGGGCAGGCCGAGCGGGGAAAGGAGCCTATCACGCCCTGCGGACGGTGCCGCCAGGTGCTGTGGGAGCTGGCCGGGCTTGACGGCGCGGACCCGCTGGTGTGGTGCGACAGCGCCGACGGCCCGCTGGAGGTGCGCCTGTCGCAACTGCTGCCGCATGCTTTCGGACCGGAAAAAATTCAGGGTTAACGAGACCTAAGTATTTGCCCGATAATGGCTTGTCCCGCGACTTCGGCAGGGACCAATGATCAGAACCAAGACCACTTTCATCATCGGCGCGGGGGCCAGCTGCGAGCTGCAGATGCCCAGCGGGCCGGAACTTGTAACCCGCATTGCCCAGTCGCTCGACTTTGCGCGCTATGGCGCCGAATTGCAGACCCGCGACAGCACTTTGCTGATGCAATATCTCGCCAAGGCATCGGCCCGCGCCGGCAAGGGCGAGGACGTGCTGAATGCCGCCGCGCTGCGCATCCGCACGGCGGCCAAGATGGGCGGCTCGATCGACGCCATCCTTGAGCAGCACAACAACGATCCGATGATCCTGCTATGCGGCAAGCTGGCCATCGCCCACTTCATTTGCCAGGCCGAAGCCAAGTCGACCTTGCGCCAGACCCCGCGCATCGAAGGCGACCTGCCGCTGCAAGGCACTGAATCGTGGCTCTACCAGATGGCCATGCTGATCACTTCGGGCGTGCCGCGCCTGCAGGCCGAACGCTGCCTCGACGACCTGACGATCATATCGTTCAACTACGACCGCAGCCTCGAACACTTCCTGCCGCATGCCTTCGTCATGGCTTTCGGCATGACCTTGCAGGAGGCCCAGCGACTGATCGCCGCCAAGCTCACCGTGCTGCGCCCCTATGGCTCGGTGGGGCGGCTGCCCTGGCAGGGCGGCGAGGCCCCGGAATGCGAATGGGGCACAGAAAACCCGTGGAACATCCACAACCTGGCGGCGCACATCAAGACGCTGAGCGAGCAGGCGAACAACCGCCAACTGCTCATGGGCATGCAGTCCGCAGTCGCCGGGGCAAAACGGCTGGTGCTGCTGGGCTTCGGCTTCCAGCCGCAGAACATCGACCTGCTGTTCGACCGCGGCCTTTCCCACCAGCCCGAAGTGCTGATGACCCTGTTCGACATGGCCCCGACCAACCGCAATGCGGTGATCAAGACGATCAAGCGCAAGACCGGGCTGGAGCGCGACGACCTGCTGATGGTGATGACCGCGCGCTGCTATGAAATGATGCGCGACTATTCGATGCTGCTGGAAAGCTAGAGGCTGGCTCTGTCAGGGTGACACATCGGGCAGGTGTCACCCGGCGGTGTGCGTGAATTATCCTTGAAAACCAATTTTCTGGCGCGAATGGGGGTGGGTGACACTTTTCCAATTCTGCGCATCCAGAGCGGTGAATCTGAACTGCGCATCATATAATTTTCGTCACCCTGAACTTGTTTCAGGGCCCATCCCTCGTTTCGCGCCGAAGCTCTGGTGAGTAAGCAAACCGCGCCGTTGCACCTCTTAACCGCGCACCGAAAGTGTCGCGCAATGGGTGCTGAAACAAGTTCAGCATGACGAAAAATGTTATGCAGGTCATGCCCCTCACATCCCCCGCCCCCTTGGCAGCGGATCGGGGGCATTGCGCACGCCCGCCGCGCGCGCGGCGGCATCGTCGGCTTCGCGCAGGCTTTCCGCCGTGTGCGGCTCGCCGTCCTCCTGCGGCCACTGCGCCGGGCCATGCTCGACCAGATCGAGCAGCCGGTCCCACC
>Ga0075370_10000233_pt1 | contig 19925 bp, 19 predicted proteins | sample EndMethybrTD3035_FD_71398 | JGI IMG/M metagenome (GOLD analysis project Ga0075370, IMG submission 71398) | Populus endosphere microbial communities from Tennessee, USA - Endosphere MetaG P. TD hybrid TD303-5 | ecosystem: Host-associated > Plants > Roots > Endosphere | place: USA: Tennessee... | reverse complement strand
CCCGGCCACCGGCTTCGGTTCACGAACCAAGGCGCTGCTGCGCTCGGTGTTCACCGCGAAGCGCCTGTTGTTCACGGCCGTGACCGTCGCTCTGATCACCGCGCTGGTTCAGCCGATCTTTTTCACGCCGTATCGCGAACTGGTGTGGCAGCTGTTCGCGGTCGCGTTGTGTGTGCAGGTTGCATTCAGTGCTGGCGAGTACTGGCCCTTGCCGGGCGTGCCGCGCTGGGTCAGCCAGGTGCTCGCGGTGGTGCTGGCCGGGCCGCTCGCCACCTTGCTGCTGCAGCTGTCGCTGGTCGGCGGCAGCTGGTCCGCCTTCGTCGGGCACCGCGGGATGGTGCACGGCTTCTTTCTCGTCACGCTGCTGGCCCTGGGGTTCGGGCCGACGATGGCGCTCGGCGCCCTGTACCGTCAGCGCGACGCGCAGGCCCAGCACGACGCGCTGGCCTTCGCGCTCGAGAAGAGCGAGCTCGAGAAGCAGGCGCTCGACGCTCGGCTGAAGCTGCTGCATGCGCAGATCGAGCCGCACTTCCTGTTCAACACGCTGGCCAACGTGCAGGAGCTGGTCGAGTCGGGCTCGAGCCAGGCGGCGCCGGTGCTCAAGAGCCTGATCGCCTATCTGCGCGCCGCGATGCCGCAGCTCGACGACCACGACGCCACGCTCGCGACCGAGGGACGCCTGGTGCGCGCCTACCTCGAGCTGATGCACCTGCGCATGCCCGACCGGCTCGCGTTCTCGATCGACATCGCGTCCGATGTCGCCGGGCTGCGTTTTCCGTCGATGGCTCTGCTGACGCTGGTCGAGAACGCGATCCGCCACGGCATCGACCCCGCCGAGCAGGGCGGGCGCATCGACGTGCGTGCGCAGCGTATCGCTTCGGGCGAGGTGCGCGTCAGCGTGGCCGACACCGGCGCCGGGCTGCGCGACACCGCGACCCCGGGCACCGGCCTCGCGAACCTGCGCGAACGGCTCGCCGTGTTCTACGGCAGCGAGGCGCGCCTCGAACTGGCCGAGAATGCGCCGCACGGCGTGCTGGCGACGATCTCGTTTCGATGACAACCGCTCCCACCGCACTGATCGCTGACGACGAACCGCTGCTGCGCGAGCGGCTGCGCAGCCATCTCGCCCGCCTGTGGCCTGAACTGACGATCGTGGCCGAAGCTCGCAACGGCCGCGAGGCGATCGGGCTGTTCGAGCAGCACGCGCCGCAGATCGTCTTTCTCGACGTCCACATGCCTGGGCAAAGCGGCATCGAAGCGGCCCGTGCGATCGCCCGCAAGGCGCAGATCGTGTTCGTCACGGCACACGACCGCTATGCCGTCGAAGCTTTCGAGCAGGGTGCGATCGACTACCTCGTGAAGCCGTACGACGAGGCGCGGCTTGCCGACACTGTCGGGCGCCTGAAGAACGGACTGGTGCGACCGGCGGCCGCCGGCGGCGGGGCGATCGACGAGGTGCTGGAGCGGCTCGCCGACGAGTTGCAGCGCCGCGGCGGCAAGCCCTCAGGCGGCGCGTACCTGCAATGGATTCGGGCGTCGGTCGGAACGACCGTGCGGCTGATTCCCGTCGAGCAGGTGGCGTATCTGCGGGCTGACGAGAAATACACGCTGGTCGTCTGGGAGGGTGGCGAAGCGCTGATCCGCAAGACGATCCGCGAGCTGGTCGACGAACTCGACCCGCAGAAGTTTGCGCAGATCCACCGTTCGGTGATTGTCAACCTGCATCAGGTGGCACAGGTGCACCGCGGCATCAACGAGACTGCCGAGGTGCACCTGAAGGGGCGAGGCGAGGTGCTGCCGGTCAGTCGCAGCTACGTGCACGTGTTCCGTCAGATGTGAGCCGGAGCGGTGCCGGCGGTCGGTGCGGCAACGTTGTCGGCGAGCTTCGTCGCGCCGGCATCGATGACCATCGCGGCGCGCTGGCCCGTCACGGTGACGGTCGGCAGTTCGATCACGCGCATCGTGGCGCGTGCCGCGCGACTGTCCTGACCGAACAGCGCCGAGCCGATGGCGAGCGTGCCCGCAACGAGCAGGCAGAACGTCAGGGCGGCGGAGAAGATGCGGTCGATCATGGCGTACTCCTGGATGTTGCGAACGCAATCGGTGCTGCGTTGATCTCAACTTTAGGAGGCAAAGGTCCGCATTGACAGCGCCTTGCGACGAGCTGCAGTTTCGCCGGCCCGACTTGCGATGGCGGCGGACGAAGCTCTCAGGTGGCCGGCCACAGCCATGCCGCGCCGCGCACGCCCGACGAGTCGCCATGCAGGCTGGCGCGCAGTGCGGTGCGCGGCGCTGCCGCGCTGCCCGCACTGAAAACGTGCGCCGACCACAGGCGCGGCACGTTGTCGTAAAGGCGCGCCAGCAGCGACAAGCCGCCCCCGAGCACGATCACGTCCGGGTCGAGCAGGTTGATCACCTGCGCCAGCGCGCGAGCCAGGCGCGACTCGTAGCGCCGCAGCGTCAGCTCGCAGGCCGGATCGCCGGCTGACGCACGTTCTCCGATCGTGCGGGCGTCGAGCTTCTCACCCGTGCGGCGCGCATGGTCGTTCGCGAGCGCCGGCCCGCTCAGCCAGGTCTCGATGCAGCCGTGGCGGCCGCAGTAGCAGGCCAGCGGTGCTCCGTCGTCGGCATCGTCGGCCCAGGGCAGCGGGTTGTGCCCCCATTCGCCGGCCAGTCCGTTCGGGCCGGTCAGCAGCCGCCCGTCGACGACGATGCCGGCCCCGACCCCGGTGCCGAGGATCGCCGCGAACACGACCGGATGGCCGGCGCCTGCGCCATCGCTCGCTTCCGAGAGCGCGAGGCAGTTCGCATCGTTCGCGATGCGCACCGGGCGACCGAGCCGCTGTGCCAGATCCGCGGCGAGCGCTCGGCCGTTCAGGCAGGTCGAGTTCGCGTTCTTGATCGTGCCCTCGGAAGTCTGGCTGCCGGGCGTACCGACACCGATCGGGCGCGGCCCGGAGCCGACGCGAGCGTCGGCGGCCGCGACCAGCGCGGCCACGCTCGCCAGCGTGGCGTCGTAATCGCCGGCGGGTGTGGCGACGCGTTCGCGCCACAGCGTGCGGCCGTCACCGTCGAGGACGATCGCCTCGATCTTGGTGCCGCCGAGGTCGACGCCGATGCGCAGGGGAGTGGTTGCTTGCATGGCCGCGAGCTTACGGCCTGCAAAGAAAAAAGCGCCCGAGGCCCGGAGTCCGGTGGGCCTCAGGCGCGTGATGACCTGATGGAGAGAACGGGACGCGTGCGGCGCCGCTTACTTGTCGGCGAGATTGGCGCGATGGCCGGTCACGACGATGGTCTCGAGCTGCACGACGGGCAGCGGCTTGGCCGCGGCGGCAATGCTTGCGTGCTGGGCATTCGCGGCGAACGCGATCGAGGCGGTGGCGAGCACGGCGAAGATGGCGGCGAAGGTACTGAGGCGGCTGATCATGAGGGGCTCCTGGGTGTGTTCCGTTGCGTTGGAACGAACTCTAGGAGCGTCGTCACGCGGCGCCAACGCGATTGCGATGAGCTGCGCCGCGGCGCGGATGAACCGCGCTGCAGGCCGACGAATGGCGCCTCAGTACGGCTCGGTGCGCTCCAGCAACCAGGCCTTCGCGGCGCCTTCCACGAGCGGCAGCAGCCGTGCGCGAACTGTCGCGTGGTAGTTGTTCAACCAGTCGACCTCGTCCTGGCGCAGCAGGCTGCGCTCGATGCAGCGCGTATCGATCGGGCACAGGGTCAGCGTCTCGAACTCGAGGAACTCGCCGAACTCGGTGGGCGAGCCGATCGATGCGGCCGGCACGTTCATCACGAGGTTCTCGATCCGTACGCCCCAGCGCCCCGGCCGGTACACGCCCGGCTCGATGCTCGTGATCATGCCGATCTCCATCGCCATGTTCGCGTCGGGGATCGTGCGCGAGATCGACTGCGGCCCTTCGTGCACGTTCAGGAAGTAGCCGACACCGTGGCCGGTGCCGTGCCCGAAGTCGAGGCCCTGCTCCCACAGCGGCGCGCGGGCGATCGCATCGAGCATCGGAGAGAGCGTGCCGCGCGGGAAGCGCGTGCGCGACAGCGCGAGCGTGCCCTTGAGCACCAGCGTGTAGTCGCGCCGCTGCTCGGCCGTGACGGCGCCGATCGGCCAGACCCGCGTGATGTCGGTCGTGCCGCCGAGGTACTGGCCGCCCGAGTCGATCAGCAGCAGCGTGCCTTCGCCCGGCCGGACCTCGATCGCGGCATGCGATTCGGGCGTGGCACGGTAGTGCGGCATCGCGCCGTTCGCGCCGAAGGCGGCGATCGTGTTGAAGCTCAAACCGACGAAGCCGGGCCGCTTCGCGCGCGCAGCGCTGAGCTTCTCGTCGATCGTCAGTTCGCTGAGGCGTTCCTCGCCGAGCGCGCTTTCGAACCACGCGTAGAACTCGCACATCGCGGCGCCGTCCTGCGCCATGGCCTCGCGCACGTGCGCCGCTTCGGCTTCGGTCTTGCGGCTCTTCAGCAAGGTGCTGGGGTTGATCGCCTCGACGACCTTGACGGCGTCGGCAACGTTGGCGCGCAGGCCGAAGGTCACGCGGCGCGGGTCGATCAGCAGCACGGCCGACGACGGCAGTTCGGCGAGCGCATGGCCGGCCTGGGCGTACGGCGCGGTGCGCACGCCGTCGGCTGCCAGCGCCGCCTGCAATGGCGCATCGACCTTGCCTTCGGCAACGAACAGGCGCGCGCCGTTCGCGTCGATCAGCGCGTGCGCCAGGAACACCGGATTGAAGCTGACGTCGGCGCCGCGCAGGTTGAACAGCCAGGCGATGTCGTCGACCGTCGACACGAAGTGGTGGCTCGCGCCGTGCCGTGCCATCGCCGCCCGCACCGCGGCGAGCTTCTCGCTGCGCGGCAGCGGCGCCTGCGGCGCTCGGTGTTCGTACACCTTGGCCTGCGGCAGGCCCGGCCGCTCGGGCCAGACCTCGGCGAGGGCATCGAAGTCGGTGCGCAGCCGCACGCCGGCGCGATCGAGCGTGTCGCGCAGCAACTGCGCGGCAGCGAGGCCGAGCACGCTGCCGTCGACGCCGACCGTCTCGCCGGGCTTCAGGTGGGCGGTCAGCCAGCCGACGTGCTCGGTGCTGGCGCCGCTGGCGATCTTGACGAGTTCGGTGCCGGTACCGGCCAGCTCGGCCTCGGCCTGCACCCAGTAGCGGCTGTCGGCGAAGACGGCCGCGGTGTCGAGCGTGACGACCAGCGTGCCCATCGAGCCGGTGAAGCCCGACAGCCACTGCCGCCCCTGCCAGCGCTCGGGCAGGTACTCCGACAGATGCGGGTCGCTCGAGGGAACGAGTGCCGCGGCGAGGCCGTGGCGCTTCAGCGCGTCGCGGACCCTTTCGATGCGCAGGCGGTAAGGCGAAGCAGGGCGGTCCAAGGCGACTCCAGTTCGGGTTTGCCGCAAACGCAGAGGGCGTCGTGCGGATTCGTGGATTCTAGGGATGCCGACGACGCCACGCCCGCCTCGGGAGGAATACGATTGCGCCTGCAGGTCAGTTGCAGGCGTTGGCGGCAGGAGGTGGGCGATGAGCGAACTCGACACGCTGAATCAGCACAGCTACTCGCGCTCGCCGGTGATGGATTGGCTCGCATCGCAGAGTGCCTTCGTCGATGCCGGCGAGCGCGCGGCCTATTGGCGGATTGCCGATTCCATGCGCGGCCGGCCGATCCTGGATCTCGGCGTCGGGCCAGGTCGAACGATCGGATTGTTGCGCTCGTTGAGCGCCGACTATGTGGCGATCGACTACGTCTCGGACATGGTCGAGCGTGCAAAGCGCGCCTATCCGCTGGCCGACGTTCGACTGGGCGATGCACGTGATCTGTCGAGCTTCGCCGACTCGAGCTTCGAGATGGTCGTCTTCAGCTACAGCGGCATCGATTCGATCGATCACGAGGGCCGCCGCAGCGTCATCGCGGAGGCCAGACGCGTGCTGCGTCCCGGCGGCGTGTTCTGGTTCTCGACCCTGAACCTGGATGGCCCCGCCACGCGGTATTCCCCGTGGCGGCCGCCGGCGCCGCGCAGGCCGTCGCGTCCGGCCGGCTGGGTTCGTTACGGTGTCGAGCGAGCGCTGTCCATGAGCACCGTTCCGCGCTGCGTCGCGAACTATCGGCATGGGCTCAGGTTGCGGCGCTCGGGCGACGGATGGGCGATGGCGCCGTTCTTCAGCCACCAGTGGGAGATGGTGACGCACTACACCACGCTCGAGAGAGAGTTCGCCGAGCTCTCCGAGGCCGGGTTCTCGCCCGACTTCGAGGTCTACGAAGACGGGCGCGGCGCACGCGTCCAGCCCGGGGAAGCCTTGGCCGCCGACGCGTTCTGCTTCAACATCCTCGCGCGCAGGTAGATCGAGCGCGGGCGCGACTACCGCGGCGGCGGCGTCGAGGCGGGTTCCGCGACGACGCGTGCCGAGCGCTCGTAGGTCCAGTACGCGACCGCCCAGTCGACCATCACCATCAGCCGGTTGCGAAAGCCGATCAGGAAGTAGATGTGGGCGAACAGCCAGAACAGCCAGGCGAAGAATCCTGAGAAGCGGAACGCGCCGACCAGCGGCATCGTCAGGTCGACGACCGCGGCCTTGCGGCCGACCGTCGCGAGGTTGCCGTAGTCGATGTAGTGGAACGGGCGTGTCGTCTCGCCGCGCAGCCGGCGCAGCAGGTTGGCCGCCGCGGCGCGGCCCATCTGCTTTGCGCCGGGGCTGACGCCGGGCACGGGCTTGGGTTGATTGCGCGACGGCTCGCGCAGGTCATGGCTCATGGCGTTCGCGAGATCGCCGATCACCGCGATTTCGGTGTGCTCCGGCAGGCTCAGGTCCGGCGCGACGACGATGCGGCCGGCGCGGTCGAGTTGCGCGCCGGTGGCCTGCGCGAGTTCGCGGCCGAGCCGCGACCCGGCGACGCCGGCGGCCCAGATCACGGTCTTGCTCGCGAGGCGATGCTCCTGCACCGCCTCGCCCTGGCCGGTGGCATAGACCACGCCGTCGGCATCGATGTTGGTCACGCGGCAGCCGGTCAGCACGTCGACGCCGAGCTTGACGAGCTGCTCGCGTGCGCGTTGCGAGAGCTCGGGTACGAAGGCGCCGAGCACGCGGTCGGAGCCCTCGATCAGCACGACGCGCGTGCGCGTCGAGTCGATGCGGCGGAACTCCTGAGGCAGCGTGTGCTGCGCGATCTCGGTCATCGTGCCGGCCATCTCGACGCCGGTGGGCCCGGCACCGATCACGACGAAGGTCATCCACGGCTCGCGCTCGGCCGGGTCGGTCAGCCGCTCGGCATGCTCGAACGCGCCGATCACGCGCGAGCGGATCGCGAACGCGTCGGCGAGCGTCTTCAGACCGGGCGCATGGGCAGCCCATTCGTCGTGGCCGAAGTAGCTGTGGGTGGCGCCGGCGGCGACGATCAGATGGTCGTACGAGAGCGTCTGGCCCGCATCGAGCAGCACGCGCCGCGCGGCGACGTCGAAGCCGATCACCTCGGCCTGCAGCACGGTGAGGTTGCCGCGCTTCATCTCGCGCCGCAGCACGTGGCGGATCGGCGCGCTGACGGCCGGCGCGCTCAAGCCGGCGGTCGCTACCTGGTAGAGCAGCGGCTGGAAAAGGTGGTGATTGGTGCGGTCGACCACCGTGATCTCGACCGGTGCCTTCGACAGTGCGCGCACCGCTTCGAGGCCGCCGAAGCCGCAGCCGATCACGACGACATGCGGAACGGATGAGGTGTTTGCGCTGCTGCTCATGCCTCCGGTTATACCGTGCACGTCCGAAGCGGCAGCAGCGGATCGACGTCGTGCCCGTCGTCCTCCACGGCCGGGATCACGTCGACCACCTCGAACCATGCCGGGCCGAGCGGTCCGCCGTCGCGCAGCGCCGCCACGGCCTCGTGATATTGCGTGACGTCGCTTGTTTCCCAGAAGAGCACGTCGCTGCAGCGTCCGGCGAACGCCGTGCTGTCGAAGCGGCGCAGGCTGAGCTCGGGATAGGACTCGAACACGCGCATCAGCAGCGCATCGTGGTGGGCATGCTGCTCGTCCTGCCCGAGGGCGCGCCAGCGCGAGGTCGATTGCAGCAGCATGAAGAAGGTGTAGCAGCGCGTCATGAACAACTCTCCGGCTTGACGTCGTCTGTCGATGTGGACCACACTATGCGAGCTTTTACTCGCATAGCCTACTCGCATTCGGAAATGGCCATGAAGACAGCGATCGAGCCCCGCAAATCGCCGCGCCAGACGCGGTCACAAGCCACCGTCGACGCGATCCTCGACGCGACGGCTCGCGTTTTGGTCGAGCGCGGGCATGCCGCGACCAACACCAACCTGGTGGCCGAGCGCGCCGGCGTCAGCGTCGGCTCGCTGTACCAGTACTTCCCCAACAAGCTCGCGCTGATCAACGCGCTGCATGCGCGCCATTCGCGCGAGATGACGCTGGCGCTCGAGCGCGAGTTCAAGCCGCGCGACGGCGAGGGCTTGCACGCGACGCTCGCGCGCGTGATCGAGGCGGTGATGCACGCGCATCAGGTCGACGCCGACCTGCACCGCGCGTTCGAGCAATGCGAAGACCTGGGCCTGATCGACGATGCCCACGACGAGGCGCACGCGAAGATGCAATCGGTCGTGCGCGAGCTGCTGACGGCGCATCGCCGCGAGATCACCGCCGGCAACCTCGACCTGGCCGCGTTCGCGGTGATGCACACCGTGCACGCGCTGGTGCATGGGACGCTGCGCTCGCGGCCGGCGGGCGTGTCGGTGAAGGCGTCGACACGGGAGATCGTGCGGCTGGCGTATGCATACCTGACGGCGCCGGCCTGAGGGGACTGCTGCTCAGGCCGCCGCCGGCTTCGCCTGCATCAACCGCATGCGCACCATCTGGATGTGACTGCGCAGCGAGTACAGCTCGTCGGCGTAGCTCAGCGGCACCGTCACATGCTCGACGCGCTGCTCGATCTCGCCCAGGCGCGCGAGCAGCTCCTCGCTGGGCTGGTGGTTCATCGCGTCCTCGACGTCGCGCAGCTGCGCATACCAGCGGAAGATGCGGCGCCGGATCCGGAACTGGTACAGCGGCGGCAACGCGCGCGACAGCGGAATCAGGATCGCGATGATCGAGACCAGCACCGGCCACATGCGCTCGATCAGGTTGGCGAACCAGAAGGGCAGGTAGCGCTGCAGCACCGGCACGCCGTTCGCATAGAAGCGTTGTGCCTCCTTCGCGAGCGGCTGTTCGGTGCCGCCGGCCTTCGGGAAGTCGCCCTTGTGCTGGAACCAGCCGGCGCCGCCGTGGATCTGCTGGGCCGCCTGCATGAAAAGCTGCAGCAGCGCCGGATGCGTGTCGGCACGCGCGACCAGCGTCGCTGTCGGCGCGAGCAGGCGGACGTCGCGCGGCGGTACGTCGCCGGCGAGATCGACCACCCCGCGCGGCAAGGTCACCGGCGAGAGGAACGGGAAGCGGCGCGAATAGGCATCGGCCTGCGCGAAGTCGTACAGCGCGATGCCCGGGGTCTGAAGCAGCATCTGCACCATCAGCGCCTCGGGCGCGGATGCGAACACGAGGGCGTCGGAGTCGCCGGCGAGCAGATCCATCGTCGCCGGCGTCTGCGCCTTGCGCTCGATCGTGAGCGTCGCGAGGTCGATGCGGTTGGCCTCGATCAGCTTGCGCATCAGGTTCGGCGAGCCGCTGCCGCGTGCGCCGATGTTCAGCCGCCAACCGGGCAGCTGCGACAGGCTCGTCAGCGGCTGTCCCTTCAGCAGGCGCTGCGCCGAGTCGCTGCGGTAGAACAGCCAGAGCGGTTCGTAGAACAGGCTGCCGAGCGAGACGAGCCCGACCTCGTCGGCATCGTCGGCCGGCGCGACGGCGGTGGCGTCCTTGCGCATGCGTTCGCCCGAGCCGCCTTGCACGAACGCGATGTCGACGCCCGACTTGGCGTCGCGCAGCAGCCGCAGGTTCTCGCCCGAACCCTGCGTGCTGCGCAGCTCGACGGTGACGCCGTAGCTCTTCAGCAGCTCGGCGTAGCGCGCGCCGAAGGCGGCGTAGGCGCCTTGTTCGGTGCCGGTCGCGAGCACGACCTTGGCCGGCGGGTTCGGGTCGAGCACCCAGTACGCGACCCCGAGCAGGGCGATCGCGAGCACGATGAAGGGGCCGCCGGTCGCGAGAAGATCGCGAAACGACAGCAAGGTGTTGCGCAGCGTTTTTGTCATTCGTCGAATCATCTTGCAGCCCGTACTGCAGGCCGCACGATAACTCGGCACCCGCTGTGCGCCGGCGGGTTATGCTTTTTGTGACAACCTCGCAACCCTGCCTCACGACCCGAGCGATCGAACGATGCGCCTGCTGCTGGTGGAAGACGACCGCATGATCGGCGAGAGCCTGCGCGGCGCGCTGCGTCTGGAGGGCTATGCCGTCGACTGGGTGCGCGATGCCGGCGCCGCGAGCGGCACGCTCGCGAGCGAGCGCTTCGACCTGATCCTGCTCGACCTCGGCCTGCCCGCGACAGGCGCACCGAGCGCCGAGGTCCAGCCGGCCGGCGGGCTCGAGGTGCTGCGGGCGCTGCGAGCGCGCCAGGATGCGACCCCATGCATCGTGCTGACGGCGCGTGACGGCCCGGGCGACAAGGTGGCCGGCCTCGACGCCGGCGCTGACGACTACCTCGTCAAACCCTTCGACCTCGACGAGCTGACCGCGCGCATCCGCGCGGTGCTGCGCCGCCATGCCGGGCGCGGCCAGAGCGAGATCGCGTTCGGCGGCGTCACGCTCGACCCGACGACGCGCCAGGTCACGCGCGATGGCGTGCCGGTGCTGCTGTCGGCGCGCGAGTTCGCGGTGCTCGAGGCGCTGATGCAGCGGCCTGGCGCGCTGCTGTCGCGCGCGCAGCTCGAAGACCGGCTGTACGGCTGGGGCGAGGAGATCGAGAGCAACGCGGTATCGGTCTACATCCACCAGCTGCGGCGCAAGCTCGGCAACGAGTTCATCCAGAACGTGCGTGGCGTCGGCTACTTCGTCGGCGACAAGCCGCGCTCGGCCTGATGCTGAATTCGATACGGGTCCGGCTGCTGTTCTCGCTGCTTGCGATGCTCGCGCTCGCCGCCGTGGCGATGGGGCTCGTGACCTACCGCGGCGTGCTCGCGCAGACCGAGGAGCTGTTCGACTACCAGCTGCGCCAGATGGCGCTGAGCCTGCGCGACCAGGGCGAGATCGCGTCCAGCGAAGCCGGCGCGCTGGCCGACGAGCAGCTCGACTTCGTCGTGCAGATCTGGAGCGTCGACGGCCGCAGCATCTATGCGTCGCGCAAGCACAGCAGCCTGCCCGAGCGCGCGCTGCTCGGCTTCGCCGACATCCGGGTCGAGGACCAGGTCTGGCGCACCTACGGCGTCGCGACCCGCGAGCGCGTGATCCAGGTGGCGCAGCCGCTGCAAACGCGGCGCCGCCTCGCTGCCGACGCGGCACTGCGCAGCGTCGCGCCGATGCTCTACATCGCGCCGCTGCTCGCGCTCGCGATCTGGTGGATCGCGGCGCAGACGCTCGCGCCGCTGCGCCGCGTTGCCGCGAGCCTGCGCGAGCGCGACGAGCAGTCGCTGCAGCCGCTCGCGACCGATGGCTTGCCCGAGGAGGTGGCGCCGCTGGTCAGCGCGCTGAATGCGCTGCTGCAGCGGCTCGCCGGTTCGCGCGATGCGCAGCGCGCGTTCGTCGCCGACGCGGCCCACGAACTACGCTCGCCGCTGACGGCGCTGAAGCTGCAGCTCCAGATGCTGCAGCGCGCCCCCGATGACACGACGCGTGCCGACGCGATCGACACGCTGACCGGAGGCATCGAGCGCGCCGCGCGGCTCGTCGAGCAGCTGCTGACGCTCGCGCGCAGCGAACCCGGAGCGGCTGCCGCGCCGCTGGAAACGTTGGACCTCAGCGCCCTGGTACGCGCTGCGGTCGCCGATGTCGTGCCGTTTGCGCATGCGCGGGCCAGCATGCTCGAGCTGGATGCCGACGAGCGCGTCGAGGTGCGCGGCGATGCAGCCGCGCTGACGGCGCTCGCGCGCAATCTCGCGGACAACGCCGTGCGCTACTCGCCGCCGGGCTCGCGCATCGAGTTGCGCGTCAGCGGCGACGACGGTGTACCGACGCTCGTCGTCGACGACTCCGGCCCCGGCATTCCGGCCGACGAACGCGGCCACGTGTTCGACCGCTTCTACCGCCGCGCGAGCAACGACGAGGCGGGCACCGGCCTCGGCCTCGCGATCGTGCGCGGCGTCGCCGAGCGCCATCGCGCACAGGTCGAGCTCGCCGATTCGCCGCTCGGCGGGCTGCGCGTGCGCGTGAGGTTCGCCGCGGTGAACTGAGGTGAAACCTCTTCCGATCAAGAGCAATGCAACGGCGGAGCGACTGGGATGTCCGGATCCGGCCGGCGGCGAGGCGGTGGACGTCGCACACTGGTCGCATGAATTGGTCGACGACCTACGCAGACGAACTAGACGAGCGGGGCTGGACCATCGTTCCCCAAGTGCTCGCCCGCGCGGATTGCGAGGCGCTGCGCGAGCTCTATGCGCACGACTCGCCGTTTCGCAGCCGCGTCGTGATGCAACGCCACGGCTTCGGCCAGGGCGAGTACAAGTACTTCGACTACCCGCTGCCGCCGCTCGTGGCGCAGCTGCGCGCTGCGCTCTATCCATGCCTGATGCCGATCGCCAACCGCTGGCACGAGCGGCTGGACATCGCGACGCAGTTCCCCGCCACCCATGCCGAGTTCATCGAACGCTGCCATGCGGCCGGGCAGACGCGCCCGACGCCGCTGCTGCTGCACTACCGCGCCGGCGACTACAACTGCCTGCACCAGGACGTCTACGGCGAGCATGTGTTCCCGTTGCAGGCGGTCGCGTTGCTCTCGCAGCCAGGCAAGGAGTTCGAGGGCGGCGAGCTGGCGCTGACCGAGCAGCGGCCCCGCATGCAGTCGCGCGTGTCGGTGCTGCCGCTCGCGCAGGGCGACCTCGCGATCTTCGCGGTGCGGGACCGGCCGGTGCGCGGCACGCGTGGCGACTATCGCGTCGCGATGCGGCACGGGGTCAGCGTGCTGCGTGCGGGCACGCGAAGCACGCTCGGCGTGATCCTGCACGACGCGCGCTGAAGGGCGCGCGTGCCCGGCGCTCCGCGGCCCTTAACGCAGCCTTAATCCGGAGCTAATCCGGCACTAACTCGCGCTCCCTATCTTTCGCTTGCCAGCGGAATGTTCCGCAACCCAACCGAAAGACAGGAGAGTCGCCATGAGGATCAATTCACTCAAACCCCTGACCGTTGCCTTGGTGGCGGCCGGCGTGCTGAGTGCCGGCGCGGCGAGCGCGATCGGGCTGCCGGACTGGCTGAAGGGCAAATCCGACACCGCGACCACCAGCTCCGCACCGGCCATCGTGCCGGTCGCCGACGCGTCGGCGCCACCGCCGGTGCCGATGCTCGCGGCGCAGGCCGTGCCGAACTATCGCGGCATCGTCAAGCAGTTCGGTCCCGCCGTCGTCGGTGTCACGGTCGCGGGCACGCACAAGACCACCGCTGAAGAGCAGGGCCTGCCGCCCGGCATGGAAGACGACCCGTTTTTCCGCTTCTTCCGTGGCATGCCCGGCTTCTCGCAGCGCGGCCAGCGGGGTGGCCAGGTGCCGTTCCGGGGCCAGGGCTCGGGCTTCATCATCAGCTCCGACGGCCTGATCCTGACCAACGCCCACGTCGTGCGTGAAGCGAAGGACGTGACGGTCAAGCTGAGCGACCGGCGCGAGTTCACCGCAAAGGTGCTCGGTTCCGACCCGGCGACCGACATCGCGGTGCTGCGCATCAACGCCAGCGGCCTGCCGACAGTACGGCTGGGCGATCCGCGCCAGCTCGAGGTCGGCGATCCGGTGCTCGCGATCGGCGCGCCGTACGGGCTCGAGCAGACGGCCACGCAAGGCATTGTCAGCGCGAAGGGCCGTTCGTTGCCCGGCGATGCAGTGGTGCCCTTCATCCAGACCGATGCGGCCGTGAACCCCGGCAACTCGGGCGGGCCGCTGTTCGACGGCACCGGCGGCGTGGTCGGCATCAACGCGCAGATCTACTCGCAAAGCGGCGGCTTCCAGGGCTTGAGCTTCGCGATCCCGATCAACGTCGCGTTGAACGTCAAGGACCAGATCGTCAAGAACGGCAAGGTCGCGCATGCGCGGCTCGGCGTGACGATCCAGGACGTGAACCAGTCGCTGGCTGAATCGTTCGGCTTGAAGAAGCCCGACGGCGCGCTCGTCGCCAGCGTCGCGCCCAACAGCGCGGCCGCTGCGGCAGGCGTGAAGCCGGGCGACGTGATCACCGAGGTCGATGGGCAGCCGGTGGTGCGCTCGGGCGAGCTGTCGAGCCTGATCGGCATGGCGGCACCGGGTTCGAAGGTCAAGCTCAAGGTCTGGCGCGAGCACTCGCCGCGCGAGCTCGAAGCGAAGCTGGGAACGGCCGACGTCGACAAGACCGAACTCGCGAGTGCTGACGCGACGCAGCCGGGCCAGCTCGGCCTGGCGCTGCGCCCGCTGACGCGCGACGAGCGCCGCGAAGCGAAGATCGACGGCGGCCTGGTCGTCGAGAACGTCGGCGGCCCGGCTGAACGCGCCGGCATCCAGCCGGGCGACGTGCTGCTTGCGATCAACGGCAGGCCGGTGCAGTCGGTCGAGCAGGTGAAGAACGTGATGCAGGGCAAGCCGCGCAGCGTGGCGCTGCTCGTGCAGCGCGATGGCGACACGATCTTCGTGCCGGTGAATCTCAGCTGACGAAACGAAAGGAGCTGATCATGATGACGTTCTTGCGTAATGCAGGGGTGACGTTCGCGTCGATGCTCGGGGCGGCGATCTCGGTGCATGCCGCACAGATCGACGGCCTGCCGCCGGAGAACACGCAGGGCATCGCGTCGTTCGTCTCGGGCGGCGTGTCCGACGGCGAGGCGCAGCGCCTGCAGGCGGCGTTCAAGCGCTTTCCGCTGATCGTCGAGCTGTACGAGCATGCCGGCCAGCGCGACGAGTACACCGCCGACGCGCATGTGCGCATCAGGGATCGCCACGGCAACACGGTGCTCGACCAGCACGCCGACGGGCCGTTCATGCTCGTGCGGCTGCCGGCCGGCGACTACAGCGTCAGCGCGTCGTTGAAGGGCCGCAGCCTGCCCGAGCACAAGGTGCATGTGACCGACAGCGGCCACGCGCACAGCGTGTTCGTGTTCCCCGAGACCGTGGGCTGATCGATCAGGCGTCCGGCTCGGCGCGCTGGTGGCATTGCTCGACGCGCTGCACCGGCTTGCCCCCGATGATCATCCCGAGCACCTCGTCTTCGGTCAGCTGCGAGGTGCGGTAGACGCCGACCGTGCGGCCGTTCTTCATCACCGCGAGTCGTTCCGACAGGCCGAAGACGTCGGGCATGTCGTGCGTGATCAGGAAGATGCCGACGCCGTCGGCTTTCAGCCGCCGCACGAGGTCGTGCACCATGCGCGTCTCCTCGGGGCCGAGCGCGGCGCAGGGTTCGTCCATGATCAGGATCTTCGCGTTGAAGTAGAGCGCGCGCGAGATCGCGACGACCTGGCGTTGCCCGCCCGACAGTGAGCGCACTGGCACGCGGATGTTCTTGAAGTTGGGGTTCAGGCGCTGGAAGACCGCGCGCGCGGCCTTCTCCATCGCGTTGTCGTCAAGCGTGTGCCAGCGTGTCATCAGCTCGCGGCCGAGGAACAGGTTCGCGACGCTGTCGAGGTTGTCGGCCAGGGCGAGCGTCTGGTAGATGGTCTCGATCCCGAATGCCTGCGAGTCGGCGGGCGTGGCGATCTTGGCCGCGCGGCCGTCGATGCGGATCTCGCCGCTGTCCAGCGCAAAGGCACCGGCGAGCATCTTCATCAGCGTGGACTTGCCCGCGCCGTTGTGGCCCAGCACCGCGACCACTTCGCCGGGGTACAGGTTCAGGCTGACATTCTCGACCGCATGCACGCCCCCGAAGGCCTTGTGCACGCCATCGATTTCGACCAAGGCGTTGCTCATGACAGCCCCTCGCCCGACGAATTCGTCGGTCGATCCCCCGAGGGGATGCGGGCCGGCTTGGCTGGGCCACGAAGGGGCCACTGCGTGGCCCTGGCCCGGCGCGCGGCCCGCGAAAGTTTGGCTATCGCGGAATTTGTCACGTCGTCCTCTCCCCGCTCCAGCGCCGATACAGCACGTCGAACACGACTGCGACGATCAGCACCTGCCCGATGATCACCATGCGCCTGCCGATGCTGACGTCCATCAGCAGCAGGCCGCTTTCGAGGAACTGGATGATCAGTGCACCCAGCACCGAGCCGAGTACCGAGCCGCTGCCGCCGGCCAGGGCGACGCCGCCGATCACGGCCGCGGCGATCACGTAGAGCTCCATGCTCGTGCCCAGCGAATTGGTGCCCGCGTTGAGGCGCGCGACAGACACCACCGCCGCCACCGTGACCAGTGCAGATAGCAGCAAGAACAGCTGCAAGGTCACGCGCTTGACGGGAATACCCACCAGCAGCGCCGCCTCCGGGTTGCCGCCGATCGCATAGACATAACGTCCGAAGCGCGTGCGCCGCACGATGAAGGCCATCACCATCACGACCGCGCCCCAGATCACGACCGGCACCGGGATGCCCTGCGCGAGCGGCTTGCCCGGTAGCTGATACGCGCACATCAGCGCGACGAACACGAACACCAGCAGCGAGAAGCCGATCGCCAGGGCGGCGTCGAACCACGCGGGCCGCAGCGGGAAGCCGTGAGCGCGCCGGCTACGCCGCCGGGCGAGAGTGTTCCAGACGATCAGCGCCGCGAGCGCGGCGGCGAGCGCCCAGCTCAGCGTCGGGCCGAGCGCGCCGTCGAGCCCGCCGCCGAGCGCGAGGAAGACCGGGTCGCTGACCGGCTGGGTCTTGCCGTCGGCGACCAGAAAGGCCGCGCCGCGAAACGACATCAACCCGCCCAGCGTGACGACGAACGACGGCACCCCCAGGTACGACGTGAGCCAGCCCTGGTACAGCCCGATCGCAAGCGCGAGCGCGAGGCCCGCGAGCGACGCGCCGATCCAGTGCCAGCCCGCCGTGTACTGCAGGTACGCGATCAGCACGCCGACGCAGCCCATCACCGAGCCGACCGAGAGATCGATCTGGCGCGCGACGATGATCAGCGCGACCGCCGCGGCCACGATGCCGACCACCGCCGTCTGCTGCGCGATGTTGTAGAGGTTCTCCGGCGTCAGGAAGTTGCCTGTCAGCACATGGAACACGACCGCCATCGCCGCCAGCACGAACGCCATGATCGTCAGGCGCAGATCGAGCGCGCTGATCTGCAGCGAGTGGGCGGAAGGCATCGCGTGCCCTGGCGCGGCAGTGCCGATGTCGGCCATGACGTCGCCTCTACTTGCAGGCCGCCGGAGCCTTGGCGGGATCGACGCCGCGGCAGACCTCGTCTTTCTTGATCCAGCCGGCCTTGATCACGACGTCCAGGTTCGCCGCGGTGATCGCAACCGGGGTCAGGAACTTCGAGGTCATCGGCACCTTCTTCGCGCCTTCGGACCAGGTCACCGCGCCCGCGACCTTCTTGCCCGCGGCCAGGTCGACCGCGGCGCTCGCGGCCTCGCGACCGAGCTCGCGTGCGTCCTTCCAGACCGAGACGGTCTGCGTGCCGAGCGCGATGCGGTTCAGCGCCGCATGGTCGCCGTCCTGTCCCGACACCGGCACGCCCTTGATGCCGCGGCCCGACAGCGCCGCGACGACCCCGCCCGCGGTGCCGTCGTTCGACGCGACCACCGCGTCGACCTTGTTCTGGTTGCGCGTCAGGATCTGCTCCATGTTCTTTTGTGCGTTCTCGGGCTTCCAGCCATCGGTGTATTCCTCGCCGACGATCTTTACGTCGCCCTTCTTGATCGCGTCGGCAAGCACCTCGCCCTGGCCGGCGCGCAGGAAATCGGCATTCGGATCGGTCGGCGAGCCCTTGATCATCACGTAGTTGCCCTTGGGCTTGGCGGCGTAGACGCCCTTGGCCTGCAGGCGCCCGACCTCCTTGTTGTCGAACGTGATGTAGAAGACGCCGGGCTGCTCGATCAAGCGGTCGTACGCGACGACCGGGATGTTCTTCTGCTTGGCCTTCGCGAGCGCGGGCACGATCGCGTCTTTGTCCATCGCGAGGATGATCAGCGCCGTCGCGCCCTTCGAGATCAAGCCGTCGACATCGGAGAGCTGCTTCTCCGGCGAGCCACCGGCATCGGCGCTGACGTATTTCGCGCCGAGCTTGTCGAGCTGCGCCTTGATCGCGGCCTCGTCGGTCTTCCAGCGCTCCTCCTGGAAGTTCGACCAGCTGACACCGACCACTGTCTGCGCCGCCGCGATCGAGGCGGTTGCGAACAGCAACGCGCCGGTCAGGAACTTCGTCTTCGGATTCATCGAGCGTCTCCTTGATTTGTCGTTGGGGCGCACGCGGCAGGAGAGAACGGGCTCCGGTGCGCCGAGGTCGTCATGCGAGGGCCCGTCTCCCCACGAGTTGTGCTTTGCCGTTCGCGCTTCGGGCGAGGCCGTGTCTAGCGGCGGCCTCGACGATGCGGGTCGATTCGTCGAGCCGCTGCAGCACGAGCGCTGCGGCGCCGCGTGCCCACACCTCGTCGCCGTGGTGGCGCAGCAGCAGCGGCAGCCGCCCGCGGTGGGGCAGCGCGAGTGCGTCGGCCAGTGCGGCGCGCAGCGCAGGCTCGAACAGGTCGGTTGCGATCTGCGGGCCGCCGCCGAGGAGGATCAGCTGCGGCGCGATCAGGTTGGCCATGTTCGCGATCCAGCGGCCGAGCAGCCGCCCCTGCTGCTCGAAGATCTTGCGTGCTCGCGCGTTGCCGGCGTGCGCGATGCGCGCGAGCTCGAGGTATGCCGCTTCGGTTGCGGCCGCCGGCAGCTCCCCTGCGCAGGCGATCAGGCCGGCCTCCTGCCCCTGCCGCACGATCGCCTCGTGCGCGACATAGGCCTCGAGGCATCCCGACTTGCCGCAGCGGCAGGCGCGCCCGTGGGGTTCGATCTGCACATGGCCCAGCTCGGCGGCGAGACCACCATGGCCCCGATAGAGCTCGCCGCCGAGCAGGAGCCCGAGGCCGAGGCCGTGTTCGAGCGTCACGACGGCCACATGCGGCACGCCGCCCGCATCACCGAACCATTGCTCGGCCAGCGCGAGCATGTTCGCATCGTTCTCGATGAAGACCGGCACGTCGAGCGCCTGTTCCAGCGCGGCGGCGAGCGGATGCGGCGGCTGCGCCGACGCGGGCTTCAGCAGCGGCGTCCAATGCACCTCGCCCTTCAGCGAGTCGACGAATCCGGGCACTGCGACGCCGACGCCCGCGAGCCGGCGTCGCACCGGGCCGCGGGCAGCGGCCAGTGCCTTGTCGATTTCGCGCGCGATCTGGCGCACCAGGCTGGGCAGGCGCAGCGGCGCGGCGAGGGGCCGCTTCACGGTGGTCGTCACACCGCCCGCGTAGTCGGCCAGCGTGATCGTGAGCTGGTGCATCGCGATCTTCGCGCCGACGACCCATGCGAATTCGCTGTTCAGCATCAGCTCGCGCTCGCGCCGGCCGCCGCCGTGCGACGGGCGTGCGTTGCCTTCGATCAGCGCACCGCTGGCGAGCAGGCGCCGCGTCAGCGACGACACGGCGGGCTGGCTCAAGCCGGTGCGCTCGCCGATCTCGGCGCGCGACATCGCGCCGCGCCCGACACGCACCGCATGCTGCACCTGGTACAGGTGCAGCTGCGAGAGTTGCCTGGATTGCAGACGCGGTGTCATTGCGTGGCCAGCCTCCGCTGTGCGACATCGGACAGCGCGGCATTTTATTTCGGCGCGATTTTTCTCCATCAGGGACTTCCCTGGAGGCCGATCGCGCTCCGAGATGCTTGGCCACGCTGGACCTCGAGGAGGCCCGCTCAGAGATCGGTGCGCAGCTTCCAGATCTC